>Ga0180732_1000032_pt1 | contig 162800 bp, 118 predicted proteins | sample KR11_01MetaG_FD_148674 | JGI IMG/M metagenome (GOLD analysis project Ga0180732, IMG submission 148674) | Groundwater microbial communities from the Olkiluoto Island deep subsurface site, Finland - KR11_0.1 MetaG | ecosystem: Environmental > Aquatic > Deep subsurface > Groundwater | place... | reverse complement strand
GCCTCTACGAGTTGGACGTAGTGATTGGGGCCGCGGCGGGTGACTTTAATGAACACGCCACTACTGTATCACAACATTTACCACGCATAAATTCACTAAGCTAGCAATTCACGCCATTACAAAAATGTGATTTCAAGAGCGAAGATCGTTGATTTCATTGGGCGCCGACGTGGTTGGGGGTGAATAGCTGGGGAACCCGGGTGCTCCGTCCACCACTAAGAAATATGTACGAAAGAGTGATTTGCGGTGTGCGGCGTATACCGGGCGCAGAGCTACTCATGCTGCGCATGTGAAACGCCGCTTCGCTACGTCACCAACTGATGGGCTGATCTACCTCGTAGTCCGGTGCGGTTTATGCCACCAGATGCCAGTGCGGCTCGATTTGCGCCCCATCATCCATCTGCGCATCACCACAGTTCTCCCACAGCGGTGGCCTGCGTGCCGGGGATATGTCTGTTTCAATGCCCGGTTTGGGGGAAGCAGATCGCCGACGACTACTACCGCTGTGTGTCTTATGCAGTAGTAGAAACACTGGCTTTGGTGCACAGTTTCAGTCTCAGCAGCATGACTTTTTTGTGAGCGTTTCTGTGGTGCGACATTCACTGCGGGTGCTCAGCCGCCATCATCGCAAGTTATAGAGCCTGGCCTTGAAAGTGGCGCCAGAAATCGAAGGCACCGCACCCACTGGGCTTGGGTTGGTATTCATCACGCCAAAACGATCCAGTGAGCTGTTTGACAAGGCTGCATGCGCGATTGGCGTCACCAGGCCATGAAAGTCAACCAGAAACAGCCTCTTGTCGTTCACTAATTTGATAGCTTGTCACGCACAGTCTACGGGGGCTGCAGCCTGATTATCTATAAATCAGGCGCCGCCTTTAACTTGCAACAACAACCAAAGCCATTCGCGCCGAAGGCGCCACGCCAACACCGTCAGCTTCAGCGTCTGACGCGGGCACCAGTCGAAGGCGGTATTGTTGGCGCTGCGTCGCCGCGAACGGCTGTTGGGGCTTGCGGCTCAGCCGGTTTGAAAGATCACACCGCTGCCAGCGCCTGCTCCAGGTCTTCCAGCAGATCGTCAAAGTGCTCAATACCGATTGACAGACGCACCATATCGGGCTTGACACCGGCTTTGGCCAGTTCTTCGGCGTTGAGCTGGCGGTGAGTGGTGCTGGCCGGGTGGCAGGCCAGCGATTTCGCGTCGCCAATGTTGACCAGCCGCGTGAACAATTTGAGCGCGTCCTGAAAGCGCGCACCCGCCTGCAAGCTGTCGCTGGCGGTGAGACCAAAGGTGATGATGCCCGAGGCGCGACCGCCCAGGTACTTCTGCACCAGCGCGTGGTCCGCATGACCGGGCAGCCCGGCGTAGTTGACCCAGCCCACTTTGGTGTGTGCTTGCAGCTGCTGGGCGATGCGCAGGGCGTTGTCGCAGATGCGGTCCATGCGCAAGGCCAGGGTTTCAATGCCCTGCAGAATCTGGAAGGCGGCCAGCGCGCTCAGGGCAGCGCCCATGTTGCGCAGCGGCACCACGCGGGCGCGGCCAATGTAGGCGGCTTCGCCCAGCGCCTCGGTGTAAACCACGCCGTGGTAGCTCACATCGGGCTCGTTCAGGCGCTTGAAACGCGCTTTGTGCTCGGCCCACGGGAACTTGCCTGAATCCACAATGATGCCGCCAATGGTGGTGCCGTGGCCGCCCAAGTACTTGGTGAGCGAGTGCACCACGATGTCGGCGCCGTGCTCGAACGGGCGGCACAGGTACGGGCTGGCGACTGTGTTGTCCACAATCAAGGGCACGCCATGGGCATGGGCCACTTGAGCCAGCGCGGCCAGGTCGGTGACGTTGCCCAGCGGGTTGCCAATGGTTTCGCAGTAAACCGCCTTGGTGCGCGCGTCGATCAGTTTGGCAAAGGAGGCCGGGTCACGGTAATCGGCAAAGCGCACTTCGATGCCCATCTGCGGAAAGGTGTGGGCAAACAGGTTGTAGGTGCCGCCGTACAGCGTTGAGGCCGACACGATGTTGTCGCCCGCCTCGGTGATGGTTTGAATCGCGTAGGCGATCGCCGCCATGCCGGAGGCCACTGCCAGTGCACCAATGCCGCCTTCCATGGCTGCTACGCGCGCCTCGAGCACGCCGCAAGTCGGGTTCATGATGCGGCTGTAGATGTTGCCCGCTACTTTCAGGTCAAACAGATCAGCGCCATGCTGGGTGTCGTCAAACGCAAAGGCGACAGTTTGGTAAATCGGCACCGCCACCGCTTTGGTGGTGGGCTCGGGCGTGTAGCCGCCGTGGACGGCGAGTGTTTCGATTTTCATGAGGGGCTTTCAGGTGCAAAAAAATGAAGGCACATCTTAAAGCCCGCTGGGGACCCGCCATAGACCGAGTTCTCATATCCATATACCGGGTTTTGCTATATTGCCTGCGGATAAACCCGATTCAGGCAGCGGAGGCGATTTCGCGCTAAACGCGGGGATACTCGGGGTGACACCGCCACTTTTATTGTTGATTTCAATCTAGATCAGGAGCATTGATGAGCCAGCAGACCAAATTTCTTTTGAACGAAAACCAGATGCCAAAGTTTTGGTACAACCTGCAGGCCGACTTGCCCAAGCCACTTCCCGTCGTGCTGCACCCTGGCACCATGCAACCGGTCGGCCCGGATGACCTGGCACCCCTGTTTCCGATGGCGCTGATTCAGCAAGAGGTGAGCCTGGAGCGCGAGATCGAGATCCCCGAGCCAGTGCGCGATGTGTTTCGCCTGTGGCGGCCAGCGCCGCTGTTTCGGGCCCACCGCCTTGAAAAAGCGCTCGGCACCCCGGCCAAGATTTACTACAAATACGAAGGCGGCAGCCCGGCTGGCAGCCACAAGCCCAATACCGCTGTACCCCAGGCTTTTTTCAACAAAGAGGCCGGCATAAAGCGGCTGGTGACCGAAACTGGCGCTGGTCAGTGGGGCACTTCGCTGGCCTTTGCCGGCTCGCTCTACGGGATGGAAGTTGAAGTGTTTCAGGTGCGCGTGTCCTACGACCAAAAGCCGTATCGCCGTGCGGTGATGGAAACCTATGGCGCGCGCTGTGTTGCGTCTCCCTCCAACGAAACCGTCTATGGCCGCTCGGTGCTGGCCAAGAACCCGAGCCATCCGGGCAGCCTGGGTATTGCGATCTCGGAAGCGGTGGAACTCGCCGTGCAGCGCGACGACACCAAATATGCGCTGGGCTCGGTGCTTAACCACGTGCTGCTGCACCAGACCATCATCGGCCTGGAGTCCATGCAACAAATGGAAATGGCCGATACCTGGCCCGATGTGGTGGTGGGTTGCACCGGGGGCGGCTCCAATTTTGCCGGCATTGCGTTTCCGTTCATCGGGGACGGCCTGCGCGGCGGGGCCAAGCCGCGCATCGTGGCGGTCGAGCCCGCAGCCTGCCCGTCGCTCACGCGCGGCAAATACGCCTACGACTTTGGCGACACCGCCGGGATGACGCCACTGACCAAAATGCACACGCTGGGCAGCCAGTTCACGCCCCCGGGCTTTCATGCCGGTGGCCTGCGCTACCACGGCATGGCACCGCTGGTGTCGCACTGCAAGGAATTGGGCCTGATGGAGGCTGTGGCCTACAACCAGGTGGAATGCTTTGAAGCCGGTGTGCTGTTTGCCCGCCATGAAGGCATCGTACCCGCGCCCGAAGCCAATCACGCGATCAAAGGGGCGATTGTGGAGGCGCTGCGCTGCAAGGCTGAAGGCAAGTCAGAGACCATCTTGTTCAACCTGTGCGGCCACGGCCACTTTGACATGACCTCCTACCAGAAGTACTTTGCCGGTGAACTGACTGACGAGCACTATGACGAAGCCGAACTGGCGATGGCGCTGGCGGGCCTGCCCAGCGTGCCCGAGCCGGTGTAAAAGTAACAGCGCCCGGTCAGGGTTGGAACAGCTCAAGCAAGCGGTCCAGCCCGCCTGACTCGATCGACACATTGGCCGACTCGCGCACCGCGGGTTTGGCGTGAAAAGCCACGGATAAGCCGGCCTCGCGCATCATCAAAAGGTCGTTGGCACCATCGCCGACCGCAATCGCCTGTTGCGGGCTGATGCCCAGCAACGCGCAGGTCTCTAACAGCATGGTGCGTTTTTCAGCACCATCGCAAATGTCGCCCCAGGGCTGATCGACCATGCGGCCGGTGAGAACGCCGCCTTTGATTTCAAGCACGTTGGCGCGGGTGTAATCAATGCCCAGACGCTGCGCCACGCGCTCGGCGAAGTGGGTGAAGCCGCCCGAGACCAGCAGCACCTTGAGCCCGGATTTCTTGCAAGCTGCCACCAGCTCAAAGGCGCCGGGGTTGAACTGCATGCGCTCCTGGTAAATCTGGTTCATCTGCACCTCAGTTACCCCCTTGAGCAGCGCCACGCGCTGGCGCAGGCTCTCTTTGTAATCGGCGATGTCGCCTTGCATGGCCGCTTCGGTGATGGCGGCCACTTCGGCCTTGCGGCCGACTGCGTCTGCAATTTCATCCACACACTCGATGTTGATGAGGGTGGAGTCCATGTCGAAGGCGATCAGCTTGAAGTCGCTCAGACGCAGCGGGGGGGTGAAGCCTTGAATGATCAGCCCGGGAGCGATTTCAGTAGGGTGCATGAGGGAAAAATTAACTATTGTTTTAATAGCTGCTTAGGCAAGCAGAACGAGGGCTAGACGACAATTTTATGTTAATGACAAGTTAAGTGCTCGTCTCATTTTCCGATCCGGTATACAGCATTCAAAGCATCATCCGCCACGCGGCGCCATGCGGTCGTGAGTTGCTGGCACCCTTTGGCGCCATGGGCATCAAAGCTTTGTTCAAGAAATGTGATGTGGTCGGTCTCAAAACGCACGATGCTGCAGGCCCGGGTGCCGTAGTCGGGCGTGGCGATGAACGCGGCCGAAAGCGCGCGCTCGAATGCCAACGGCAGGCCGGTGGCGGGCAGGTCAGCATCCAGGGCAACGCACGGGTTGTGCAACAACGCCAGCAACTGCTCGTCGGTGGGGTCCTCTTGCACCAGCAGCGATTGGAGGCCGTCCTTGAGCTGCGCCAGCTTGGGCCAGGGCGTCAAAAAGTCCGCGTTGGACACGGCGCCCAAGCCTGGCTGCAGGGCGACGATTCTGGCGTGGCGACTCTCCAAACCGAGCAGGCTGGTGCCGTCAAACACCAGCAAGTTAAAGGGGTTGTAGTCACCGGCGCGCCCGGCCAGTTCCGTCAGGTAGTCCATCGCGCTGGTATCAGCCTGTAAGTAAGCGCTAACAAGTTCACCGCGTGAGGGCGCCTCTGCGCGCATGGCGGTAGGGTCCCTGTAGTTGGTCAAGGCCGCTAACCTGCCGCTGCGGCTGACGCCCAGCCAGGTGCCGCCCGCCTGCAAATCGCGCCCTGCCAGGATGGCTGCCTCGTTCCACCAGTGCAGGGCTGCCGTCGGGCGCGCGTAGAACTCGTCGCGGTTGGCGATCAGCAGCAGTGGCGTGTGGCTGGCGGGTTGCCAGTTCCAGGCGATCAGGCACATGACGCCAAGGATTTACTGACGCAACAGTGACCCCTGTCGGCTGTACCCGCTACTTTGCTACTGGTCCATCCGATCACGCCAATAGCCAGGCTCTCGCCGTTGATGTGCAATTGCCAATATTTGCGGCCCAAGCGCTTCATTGTCTTCATAAATAACCGAGTAGGGGAAACGATCAAAGTGATAGACGCGCAACCCATCATCACTTTTAGCGCCACGATGTTGGTTGTCAACAATCAAGTCAAGAACCCGTTCAAATTCATCCAGGAAGGCGGCGGCGATCACTTTGCTGGCACGCTCAGCGTAAAACATCGCAGCGTCAAGCAATTCAGCCTCGGCATCCGGGTGAATTGCGTAGGTCATGCGATCCGGGCTCTGACGCGTTGCAGCGCGACACGGCCAGGGACCATGGCGACCTTTCCTTCAATAACTTCTGCACGCCGAGTTAGTGCCAGCTTCGTCCAGGCGTCTTGGTCCCGCGACTTCGGCTCAAAGCTATGGATCAGCAATTCAAGGATTTTGGCGCGATCTTCTGCCGGCAGGTCAAGCACTTCTTCCGCAAGTTCGTGAACAGGTGTTGACATGTGGACTCCTGGTGAGTGAGTTGAACGCGTTTCGGTGAGGATGTGATGCTAACAAATTCAGGCTGCTGCGCCGGTCTCAAGTACCGGCTGCCCCAGATTCTTCAGCACATCGCGCACCATCTGCGCTCGGTCTTTGACTTCGGGCAGTTCCCGCTCGATCCGCAGCTTCTCATTGCCCGCCAGTTTGATGTGCTTATTCTTCTGGATCATCGCAATGATCTTCATCGGGTCAATCGGCGGGTTCTTCTTGAAGGTGATGGTGATCACGCCGGGCGCAGCATCGACCTTGAGCACGCCAAAGGGTTTGGCCAGAACGCGCAGGCGGTGCACGTCGATCAGGGTTTGCGCCTGGCTCGGGAGCTTGCCAAAGCGGTCCACCAGTTCTTCCAGCAGCGCATCAATCTGCTGCGTGGTATTGGCGGTGGCCAGTTTTTTGTAGAACGACAGGCGCAGGTGCACGTCGCCGCAAAAATCATTGGGCAAGAGCGCCGGGGCGTGCAGGTTGATGTCGGTGCTGACGTTGAGCGGGCTGAGCAGGTCGGGCTCGATACCGGCCTTGAGGCAGCGCACCGCCTCACTGAGCATTTCGTTGTAGAGCTGAAAGCCGACCTCTAACATGTTGCCGCTTTGGCTTTCCCCCAGCACCTCGCCGGCACCGCGAATTTCCAGGTCGTGCATGGCCAGGTAGAAGCCGCTGCCCAGTTCTTCCATTTGCTGGATGGCGTCCAGCCGCTGCTGCGCCTGCTTGGTCAGGCCTTCCAGGTCCGGCACCATCAGGTAGGCGTAGGCCTGGTGGTGGCTACGTCCGACGCGTCCGCGCAACTGGTGCAGCTGCGCCAGACCAAACTTGTCGGCCCGGCTCATGACGATGGTGTTGGCGGTGGGCACGTCAATGCCGGTCTCGATGATGGTGGAGCACAGCAGCAGGTTGTAGCGCTGCGCCACAAAGTCGCGCATCACGCTCTCCAACTGGCGCTCGGGCATCTGGCCGTGCGCCACCGCAATGCGCGCTTCGGGCAGCAACTCTTCCAGTTTGGCGCGGCGGTTCTCGATCGTCTCGACCTCGTTGTGCAAGAAGTACACCTGGCCGCCGCGCTTGAGCTCGCGCAGCACGGCTTCGCGGATCACGCCGTTGCCCTCAGAGCGCACAAAGGTCTTGATCGCCAGGCGGCGTTGCGGCGCGGTGGCAATCACGCTCAGGTCGCGCAGCCCCTCTAAAGCCATGCCCAGCGTACGCGGGATCGGCGTGGCGGTGAGCGTGAGCACATCCACTTCAGCGCGCAGCGCTTTCATCTGCTCCTTGTGGCGCACGCCAAAGCGGTGTTCTTCGTCAATGATCAGCAGGCCCAGGTCTTTGAAGTGGGTGTCTTTGCTCAGCAGTTTGTGGGTGCCGACCACGATGTCGATGGTGCCGTCACTCACGCCCTTGAGCGCAGCGGTGATTTCCTTCGCCGACCGGAAGCGGCTCATTTCCGCCACCTTGACCGGCCATTTGCTGAAGCGGTCAATGAGCGTTTGGTAGTGCTGCTCGGCCAGGAGCGTGGTCGGCGCCAGAAACGCCACTTGCTTGCCGCCGGTGATCGCTATGAAGGCAGCGCGCAGGGCGACCTCGGTCTTGCCAAAGCCGACGTCGCCGCAGATCAGCCGGTCCATCGGACGCGGGCTGATCATGTCCTGAATGACGGCGTGGATGGCGGCGCTCTGGTCGGCGGTTTCTTCAAAGCCGAAATCGTTGGCAAAGACTTCGTAATCGTTGGGCGAGTACCTGAAGGCGTGGCCTTCACGCAGGGCGCGCCGGGCATAAATGTTGAGCAGCTCGGCAGCCGAGTCGCGCACCTGCTCGGCCGCTTTGCGCTTGGCCTTGTCCCACTGGCCGGAGCCCAGTCTGTGCAGCGGCGCTTCGTCCGCGGCCACGCCGGTGTAGCGGCTGATCAACTGCAACTGGCTCACCGGCACATAGAGCGTGGCCTGGTCGGCATACTCCAGGTGCAAGAACTCCTGCACTTCCGGCTCGCCATTGGGCAGCTTGTTGCCCAAGTCCAGGTTGATCAGCCCTTTGTAGCGGCCAATGCCGTGCGCCGAGTGCACCACCGGGTCGCCGATGTTGAGCTCGCTCAGATCCTTGATCAGTGCTTCAACGTCGCTGACCTGTTCCTGCTTTTTGCGCCGTCGCGTGGGCGGGCCGGCGGCAAAAAGTTCGGTTTCCGTCACAAAATCGATGCCCGCTTCCAGCCAGCCAAAGCCCACGCTTAAGGTGGATGTGGCGATGCCGATCGGCTCATCGCTGCGCTCGAATTCGGCCAAGGAGTCAAACGACGGCGGGTCGAACTGGCTGCCGTGCAAAAAGTCCAGCAGGCTGGCGCGGCGACCCTCGCTCTCGGCCAGCACCAGGGTGCGCTGCTGGGTATTGCGGATGTGGGCTTTCAGCCGGGCGAGCGGGTCTTCGGCGCCGCGCACCACAGAGAGTGGCGGCAGCGCTTCAAACTCGGCGTAGCTGCTCGCCGTGTCAACGTTGGGCCGCAAAGCCAGTTGCGCATGCTGGTTGACCCGCTCATAGAACTGCTCGGTGTTTAAAAACAGCGCGCCCGGCGGCAATACGGGCTGCTGCGGGTCGCCCTGCACCAGCCGGTAGCGTTCGCGCGTGTCTTGCCAGAAATGGGCAAAAGCCGGCTCCAGGTCGCCGTGCAGCACCACCGTGGCGGCCTCACCCAGATAGTCAAACACCGTGGCGGTCTCGTCAAAAAACAGCGGCAGGTAGTACTCGATGCCGGCGGTGGCCATGCCGGCGCCGATGTCCTTGTAAATGCGGCTGCGCGTGGGGTCGCCGTCAATCAGCTCGCGCCAGCGGCTGCGAAAGCGCGCGCGCGCCTCGTCGTCCATCGGGAATTCGCGCCCGGGCAGCAGCCGCACCTCGGGCACCGGGTACAGGCTGCGCTGACTGTCGGGGTCAAAGGTGCGGATGGAGTCGATCTCGTCGTCAAACAGATCGACGCGGTAGGGCACGGCGCTGCCCATCGGAAACAGGTCGATCAAACCGCCGCGCACCGCGTATTCGCCCGGGCTCAGCACTTGCGTCACGTGGCTGTAGCCGGCCAGCGTCAGCTGCGCCTTGAGTTTGGCCTCGTCGAGCTTTTGCTTGACTTTGAAATGAAAGGTGTAGCCGGCCAGAAAAGACGGCGGTGCCAGCCGGTACAGCGCGGTGGTGGCGGGCACCAGCACCACATCGGCACCCGTTTCCTTGTCGCGCTGGCTGATGCGCCACAAAGTCGCCAGGCGTTCGCTGATCAGGTCCTGGTGCGGTGAAAAGGTGTCGTAGGGCAGGGTTTCCCAGTCGGGGAACAGCACACAGCGCAGCTCAGGCGCAAAAAATGCCATCTCGTCGATGAGGCGCTGCGCGTCCAGCGCATCGGCGGTGATGATGGCAGTGACCTTGTGCTGGCTCTTTTCGCGCAAGCCCAGTTGGGCCAGTAAGAGGGCATCGGCCGAGCCGACCGGGCGCGGCAGTGTGAAGCGCTTGCCGGGGATGAGTTTGGGTAATTCCATGAATGCAGGGCCGGTGGTGGCCCAAGGGCCAATGCGTGACAAAAACGCCAACACCCTGCGCTTGTCAAGCCAGGGTGATTCAGGGAGGATTCTAGAATGCGGGCCACACCATGCTAGATACCCCCGCACTTATTCCCCCATGCGACCCGGCGCCTCGTTGCTGGGCCTTGATTCCTTGCGCCGGCACCGGATCGCGCGCCGGGGCGCTTGGTCCCAAGCAGTACCAGTTGCTGGCCGCTCAGCCGATGGTGCTGCACACACTGGCAGCCTTTGCGGCGGTGCCGCGGATTGCTCAAACGCTGGTGGTGGTGGCGCCAGAGGACCTATTTTTTGCCACACAAGCCGTCGATGCAGCTCATGTTTTAGTAGCTTCTTGCGGAGGTTCCACGCGGGCTGCGAGCGTATTGAATGGATTGAATTTTTTGCTCGCGCACGGTGCGGCCAGCCGCGACTGGGTGCTGGTGCACGATGCGGCGCGCTGCTTGATACGCCCCGACCAGATCGATGAGTTGATCGATGCCTGCTGGCAGGACGAGGTGGGCGGTTTGCTGGCCCTGCCTTTGCCCGATACCCTGAAGCGTGAATCCGCGGGCCGGGTGGCCGATACCTTGGCGCGGGGTGACAAGTGGCTGGCGCAAACGCCCCAGATGTTTCGCGTCGGTGCCTTGCGGGACGCGCTGGAACGCGTTGGCGACCGCGTCACCGACGAGTCCAGCGCCCTGGAAACCATGGGGCTGAGCCCGAAGCTGGTGCCCGGCAGCGCCCAGAATTTCAAGGTCACTTACCCGCAAGACTTCTCTTTGGCTGAAGCGGTGCTGCAGGCGCGCTCGTTCAGTGCCGCTGCGCTGCAGCCGTCAAGCAACGCTTCAAACAAGGTCAATGCCATGAATTTCAGAATCGGTGAAGGGTGGGACATCCACGCCTTGGTGGCGGGGCGCAAGTTGATTCTGGGCGGCGTCGAGGTGCCCTTTCACCTCGGGCTGCTCGGCCACTCGGACGCGGACGTGCTGTTGCACGCCATCACCGATGCGCTCTTGGGCGCCGCCGCGCTGGGGGATATTGGCACGCACTTTCCGGACACCGATGCGCGCTTCAAGGGCTTTGATTCGTTGGCGCTGTTGACAGAAGCAGCGCAGCGGGTGCGCGCGCAGGGTTTTGAAATCGGCAATGTCGACAGCACCGTGATCGCGCAGGCGCCCAAGTTGATGCCCTATATCGCCGCCATGCGCGCGCGGATTGCGCTGGCGCTGGCGCTTGACGTCGATCAAGTCAACGTCAAAGCCAAGACGGCAGAAAAGATGGGTCCGGTGGGACAGGGGCAGGCGATGGAAGCGCGCGCCATGGTGTTGCTGCAAAAATTTATATAAAAACGGGCTGCAGCCCGCGTGGCATAAGCGCAAGCAGCTACTAATTCGGGAGTGTATGCAGGGGGATGTCTTTGTCCCTGGCCAGCGCGTCGAGCGCCTGGCAGTTCATGCCGAGCAGGTAGCCGGCAATGGCCGCATGCGTGTCGGGCGACAACAGGGTCAGGATATTGGCGTACGGCACACTCGCGGCCGCGCACAGGGCCTTGGCAAAGTGCGGCTCCAGGGCGGCCAGCGCCACCCGGCCATCTTTGCAGGGATAAACGCGGTAACCGGCGTGACCACCGCCAACGGCCGCGCCGGGCTGGGTCAGGCCCCATTGGCGCGGCAAGGCCAGATAGCCCGCGGCGCTTGAGAGCGCGACTTCAATCAGCCGACCTTTGCCTTTCTTTTGCTGCATCAGCACCGCCGTGAGCACGGCCTCCGAGCTCATCAGCGAGCCGCCCATGTCGGCATACAAGGTGGGCGGCAGATCCAGAGCGCTAATGAGGTCGTTTTCTGCCAAATAAGTCAAATCATGCCCGGGCTCTTCGGCGCGCGCGCCGGGGGCGCCCACGATGGCCACCTGCGACAGTGCCGGGTAACGCTGGTGCAGGGCTTTCCAGTCCAACCCCAGTTTGCTCAGCGCTGATGGGCGAAAGGACGTCAGCAGCACATCGGTTTTGGCCAACTCCCGGTGCAAGGCCTTTTGCCCCAGCTGCGTCTTGAGGTCGGCGACTTTGATGCGAACGCCCTGGTGCAGCACGTCGTAGGCCTTGCGGTTGTACAGGCCCATCGGATCGCCCGACGCGCCGGGTGCCGCGCCAACCGGTGCTGGCGGTTCGAGCTTGACGCAGCTTGCGCCCATTTGTTGGCAGCGCATCAAGGCGGCCGGGCCGGGCAGGTTCAGCGCAAGACTGAGAATGCGCACGCCCTTGAGCGGCTGCAGGGGTTTGGGGGATGACGTTGCCATGCGGGTCGATGCCTTGCTGAAGGTTGCGATTTGACAGAGGGATTTTGGCGCCCATCTTACGTGAACGCTGGAGGATCAACGGCTCGCGCGCGACCCGGGCCCAGGACGGGGCGAGCGCCTGGCCCGATGGCCTGGGCCAAGCACTAGAGCTGAAAAGGGTAATTATCAAACCGGCAGATTTGAGAGGGCAGGCGGGTAGAATTCCGGGCTGACAGGACGATGTTGTCTTGCGACTTTCAGCTTCTCCTTTGCCCTTGGGGTCCACGTTCAGGACGGGTGCCCGAGCTGCTGGAGTCCCCCCGAGGATGCTCATGAAACGTGTTGATGATTTCCGCCTCAAGTTCGGAAAAAAAGAGTATGTCCCGATCATGGTCGGCGGCATGGGGGTTGATATTTCAACCGCCGAACTGGCCCTGGAAACAGCGCGCCTGGGCGGCATCGGCCACATCTCCGACGCGATGGTGCCCGACGTGTCGGATCGGCGCTTTGACACCAGTTTCGTCAAAGACAAGACCCGCTTTTACAAGGCCAACATCGACAACGCGGACAAGTCCATCATCAAGTTTGATCTGGGCGTGCTGGCCGAGGCCACCCGGCGCCACGTTGAAGCCACCATGCATGCCAAAACAGGCGAAGGCCTGGTCTTTGTCAACTGCATGGAAAAGTTGACCATGAACGGGCCGCGCGAGACCTTGCAGGTGCGCATGGCGTCCGCCCTGGATGCGGGCATTGATGGCATCACCCTGAGCGCCGGTTTGCATCTGGGTTCGTTCGGCCTCATTGCCGACCATCCGCGTTTTCGCGACGCCAAGCTCGGCATCATCGTGTCGTCGGTGCGCGCGCTGCAATTGTTTTTGCGCAAGAACGCCCGGCTCGATCGCAAGCCCGACTATGTGATCGTTGAAGGCCCGCTGGCGGGCGGGCATCTGGGTTTTGGCCTGGACTGGGCGCAATACGATCTGGCCACCATCGTGGCCGAAGTGGTGCAGTTCATGAAGACCGAGCAGCTCGACATTCCGGTGATCGCCGCCGGTGGCATCTTCACCGGCAGCGATGCGGTGTCCTTTCTTGAAGCAGGCTCTAGCGCGGTTCAGGTGGCGACCCGGTTTACCGTGGCCAATGAGTGTGGTTTGCCCGCCGATGTCAAGCAAGATTACTTTATAGCCAGCGAAGAAGACATCGTGGTCAACACGATCTCGCCGACCGGCTACCCGATGCGCATGCTCAAAAGCTCGCCGGCCATTGGCTCGGGCATCCGGCCCGGCTGTGAGTCGTACGGCTACTTGCTCGACGGCAACGGCAACTGCGCCTACATCACTGCCTACAACCGCGAACTGGCCTTGCACCCCGATGGCAAAAATATCGTGGTGATGGACAAGACCTGTCTGTGCACCCACATGCGCAACTTCAAGCTCTGGACCTGCGGTCACACCACCTACCGGCTCAAGGACACGACGCGCCGTTTGCCCGACGGCAGTTACCAGACCTTGAGTGCCGAGCACATTTTCAAAGACTATCAGTTCAGCGTCGATCAGAAAGTGGCTTTGCCGGTTTAATGAAGGGGCTGCGCCGGTGGCGTCGTTGGACTTTCGTCAACCGGGAAGGCGGCGCAAGTCGATTGTTTTGCGCCGGTACGCCGGTCGATCGGGGTCGCCACGTGGCGACACGCTGCTGGCTGAAGATCTTCCCGCATGGTGAAAACGCAATTTTTCAATGTGAAAAATAGAATAGTGCAGCGCAGCAATTTTTTTCATTGTAAAAAATTATGTTTCATAATATGAATTGCTTGCGTTAAGTAATTGATTTCATTGAATTTAAATAATGTCTTCTATAAGACATAAGATTGTATTTAAGTCTTATAGAAGACCTAAAATAAGCCCATGCCGAACAGACCCTGCTAAGCGCAGGTGCAAGCCGTTTTATCAACTTTAGGAGTGATCTCATGCCACAGACCATCAACGAGCAATTGAGCCGCGAACAACAAATCGCCGCACTGGAAAAAGACTGGGCCACGAACCCGCGCTGGAAGGGTATCAAGCGCGGTTACAGCGCTGCCGACGTCGTGCGCCTGCGCGGTTCGTTCCAGATCGAGTACACCCTGGCGCGCCGCGGTGCTGAAAAGCTCTGGAACCTGCTGCACACCGAAGACTATGTCAATTGCCTTGGTGCTTTGACCGGTGGTCAAGCCATGCAGCAGGTCAAGGCTGGCGTGAAGGCGATTTACCTGTCGGGCTGGCAAGTTGCTGCTGACGGCAATAGCTCGATGTCGATGTACCCGGATCAATCCCTGTACGCGGTCGACTCGGTGCCCACCATGGTCGAACGCATCAACAACGCGTTCCGCCGCGCCGACGAGATCCAGCACTCGCGCGGCATTGACGCCGGTGACACCGGCTATATCGACAATTTTGCACCCATCGTGGCCGACGCCGAAGCCGGTTTTGGCGGTGTGCTCAACGGTTTTGAGTTGATGAAGAACATGATCCGATCGGGCGCTGCGGGCGTGCATTGGGAAGATCAACTGGCATCGGCCAAGAAATGCGGCCACATGGGCGGCAAGGTGCTCGTGCCCACCAACGAAGCAATTCAAAAGCTGATTGCAGCCCGCATGGCCGCTGACGTCTGCGGCGTGCCCACGCTGGTGATTGCCCGTACCGATGCCGAAGCCGCTGACCTGCTGACCAGTGATTACGATGAAAACGACAAACCCTTCCTGACCGGTGAGCGCACTGCCGAAGGTTTCTACAAATCGCGTAAAGGCCTGGACCAAGCCATTAGCCGCGCCATTGCTTACGCTGATTACGCTGATTTGGTCTGGTGCGAAACCGGTACGCCTGACCTCGAATTTGCCCGTCAATTTGCCGAGGCCGTGCGCGCCAAGCATCCGGGTAAATTGCTGGCATACAACTGCTCGCCGTCGTTCAATTGGAAGAAGAATTTGGACGACGCCACCATTGCCAAGTTCCAGAAAGAACTCGGCGCCATGGGTTACAAGTACCAGTTCATCACCTTGGCCGGCATTCACTCGATGTGGTTCAACATGTTCGACCTGGCGCAGGATTACGTCAAACGCGGCATGACAGCGTACGTTGAGAAGGTGCAAGAGCCCGAATTCGCCGCACGCACGCGCGGTTACACCTTTGTGTCGCACCAGCAAGAAGTGGGCACCGGCTATTTTGACGAGGTCACCACAGTGATTCAGGGTGGCAAGTCGAATGTGACGGCGCTGACTGGTTCCACTGAAGAAGAACAGTTCCATTAAGCGCCCCAGCTAAGGCACTGCTGGGCCTGTGTTCTCCGCTAAGGGGAACACAGGCCCTTTTTGGTTAAACTAGACAGCTTGTCCCTGCCCAGCGAATCAGACCGGTTGGTCGCTCATGGCGGTGTTCAGGACCATCGCGCAGTTTATGGATTTTTTTGGCCTCTAGCCCTCGTATATAGGGCGTAGGTCGCTACTGTATTCATAGTCATCATTTGCAGTGAAGCGCGGCCGGTTCCGCGCTTTTTGCTGCGGTTTTATTCTTTTTTCATATTGATCATGATTCAAATCACACTGCCTGACGGCTCTCTTCGTGACTATCCGGCTCCGGTCACCGTGGCCGAGGTGGCCGCTTCCATTGGTGCCGGGCTGGCCAAGGCAGCGCTGGCAGGCAAGGTGGACGGCAAGGTCGTGGACACCGGTTATCTGATTCAAAGCAACAGTCCGGTGGCCATCATCACCGCCAAGGATGCAGAGGGCCTGGAAGTGATTCGGCACTCAACCGCGCACTTGCTGGCGTACGCTGTCAAAGAGCTGTTCCCAGATGCGCAAGTCACGATTGGTCCGGTGATTGAAAACGGGTTTTTCTACGATTTCTCCTACAAGCGCCCGTTCACGCTGGAAGACTTGGCCGCGATTGAGCAGAAGATGACAGCGCTGGCGTCCAAAGACGAGCCCATCACCCGCCGCGTGCTGCCGCGCGACGAGGCGGTGGCGTACTTCAAAGGCTTGGGGGAGCACTACAAGGCAGAAATCATTGGCAGCATTCCGGCGGGCGAGGACGTGTCGCTGTACCGTGAAGGCCAGTTTGAGGATTTGTGCCGTGGCCCGCATGTGCCAAGCACCGGCAAACTGAAATTCTTCAAGCTGATGAAGCTGGCCGGGGCCTACTGGCGAGGCGACCATCGCAACGAAATGCTGCAGCGCATCTACGGCACAGCCTGGGCCACCAAGGACGAATTGCAGCAGCATTTGACAATGCTTGAAGAAGCCGAGAAGCGCGATCACCGCAAACTTGGGCGCGAACTTGATCTGTTTCACATTGATGACCATGCGCCGGGTCTGGTGTTCTGGCACCCCAAGGGCTGGACCTTGTGGCAGGGCGTGGAGCAATACATGCGCCAGGTGTATCGCGACAACGGCTACCAGGAGGTCAAAGGTCCGCAGATTCTCGACAAATCCTTGTGGGAGAAGACCGGCCATTGGGACAAATACCGCGAGAACATGTTCACGACGGAGTCGGAGAAGCGTGAGTACGCCCTGAAACCGATGAACTGTCCGGGCCATATTCTGATCTTCAAGCAGGGCATCAAGAGCTACCGTGATCTGCCGCTGCGCTACGGTGAATTCGGCCAGTGCCATCGCAATGAACCCTCGGGCGGCTTGCACGGCATCATGCGCGTGCGCGGCTTTACCCAGGACGACGGCCACATTTTTTGCACCGAAGACCAGATTCTGCAGGAGTGCGTCGACTACACGGCCTTGCTGCAAAAAGTCTATGCCGACTTTGGCTTTAAAAACATCATTTACAAGATCGCCACGCGCCCCGAAAAGCGCATCGGTTCCGATGAAATCTGGGATAAGGCCGAGGCCGCGCTGGTGCAGAGTCTGCAGGCCTCGGGTTGCGCCTATGAAATCACCCCGGGCGAGGGTGCGTTTTATGGCCCGAAAATCGAGTACACGCTCAAAGATGCCATTGGTCGCCAGTGGCAGTGCGGCACCATTCAGGTCGATTTTTCGATGCCCGAGCGCCTGGATGCCGAGTATGTGGGCGAAGATGGCGCCCGCCACCGGCCGGTCATGTTGCACCGCGCCATTGTGGGCAGTCTGGAGCGCTTCATCGGCATCTTGATCGAGGAAAGTGCCGGCGCCCTGCCGGTCTGGCTGGCCCCGGTCCAGGTCACGGTGCTCAACATCACCGATGCGCAAGCTGATTATTGTCGTGAAATTGTTGAAAAATTGAAGAATGCTTTGCCAGATCAAAGGCTTAGGGTGGTCGCTGATCTGCGCAACGAAAAAATTACGTTTAAAATACGCGAGCATTCAATGCAAAAGCTGCCCTACATCTTGGTCGTTGGTGACAAAGAGAAAGCAGCAGGTACCGTTGCAGTGCGCGCCCGGGGTGGTTTAGACCTCGGTGTGATGTCCCTCGATGCATTCGTGCAAAGAATATCCGGTGACATCACTCACAAGTCTGTTGGTTGAGCTTGATTTTCAAGCAAAATAACAGTTTGCCCGCGTTTACCATACGGTTGTAGCTACGTTTAACGTAGCAAATATTGTGAAGGATTAAGCCATCGCTACTGAATTTCGTGACCGCCGTCACCGCGAAGAACGCAAACATCGCCTGAACCGGGAAATCATGGCCCCGGAAGTCCGACTCTCAGGGCTTGAAAACGAGCCGCTTGGTGTGGTTAGCCTGATGGAGGCGCTGCGGATGGCAGGTGAACTCGATGTTGATCTGGTTGAAATCTCTGCCACGGCGGTTCCGCCGGTCTGTCGTTTGATGGATTACGGCAAGTTCAAGTACCAGGAACAGAAGAAGGCGGCGGAGGCTAAGGCCAAGCAGACGGTCATTGAAATCAAAGAAATCAAGTTCCGTCCGGGCACTGATGATGGCGACTACAACATCAAGATGCGCAACATCAAGCGCTTTCTGGCTGAAGGCGACAAGTGCAAGATCACGCTGCGGTTCCGGGGTCGCGAGATCACGCACCAGGAATTGGGCATGGCCTTGTTGAACCGAATTCGTACCGAGTTGGGCGATTTGATCCTGATCGAGCAGTTTCCCAAGCTCGAAGGGCGCCAGATGATCATGATGATCGCGCCAGGCAAGAAGAAAATTGCCGCGAAGCCGGTGGTAGACGCAGCTTCTTAAGAAATATTCGCGCACCGGTGATTGAACTGGTGCTTTGAGAAACGGGGTGGGTTGATTCCCACCGCGACAGTGGCGCTTGAAATGGCGTCGCTGAAAAGTGGTGAACTAACACACACCACTCAAAAGTGGCTCGGGGCCAACAAGTCTGCAAATCGTTTGCAGACGCCTCACGAGCACAATGAAAAAGGAGCATGAATATGCCCAAAATGAAGACCAAGAGCGCGGCGAAGAAACGCTTCCGCGTCCGTCCAGGTGGCACCGTCAAGCGCGGCCAAGCCTTCAAACGTCACATCTTGACCAAGAAGACCACCAAAAATAAACGCCAATTGCGCGGATCCACAGCTGTTCATGAGACCGATATGGGTCGCATGTCACAGATGTTGCCCGGCCGTGGCATTTAATTAACGACGAACAAGGAGTACTCACATGCCTCGCGTCAAACGTGGTGTAACGGCTCGCGCCCGCCACAAAAAAGTTTTAGCCCTTGCCAAAGGTTTCCGCGGTCGCCGCGGTAATGTCTACCGCGTCGCCAAAGAAGCGGTAATGAAGGCTGGGCAATATGCCTACCGTGACCGCCGTACCAAAAAGCGTGTCTTCCGCCAGTTGTGGATTGCCCGTATCAATGCTGCTGCGCGTCAGTGCGGCATGACCTACAGTCAATTCGCCAACGGCCTGAAAAAAGCGAACATCGAGATTGACCGCAAGGTCCTGAGCGATATCGCTGTGCACGACATGGCTGCATTTGCCAGCATCGTGGATCAAGTCAAGGCCAAGCTGGCAGCTTGAGTTCGCACGGGTATGCTATTTAATTAATAGCATACTATGCAATAATGACAAGGGCTAGAGCTTTAAAAGGCACTAGCCCTTTTTCAATTACCAGAGAATTCAAGAGAATTCAAGAGAATTTATGAACGAGTTGAACAGCGTCGTTGACAGCGCTAAAGCCGCCTTTGAGCAAGCCCGCACCCCGGCAGACCTGGAAAACGCCAAGGCGCTATTTCTGGGCAAGTCGGGCCGCATCACGGAGATGATGAAGGGCATGGCTGCGCTCGCGGTGGATGAGAAGAAGTCCCGCGGCGCCGCCATCAACCTGGCCAAGCAGGCGATTGAAGCGGCGTTAAATAGTCGGCGTCAGGCGTTGGCCGATGCCGAATTGCAACTGCAACTTCAAGCCGAAGCACTCGACGTGAGCCTGCCAGGGCGCCTAAGCGGGCAGGGCAGTCTGCACCCGGTCTCGCTGACGCTGGAGCGTATCGAGGCGATTTTTGCTTCGATGGGCTTTGATGTTGCGCAAGGGCCCGAAATTGAGTCGGACTGGTTTAACTTCACCGCGCTGAACACGCCCGAGGATCACCCGGCGCGTTCCATGCATGACACCTTTTATGTCGAGGGCGGTACTGCCAGTGCGCCCAACCTGCTCCGCACTCACACCAGCCCGATGCAAATCCGCTATGCCGTGCAGCACGTCAAACGCCACCGCGCGGTGGCCGCAGGCGGGCCAGTGGACGGGCTTTTTTCAGGCGACATGCCCGAGATTCGCGTGATCGCGCCTGGGCGCACCTACCGCGTCGACAGCGACGCCACGCATTCACCCATGTTCCATCAGTGCGAAGGCCTGTGGGTCGGTGAGAACGTCAGTTTCAAAGACCTCAAGTTTGTCTTTACCGATTTTTGTCGCACCTTTTTTGAGTCAAGCGACCTGGTGTTGCGCTTTCGGCCCAGTTTCTTTCCGTTCACCGAGCCGAGTGCCGAAATTGACATCCAGTTCCAAAACGGCCCGTTGGCGGGTCGCTGGCTCGAAGTGGCCGGTTCGGGCCAGGTGCATCCCAACGTGATTCGCAACATGGGCCTGGACCCCGAAAAATACATTGGTTTTGCCTTTGGCATGGGGCCGGACCGGCTGGCGATGCTGCGCTATGGCGTGAATGACTTACGCTTGTTTTTTGACGGCGATATCCGCTTTCTGTCGCAATTTCAATCATAAGAAACTGATCAAAGAGTCATCATGCAATTCCCTGAATCCTGGTTGCGCGAATTCTGCAACCCGCCGCTGTCCACTGAGCAACTCGCCCAGACGCTCACCATGGCCGGGCTTGAAGTGGAAGAGCTCAAGCCCGTCGCCCCGCCGTTCAACCGGATCGTGGTGGGTGAAATCAAAGAAGCGGCCCAGCATCCCAATGCCGATCGGCTGCACGTTTGCCAGGTGGACGTCGGTCAGGCGGAACTACTTACCATCGTTTGCGGCGCCCCCAATGCCCGGGTCGGCATCAGGGTGCCGGTGGCCTTAGTCGGCGCGGAGCTGCCTGCGGGTGACGATGGCCAGCCCTTTCTCATCAAGGTGGGTAAGCTGCGGGGCGTTGAGAGCTATGGCATGCTTTGTTCGGCCAAAGAACTCAAACTGTCCAACGACCATGGCGGCTTGCTGGAGCTTGGGAGCGATGCCCTCTTGGGCCAAGACATTCGTGAACATCTGAAGCTGGACGACACCTTGTTCACCCTCAAGCTCACACCCAATCTGGCCCATTGCCTCAGCGTGTACGGCGTGGCGCGTGAAGTGGCGGCGTTGACCGGTGCACCATTGAACGCGCCCAGCTTTGCGGCGCTCAAAGTCAGTGGCGCGGACAGATTGGCTGTGAAGGTGAGTGCCCCTGATCTGTGCGGGCGCTTCTCTGGTCGCATCGTGCGTCAGGTCAATCCCCGGGCCGCTACGCCGGCGTGGATGGTGGAACGGCTGGCGCGTTGCGGCCAACGCAGCGTCACCGCGCTGGTGGATATTTCCAACTACGTGATGTTCGAACTGGGCCGCCCGTCGCATATTTTTGACCTGGACAAGATCCACGGCGGCCTGGACGTGCGCTGGGGCAAGCCCGGTGAGCAACTGAAACTGCTCAATGGCAGCACCGTCACGGTGGATGACAAGGTCGGCGTGATTGCCGATGAGCTTGCAGTGGAGTCACTGGCGGGGATCATGGGCGGTGACGCGACGGCGGTGTCGGACGACACCCAAAATATCTACCTGGAAGCTGCTTTTTGGTGGCCCAAAGCCATCGCTGGGCGCTCACGCCGCTTCAACTTCTCGACCGATGCCGGGCACCGCTTTGAGCGTGGCGTCGACCCGAGCCAGACCGTGGAGCACATCGAGCGCATCACGCAGTTGATCATTGACATCTGTGGCACGGCCGACACCACTTGTGGCCCGATTGACGACCAGCAGGTGAACCTGCCGATGGTGCCCCCAGTCAGCTTGCGGGTCGCACGCGCCTGCAAAGTGATCGGCATGCCATTGAGTCAGGCGCAATGCGCTGACGCCCTGAAGCGCCTGGGCCTTGCAATCACGCAGACTGAGGGCGTCATTACCGTGACGCCGCCTTCGTACCGCTTTGATCTGCAAATTGAAGAAGACCTGATTGAAGAAGTGACACGCATGGTGGGCTACAACAACCTGCCACACACACCGCCCCTGGCACCGATCACTGCCAAGCTTCGCCCTGAGACGCAGCGCAGTGCGTTTGCCCTGCGCCGCAGCATCGCCGCGCTGGGCTATCAGGAAACCATCAACTTCAGTTTTGTTGAGGCGCGTTGGGAGCACGAGCTTTGCGCTAACCCGAATCCGATCAAACTGCTGAACCCGATCGCCAGCCAGATGAGCGTGATGCGCTCGTCGCTGCTGGGCTCGCTGTTGCAGGTATTGAAGTTCAACCTAGATCGCAAAGCCCAGCGCGTGCGCGTCTTCGAGCTTGGCCGGGTTTTCTTGCGCGACGCCTCGATCCAGAACACCGACACCACGGTCGAAGGCTTTGACCAGCCCATGCGTGTGGCGGGCCTGGTGACCGGCAGTGCCGACGCCCTGCAGTGGGGGCGCAAAGAGCGGTCGGTCGATTTCTTTGACATCAAGGGTGACGTCCAGACCTTGCTGGCGCCACGCCAACCCGTCTTTGAGCCAGCAGAGCATCCCGCCATGCACCCGGGGCGCTGCGCCCGCGTCCTGCTCGACGGTGTTGCGATTGGCTTCGTCGGAGAGTTGCATCCCAAGTGGCGCCAAGCCTACGATCTGGCCCAAGCGCCGCTCATGTTCGAGCTCGACCTTGATGCCTTGCTGCAGCGCAAGGTGCCGACATTCACTGGCGTGGCCAAGTACCAAGCAGTGGACCGGGATATTGCCGTGATGGTGACCGACAAGGTGACGCATGCCGCGTTGATGGACGCTATCTGGTCGGCGCCCACGGCGGGTCTGCTGCGCAACGCCGTTTTGTTTGATATCTATCAACCTAAACGTGCCCCGGACTTGGATGTGTTCAGTCTGGAGAAAAGTTACGCGCTACGCTTGACGCTCAACAGCGATGACGCCACGCTGACTGAAGAACAGATCGACCAGGCGACGCAAGCCGTGCTTGCTTCACTTTTGACCAAATTGGGTGCGCGTCAGCGAAGCTGACGATTCACCCTCAACCCGAACAAGAAGCGAAACCACCATGGACATGTCGGTTGAAAGCCTGGAGATGCCAGCGCTGACCAAAGCGCAGTTGGCCGAATTGCTGTTTGAAAAAATCGGCTTGAACAAGCGCGAATCGAAAGACATGGTGGACGCGTTCTTCGACCTGATCGCTGACAGCCTGGTACAGGGCGAAGACGTCAAGATATCAGGCTTTGGAAACTTCCAGATTCGCACCAAGGCGCCGCGCCCAGGGCGTAACCCTCGCACGGGTGAGATGGTCCCCATTCAGGCGCGCCGGGTCGTGACTTTTCACGCGGGTTACAAACTTAAAGAGCAAATTCAGGATCAAGACTCGATGCCTGCGGTGCAACTGGCTTAGTTGTGGTAATTTGGTCTGCGAGGCTGATTTGCTGCTTTACACGCTGTGGTAGCTGGGGTAATCTGCAAAATTTCGCTCCGAATGCATTGATTTAAATGGAGAACTCCCTCCCCCCCATTCCCGCCAAGCGCTATTTCACCATCGGTGAGGTGGGCGATTTGTGTGGTGTCAAACCACATGTGCTGCGTTATTGGGAGCAGGAGTTCACGCAACTGCGCCCCATGAAGCGTCGCGGCAACCGTCGCTACTATCAGCACCACGAGGTGCTGATGATCCGCCGTATCCGCGACTTGCTCTACGACCAGGGTTTTACCATCAGCGGCGCGCGCCAAAAAATGCAGGAAATCCTGCAAGTTGATCGTGACAAGATGGGCAATGGGGGGGTCTGCCTGGACGGCATCGAGGTGATTGAACTCAACGAGTCCGAATTGAACGACTTTGAAGATACCCAATTGAATTTGGCGCCCACCGACAGTTTGGACCCGATGCTGTTGGTACGCAGGGAATTGTTCGAAATTCGTGAACTTCTCTCTCCGGCGCGCTGAAGCTAACGCTTGGCTAGCGGTTATAATTTACTTTTTGAACGGTGTGTGGCGCAGCCTGGTAGCGCACTTGCATGGGGTGCAAGGGGTCGAAGGTTCGAATCCTTTCACACCGACCATATGAATCAAGGACTTAGCTTCAAAAGGGGCTGAGTCCTTTCTTCTTGGTGGCGGCAGAAAGGACCATTGTCCCAACCGTTGTCTTAAGCGCAGCGATGCCCACCTTCAAGCGATGCACGCTGCCTTCCTGTGTTTGACCCAAGAGGGCACTTAAACGCAATACTTCAGTACGCGCTGGCGTCGCTGTGGCATCCCAATCACTCAGGACGATGCGGCGCAGACCGGCGGTCATCTGGTGGTCCGCTGGCTTGTGCGTGTGGCCGTGAATCAGTGTGCTGGCCTGTGCCAGGCCTAGCCAATGGCAGGTCATTGCTTCATCAAGGTCGGCATACGGCGCACCGCTGCGTTTGTGGGCCTCGCTCTGCCTGCGCATGTCCTGTGCCATTTGCTGGCGTTGCGCCAATGGCAGGCTCAAAAAATTCTCTTGCCACGCTGGACTGCGCACTAGAGCACGAAACTGCAGATAGTCGGTGTCGCCCAGGCACAAGGCGTCGCCATGCGACAGCAACCAGTGTTGTCCTGCAAATTCCAGTACGCTGGGGTCAGGGAGCAAGGTCAGGCCGCCCGCTTGGGCAAAAGCCGAACCGAGCAGGAAGTCGCGGTTGCCGTGCATCACGAAGATCGACAGCCTTTGCGAAGCGGTTTCGAGAATCTGCGCGCAGCCGGCTTCGAAGCCAGCCGTTGCCAACACATCGTCACCGACCCACACTTCGAACAAATCGCCCAGGATAAACACGGCGTCGGCCTGCGTCGTCTGCATGAAGTGCTGCCAGGCGTTGAAGGTGGCGGGCTCACTCGCCTGCAAGTGCAGGTCAGAGATGAAGTCGAGTTGCTGCCAGTGGGCAGGCGCGTGCAGTACCGGCCAGGGTGGCACCACCGTGGGCGCCATGTTCCCGGGGCCGGTGGCAGTCATGTCAGAGTGCCACGGCCTTTTCGATTACCACGTCGTCCACCGGCACGTCATCATGGTAGCCCTTGCGCGCGGTCTTGACGGTCTTGATTTTGTCCACCACATCCTGGCCCGCGACGACTTTGCCGAACACGGCGTAGCCCCAACCCTGCGCCGAAATGGCGGTATGGTTCAGGAAACCGTTGTCGGCCACGTTGATGAAGAACTGCGCAGTGGCAGAGTGCGGATCACCGGTGCGAGCCATGGCCACGGTGTAATTGAGATTCTTCAGGCCGTTGTCAGCCTCGTTGGCAATCGGCTGGTCGCCTTTTTTTTCTTTCATCCCGGGCTCCATGCCTCCGCCTTGCACCATGAAGCCGGGAATGACACGGTGAAAAATCGTGTTGTCGTAGTGGCCTTTGTTCACGTAACTTAGAAAATTAGCCACGGTTTTAGGTGCCTTGTCTTGCTCGAGTTCAAGGGTGATGACGCCGTAGTTGGCGATGTGGAGTTCGACTTTGGGGTTGCTCATGATTTACTTCACCAGGGTTGCAGAGTTGATAAGAATCGGAGTTTTAGGGGCGTCTGAGCCAAAGGGGCCAGCTGGGCCGGTGGGCACAGCCTTTATTTTTTGGATCACCTCCATGCCGCTGGTGACTTTGCCGAAAACGGTGTAGCCAAAATCGCGCTCGCTGGGATCCAGAAAGGCGTTGTCTTTGACGTTGATAAAGAACTGGGCCGTGGCCGATTGCGGGTCAGCGGTGCGGGCCATTGCGAGTGTTCCCGTGACGTTCCTTGGCCCGCCTTTGGCAAGTGCTTCCCGGCCTTCGTGCGCCACCGGCGCCCGGGTCGGTTTTTGCACATATTTGGCATCAAAGCCACCGCCCTGGATCATGAAGTTGGGGATGACGCGGTGGAAGATGGTGCCGTCGTAGTGCTTGTCCTGCACGTACTGCAAGAAATTAGCCACCGTTTTGGGCGCCTTGTCGGGATAGACCTCGACGACGAAGTCGCCCGCTGATGTGGCGAATTTCACTTGGGCTGGCACTTGCGCCCAGGCTTCTGACGCTATTGAAAATGTAGCTGTAACCGCAATAATTGCGGGGGCTAAGGCCGTAAATAGTGTAAATTTCATCCAATAACTCCTTCGTAAAATATTTTCCAATTGGCGCCTTGACGCACCCAGTATTGGCGTTTGGTCGGCCCGGTGCGGGCGCCGTCGGTCACTTCGCCAAAAGTGACCACCATGGTGTCGGCGGTGTCAGTCCAGCGCAGCATGGACAGGTCCTTGAGTTGAATGGCGCGTCCCTGCACTAGGTTCAACTCGCTGCGCAGAGACGGTGTCCACTGCGTCAATGTCTTGCCATTGCTGTTGAAGTTGGGGCTGTAAAAACTAAGCACCTGGTTCATATTGCCGCTGGATTTGGCCTTTTGCCAGGCGCTCAAGGCGGCTTCAAAAGGTTTGCTCTCAGAGCGGGCCGTGTTGGGCGTGACCCATTTCAGGCTTTGCGAGATCACGACTGGCGTGGTGCGGACTTCGACCGTGCGGATCAGCGCCATCAAGTCAGGGTTGGCCAACACGACGCAACCGTCGGTGGCCAGAGGCGCGCGTGAAAACTGGCTGGGCGGCGTGCCATGCAGCCAAATGCCGCCGCCTGTTTTGCCGCGCGCGCTGTCGAGCACGTTGGGGTAATTGATGGGCAGTGCGCCTGAGCCGTAGAAGTCTTTGAGCGACTTGGGGTCGAGGTTGCTGGTGATGAAGTACACGCCCAGCGGGGTTCGCAAGTCACCCTCGGCGTTTTTAGACAGCCCGGACTTTCCGATAGAGACGTAATAGTCAGCAATCAGAGTCAGCCCGGTGGGCCGGTTTTCCAGCAAGTACAGGCGCGAGCGGGACGCATCAATGGCAATGGCGTGCTTGTTGCGCGCTGACAGCGCCAGGAATTGCGAAGGAAGCGCCCCCGCAGGCGGGCGCTCACGCAAGGCCTTCAAGCGCAGTTGCGACTCATCGCGGAGTTCACTCAGCACTGGGGCAGCGGCTGTGCGCAGGGGTTCCGGCACGTCGCCCACCACACGGACAGCTCGCGTGCGTGCGGCCAGCAGGTCGCCGTAGACCAGTTGGGCCAATTGAAAGTGGGGGTGGTCCTTGACCAGTTGCTCGGCTTGGGTCAGGGCTTCAGAGCTCTGCGCCGTGGCCATAAGTTGGTAGATGGTCAGCAGACGTGCTTCCGCCAGGTCACCGTTGGCCGATGGCGGCTGCTTAAGGCTGCGCACAGGCTGGGCCTTGGCTGCTGTCTTGCTCTTGACGCGCGGGGCAGTCTTGGTCTTGGCGGCTGCTTGCTGCCTGGCGCTCGCGGCAGGCGTGGCTTTGGACGCAGGCTTTTGATGAGAGGCCGCGCCTGCGCTCAACGCCAGACCCACGAGGGCCGGGAAAAATAGAAAAATAAAATGTCGCTTCATGATCGCATCAGGCGCTACACGCTAGCCGCTGAGCCAGGCAAGCTCGCTTTGATCGGCTGGCGGTCATTAGTTTCCAGTGCTTTCCTTGACGATCAACCACCGGTTGCCAGTCTTGACCAAGTCGAGCGTTTTGCGGCTCGACACAGCAAGCGTTCCCGAGCGGTAGTCCTGACGGAATTTGGCCACAGCTTGTGAATCATTGACCGTGACGCTGACGTTGTCCAGTTTGACGCTGATGGTGTTTTTGCCGACGATGCGGTTGCGGCGTTCGGCCTCCCAGGCGTTGCGTGACTGTTTTCCCGCTGGGTCGAACTCTCTGCCATAAGCACCCAGGTAGGCAGTCATGTCCTTGGCGGCCCAGGCTCTGGCCCAAGCCTGCACTGCGTCTTCCACTTCTTTGGCTTCCTTTGCTGAGCTGTCGCTGGCGGCTGGCTTGGCAGTTGCAACCGGGGCGGGGGTGGCTAATGGGGTTGCGGACACAACAGCCGCCGGGGCGGTTGGTGCTGGTGTTGCTGGTTTGGCGACCGCTGCCGCAGTGGTGGGGTGCTGACCCTTGTTGTTGGGGCCAAATAACTCCCGAATCAGGGCTAATTTGGGCGGTACGGCCGGATTGGCGCCATCGAGTTGCAGCGCCTTGTTGTAGGCCTGGCTGGCTAGGCGTGCGTAGACGTCGCCCAAGTTTTCATGCGCGGTGGCGTAGCTGGGATTGGTGCGGATGGCCATTTCCAGCGCAGCCCGAGCCTTGTCAAACTGGTTTTGACCCGCGTAGAGTACGGCCAGGTTGTTGTAGGGTTCGGGCAGCTCGGGATAGTCTTCAGTGAGCTTGGTGAACGTTGCGATCGCCTCAGCCTGTTTGCCCAGATTGCGTTGGATGACACCCTTGAGGAAGCGCATCTGCGGGTCGGCGGGCTTGGTTGCCAGGTAACTCTCGGCCTTGACCATGGCTTCGCCTAGCTTGCCCGCGTGCAGCAGTTGGTTAACGTCGCCATAGTCATCTGCGTACGCGATGGACGTGGTGCAGGCAAGCGCGACTGCCATCAGGCGAAGTGTGGTGAAAAAAGGGGTGCGGGCGAGCTTCATGGGGCTTTTTGATTCCTACAGGGTGAGAGCCCGGCAATCGCGGCTGGCCAGCGGATCGGGCTATATACTGCTAAGAATTGTAGCTTAGGGGGTGCTTTTCAGCGCCTTCGTAATTACCCACCCATTTGCAGTCTTTGCCAATGCCACCATCTAGTCGACTACTTTGACGGCGTCGTTTGAAATACCCATGAGTTTGCGCATCTACAACACGCTGTCGCGTGCATTGGAACCTTTGATCCCGATTGACCCCGGACATGTGCGCATGTACGTCTGCGGCATGACAGTTTATGACCTGTGCCATCTGGGCCATGCGCGCGCCATGGTGGCGTTTGACGTGGTGCAACGCTGGCTCAAGGCCAGCGGCTTGTGCGTGACCTATGTGCGCAACGTGACCGATATTGACGACAAAATCATTAAACGTGCGCTGGAGAATGGCGAAACCATTCGGGCACTGACCGATCGCATGGTGGATGCCTTGCATCAGGATGCCGATGCCCTGGGCATTGAGCGCCCTACCCATGAACCCCGGGCCACCGACTTCGTGCCGCACATGTTGAATCTGATTGGGCGACTTGAACAAAAAGGTCTGGCCTACCAAGCGGGCAATGGGGACGTCAATTACGCGGTACGAAAATTCCCGGGCTACGGCAAGCTCAGCGGCAAGTCACTCGATGAGCTGCGCGCCGGTGAGAGGGTGGCAGTGGCGGACGGCAAGGATGATCCGCTTGATTTTGTGCTCTGGAAAACCGCCAAAGCGAACGAACCGCCGGATGCGAAATGGGACAGCATTTACGGCCAGGGCCGCCCTGGCTGGCACATCGAATGCTCGGCCATGTGTGGCGAGATGCTGGGTGAGACCGTGGACATTCACGGCGGCGGCGCTGATCTTCAGTTTCCGCACCATGAGAATGAAATTGCGCAGAGCGAGGGTGCCACCGGCAAACCATTGGCGAGCATTTGGATGCACAACGGCTTTGTCACGCGCGACAACGAGAAGATGTCCAAGAGCCTGGGAAATTTCTTCACGATCCGCGACATTCTGGCCCGTTATGACGCCGAGACCACACGCTTCTTCATCATCCGAGCCCACTACCGCAGTGCTCTGAACCACAGCGACGCGCATCTGGACGATGCCCGCAACTCTCTGAAACGCCTCTACACGGCGCTCGATCTGGTAGCGCCCGAAGCGCTGCTTGCCATTGACTGGAGCGAGCCCTTTGCCGCGCGCTTCAAGGCTGCGATGGACGAAGATTTTGGTACTCCCGAGGCGGTAGCGGTGCTGTTTGAGTTGGCTTCAGAAGTCAACAAGACCCGGTCTGCGCAATTGGCGGGCCTGCTCAAAGCCTTGGGCGCTTGCCTGGGCCTGCTGCAGGGCGATCCGAAAGCATTTCTTCAGGCCGGTGCCACGCTCGACGAGGGGTCGATTGCGACTTTGATTGCGCAGCGCGCGGCGGCCAAGGCCGCCAAAGACTTCGCCGAAGCGGATCGCATTCGCCAGCACTTGTTGGCCCTGGGTATTGTGCTAAAGGATACGGCTAGCGGCACATCCTGGGAAGTTGCCGCATGATTTTATTAAGCGCAATTTTGGCATCTAGCCCTCGTGGATAGTGCCATGGTAGCTACTCAAACAATAGCGTCAGAAGTGGCATCTCCCGTCTATTGGAGCGACGCGCGCAAGCACCTGATGAAAAAAGACCGGGTGATGAAGCGGCTCATCCCGTTGTTTGGCGACGCCTGTCTGCAAAGCCGGGGGGATGCTTTTGTGACGCTGGCTCGCAGCGTGGTGGGCCAGCAGATTTCGGTTAAGGCGGCTCAGACCGTGTGGAATCGCTTTGCGCTGCTACCGAAGCAAATGACGGCTGCCAACGTGCTCAGGCTCAAGGTCGATGACATGCGTGCGGCGGGCTTGAGTGTGCGCAAGGTGGAATACCTGGTTGACCTGGCGCTGCATTTTGACAGTGGTGCGGTGCACGTCGAGACCTGGGAAGCCATCGAGGATGAGGCGATCATTGCCGAGTTGATTGCCATCCGTGGCATTGGTCGTTGGACAGCGGAGATGTTCTTGATCTTTCACCTGATGCGCCCCAATGTGCTGCCGCTGGACGATGTCGGGCTGCTCAATGGCATCAGCAAGAACTATTTTTCTGGTGATACGGTCAGTCGCAGTGATGCGCGCGAAGTCGCCGCCGCCTGGGCACCTTATTGCAGCGTGGCAACTTGGTATATTTGGCGCTCGCTGGATCCACTGCCGGTGGAATACTGAAGACATGAAAACTTGCGGGACAGACCGCCGTTACGCGAAGCGAACAAGCTCTGTCCCCAACTGATCAAAAATGCGGGGCAGACCACCATTGCGTCAAGCGAACAAGCGCTGTCCCCAACCGCATAGGAGTCATTTGTGGCCAAGAAAACATTCCTCGATTTTGAGCAGCCGATTGCCGATCTCGAAAACAAGATTGAAGAGTTGCGCTATGTGCAGACCGAGTCGGCGGTCGATATTTCGACTGAAATTGGGCAGTTAGCCAAGAAAAGTCAGCAACTCACCAAAGACATCTACAGTGACTTGAGCCCTTGGCAAATCACCAAAATTGCCCGTCATCCCGAGCGACCCTATACGCTCGATTACATCAACGACATCTTCACCCATTTTGTTGAACTGCACGGGGATCGTCATTTCGCCGACGACCAAAGCATTGTTGGTGGCTTGGCGCGTTTCAATGGCACACCCTGCATGGTGCTGGGGCAGCAAAAAGGGCGTGACACCAAAGAGCGCGGTCTGCGCAACTTTGGCATGACCAAGCCGGAGGGCTACCGCAAGGCGCTGCGCCTGATGAAGACGGCAGAAAAATTCAACTTGCCCCTGTTCACCTTTGTCGATACGCCCGGTGCCTACCCTGGCATTGATGCCGAAGAGCGCGGCCAATCCGAGGCCATTGGCCGCAACATCTTTGAGATGGCACAGCTTGAGGTGCCCATCATCACCACCATCATCGGCGAGGGCGGCTCGGGCGGTGCCCTGGCTATCTCTATTGGTGACCAGGTGCTGATGATGCAATACTCGATTTATTCGGTCATCAGCCCCGAGGGCTGCGCATCGATCCTCTGGAAAACATCCGACAAGGCACAAGAGGCGGCGGATGCGCTGGGAATTACCGCGCACCGGCTCAAGGCCCTGGGCGTGATTGACAAGATCGTCAATGAGCCCGTCGGCGGCGCGCACCGCGACTACAAGCAGATGGCCGCTTTTCTCAAGCGCGCCTTGAACGACGCCTTTCGCCAGGTCGGTGACCTCAAAGTCAAGGAACTGTTGGAGCGTCGTTACGAACGTCTGCAAAGCTATGGCCGGTTCATCGATACCAAAGCGGTTGCCAAGTAGCGCGGACCTGCCCTTTGCCATTGTTTGCAGCTTGTAGTCAGGTGGCCGTTTGACTGTCACCCTGCCGGACGCCATGGCTCTCTTCCAGCCGAGCCTGCCGCTGGCGGTGGGCTTCAGTGGCGGGGCAGACTCCACCGCTTTGTTGTTGGCTTGCACCGAAAAATGGCCGGGTCAGGTGCACGCCATCCATGTTCACCACGGTTTACAGGCGGCGGGAGATGACTTCGAACGGCATTGCCAGACGGTTTGCGCGCGGCTGGGCTTGCCGCTGGTGGTCAAGCGCGTCGACGCGCGTCATGCCTCGGGCCAGAGTCCGGAAGATGCAGCCCGCCGCGCCAGATACAAAGCTTTTGAGGCTGTATCCCACGTGGAATATGCGCTTAAAGCTACTAAAGATATAGCAATTGCGCAGCACGCGGACGATCAGGTGGAAACGCTGTTGCTTGCGCTGAGCCGAGGTGCTGGCTTGCCCGGTATGAGCGCCATGCCGGCAATGTGGCAGCGCGCAGGGCTCACCTACCATCGCCCGCTCTTACGCGTGGCGGCGTCAGAAATCCGGCGCTGGTTGGTCGCTCGTGGTGTGGCCTGGATTGAGGATCCGACCAATGGCGATGAGCAGTTCACCCGCAACCGCATTCGTGCGCGTTTATTGCCCGCGTTGGACTCCACCTTTGAGCAATTTCGCGAGACCTTTGCGCGCAGTGCCGCTCACGCCGCACAGGCGCAAGTGCTGTTGCTTGAAGTGGCAGCGCAAGACCTGGCTCACATGGGTACCCCGCCCGTGATTGCGTTGCTGCAAGCCTTGAGCCGCCCACGACAAGCCAATGTGTTGCGCCATTGGCTCAACACCGCGTTTCAAACCGTGCCCAGCACGGCGCAAATGACGGAGCTGCTGGACCAGATTGCCGCTTGCACCACGCGAAGCCACCAGATTCGGATCAAGGTAGGCACTGGCTATTGCGAGCGCCGAGCGGCGACGCTGCATTGGTACAATCCCCAGGTTTTGCACTACTAAATTTTAGCAATGGCATTGATTGTTCACAAATACGGCGGCACGTCGATGGGGTCCACCGAGCGTATCCGCAACGTCGCCAAACGCGTTGCCAAGTGGGCGCGAGCGGGCCACCAGATGGTGGTGGTCCCCAGCGCGATGAGCGGTGAAACCAACCGATTGCTGGCGCTGGCCAAAGAATTGGCACCGGCAAAGACCACGGATTCTTACAGCCGCGAACTCGACATGTTGGCAGCCACTGGCGAGCAGGCCTCCAGCGCCTTGCTGGCGATTGCACTGCAAGCGCAAGGTCTGGAGTCAGTCAGCTATGCCGGCTGGCAAGTGCCGATCCGCACCAACAGCGCCTACACCAAGGCCCGCATCGAGTCGATCGAAGACACCAAGGTGCGCGCTGATCTGGAGGCTGGCCGGGTGGTGATCGTGACCGGCTTTCAAGGGCTGGACGAACTGGGCAACATCACGACGCTGGGCCGCGGTGGCTCGGACACCTCAGCCGTTGCCGTGGCCGCCGCCATGAAGGCCGACGAATGCCTGATCTACACCGATGTAGACGGCGTCTACACCACCGACCCGCGCGTAGTGCCTGAAGCGCGTCGCCTGCAGACTGTGAGCTTTGAAGAAATGCTGGAGATGGCCTCCATGGGCTCCAAGGTGCTGCAGATCCGGTCGGTTGAATTTGCCGGCAAATACAAAGTCAAACTGCGGGTCTTGAGCAGTTTTACGCCATGGGATATTGATATTAACGAGGAAGCCGCCTCCGGCACCCTGATCACTTTTGAGGAAGACGAACACATGGAACAAGCCATCGTTTCTGGCATCGCATTCAGCCGCGACGAAGCCAAAATCTCCGTCTTGGGCGTGCCCGACAAACCCGGCATTGCCTACCAGATTCTGGGGGCCGTGGCCGACGCCAATATTGAAGTCGATGTGATCATTCAGAACATGAGCAAAGATGGCCGCACTGATTTCAGCTTCACCGTCAATCGGGGTGACTACGCCAAGACAATCGATTTACTCAATGACACAGTGCTACCCAAGCTCGGCGCGCTGGAAGTGGCGGGTGACGCCAAGATATGCAAGGTGTCAATTGTTGGCATTGGCATGCGCAGCCATGTCGGCGTGGCGAGCAAGATGTTTCGTGTCCTGAGTGAAGAAGGCATCAACATTCAAATGATTTCCACCTCCGAGATCAAGACCTCGGTGGTGATTGACGAGAAGTACATGGAACTGGCTGTGCGTTCTTTGCACAAGGCGTTTGAACTGGAACAAGCGCCTGCCTGAAAATAGCGTCAGACTCGTGAGATAATATCGCCTGTTCAGGAAACGTGACCGAGTGGCCGAAGGTGCTCCCCTGCTAAGGGAGTAGGGGGTGTAGAGCCTCCTCGAGAGTTCGAATCTCTCCGTTTCCGCCAAATTGAAACCCCAAGTAATTGATTTACTTGGGGTTTTCTATTTTTATCTTGCCAGAGCAACATTCACCAATATAGGTAAAAGACTGACTTTGTAGAGCGGGCGTAGCTGGTGTGGGTCGGTGGCATCACCCGTGAGACTGCTATTGCAGTCCAGCGCCCGCAGTGCATCTGGGGCACACTGACGCAGTCACGCACCAACTTGTCGATTTTCAGCCAACCCTTTGCTTTGATTCATCGCCCGAAGCGGCAAGCGATTGTGGTGGAGACCCGTTTCAGCGCCATTGCGGAAATAAATTAGCGCAATCAACCTGCGACGATGGCGATGTCCGCCTTCAGTGAGCTTGCGGCGAAAATCTGCAATCGATGGCATTCATACCAGGTCATTTACTTGGATTCATTCAACTTTGCGAGGTTGAAGAGCGCCGTCATCACCTCGGGCGTGAAGCCAATGCGCTCACGCGCAGAGCCGTCGCCACCACTGATGATCAAAGACTGAAGGTATTCTGCGCAATCGCGATGCCCCCAGAACATTTTGATTGATTGGGCTACGCGCTCATGACGCTTCTTGATGATGTCGATGTTATGGTCAACTTGAAACTGCCGGGGCAATTCGTTCAAGGCCATCGGTCGAGTTGCGGGGTCACCAGAGTCCATAGAAATTTCCGGAAAACCGGTGAAGTCATTTTTAGGCATTGGATTTTCTTCAGATAATTTTATCGACCGGGAGGTTCTCTGGTTCCTGCATCGTGTTTCAGATGTGTAAATGTGCGCAGACGACGTAACATGCTCTCGCTCAAGAGGCCCGCTGCAACGTTGATAGGCAATGCAAAACCCCCGTATATCAGAGATTTACGGGGGGTTCTTTGTAGCATTGCTTCGCCGGGCTGGTATCAGGCGCTGCGTGCGGGGCGTTTTTTAGCGTCGCGCGGCACAAACACCTTGCCACCGTTGCCGGGCTTCACACCCATGGGCTTGCCAAACGCTGGCTTGCGGGCACCAAAGTCACTACGCGGCGCGGGGCCGTCGTTGCGGGCGCCGGCAAAACGGTCATTGAAGCCGCCTTTGCGTTCGTAGTTGAATCCTTCGGGCGCGCCGCCACTGCGGGTGTCACGCTGCCCGAAGCCATTGTTGCTGGCATTTTGGTAACCGTTGCTGGGGCCTGAATCTCGGGGCGCGCCCGCGTTTCTGTCGGCAAAGCCACCGCGATTGGCACCGAAACCGCCTGTACGACCACCGCCGCCAAAACCACGCTCACGGGATTGGTAGTCGCCGCCACCATTGCGGCTGTCACGGCCGCCAAAATTGGAAGTGGGACGCGAATCGGGGAAACGCTGTTGCGGTTCCATGCCGGGAATGGTTTCGCCCTTGAACTGCTGATGGGTGTAGTGCTCAATGTCCATGATCTTGCGCCGATCACGGAACTCGGCAAAGGTCACGGCAATACCGTCACGCCCGGCGCGACCGGTGCGTCCAATGCGGTGCGTGTAATCTTCTGCCTTCATGGGCAAACCGAAGTTGAACACGTGCGTGACTGTGGGCACGTCAATGCCGCGCGCGGCCACGTCGGTTGCCACCAGAATTTGCACTTGACCTTGGCGCAAGGCCATCAAGCGGCGGTTGCGCAGGCCCTGGCTCAATGCGCCATGCAGGGCGACAGCGGAGAAGCCCTCTTGCTGCAAATCGTTGGCCAAACCGTCGCATTCGATCTGGGTGCTGGCAAATACCAGCGCCTGGTTGATGGTGGTGTCGCGCAGCCAGTGATCAAGCAATTTGCGTTTGTGCTGGGCGTTGTCGGCCCAGAACAGTTTCTGGCTGATGTTGGCGTGCTTTTCTTGCGGCGAATCGATTTGCAGGCGCTGGGGTTCGCGCATGACACGCGATGCCAGTTGCTGGATGCGCGGCGCAAATGTGGCGCTGAACATCATGGTTTGCTTGCGCTCGATGGTCAGCTGGTTGATTTCAGCCAGGTCATCGGAGAAGCCCAGGTCCAGCATGCGGTCGGCTTCGTCCACCACCAGAAACTGCACCTGATCGAGCTTGATTTGCATCGAGCGCTGCAGATCGAGCAAACGACCGGGGGTGGCGACCACGAGGTTGGCATTTTGCAGCTTGGCAATCTGCAACTGGTAGGGCATGCCGCCGACAATGTTGGCAACGCGAAGACCGCGGCAATGTTGTACCAGATCAATTGCGTCGTGCGCGACTTGCTGCGCCAGTTCGCGCGTCGGGCAAACGATCAGGGCGCCAGGTGCGGCCGGTGCGAAATGGCGCGGATTGGTCGGGTCTTTGCGCTTGGCGCGCTTCGGGGGCGCCTCACCTTTGGCCGCCGCATCAGCCACAGCGCGTTCGAAATCGCTACGTTCTTTCGCCTCGGCCTGTGCTTGTTGGGTCAGCAGGGTGTGCAGCACGGGCAACAGAAAAGCGGCGGTCTTGCCACTGCCGGTCTGGCTTGACACCATCAGGTCGATGAAGCGCGCTGCAGCATCGTTGGCGCTGTGGCCTTGCATGGCCAGCGGAATGGTCTTGAGCTGCACCGTGGTGGGCTGGGTGAAGCCCAGGTCTTTCACAGCTTGAATCAACTCGGGCGCCAGGCCCAGGGTGACAAAGCCGTTGGGGACTTCGGCCACCGCCACCGCCACGGCCTCAGCGGCGTCGGGCGCCTGGGCGGTTTGAATGGCGGCAGCCACTTGCGACACCTTTGGCATCACTTCGATGGTGTCATTGGAAGAATTTTCGACAAGCGATGTTTCGCCCGTCGCTTGAATAGCGTCAGTCATGAATTTACTCACACGCGAGCGTCGCAAGGTTTGCGACGGCTCCGTCAATGGTTAAAAAACATCAACCATCAAACGAAACCTGCTCTGACTCACTAGGAGTTCAATCAGCGCTGGGACCCTATTGTGGAAAACGCAAATGCGAATTCGCTGTGGGCCTGTGAATGAAGGGAGATGTACAAATATGCACGGCAGTTTGCAGTGCAGCCTCAAATTATGCCACGGATTCGGGTTTTTACCTAATCGACCAGCCTGATGAAGTGTTTGCGGTAGTGTTCCAGTTCGTCAATCGACTCGTGCACGTCGGCCAAGGCGGTGTGGCGCTGCTTCTTTTTGAACGATTTGTACACATCAGGACGCCAACGTTTGGACAACTCCTTGAGCGTGCTCACATCCAGGTTGCGGTAGTGGAAGAAAGCCTCCAGCTTGGGCATGTACTTCGCCAAAAAACGCCGATCCTGGCCGATGCTGTTGCCGCACATGGGCGAGGTTTTTTTGGGAACATACTGACTCAGGAATTCGATCAGTTGTGCTTCGGCTTGCACCTCCAGCAAGCTCGAGGCCTTGACCTTGTCAGTCAAACCGGTTTTGCCATGCGTGCCGGTGTTCCATTTGTCCATCTTGCCAAGCAATTCATCGCTTTGGTGGATCACCAACACCGGGCCTTCGATTCGGCATTCAAGGTTGGGGCCGGTGACAATCACGGCAATCTCGATGATCCGCTCTACCTCTGGATCCAGGCCCGTCATCTCGCAATCAAGCCACACCAGATTCTGGTCGGATTTGGCCAGCGTTACGCTTGCCACAGGGGTGTTGGTGGATTCCATCACGAGAATTGTCGCCGATGACATAAACTCGCTCGCCATGGCTGATCCGTTTCCCTCTCTTTCCCCTTCATTGGTGTTGACCATGGTCTTTGCGCTGGCATTGCTCGCCGGTCTGGCGCTGAACTTCTGGCTCAACTCGCGGCAGATCCGGCACGTGGCAAAGCACCGCGGGCAAGTGCCACCGGCCTTCGCCCAGACGATCCTGCTTGTCGCTCACCAGAAGGCAGCCGACTACACCCTCACCAAAGCGCGTTTTGGGCTGCTGGAGCTGGCCCTGGGCGCTGCTGTTCTTGTGGGGTGGACCTTGCTGGGGGGGCTGTCGAGCCTCAACCAGGCGCTGCTCGGTTGGCTGGGCGGCGGCATGGGACAGCAAATCGCGCTGCTTGCGGCCTTTGTGCTGATCAGCGGCCTGATCGATTTGCCCGTGACCCTGTACCAGACCTTCGTGATCGAGGCGCGCTTCGGCTTCAACAAGATGACGCCCCGGCTCTGGTTGCTCGATTTGCTCAAGTCAAGCCTGATCGGGGCTGTGGTGGGCCTGCCGATTGCCGCACTGATTTTATGGATGATGGGTGCGACGGGCAGTTGGTGGTGGCTGTGGGCCTGGGGCGTGTGGATGGGTTTCAATTTGCTGCTGCTGTTGATCTACCCGACTTTCATTGCCCCGCTGTTCAACAAGTTTGCGCCGCTGGAGGATGAGGCCCTGAAGGCCCGCGTGACGGCGCTGATGCAACGTTGCGGCTTTGCCGCCAAGGGCTTGTTCGTGATGGACGGCTCCAAACGCAGTGCCCATGCCAACGCTTATTTCACCGGCTTTGGAGCCTCCAAGCGGGTGGTGTTTTATGACACCCTGCTGGCCAAACTGTCCGCCAGTGAAGTGGAGGCTGTGCTGGCGCACGAACTGGGCCACTTCAAGCACAAACACATCATCAAACGCATCGTGTCCATGTTCGCCCTCAGCCTGGTGGGCTTTGCCCTGCTCGGGTGGCTGAGCACCAAGCTGTGGTTTTACGCCGGCCTTGGTGTACAACCCAATCTGGGTGCGCCCAATGACGCGCTGGCTTTGCTGCTGTTCATGCTGGCCCTGCCGGTGTTCAGCTTCTTCATGGCGCCAATCATGGCCTACTTTTCGCGCAAGCATGAGTTTGAAGCCGACGCCTATGCCACGCTTCAGACCAGCGGCCCGGATCTTGCCACGGCATTGCTCAAGTTGTATGAAGACAACGCCTCGACGCTGACACCTGATCCGCTCTATGTGAAGTTTTACTACTCACATCCGCCGGCATCCGAGCGCTTGGCGCGGATGGCGAGCTGAACCCCTCGAAAGAATGACACCATGAACACTATTCTGAAGACAAATGAGGCGCTAGCCCCCGCTAGACCTGCGTTTAGCGCTACAGAAATAGTCACAAATCTGGCAAAACTGGAAGGCTGGCAACTCTCCGGCGATGGGGCCGACGTGGCCATTGAAAAGACTTTCAGCTTTGCGAATTACCACGAGACCATGGCCTTCGTGAATGCGCTGGCCTTCATCGCGCATCGGCAAGATCACCACCCCGATTTGTCGGTGCGTTTCAACCGTTGTGCGGTGCGTTTCAATACCCATGATATCGGCGGTCTCTCGCGAAGCGACTTTGATTGCGCGGCGCGGGTTGAGGCCCTGTTCGCATGACGGCCACACGCGAAGGACACGCTTGATGGAACGGGCCACCCTCGACCGCGGCCTGATCGTCGCCAACTATGGCCGCCACTTTCTGGTCGAGACACCGGAAGGAAAGCGACTGATTTGCCACTCGCGCGGCAAGAAAAGCCAGGGGCTGGTGGGAGACCGCGTCCTGTGGCAGGCCTCGCAGGACGAGGGCACAATTGAAAAGATCGAAGAACGTCGCAACGTGTTTTACCGTCAGGATGAGGTTCGCACCAAGTCATTTGCGGCCAATCTGGACCAGATACTGATCCTGATCGCGGCGGAACCCGAGTTCTCCAGCAGCCAGCTCTCGCGCGCGCTGATCGCGGCGGAGGCGGAGCACATCACACCCATCATCGCCCTCAACAAAAGTGATCTGGTCGAGCCCTTCGCGCGCGCCTGGGCGTGGCTGCGGCCTTACCGGCAAATGCATTACGGCGTGCTGCCGCTGTCGCTCAAACAATCAGGTGATGTTGATCACGCCGAACTGCTCAAGCTACTGCACGGCAAAACAACGCTGGTGCTGGGGCCGTCGGGCGCGGGCAAAAGCACTTTGATCAACCTGCTGGCACCGGGCGCCCTGGCGCAAACCGGCGAGATTTCACAAGCCCTCAACTCCGGCAAGCACACCACCACCAGCACCACCTGGTATTGGGTTGACGCGGAAAAACAAACGGCCTTGATTGACTCACCGGGCTTCCAGGAGTTTGGCTTGAATCACATCGACCCGGCGCAGTTGGCGGCCTATATGCCGGACTTCAAACCGCATGTGGCCAACTGCAAGTTTTATAACTGCAGTCACCTGCATGAACCCGGTTGCGGCGTCATGGCCGCCGTCAAACCCAACGGTAGCCCGGACGGGATAAGCGCGAACCGCTATAAAATTTACAGCGACTTGTATGCGGAGTTAAGCCAGCGTCGCAAGTACTGAGGCGAGCGCCTGCAGCAAAGCATCGCATTGCGCTGGCGTGCCGATGCTGATGCGCAAGTACTGCTCGATGCGCGCCAGCTGGAAGTGCCGCACCAACACGCCGCGCGAGCGCAGGGCAGCAGCGATGGCCTGTGCATCGTGCTGGGGATGGCGTGCGAACACAAAATTGGCTTGTGAGGGCAGCACCTGAAAGCCCAAATCTTCCAGCGCCAGCACCAGCCCTTCGCGGCTGCTCATCACGGCGCGGCGGGTCTGCTCGAACCAGGCTTGATCCTCAAAAGCCGCGACCCCGCCCGCAATGGCCAGTCGGTCCAGCGGATAGGAATTGAAGCTGTTCTTGACACGTTCCAGCGCCTCAATCAAGTGCGCCTGGCCGCAGGCAAAACCGATCCGTAGACCGGCGAGTGAGCGCGATTTGGACAAGGTGTGAACCACCAGCAGATTGGGATACTGCGCAATCAAGCCGATTGCGCTGTCGCCGCCGAAGTCCACATACGCTTCATCCACGAGCACCACGCGCTGCGGGTGCAGACGCAGCAGTTGTTCCACCTTTTGCAGCGGCAGGCCGACACCCGTGGGTGCATTCGGGTTAGCGATGACGACGCCAGCCACAGCTGCACCGTCGCTACGGGCGTAAGCCGCGACGTCAAGGCACAGGGCTTCGGTCAAAGGCACGGTTTCAACCGGGATGCCGTAGAGCCGGCAGTACACCTGGTAGAAGCTGTAGCTGATGTCGGGTATCAAGAGCGGGCAACCGTGCTGAAAGAAGGCGAAAAAGGCATGGGCCAGCACCTCGTCGGAGCCATTGCCCAAGAAGACTTGCTGCGGCGCCAAGCGATGGTGCGCCGCGATGGTTTGGCGTAATGCCGTGGCTTCAGGATCAGGGTAAAGCTGCAAACCCTGCTGCGCTGCCAGATGGATGGCGGCCAGCACACGGGGTGAGGGCGGGTACGGGTTTTCGTTGGTATTGAGCTTGACCAAACCGTCAATCTTGGGTTGCTCTCCCGGCACATAAGGTACGAGCCGAGGCACAACCGGGCTGTAAAACGAAGCGTTAAAGTCAGAATTTTGATTCAATTTTAATAGCTGCATACGCATTAAGGACGTGGGCTAGAGCTCGATTTATTATAAATATTAGCCCAACAGCCGGGCCAGCGTCAACAGCGCCAGCAGAAACATCCACATCACCACGGCGCGCCACACCAAGCCAACAATAATGACCAGGTGAGCCATCTCAGGCGTCTGTCCCGGCCTGGCTTCTCTGCGCCGGTCAACCGTGCGTGGCGGTAACGCGGGTGCGCCATGGGGCGCCGCCGAAGCTAACGGGGCCGCGACACCCAAGCGGATGTTCACCGCGCCCGCTGTGGCGGCCAGGACAATGCCGTCGTTGTCACAGGCATTGCGCGACTCGTAATTGCGCCAGCCATCGATGGCGTCTTCAAAGCTGCCCACCACCGCAAAGCTGATGGCGGTCATGCGAGCCGGCAACCAGTCAATCGCTGTCCACATGGCCGTTGCGGTCTGCTGCAGCGCGTCACTGACCGGCTGCTGGTGGGCTTTGCTCTTGTGCTGCCAGTAGCGCGCAACAAATTCGCTCAGCCGGTACAGCACCGCACCGGCTGGACCAAAACCAAAAGCCGCCAACACCGAGAACCAGGCCAGTACACCGAACACATGGCGATGCGCCGACAGCACCGAATGTTCTATGACATGGCGCACGATTTCGCTGCGCGGCAACTCGCTGGCATCGATCTGTTGCCAACTGGCCAACAACTCGCGGGCGCGGTCTTCGTCGCCATCGGCCAAAGCGTCCCGAATCTGGGTGAAATGGAAACTGAATTGCCGAAAGCCCAGACAGGCATACAGCACTGCCGCACTCCAGATCACGCCCACCGGCCAAGCCAGAAATGTGATCAGCAGCCAGTAAATCAGCAATGCCGCCAGGGAGGGGCCGCCGACCGCAAAACCCCAGGCCAGCCAGCCATGAAAGGGCTTGCCCGCGTCAAAATTACGGGTGCTCCAGCGCACCCAGGCACGCAGCCCGGCATGGATCGGGTTGCCTTTGCTCAAAGGCCGGGCCTGCTCAAGCAGCAGGGCAAAAAGCACTGAGATAAAGCTCATGGGTTCATCATAACGGCACCGGGCATCAGGCTGACAGCAGGCGGTAGAAGTTGCGCAGCATGCCCGCCGTGGCTCCCCAAATGAAGCGCTGGTGCAATTGATCCTGCCACGGCATGGAGAACCATTCGCGCCGCACGCCTTGCCATTGCATCGCGTGGCGTTGATGGTGGGCGGGGTTCATCAAAAATTCCAGTGGCACCTCAAAAATGTCAGCCACCTCAAAGGCATTGGGCGTCAGCGTGAAGCCCGGCTGCACCAGCGCCACCACCGGCGTGATGATGAATGCCGACCCGGTCAGGTACTGCGGCAGTGCACCCAGCACTTGCACAAAGCTGGGGTTGAGTCCGACTTCTTCTTGCGCTTCGCGCAATGCGGTGGCTGCGGCATCGACATCTTCGTCGTCGGCGGTTCCGCCGGGAAAGGCAATTTGCCCCGAATGGTTGGACAGATGCAAGCTACGCTCAGTGAGCAAAATCGTCGGGTGCTCGCGCAGAACGATGGGTACCAGCACTGCGGCATGTCTCGCTGCGCGCTGTGAAAAACGGGGCTCCGCGATGACTTCGGGTTGCCAAACCGGGGGTGAAATAAATCGTGCCTGTAACGCCGCAGCCTGCAACGCCGCCAATGGCACCGCTGGCAAATGGGCATCCACGCCGATCACCGGAATCTGACGCGGGTCAAATTGCGGCAAACTCGATAGCGCGCTGTTGGGCAAGTTGATGGTCATGAGGGATCAGCACCTGAAAAAGACAATAAAAAAGCCGCCCCAAACATCCGCTGGGACGGCTTTTTTGCAAGAAACGCGCTTTAGACAGCGGTCGTCTTGATCTTGCGGGCTGGCAGTTTTTCTTTGATACGTGCCGACTTGCCGCTGCGATCACGCAAGTAATACAGTTTGGCGCGACGCACATCGCCACGGCGCTTGACTTCGATGCCAGCGATCAAGGGGCTGTAGGTTTGGAACGTACGCTCGACACCTTCGCCGCTGGAAATTTTGCGCACGGTAAAGGCGCTGTTAAGGCCACGATTGCGTTTTGCAATCACGACGCCTTCGTAGGCCTGCACACGTTTGCGCGCACCTTCAACCACGTTGACGCTCACCACAACGGTGTCACCTGGGGCGAATACGGGAATTATTTTTCCGAGACGAGCAATTTCTTCCTGCTCAAGGGTTTCGATCAGATTCATGATGTCCTCAAATGATCTTGGATGCGCCAGTGTCGGGATTGACACAAGAAGCCAACTGCACGCAGCAGTTGAACGGCCAGCCAGAGGATCGGTAAGCCCGCCATTATAGCCAGATCAAGCGCTGGCCTCGGGGACGATGGGCGTCTTTGACCATGGCTGCGAGACGCCCTCAGTGCTGGTTGGCCAGAAAAGCTTCGTCGGCGCCAGTCAAGCGCCCCTCCCGGCGCGCCTGGTCGATCAACTCGGGGCGCAGACGCAATGTCAATAGCAAGCGCTGTTCCCGCCGCCAGTGTTCGATCTGGACATGGTGGCCTGACAGCAGCACCTGCGGCACCGGCCGACCCGCCCACTGCTCGGGCCGGGTGTAGTGCGGGCAATCGAGCAAACCGTCCAGCACCGGGTTGAAACTGTCCTGTTGGTGGCTACCCGGCGCATTCAATACGCCGGGTTGCAGGCGCGCCACGGCGTCGAGCAGGGCCATGGCTGCAATTTCGCCACCTGATAGCACGAAGTCACCCAGGCTGATCTGCTCAGTGACATGGGCATCGATAAAGCGCTGGTCCAGGCCCTCGTAGCGGCCGCAAATCAGGATCGCGCCCTGGCTGTCAGACCAACGCTGAACCATGGCGTGGTTGAGCGGCTGGCCCGCCGGCGAAAAAAGCAGCACCGGGGCGGCTCTAGCCCGTTGGGACTGGATGCTATGGAGGCATTGCGCCAGGGGTTCGGCCATCATGACCATGCCGGGGCCGCCACCAAAAGGGCGATCATCGACGCGCCTGTAGTTGCCTGCGGCAAAATCACGCGGATTGGCCAGTTGGACATCGACCAGGCCCGACTCAAAGGCGCGGCGCGTGATGCCACTGGACAGAAAAGGGGCGAATAGCTCGGGAAACAGCGTGACGATGTCAAAACGCATGGGGCAACGCTTAGAAGTCCGCTTGCCAATCCACCAGAATGCGACGACCGGGCAAATCGACCTCGTCGATGTAGACCGAGACGAAAGGAATCATCCGCTCCAGCGGCTTGCCGTCTTGCGCATAGTCCAGAACCAGCACGGTCTGTGCCCCGGTGGAGAGCAATTCTCTCACCGTGCCCAGTGCCACGGCCTCGCGGTTGATCACGTCCAGGCCAATCAGGTCAACCCAGTAATACTCGTCTTTTTCGGCGCTTGGAAAATTGCAGCGGGCCACGAAAATTCGCGCCCCACGCAAGGCTTCGGCAGCAGTGCGGTCGTCCACCCCTTGGGCGCAGGCGACCACAGTGTCTGAATGCACCTTGGCTTCCTTGATCACCAGTTGGGCGACGTCGGCAAAGGTCTTTGCGCCTTTTTCGGCTGGCAGTAGAAACCAGCGCTTGGAAGAAAAAAGCGCCTCGGGATCGGCGCTGTAGGGCAGGACTTTGAACCAGCCTTTGATGCCCCAGGCATCAGCGATGCGCCCGACTTCGATCGCATCCGCCGGCAATTCGGCTGCTTCAAGGCCAGGCAGCATCACAAATCAGGCGCCGCTGGGCCGCCCCAAGGCGACTGCAGCCCCTTGGGGGGCAGCGCAGCACGCGAAGCGGCAAGCGTGGGGGCCATAAAACTTCAAACTGCTTTTTTGGCCGCTTGAGCGATCAAGCGTTCCACCGTGGGAGAGGCCTGAGCACCCACGCTGCGCCAGTAGGTCAGGCGGTCTTGTGCAATGCGGATGCTCTCTTCATTGGCAGTTGCAATCGGGTTGTAAAAACCCAGGCGTTCGATGAAACGGCCATCGCGACGGGTACGCTTGTCAGCAACGACAATATTGAAAAACGGGCGTGCTTTTGCACCGCCACGGGCGAGTCGGATGACGACCATGATTTATCCTTTGGGAGACGGAGTTTGAAATCCATCGTTTGATTCAGTATCTAATTCAGCGCTTGAGACACGCGACATAGCCACCCGGCCAGCGGCACGCTGAATAGCCGCACATTATAACGTTCCAATTCCTATGACACTCATTCGCCCCAGCCAAGTTGAAGACATCCCTGCCATCACCGCCATTTATGGCCACCATGTGCACCACGGAACCGGCACTTTTGAGATCGAACCCCCCTCAATCACGGACATGGCGCAGCGCCGCGCTGAGGTGCTGGCTAAAGGCTTGCCTTATCTGGTGGCGGCAAGGGGCGAGCAAGTGTTGGGCTTTGCCTACTGCAACTGGTTCAAGCCCCGCCCGGCTTACCGCTTCTCGGCCGAGGATTCGATTTACCTGGCAGAGGACGCCTTGGGGCAGGGCCTGGGCCGCGCCCTATTGGCAGAACTGATGATCCAGGCCGAAAGAGCAGGGGTGCGAAAGTTGATCGCCGTGATCGGCGACTCCGCCAACCACGGGTCGGTCGGCGTCCACCGGGCGGCCGGTTTTTCCATGGTCGGCGTGCTCAAGTCCTGCGGCTGGAAATTTGATCAATGGCTCGATGTGGTCATGATGGACAAAGCCTTGGGTCTGGGCGCTAGCCGCGCCCCGCAACCATAATCCGCGCAAATGAAAAATAAGACTGTGGCCGCCTGGCTAGCCTTCATCGGTGGCCCCTTGGGCCTGCACCGCTTCTATTTGTATGGCAAGGGCGACTTGCTGGGCTGGTTGCTACCGGTGCCCACGGCACTGGGCTTGTACGGGCTGGAGCGGGTGCAACAGCATGGTCTGGACGACCTCTTGAGTTGGGTCTTGATCCCGTTGCTGGGTTTCACAATAGCGGGATGCGCCTTGACCGCCATCATTTATGGCTTGACGCCGCCGCAGAAGTGGAACGCGCGTTTTAACCCGTCAGTATCTAAGGATGGCGTAGCCGGGCGCACCAACTGGTTCACCATTGGCGCCATCACCTTGGCACTGCTGGTAGGTACCACGGCGCTGATGAGCAGCCTGGTGTTCAGCTTCCAGCGCTATTTTGAATACCAAATCGAGGAGGCGCGCAAGATTTCCCAATGAAATCGCTGGCCAATTTGCTTGAAGCGCTGTCACTTGTAGCGCTGCCGGAGTCCAGCTCTTCCCGAAAGAGCTTGCGCATGGCACTGCGCATGATGCGGTCGGCATCGGACTCCAACTGATCAATCTCTTCGCAGCTCCTCAAGGCCGCTTCGGCCGTTGCCGGATCGGTAGTCCTGGCTAGAAGTTTCACCGCATCGCGCACCCGTTAGCAGCATTTCAAACTGATATCGCTCAGACGCACGATGTAGTCGGTCATGGGGTCCAGGTCATGCTGGTTGAACAGCTCAAAAAATTACCCTCTCGCGGCAACAACTTGGCAAACAGCGTCGCTTACGCGACGGAGAAAAGGTCAGTCAGATGCTGTTCCTATGACAGACGCGAGTTTAACCATCGCCCTTAGCGCCACCTTCCGGGGCCATCATTGATGGTGTCTTGCGCTTCCAGAAGTGCGCCATTAATGGCTTGACGCTGATGCCGTGCAAAAGAATGGACAGCGTCACCACAATCAGTGTCAACTGAATCAACTCAAGAGCCAGCGCCTCGGGCAAGCCATGCTGAATTGCGTACATCAAATAGTAAAGTGAGCCGATCCCGCGCACACCGAACCAGCCCACCATGCCGCGTATACGCCAAGTGGTGCGTGTGCCTAACAGACCAAGAAAGACGCTGACCGGGCGGGCCACCAGAAACACGAACAGGGCCAGGCCCACAGCGGCCCAACTCCAGGAGTTCAGAAACAGGGAGCCGCCGACCAGCAGAACCAGCATCACTTCCGACAGCCGCTCCAGATGTTCCTTAAATACCAGGGACCCTTGGCTGACCATGGGCGCCGACTCGGGGGCGGAGTCAAGGCTTGAGGGGTCCATTTGCGCTGTTGCCGTACTCAGGGCGGTTGAAGCCTGCTGCGCGGACGACGCTTGCTGCGCTGCCCTGGCCAGCTTCAGCTCAGTCTGACGCAGCGCCACGGCTGCGGCAAAAACCGCCAAAAACCCCCAGGCGTTGATCATCACAGACACGCCGTACACGAGCCCAATCAGGCCCAGACCCAGAAAATCATCCATCAGCTCATGCTGGTGTGGCACTCGACGCAGCTTCCAGCCCAGGCGCGCGAGCAGGACGCCCGCCACGATGCCGACCGCAATGCCGCCAACGGTCGCCCACAGCACGTCGACCAGCGCCCAGCGCAGGTTGGTGTCACCGAGTTCATGCAGCCCCAGCAGGCCCAGCCCCAGCATCACGAAGGGGAAGGCGCTGCCATCGTTCATACCGGCCTCACAGGTCAGGGTGAAGCGCAGTTGGTCACGGTCACCCGGGTGGCGGCTTTGCACGTCGGTGGCCAATACCGGGTCGGTCGGTGCCACGATCGCGCCCAGCAGCACGCCGGCACCCAATGGCAAGCCCAGAACGTAGTAGGCAAAAGCAGCAACCAAGGCCACAGTGATGCTCATTGACACGGTGGCCAGAAGAATCGGTGCGCGCCAGTGTGAAAAGCTGAACGGGACCGGCATTTTGACACCCGCAGAAAACAGGGAGATCAAGACAGCAACTTCAGTCAGCACCTCCAGCAGCGCCGATTCCTTGAGTGGGTTGAAATGAAACAGATTGAGCACGCTCGGGCCGACCAGCAAGCCCACCGCCAGATAAATCATGGCGGCGGTAAACGGTGAGCGCTTCAACACGGACGGTGTGAGGCCTCTGACAAGCAATAAGCCGCCGATCAAGACAAACCACTGGGCGTTAGTCATAGTTTTGGGGCTGGTACATCGGCGCCAGTTTAATCTTGGAAATACCCGTGTGCCTGCCAACTCGTCCTGCAGCAGGGAAAACTCCGTTTGTCCTACGTTCGTGCGCCAACGACCGCAGGCGCCTCACACAGACGAAAAAAAACCACCTGACGGTGGTTTTTTTGCTACAAAGCAGCAAGCGTGAGCTTACTTCTTCGGAGCTTCAGCAGCCTTGGCTGCTTCGGTAACGGCGGCCTTGGCTGCGTCGCCAGCGGCATCAACAGCAACAGCAGCAGCGCCGGTGGCAGCTTGTGCAGCACCAGTTGCATCAGATGCGGCGGTTGTGGCAGCAGCGGCGGCGTCAGTGGCGACGGCAGCAGCAGTGCCAGCGTCTTTGACGGCCTCAACCACAGCAGGAGCGGGCGCTGCAACAGGCGCTTCTTCTTTTTTACCGCAAGCGACCAGAGCAGCAGCAGCGATAACAGTGGCTAAAACGAGTGATTTGTTCATTTTTAAAATTACCTAATAAGTTGACGAAACAATTTCCGGAAATTGTCAATGCAGAAAAACTGCAAGGACCAAGTAAAAATGACTCGAGCTCTTTTTTACTTAGCTTGCCATTATATGTTTAATTCACGCAGCGCTTTAGTCACCCGACTCTATCAATGGTCGCGTTGACATCCATCAATGACATTTTCCCTTGGAGTCCATGCCGACAGCGCTGCATGGGCCCGATTCAACTCCAGGCGTCCATCAAGCTGGCGCCCTGTTCCAGCAGGAAGTCCCTGAAGGCGCGCGCCGCTGGCGAGAGTTTCTTGCTGTTCAGGTGGGTGATGTACCAGTGACCCAGCCAGGGCAGGCCCTCAATGTCCACCAGCGCGATATGACCGCTGGCCAGTTCATGGCGCACGGTACGCAGAGACAAGAAGCTCAGGCCCATGCCGGCCATCACGGCTTGCTTGATGGTCTCGTTGCTGGGCATTTCCATCACCTTGTTCAGTGGCGTCTGGTTGGCGGCAAACAGCCGCTCCATGGCGGCGCGGGTGCCAGAGCCCTCTTCACGCACCACAAAGACATGATCGGCCAGCACCTGGAACGGCAGGCTCTTACGGCGCACCAAGGTGTGCCCGGGCGCCGCCAAGATAGCCAGCGGATTGCTGGCAAAAGCGGTCGCGACGCAGTCAATGTGGGCCGGCGCACGCCCCATCATCACCAGGTCAACCTCGTTGCGGGCCAGCAGGCCCAGCACATTTTCCCGATTGTCAATCCTGAGCTGCACCTCCACGCCGGGGTACAGCTGCTTGAAGCGCACCAGCAGCATCGGCACAAAGTACTTGGCGGTACTGACGACCGCCAGATCGATATGACCCTGCTTCAAGCCCACATGCTCGGCCATCTGGGCCTCGAGGTTCTTGAGCTGCCCCATCGCGGCCTGGGCGTGAATCAAAAAAGCCTCGCCCGCCTGGGTTAACTGGATATTGCGTCCCAAGGGTTCAATCAAAGGCACGCCAAACGCATCTTCGAGCTGGCGGATCTGCATCGACACCGCAGGCTGGGTCACAAACAGCCGCTGCGCCGCCTTGGAGACCGAGCGCTGCCTGGCCACCTCTAGAAAGGTGTGCAGTTGCTTGAGTGTGTAGGGTCGCATGAAAACGGTCTTTACATCAGACATATCTGATGATTTGCTGAATAAATGTGATTTGAGTTTATAGGTCAAGACGGGTAAAGTAAATCCATCCAAGCCGATGCGTGGGCACCTTGCCGCAATTTGATGAAAGAACCCGATGTCAGCCCCTGTCCTGCGAGCCCTGATTTTTGATGTCGACGGCACTTTGGCCGACACCGAAAGCGTGCACTGCGCAGCCTTTAATCAGGCTTTTGCCGAGTTCGGGCTGGACTGGGTCTGGGATGCGGCGCTGTACACCGAGCTGCTCGATGTTTCCGGCGGCAAGGAGCGCATCCGGCAGTACTGGCAAAGTCTGCAGCCCGGTGTGCGCGAACTCAGCGCCATGGCCTTGACCGACACGGTGAACCGCCTGCATGAGCTCAAGACGGTCGCCTATGAGCGCGCCGTCAACAGCGGCGCCGTGCAGTTGCGCCCGGGTGTGCTCCTGCTGATGGACGAGGCCCTGGCGCAAGGGCTGCAACTGGCCATTGCCACCACCACCTCGCCGGTCAATATTGCGGCGCTGCTGCGCCACGCGATGGGGGCGAACTGGCGCTTGAACTTCAGCGCCATTGGGGATGCATCCACGGCACCCATCAAGAAGCCGAACCCGCAGGTCTACCTGCAGGTGCTCCAAGCGCTGTCACTGGCGCCGACCCATGGCCTGGCGTTTGAGGACTCCAGCAACGGCTTGCGCGCAGCCCGCGCCGCCGATCTGGCCACTGTGGTCACACCCACGACCTACACCGCCCTGCACAACTTTCACGCTGCGCTGCGGGTCTTGCCCGATTTGAGCGGGGTCAGCCTCGCGCACCTGCACCAGTGGCATCAAGAGAGCCAACGCCGCCCGTGCCCGCATGCGCCAAGTCGCTAGCATCTTGTTAGCTGCAAAAATTCCTGTCTATCGCCTTGAAAGAACCGCCATGCCTTTGACCCACCGCTCCACGCTGACCCAATTTCTGATCGAGGAGCGGCGCCGTTTCCCTGGCGCCAGTGGCGACTTCAACGCGCTGATTCTGGACGTGGCGCTCGCGTGCAAAGCCATCGCCCGCGCCGTGGCCTTGGGCGAGTTGGGCGGCGCCATGGGCAACCACGCGGCCGAGACCGGTGGCAGCGTCAACGTGCAGGGCGAAACCCAGAAGAAGCTCGATGTACTGAGCAACGAGGTTTTCATCCGTCGCACCGAATGGGCCGGCAACCTGGCCGGCATGGCCTCTGAGGAGATGGAGCTGCCGTATCAGATTCCACAGCAATACCCGCGCGGCAAGTACTTGCTGGTGTTTGATCCGCTGGATGGCTCCAGCAACATCGACGTCAATGTGTGCGTGGGCAGCATCTTTTCGGTGTTGCGGGCGCCCAAAGACGCGGTGGACAGCGGCCGCGACCTGACCGAGGCTGACTTCTTGCAGCCCGGTCACAGCCAAGTGGCTGCGGGTTATGCGGTCTATGGCCCGACCACGCTGCTGGTGCTCACCGTGGGCGATGGCGTCAACGGTTTCACGCTCGACCCGAATCTTGGCGAATTCATGCTGACGCACCCCAAGATGCAGATACCAAAGGAAACCCAGGAGTTCGCCATCAACGCCTCCAACGCCCGCTTTTGGCAGGCACCCGTGAAGCGCTATGTGGACGAATGCCTGGCGGGCCAGACCGGGCCGCGCGGCAAAGACTTTAATATGCGCTGGATTGCCAGCCTGGTGGCGGAGGCACACCGCATCCTGATGCGTGGGGGCGTCTTCATGTACCCGCGTGACAACAAGGATACGGCCAAGCCGGGGCGCCTGCGCCTGCTGTACGAGGCCAACCCAATCGGCATGATCATTGAACAGGCGGGCGGACGCGCCTCAACCGGTGAAGTGCCCATGCTCGACGTGCAACCGAGCTCGCTGCACCAGCGCATTGGCCTGGTGTTTGGCTCCCGGCATGAGGTCGAGCGCATTGAGCGCTACCACGCCGAGCCCGAAACGGCTGAGCTGAGCAACCCGCTGTTTGCCGAGCGCAGCCTGTTTATGAATTAATTTAATAGCTGCTCACGCTTATTTGACGTGGTCTAGAGGCTGATTTTATATAAATTTCAGGGCAAAAAGGAGAAGCCACTATGTCGATCCGACACCCCATCATTGCGATCACCGGCTCCAGCGGTGCTGGCACCACCTCGGTGACGCGCACTTTCGAGAACGTCTTCCGGCGTGAAAAAATCACGGCCGCCGTGATCGAGGGCGACAGCTTTCACCGTTTTGACCGCGCCGCCATGAAGCTCAAGGCAGCAGCAGCCGAAGCCGCCGGCAACAAGAACTTCAGCCACTTTGGCCCCGAGACCAACCTGTTTGCCGATCTGGCCGAGCTCTTTCGCTGTTACGCCGAGAGCGGTACCGGCAAGCGCCGCAAATACTTGCATGACCTGGAAGAAGCCGCGCCCTACAACCAGCCCCCCGGCACCTTTACGCCCTGGGAAGACGTGCCGAGCGGCACCGACCTGCTGTTTTACGAAGGCTTGCATGGCGCCGTGGTCACGCCCGATGCCAACATCGCGCAGCACCCCGATCTGCTGATTGGCGTAGTGCCCGTGATCAACCTGGAGTGGATTCAAAAGCTCTGGCGCGACAAAAAGCAGCGCGGCTACAGCCTTGAGGCTGTCACTGACACGATCCTGCGGCGCATGCCCGACTACGTGAACTACATCTGTCCGCAGTTCATGCACACGCATGTCAACTTCCAGCGCGTGCCGATGGTCGACACCTCCAACCCCTTCATCGCGCGCGACATTCCGAGCGCCGACGAAAGCATGGTGGTGATCCGTTTCGCCAACCCCAAAGGCATTGACTTCCAGTACCTGCGCAGCATGGTGGATGGCAGCTTCATGAGCCGCGCCAACACCATCGTGGTGCCCGGCGGCAAGATGGAGCTGGCGATGCAACTGATCTTCACGCCCTTTGTCTGGCGGATGATGGAGCGGCAGAAGAAAGCGCTCAAGTGAACCGGCGATTCATCACTAAAAATTGATCTAACCAATAATTTATTTGAATTTTCATGATGGGTTGCCCTGCCTATAGTCCAAACCATCGCCACTTAACCCCGGAGTTTTTCATGGACCAATCGAATCGCTATGCCGACCTGAGCCTCACAGAGGCTGAACTCATTGCCGGGGGTCGCCACATTCTGGTGGCCTACACCATGTGCCCCAAGCCCGGTCACGGCTACTTGGAGGCCGCCGCCCACTTTGCCGCCGAATCTTCCACCGGCACCAACGTCGACGTCAGCACCACCGACGATTTCACCAAGGGCGTCGATGCGCTGATTTATCACATTGACGAAGCCACGCAAGACATGCGCATTGCCTATCCGCTGGATTTGTTTGACCGCAACGTGACCGACGGCCGTTTCATGCTGGTGTCGTTTCTGACGCTGGTGATCGGCAACAACCAGGGCATGGGCGACATTGCGCACGCCAAGATGATCGACTTTTACGTGCCCGAGCGCGCGCTGCAGTTGTTTGACGGTCCCGCCAAGGGCATCGCTGATCTGTGGCGCATCCTGGGGCGCCCGGTGGTGGACGGCGGCTTTATTGCCGGCACCATCATCAAACCCAAGCTCGGCCTGCGCCCCGAGCCCTTCGCCAAGGCCGCCTACGAATTCTGGCTGGGCGGCGACTTCATCAAAAACGACGAACCCCAGGGCAACCAGGTATTTGCCCCAATCAAGCAAACGATTCCCCTGGTCTACGACGCGATGAAGCGCGCCCAGGACGAGACCGGCTGCGCCAAGCTTTTCTCGATGAACATCACCGCTGACGATCATTTCGAGATGTGCGCCCGCGCCGATTTCGCGCTGGAAACCTTTGGCCCGGATGCCGACAAGCTGGCCTTCCTGGTGGACGGCTTTGTGGGCGGCCCCGGCATGGTCACCACGGCACGGCGCCAGTACCCGAACCAGTATTTGCACTACCACCGTGCCGGTCACGGCATGGTTACCTCGCCGAGCGCCAAGCGCGGCTACACCGCCTTCGTGCTGGCCAAGATGAGCCGTCTGCAGGGCGCGTCGGGCATCCACGTCGGCACCATGGGCTACGGCAAGATGGAAGGCGAGGGCGACGACCGCGGCATCGCCTACATGATCGAGCGGGATGAATGCCAGGGTCCGGTCTACTTCCAGAAGTGGTACGGCATCAAGCCCACCACGCCGATCATCTCGGGCGGCATGAACGCGCTGCGCCTACCGGGCTTCTTTGCCAACCTCGGGCACGGCAACGTCATCAACACGGCCGGCGGCGGTGCCTACGGCCACCTCGACTCACCCGCAGCCGGGGCGGTTTCTCTGCGCCAGGCCTATAAATGCTGGCGCGCTGGCGCCGACCCAGTCGAATTCGCGAAAGAGCACCGCGAGTTTGCCCGCGCCTTTGAATCCTTCCCGGGCGACGCTGACAAGCTGTATCCAGGCTGGCGTGGCCAGCTCGGCGTGGGCGCCTGAAGCAGCGGGCTCAATGCGCGCTGCGGGCACGCCGCCAGCAGCCCACTCAAGCGCGTCCAACTGAATCTAGGATCATGCTTTTGTCGTGCAGCGACAGATGCTGGGTCACGACCTGGCCTGGGCGTCGAAGCTGCCGCTCAGCAGTTCTGGCAGGCGGCCCAGCCCCATCTTGAAGCCGCAGGCCTGCGCGTGACCACCGCCACCCATGCTTTCGGCCAGCGCAATACAACTGAAGCCACGTTGCGAGCGCAAGCCGGCCTTGACCACGCCGCTTTTGTCGACACTCCACATCAGGGCAAACGTGCCACTTTTTTTGCTCAAAATCTCACCCACCAAGCTGTGAAAGACGCCCGGGGCGTTGACCATCAACCCTTGCTGGCCGTTGAAGCTGATCGGCTGGGCGCCCTCGGCAATGTCCAAGGCGAGCTTGCTGAACTTCTCGTCCATGGCGCGGCCGCGCTCTACATAGCTGGCCAGTTGCACCACATCAAAGGCTGCAATCTCGCGCCAGCGCTCAAACTCGAGAGCTTCCATGTCCAGTGCCGCCAGGAAACCCGCACTCTCGGGGTATTGCCAGACCCAGATGTCGCGGTCTTCCACAAAACGCACCAGATCCGGCACGGGCTGCTCGGGGTGAAAGAACTCCCAGGCCAGGCGGGCGCCCGACTTGTGCATGTCGAAGTGCACCACGCCACAGCGACAGGCAAAACCGGCCAGCTTGTCGGCGGCGCTCTTGTGGTGATCGAGCATCACCAGCTTGGCCGCGCGCTCTTCAATCTGGCGCGTGAGCTCTGGCGAGAAAGAAAAGTCGAGGATGTAGACCGCGCGACCGTTTAGCGCTGGCAGGTCAGTCACCGACTTGATGTCGCCATGGTCGAGCCCCAGAAACTCAGCCCGGCCGCCATAGAACAGCCAGGCGGCCAGCGCCGCCGCAAAGCCGTCCGGACAGTTGCGGCCATGGTAAATAATGAGCGGTTGCGGGTCGGTGAGTTCGGGTTTGATCAGGAGACGCAGGGGAAGTATGGTTTTCATGGAGAGACGATTCTATTTATAATGCTACTTATTTTATAGCTTATTACGCAATGGATACGAGGGCTGCAGGCTAATTTAATCCAAAATACAATGCAAAAATGAGTTCTGCCGAAACCCCCCTATTTTTCACCGCTAGTGTCGCACCAGGCGGACAACAGGTTGATGCCTGGTTAAATCAACCCTTGCTGCTCTCGCTGGAGCAAGGCGGCGTTGATTGGCCCAGCTCCTGCCGCAACGGCACTTGCCGCACCTGCATTGGCCAACTTGAGCGGGGCCAGGTGCGTTACGAGATCGACTGGCCAGGCCTGAGCGCTGAAGAAAGGTTTGATGGCTACGTGCTGCCTTGTGTTGCTTTTCCGTGCTCGGACCTGACGCTCAAGCGCGAGAGCTGAACTTCGGGGGCGTTGAACCTGGATTCAGTTGAGCGCTTGCATCGAGTCTCAGGCCGATCTTGAGTCAGGCCGCGGGATTTTCTTGAAGCGAATCTTGCGGTCCAGTTCAATCGCGTCTTTTTTGACCTGGCGCGCGGCATCGAGTTTTTGCCCCGCCGCCAGCCACTCGGCAAATTCCTGCGGGGTTTCCAGCGTGATGCGCCCCAGCGCAGCCGCGCGAAAGTCGTAAATCACAATTTCGCCGGCCTTTTGCAGATTGACGCCCTTGCCGCTTTGCAGTGCGCCGCGCTTGCGACCGATTGATTCCAGCAACTCTTCATCCTCCAAACCCTCCACCACGTCGAGCTTGTAGCGCGCCACCAGCAAAGGGGCGTAATGTACTTTCAGGTAGGCCAGCAGCTCCAGCGCCACTTCTTCTTCATTGAAGGCGTTGCGGCCAATGGCGCCGCTGGCGGCCAGGTTGTAGCCGCTCTTGGCCACAATGATGCGCGGCCACAGCATGCCGGGCGTGTCATACAGGTAAAAGTCGTCGGCCAAGGAGATGCGCTGCTCCAGCTTGGTGATGCCGGCCTCGTCGCCAGTCTTGGTGGCGCGCTTGCCAGTCAAGGTGTTGATCAGCGTGGACTTGCCGACATTGGGAATGCCGCAAATCAGCACCCGCATCGGCTTGACCATGCCGCCGCGCGTCGGGGCCAGCGCAAAACATTCCTTGATCAGCGCTTTGGCCGGCGCGCTGACACTGGCGTCCAGGCCAATCGCGCGCGTGCCTGCCAGCGCGTTGTAATGCGCCAACCACAGCGCGGTGCGCGCCGGGTCGGCCAGGTCCTGCTTGTTGAGCACCTTGAGCGTCGGTTTGCCAGCCGTGAGTTCGGCCAGCATCGGATTGGCACTCGAGCCCGGCAGGCGCGCGTCGAGCAACTCGATCACCACGTCGATGTTCTTGATGCGTTCTTGAATCGCTTTGTGGGTCAAATGCATATGACCCGGAAACCACTGGATAGCCATTCTCTTTTTTTCCTTTTGCAGACCCGACAGCGGGCCGACGACCCCGCTATTGTCCTATTGAGCGGCGCCGCCCAGTTGGCGCAGCTTGGCCTGCCACTTTTGCAGGCCGACAGCGCCCAGGTGGGTGCGATTCAAAGCGATGTGGGCTTCAGATCAATGGTTCTTTTCCGAAGCACTTGGGTGTGTTTGTTGGATTGGGGCTGCTATCACGGTGCTGGGTGAATCAGCCGGGCGATGCGCTTTGCTACGTGTCCCCCGCCCGCTTCGCGAGCTCCTCCTTTACCTCCGCAAAGCGTATCACCCAGCTGATTTTGCCAGCGGTTGGGTACGCTTGCAGGGGAAAGTCAAAGGTTGCTTGCGTCGTATATGGCACGAATTGATGAGCGCCGCTTGCTGCAGAAATTTTGACTTCGACGGCGTTAGGCACGGTGATTGGGCTATGCGATCGGGCTACTGCGTGAAAGGCGCGCGTGGGCAAGCGCTTGCATACCGCAGCTTCAATTTCGCGTGTGTTTTCACCCCAAAACCGCATGCGCATGGCCCAGTCGCCGGGCCGGGTTTAATACGCGAAGCCGGGTTTGACGTGAGGCCTTGATATCTTCAGAGTGCCACTCACTTCAAATCGCACCCCGCCCAGGTCGCGGCGCCAACGAGCAACGGCGACTCAAGTCAGGATTGCGCGTCAACCCGACCGCGCGAGGCCTTGGTCTCGGAGCGCTGGCTCTTGGCCACGCGCAGCCTTTGCTTTGATGCATAGCTGGGCTTGGTGGCGCGGCGGGTTTTGGGGGGCAGCGCCACGCTGTTGACCAATTCATGCAGGCGCATGAGGGCGTCGAGCCGGTTCATCTCCTGGGTGCGCTGCTGCTGCGCCTTGATCACCAGCACGCCGTCCTTGGTGATGCGGCTGTCGTGCAGCGCGAGCAGGCGCTGCTTCACATCGGGCGGCAAGGACGAGGCGGCAATGTCAAAGCGCAGATGGATCGCGCTGGAGACCTTGTTGACGTTTTGCCCGCCCGCACCTTGCGCCCGAATGGCCGAGAGCTCAACCTCGGCTTCGTCGATGTGCAGCAGGGGCAGGGCGGCAGGCGACACCATGACGCGTGCTCAGGCGCTCAGGCGCTCTGGGTTATGGGTGCAGCGTCACCCTCGGGCGCCGCCACGTAGCGCGCCACAAAGGCGCCCACGGCACTGGCGGGCAAGGGCAACCACACGATGTGGCCGCTGCCGGGCGCCACCGACACGGCTTGCCCCTGGGCATCTTCCATGCGCTCGAGCTGCAGATCAAAGTTGCCGCCCGGGTGGATGATCTCGAGCCAATCGCCCACGGCAAAACGGTTCTTCACGGTGACTTGCGCCAGGCCGCGCGCCGCGTCGAAGGCCGCCACGTCGCCCACGTACAGGCTGCGGCCGGATTCGGAATAGCCGCGCAGGTAGTTCTGCGTGGACTCGGGCGTGTGGCGTTGGAAAAAGCCCGAGGTGTAGCCGCGATTCGCCAGGCCTTCAAGCTGACCGAGCAACAGTGGGTCAAGCTCGCGCCCGGCCACGGCGTCGGCGATGGCGCGGGCATAGCTTTGCACCGTGCGCGCCACGTAATACGGGCTCTTGGTGCGGCCCTCGATCTTGAGCGAATCGACCCCAATTTCGACCAGGCGCTTGACGTGCTCAATGGCGCGCAAATCCCTGGAATTCATCACATAGGTGCCATGCTCGTCCTCTTCGATCGGCATGTAGCTCCCCGGGCGCTGACCTTCCTCGATCAGATAGACCTGATCCGGTGCCGCGCCGCGTTGCGCCTGTTCCTGCTCGCGCTCAAGTGCCGCCTGCGGTGCCAGCACATCGCCCGATGCATCGACCACGCCGGGCTGGGTCTTGTAGTCCCAGCGGCAGGAGTTGGTGCAACTGCCCTGATTCGCGTCGCGGTGGTTGAAGTAGCCCGACAGTAGGCAGCGCCCTGAGTAGGCGATGCACAGGGCGCCGTGCACAAACACTTCAAGCTCGGTGTCGGGGCAGTCCTGGCGAATTTGTTCGACCTGATCGAGTGAGAGTTCGCGCGACAGGATCACCCGGCTCACGCCCACGGTCTTCCAGAAGCGCACGGCGGCGGCGTTGACCGTGTTGGCCTGCACCGAGAGGTGAATTTCCATCTCGGGCCAGGTTTCGCGCACCATCATGATCAGGCCGGGGTCGGACATGATCATCGCGTCGGGCTTGAGCGCAATCACCGGCGCCATGTTTTGCACATAGCTCTTGATTTTGTTGCCGTGCGGGAAGATGTTGGACACCAGGTAAAACTTGTTGCCCAGGGCGTGGGCGTGCTCAATGCCCTGCTGCAACACCGCCAGGTCGCCAAAATCGTTGTTGCGCACGCGCAAGGAATAGCGCGGCTGGCCGGCATAGATGGCGGTGGCGCCGAAGGCAAAGGCGGTCTCCAGCATCGTGAGCGAGCCTGCGGGTGCCAGCAGCTCGGGCGTCTTCACGCTCATGTGCAGACTCCGGCGCACCCGGCAGGTAGCATGGCCGCAGGCGCGGGCGGCAGAAACAAGGGTAGGGGAGAAGTTGACATCAAAGAGTTCCGGCTTGCATGAAGAGGCGACAGTGCGTCTCGGGCCTTTGATTATCGGTTCTGCCGCTGCTGGCGTGCTGACAGGGCCATCCGCCAAGTGCCACTGGGCCTATTTGATTGTGATCGAACTATTCCCTTGTTTTATATGAATAAATGGCCTCTAGCCCGCATGTAATAAGGTTACACAGCTATGAAATGTGTAGCAAATTGCTGGCAATCATGAATTCCTTTGACTTATGTTTGCTGGCGCACAGACGCCAATGAGTTGCGCGGCGATAGTCGCCGCTGTGCTACCCGATTGATGGATGCCAGTAGCACGTCGGTGGGGACCGGCAGCCCACCTTAACTTTCTACAGGAACAACGAATGAACGCATTACTCAAAAACACATTGGCAGTGACCGCCGTGGCCTTGGCCGCGCACGCGTCCGCCCAGGTCACTCTCTTTGAGCAGGAAGGCTATCAAGGCGAGTCCTTCACGACCTCCAGAACGGTCGACAACCTGGCACGCCGGGGCTTTAACGACAGTGCCTCGTCGGTGGTGGTCGTCGGTGAGCGCTGGGAGGCGTGCGAAGACCAACGCTTCAATGGTCGCTGTGTGGTGCTGCGCCCGGGCAAGTACCCCTCGCTCAACGCCATGGGCCTGAGCAACCGCATCACCTCGGTGCGCGCCGTGAGCCGCAACACCCGCGTTGATGACCGGCGCTATGCGCCGGCACCGGCTCCTGTGATTGCGCCAGCAGCCCCGCAGATCACCTTTTATGAAGACGAGGGTATGTCCGGCCGCTCATTCACCACAGGCAGGCAGATCAACAACTTCAACCGCTTTGGCTTCAATGACAGCGCCTCGTCAGCCGTGGTCGTGGGAGAGCGCTGGGAAGTTTGTGAAGATGCCCGCTTTCGCGGGCAGTGCGTGGTCTTGCGCCAGGGCACTTATCCGTCACTGCGGGCCATGGGCTTGAACAACCGGGTCTCGTCTGTGCGCGTGCTGGACCGCAATGAGCGCATTGATGAGCGCCGCTATGCGCCAGCATTCGCAGCGGTGACGGCGCCAGCGACCGGGCAGATCACTTTTTACGAAAACGAAGGTCTGAACGGCCGGTCCTTCTCGACGGCCCAGGAAATCAACAACTTCAACCGCTTTGGCTTCAATGACCGTGCCTCGTCCGTGGTGGTAGTGGGCGAGCGCTGGGAGGTCTGCGACGACGTCCAGTTCCGCGGGCAGTGCGTGGTCTTGCGTCAAGGTACTTATCCGTCTCTGCGGGCCATGGGCTTGAACGACCGCGTGTCGTCGGTGCGCATGCTGGACCGCAATGAACGCATCGATGACCGTCGCTATGCACCCGCACTCATTGCCGCACCAGTACCGGGCCCCGATTTCCGCCCGCAACGCGACGAGCGCCTGTTTGAAGCCAACGTGACCTCGGTGCGGGCCGTGATGGGTACGCCTGAGCAGCGTTGCTGGGTTGAGCCCGGTCAAGTCGCGCAAGGCAACAACGTGCCGGGCGCGATTGCTGGCGCCTTGCTTGGCGGCATCTTGGGGCATCAGGTTGGCGGGGGCAGTGGTAAAGACCTCGCCACCGTCGGCGGGGTCATCGCCGGCGCAGCGCTTGGCGCCAAGGTCAACGGCCAACAGGGCGCAGCCGAAGACGTGCGCCGTTGCGAAAATGTCCCCAACCAGAAACCGCAATACTGGGACGTGACCTACAACTTCCGGGGTCAGGACCATCGCGTTCAGATGACGACCCCCCCCGGTCAGACCGTGACCGTCAACGCGCAGGGTGAGCCGCGCAAGTAAGCACGCGTCAACAGCTGCTTCAAAGCCCGTCAAAGCCATGCTTTGACGCGCTTTTGCGCTTGCGGCGCTTACTCGTCGCCCAGGCTGAGCGCCTGGTACTTGCTGGCGAGTTGCTGCTGGGTCGCGCCAGGCACAGGCGCATAGTGCGAAAAACTGATGCTGTAGGAACCCTGGCCGGCAGTGAGTGACTTCAAGCGGCCCTGGTAGTCGCCCAGTTCGGCCAGCGGGATTTGTCCGCCAATGGCCACATGGCCGTTGGAGCGCGGCTGCGTGCTCGTGACATGGCCGCGTCTGGCTGCGAGGTCGCCGGTGAGGTCGCCAATGCTGGGCTGCGGTGCCAGTACCTCGATATTGACCACGGGCTCGAGCACGATCGGGCTGGCCTTGAGCACCGCATCGAGCGTGGCTTTGCGCCCGGCGGTCGTGAAGGCGATGTCTTTGCCGTCGACGGCATGGGTTTTGCCGTCGAGCACCGTGACGCGCAGGTCCTCCAGCCCAAAACCTGCCACTGCGCCCTCCACAAGTGCCTGGCGCACGCCTTTTTCAACCGCCGCCATGAACACCCCCGGAATGGCGCCGCCCTTGACCTGGTCGGCAAATTCGAAGCCCGCCCCGCGCGCCAGCGGCTCCACGCGCAGCATCACCTCGCCAAACTGGCCGGCACCGCCGCTTTGCTTCTTGTGGCGGCAATGGCCATCGGCCTGCGCGGTGATGGTCTCACGGTAGGCAATTTGCGGCGCGCTGGTGTCAAGCTCAAGCTTGTACTGTTGCTGCATGCGCAGCAGCTTGGTGCGCAGGTGCATCTCGCCCAGGCCGCGAATCACGGTCTCATGGGTGCCGGCATGGCGCTCGATCTTGAAGCAGGGGTCTTCCAGCGCCAGCTTGTTCAGAACCTCGAACAGGCGCTGCTCGTCGCCCTTGCGCCGGGGGTGCACCGCCAGCCCTTGCATCGGCTGCGGGAACTGCAGGGCCTTGAGGTGAATGCTGTCCTGCTCGTGCGACTCATGCAGCACGCAGTCAAATTCGATCTCGTCGACCTTGGCAATCGCCCCGATGTCGCCTGGGATCAGCGCTGGCACTTCAACATAGTCCTTGCCCTGCAGGCGGTACAGGTGGGTCACTTTAAAGGGGTGCTTGGCCGAGCCTGCAAGCAGCTGCGCGTCTTTGCGCAGCGTGCCCTGGTGCACCCGAAACACACCGAGCTTGCCGATGAAGGGGTCGACCACGACCTTGAATACATGTGCCAGCACGGGCAGCTCCTCATCGGGCTGCGCCAAGAAGGCTTGGGGCGGCTTGCCCGGCTCATCCCGGTAAAACGGCGGCGGGTTGCCCTCTGCCGGGCTCGGCGCCAGCTTGGCCAGCGCGTCCAGCAGTTGCGCCACGCCCGCGCCGGTCTTGGCCGAGACAAACAGGATCGGGATCAGGTGGCCGGCGCGCAGCGCGCTCTCAAACGGCGCATGCAGTTCCTGCGCGCTGGGCTCCAGGCCATCTTCCAGGTAGCGCGCCAGCAGGCTGTCGTCTTCTTCGATCAACTGGTCGATCAGGTCGCGGTGCGCAGCAGCCACCGAGGCAAAGTCGCTCTCGCCGTCCGCGTGGCCGAGCAGCTCGACCACGTCCTGGCCATGGTGCAGCGGCAGCTCCAGCAACAGGCATTGCTTGCCAAAACGCGCGCGGATGTCGTTCACCAGGGCCAGCAGATCGATGTTGTCAGCATCGATCTTGTTCACCACGATCATGCGGCACAGGCCGCGCTCACCGGCCAGCGTGAACATGCGCTCGCTCGAGAGCTCTATGCCGGTCTGCGCGTTGATGACCACCAGGGCCGTGTCCACGGCGGCCAGCGCGCTGATGGCCTGGCTGGCAAAGTCGGGGTAGCCCGGGGTGTCGATCAGGTGAACGTGGGCGCCGCCGGTCTTGAAGCTGACCAGCGCCGACTGCAGGGAGTGGCCCAGTTCTTTTTCAATCGGGTCGAAATCGCAGACGGTGCTGCCTTTTTCAACCGAGCCGCGGCTCTTGATGGCGCCGCTGGCTGCCAGCAGGCTCTCAGCCAGGGTGGTTTTGCCGGCAGCACCGTGGCCGACCAGGGCAACGGTGCGAATGGTGCTGGAGAGGTTCTGGCTCATGAAAGTCCCTTGAAATGACGTGACACGGCACGTAGTTTCAATCGACCGAGGCGCAATTACCTTGCTGTTCGTCAATTGCGGCGCATTGCCGGGCCGCTTTGTTTGGCCGCTCGCCCAAGCCCTGGACTACCTTATTTTCCGAACGCGATTCGCCCTGCCATGATCGTGCAACGCACCTTGCCCGGCAATTCGTAGCCCGAGAACGGCGTGTGCTTGCCCTGGCTGCGCAAGGTATCAGCCTGCACGGTCCAGCCAGCTGCCGGGTCAAACACGCACAGGTCAGCCGCGCCACCGGCCAGCAGGCGACCGGTGCTGGCTTGGCGTTTGCCAAGCGAGGCGCCCAGGACGGCAGCCGGACCATCGGTCACCACAGCCAGAGCGCGTGCCAGACTGACACCGCTGTCCTGGCTCCATTTAAGCGCCAGGCTCAGCAGCAACTCAACGCCGGTGGCACCGGGCTCGCTTTCGGCAAAGGGCAGCGCCTTGGCGTTCGCGTCCACCGGCGTGTGATCGGACACCAGCGCATCAATGGTGCCGTCAAGCAAACCAGCGCTCAGGGCATCGCGGTCGCGCTGCTGGCGCAAGGGCGGGTTCAGGCGCGCCCGGCTGTCAAAGTAGCCGATGTCGGCATCGGTCAAATGCAGCGAATTGATGCTGATGTCGCAACTCACAGCCAAGCCGTCGAGTTTTGCCTGGCGCACCAGGGCCACGCCCGCCGCGCTGCTGAGGCGGCACAGGTGCACGCGGGCCCCGGTGGCGCGCATCAGCTCAAAGATGGTGTGCAGCGCAATGGTTTCGGCCGCCACCGGCACCCCGCTCAGTCCCAGGCGGGTCGCCAATGGGCCACTGGCAGCCACACCCTGACCCAAAAACAAATCCTGCGGGCGCAACCAGACGCAATAGCCAAAGGTGCTGGCGTACAGAAACGCGCGTTGCATGACCTGGGTGTTGGGCAGTGGCACTTCGCCCTGGCTGAAAGCGACGCAACCGGCCTCGGTGAGTTCCTGCATCTCGGACAGTGATTCACCGGCCAGGTTGCGCGTCAGGGCACCCAGCGGATAGACCCGGGCCTGATTGAGCTTTTCGGCCCGAAAGCGCAGCATTTCGACCAGGCCGGGCTCGTCGAGCACCGGGTCGGTGTCAGGCAGACACACCAGGCTGGTGACGCCGCCGGCCATCGCCGCCGCCATTTCGGATTCCAGCATGCCTTCATGCTCATGACCGGGCTCGCGCAGGCGCACCGCCAGGTCTACCAAGCCGGGCATCACGATGCAGCCGGTCGCATCCACAGTTTGACCGGGCTGGAAATCAGACGCTATATTTTTAATAGCTAGAACCGTCCCATTGGCGAGGGCTAAATCCACTATTTCATCAAAACCACTGGCCGGATCCATGACCCGGCCGCCTTTGATCAGAATATTTGTCAGTGTTTTCATATCAAGCCTCATTCCCTGCGACGATGCTCATCACCGCCATGCGCACGGCAATGCCAAAAGTAACCTGCGGCAGGATCACACTCTGTCCGCCGTCCACCACCGCCGAGTCAATCTCGACGCCGCGGTTGATCGGCCCCGGGTGCATCACGATGGCATCGGGCTGGGCCAGTCGCAGTTTTTCCGGCGTCAAGCCAAAGCTTTTGAAAAATTCCTGGCTGGAGGGCAAGAGCGCACCGCTCATGCGTTCGTTTTGCAGACGCAGCATGATGATCACATCAGCGCCTTTGATGCCTTCTTCGAGCGTGTGGCAAACGCGCACGCCCATTTGCGTCATGTCGCCCGGCACGATGGTCTTGGGGCCGACCACGCGCACTTCAGGGCAGCCGAGCGTGGTCAGGGCATGAATGTCGGAGCGCGCCACGCGCGAGTGCAGCACGTCGCCGACGATGGCCACCGTGAGGTTGGAGAAATCCTTCTTGTAATGGCGGATGGTGTACATGTCGAGCAAGCCTTGCGTCGGGTGCGCATGGCGCCCGTCACCGGCATTGATCACATGCACATGCGGCGCCACATGCTGCGCGATCAGGTAGGGAGCGCCCGATTCACTGTGGCGCACCACAAACAGGTCGGCTGCCATGGCGCTCAGGTTGGCGATGGTGTCGAGCAGCGACTCGCCTTTGGCCGCCGAGGAACGCGCAATGTCGAGGTTGATGACGTCGGCGCTGAGCCGCTTGGCGGCAATCTCGAAGGTGGTGCGGGTGCGCGTCGAGTTCTCGAAAAACAGGTTGAACACGCTCTTGCCACGTAAGAGAGGCACCTTCTTGACCTCGCGGTCACCGATGCTGACGAAATTGCTGGCGGTGTCGAGCACCTGTGTCAGGATGTCTTTGGGCAAGCCCTCGGTCGAGAGCAGGTGAATCAGCTCGCCATTTTTGTTGAGTTGGAGGTTGCGTTTGTAAAGCATGGTCTAGCGCGCCTTCACGTTGAAACTGAAGACCCCGGCGTCACTGCGCGCCAGGGCCAGGGACTGGGCTGCGGGCAACACGATGCGGGCTGCACACACGTCGGCCTGAATCGGAAGCTCACGCCCGCCCCGATCTACCAGCACCGCCAACTTCACCAGAGCCGGGCGACCGAAGTCAAACAACTCGTTGATGACCGCGCGGATGGTGCGCCCGGTAAAAAGTACATCGTCGAGCAGGATGATGCTGGCGTTGTTGACATCAAAGGGAATCTGCGTTTGCGCCGCAGCGGTCATGCCGCGGTGGGCGTAATCGTCCCGGTGCAGGGCCGAAGAGATCACGCCGTGGGGCTCGGACAGGCCCAGGTCGCGCTGCAGACGCTCGGCCAGCCAGGCACCCCCGGAAGTGATGCCGACCAAATGCATGCCGGGACGAAACAAGGCGCGCACGCCCATCAACAACTCAGAATAAAGACCTTCAGCGTCCAACGCCAAAATGCTCATGGAATACTCCTTAAAAACTGTTCCAGAATGATGCATGCCGCCATCGCATCGGCGTCGCGCGCCCCCCGCCCCAACGCTTCGGTGGTGGTGTAGCGCTCATCGACTTCAAACACCGGCAGTTTGAAGCGGCCATGCAACTGGCGCGCAAAGCGCCGCGCCCGCACGGTGTTCTCGTGCGCGGCGCCGTCCGGGTGAAAGGGCACGCCGACCACCAGCGCGTCGGGCTGCCATTCCTTGAGCTGGATCGCAATTTTGGCAAAGCGGGCGTCGCCTTCAGCGGCAATCGTGCCTTGTGGCTGGGCTGTGCGGAGCAGCCGATTGCCGACCGCAAAGCCGGTGCGCTTGATGCCGAAGTCAAGAGCCAGAAAAGTTTGCAGGTTCGCCGGCACATCAAGTGATTTCTGCACGGGCGCAGCGTCCGCCAGGGGCTTGGCCAAGGGCTCAGGCATGGACGACAAAGGCATCGCTTCGCGCGTCATGCGTGCCCGATGTCGGGTGATAGCATCCACAGTTCCAGACCGAGCAGCAGCAAGGCCTGGTCGTAACGCTGGGCCACCGGCGTGTCAAAGATGACACTGTTGCTCGCGGCCACGGTCAACCAGCTGTTGCCAGAAATCTCCGACTCCAATTGTCCTTCGCCCCAGGCCGCATAGCCCAGCGACACCAGCACTTTGCGCGGCCCGGCCCCGGTGGAAATGGCTTCAAGTACATCCTTGGAGGTGGTCATCTCCAGTCCGCCAGGAATGACCATGGTGGAGGCATAGACCGATTCGGCCGGTTTGTCAGCCGCGGCAAAAGTGGCCTCATGCAGCACAAAACCGCGCTCGGTTTGCACCGGCCCGCCCAAAAAAACGGGCGTGTGGGAGAGGTCGGCGCGGCACAGCGGCAATTCGACCTTTTCAAAAAGGCGCTTCATGTCGATATCACAGGGCTTGTTGATGACCAGGCCGAGTGCACCGCGCTGGCTGTGCTCGCACACATAGACGACACTGCGGGAGAAAATTTCGTCCTGCAGGCTGGGCATGGCGATCAAAAAATGATTCGTCAGGTTGGTCAATGCAAAATCTGCTGGCATTCAATAATTTTAACGGTGATCATGGACAAGCAATTTGATTCTGGTTTGATGTGGTTTCGGCGTGACCTGCGTGTGACCGACAACGCCGCCCTGTGTCAGGCGTTGGGGGCCTGCCGCCAGCTTCACTGTGTTTTCGTCTTTGACCGCGACATCCTGGAGCCGCTGCCGCGCTTTGACCGGCGGGTCGAATTCATCCGCGAGTCATTGTGCGAATTGGATGAGACCTTGCGCCAGCTCGGCGGCAAGGCGGGCGCCGGCCTGATTGTGCGCCACGCGGTGGCCAGCGAGGAAATCGTGACGCTCGCCACCGCACTGCAGGTGCAAGTGGTGTTTGCGGCACATGACTACGAGCCGCAGGCTTTGGTGCGCGATGAAAAGGTCAAGGCTGCTCTGACGCGTTCGGGTATTGCCTTGCACACCTGCAAGGATCATGTGATTTTTGAAGGACGCGAGATCCTCACCAAGGCGGGCACACCCTATGGCGTCTTCACGCCCTACAAGAACACCTGGCTGGCCACGCTAGGGCCGCAGCATTTGCGCAGCCACGACTCAGCACCGATGGCGCAGGCACTGGCCCCCCGCCCTGAAGGGCTGCAACAAGCGGTCCCCACACTGGCCGCCATCGGCTTTGACAAAACCAACCTGAGTCAACTCAAAATTCCCACCGGGGCAGCGGGCGCGGCACAGTTGTTCGAAGACTTTTTTGAACGCCTGGACAGTTACCATGAAACCAGGGACTTCCCCGCCGTCAAGGGCCCGAGCTACTTGAGTGTTCATCTGCGCTTTGGTACCGTGTCGATTCGCCAACTCGTGGCCACCGCCTGGCAAAGGCAGATTCAAGGGAGTCGGGGCGCGGCGGTCTGGCTGGGCGAGTTGATTTGGCGGGATTTTTATTTTTCGATTCTGGCCAATTTTCCGCGAGTGGCGCAGGGGGCCTTCAAGGCCGAGTATGACGCGATCCAGTGGGAGCAGGGCCCGCACGCTGACGCCTTGTTCCAGGCCTGGTGCGAGGGACGCACCGGTTATCCGCTGGTGGACGCGGCCATGGCCCAGATCAACCAGAGCGGCTACATGCACAACCGCCTACGCATGGTGGTGGGCAGCTTCCTGGTGAAAGACCTCGGCATTGACTGGCGCTGGGGTGAAAAATACTTTGCCCAACAGCTCAATGACTTTGACTTGGCGGCCAACAACGGCGGCTGGCAGTGGGTCAGCTCCAGCGGTTGCGATGCGCAGCCGTATTTCCGGATTTTCAATCCGGTAAGCCAAAGTGAGAAGTTTGATGCCGAGGGTAAATTTATCCGTCGCTACGTGCCGCAATTGGCCGGGCTTCCCAACAAAGCGATCCATGCGCCCTGGAATGCCAAAGCGCTTGAGTTACAGATGGCTCGGGTGACGCTGGGCCAAAATTACCCTGCGCCCATCGTGGCGCACGATGCGGCGCGGGCCCTCACATTGCAGCGCTATGCGACCATCCGGAAACATCCGCCTGCCCGTTGATTTGCTATCTAAAAAGTAGCTCATTATGCAATATATACGAGGGCTAGAGGCTAATTTAGTCCTCAATGGTGGACAGACAATATTGGCGCACCAAGCCAATCAACTCATCCTCCGAATACGGTTTACCCAAGTAATGGTCAACACCAAGTTCGCGCGCGCGTTCACGGTGCTTCTCGGCAATGCGCGAGGTGATCATGATGATGGGCAGATCGCGCAGCTTGGCATCGCCCCGGATGTTTCGCGCCAGATCAAAGCCGTCCATGCGCGGCATTTCAATGTCAGACAGCACAACCGCTGGTTTTTCCTCTTGTAGTCGTTCCAATGCCTGCAGGCCGTCGGTGGCCAGTGCGACGCGAAAGCCCTCACGTTTAAGCAGGCGCTGGGTGACACGGCGCACTGTGATCGAATCGTCAACCACCAACACCAGTGGCGCCTGGCCGACCCGGGCCAGTGGACTCTCCAGCACGGGCGCCGTGGTTTGCCCTAGCGACTGCACAGCGTGCAGGCTCAGATGCCGCGCTTGCTCGCCATAACTGGAAGCCAAGGCCACCGGGTTGTAAATCAAGACCACCGCACCGGAGGCCAGCACCGACATGCCGGTCAGACCGGGAAGACGGGACAATTGTGGCCCAAGGTTTTTGACCACGACTTCCTGGTTACCCAGAACTTCATCGAAGTGCGCAGCGATTCTTTGACCCGCACTGCGGAAAATGGCCACCGGCAAGGTCTTGGTGTGGGCTTCGCCGCTGTGGGCCGACGCCTGGAGCAACGCACCACCCCAAAAGAACGGCACCTGTTCATCACCAAAGCTAAACACATGGTCCTGGTAGGCGCGCTCAAGATCAGCAACCGGCACCCGCCGTACCATCTCGATCAGGCTGGCCGATACACCGAGCACCAACTCGCCGATGCGCAACATGACCACTTGCGTCACCGCTGTGGTCAGTGGAAGCACCAGCTTGAATTTTGTTCCTTGCCCGCGCTCGGTTGAAGTCTCAATGCGGCCGCCCAAGGCATTGACTTCGGAGCGCACGATGTCCATGCCAATGCCTCGTCCGGCTAGCTCAGTGATCTGATCGGCGGTGGAAAAGCCGGAGGTAAAGATCAGATCCGCGGCCTCGGCATCGCTCAAGCTGCTCCCTGGCGACAACTGGCCATTGGCGCGCGCCTTTTCGCGAATTCGCTCCAGATCCAGCCCGGCGCCATCGTCACTGAACTCCACCGTTACATCGTTGCTGTGCTGGTGCACGTAGATGCTGATGGTGCCCGCAGCCGGTTTCCCAGCCGCCACGCGCAGCGATGAATCCTCAACACCATGCGCCACGGAATTGCGCAGCAAATGTTCAAACACCGGTGCCATGCGATCGAGCACCCCGCGATCCATGTCGAGTGAACCGCCTTTGATGTCGAGTTTGACCTGTTTACCGGCCTCTTTGGATGCCTGACGAACAACACCGTACAAACGGTCCGAAATACCGTCAAATTCCACCATCCGGGTGCGCAGCAGGTCGCGCTGCAGTTCCCGCGCCTGACGTCCCTGGGCGATCAGATCATCTTCGCTGCCCTCTACCGCGCGCTGTAAATTGCGCTGCACCGTCGCCACGTCATGCACCGACTCGGCCATCATGCGGGTCAACTCTTGTACCCGGGTAAAGCGGTCGAATTCCAGGGGATCAAAGCCCTGTGCAGTGTCTTTGGCTTGCGCCAGTCGGGACTGCATTTGAGATTCAGACTGCACTTCCATGTCGCGCAATTGATTTCTCAAACGATCCAGATTTCCGGTCAGTTCCCCGAGGGAGCCGCGCAACTGACCCAGGCGAGCTTCCATGCGTGAGCGCGTGATCATGACCTCGCCAGCCTGGTTAACCAAGCGGTCTAGCAACTGTGAGCGTACGCGCACAGTCTGCTGTGTTCCCGGGCGCGGTGCTGCCCGGGGGATGAATGCCGCTGCATCAGGAAGCGCAACTTTTAGTGCTTCGACAGTTGCCGGCAAGGTCTCGCTGAGCGCAACAGGGGCGGTCAGTTCCGGGGCCGTCGCACTGACCTCAGGCAGGCTCAATGCCTGTTCTGGTGTCGCGCGCAGTTGGGCAAAGTTGGCTTGTATGGCGTCATAGCGACCCAATAAGGGCTCCAGCTGCGACGCTGACAGGGATTCACTCTCCATCTGCTCAATTGCGCTCTCCATGCGGTGCGTCATCTCACCCAGTTGCATGGCGCCGGCCAGGCGCCCGCTGCCTTTGAGCGTATGCAGAACCCGCAGCAATTCATTGCGGGCGCCCAGGTTGTCCGGGCGCGCAATCCATTGCCGCAAGGCACCGCCGAGCTGTGGCAACAACTCAAGCGCTTCCTCCTCAAAGATCGGGAAGAGATCGACGTCAAGTGCGTCAATGGCGTCAATGTGCTCATCGTCGCTGACTGCGACGACCACTCGTGCAACAGCGGCGGGTGTCGGTAGGAATGACTCGGCCTCGGCCTTTGCTTCTACCTCGGCCTCTGCTTCTACCTCGGCTTCTGCTTCTACCTCGGCTTCTGCTTCTGCTTCTACCTCGGCTTCTGCTTCTGCTTCTACCTCGGCTTCTGCTTCTGCTTCTACCTCGGCTTCTGCTTCTACCTCGTCTTCTGCTTCTGGAATGACGTCGGTGGCGATCTGAATGAAGTCGGACTGCTCAGGAATTTCCGGTTCATCCCTCAGTTCGTCGTAGAAACTGTCAACAACGCCCGCAGCAATGGCAGGAAACTCAATTTCCAGAATGGCCTTGAGTGCCTCAATCAGGGCTTGGTCGGACTCCTTGAGGAAGCCGGCTGCAAATTGATGCAAGAGCCGACGCATGTCTTCTGCCGCCGCAATGAAGACCTGGGCGTGTTCGGGGATACCCTGAACGTGGAGCCGTACATGTTGCAAGGCCTGTTCCAGAGCCCGCGCCATCTCGGATAAAGCAAAAAAACCGACAGTCGCTGAACTGCCAGCCAGGGAGTGCGCCAGAGCGACGGTCGTTTCCGAAACCGGTCTATGCAGCTCCAGCGCCCACTCGCTCAATTCTGTCAGCAATCGCCTGGACAGCTCATCGGCCTCATTGAGGTAGACGTTGTAGAGCGGGATATCAATGCGCAGGGACCCGATTACCTTAACTTGTTCCTCCGAATCCAAATCCAGAAGACTGACCTGGTGCGGCTCAGTCTGAAGGTCGGCGGCCTCACTCACGATGTCAGTATGCTCAGTCGAGGCCGTCTCAGCCTCGTCCTGACTAGCCAGAATAGCCGCTACCTCATCTGGCGCTGACGGCAAGTCAGAATCAAGGCCAAAATCAAAGTCATCAAGCGCCAATAACTCATCTGGCGGCTCAACCGCCGACGACCTCCCTGCATTGCCATTGACAATTTCGGCGAAATCGGCGTCAAAAGCCTGCGTAACGTCCAGGTCAAAGACTTGGGTGGACACGAACTCAGGATGCGGGGCCTCATGCGGAGCTTCATCCGGAGCGTTGGTCGGCAACTCATCTCCTGGTAACACAAGCCCAACCTCGGCATTTTCAAGGCGCAAAGCATCCGCCGCCAGGCGAAATGCCTGCGCATTCCACTTTGCATCTTCATTCGCCGCAATGTCCTCGACCCAGCGGTCAAAGCCATGCATCGCCTTGCCAGCAAGACTGATCAATTCACTGCTAACTGGCTCTTGTTGCGCTAGCCAGGTATTGAGCAATTGCTCCATGGACCAGGCCGCTTCGCCAAATTCATTGAGGCCCACCATGCGCGAGCTGCCCTTGAGCGTATGGAAGGCGCGTCTCAGTGTCGTTTGTTGCCTTAGATCGGACGGATCATCTGTCAATGCGCGGGTGGCGCCAAGACCGGCCTGAACCACCTCGCGGGCCTCTTCCAGAAAGATGTCCTTCAACTCGGTTTCATCATCGTCGTCTGTGGACTGCATCGCCACAGGACGGACCGGTTCTGCAGGCGCAACCGGCACAGGCGCTGGCGCCTCGCTAGCCACCGCAATCGGCAGGTTGGCAGAGGGCAGGAGCATCTCAACCAGGTCGCTATTGATGCTGCTGTCAATACTCGGCACTGAGGCGCTTTCTTCGCTGCGGTCAAGCGCCTTCTCACGACCCATCAGCGGCTTGAATTCTCCCAGTTCCTCGTCGTACACAAATAGCTTTTTGGCCAGCGTGCGCTGGTAGCTCAGCATATCGATCAGAAACCCGAGGGCTCCCAGACTGTTGCCCAGCTTCTCAAAAATACCCGCCCGCGCGGCATCGGCGTCTATATCGTCAACTAGAAACTTCTCAACGCTGTCGCGCATCCGCAGCGCCGCCAATGCGGCCTGATCAAGGCCCAAAACCGAGAAAACGCCGCGCATTTGAGCCAATTGGCTGGGAACCTCATGCAAGGGAACCTTGTCAAGTGGGTTGCGAAAGAACGCGTCCAGCGACTTTTCAACACCACCCAGGCTCGTTCGCAGTTCATCAACGACGCTTCCCATGATCTGGCGATCGCTGACTCTGCGGTACAACTCCTCCATCCAGGACTCAAGCGGCTCGGGCTGACCGCCCGCGTTGACATGCTCCATCCGGGCGGCAAGACTGGTGCTACGCTCCTTCATCTGCGAGTCAGTCGGGTCCAGGTCGTCGTAGGCAGCCTCCAGATACAAAACCACGGTAGCTACTTCCATGGCAAGTGCGGGCGCAGGCGCCTCACCTGACAAAGCTGTCTTTTCAATGGCTTGCATCAATGCCCGAACCAAATCGCCACTTTCGGGGTGCATTTTCAACACTGAATCGGTTACCAGACTGAACTGGTCAAGGGCTACCTTCAATCGATTGGTATCGCCGCCAGCGAGAGCCGACCAGGTTTCGGTCGCAGCTGCAATGCGCTTGCGGGCCTGAACCAGCAACGCCGGATCGAAACGCCCAAATTGAGGCCGCTCGTAGTCGAATGATTTGGTCTGGGTCAGCCCATAGGCAGCGCGCACTGCCGCCAGCACTGGCGCATCGGCCGGTGCAGTTGGCACGGCTTGAGCACAGAAGAAAAGCAGATCCTGTACCAGTCGCTCTGAAATGCCTGTCTCTGCGCGAGCCAGGCTTCTAAACTGAAGAAGGATCCGGGAAGCGGCCAGCTTGCCGTAAACGTCAGTCGGGCATAAACCCCGCGAAACAGCTTCAAAATAGGCGGCAGAAATCTTCCAGAAAACGCGTGGCTTCAATTCATTTTGAGCGCCGGCAAAGCCCAAACTGATCTCGCACATGGCTTGTGCGGAAGCCACATCGCCTGACTTGACGATATTCAGAACGGCGCGATCGAGGCGCGTGCGCACCGATGAATCGTAGGCGAGCGCTGGTGTGTCTTGCGGCAACGCCACATCGATCCAGTGCAGTTCGATGGGCCACAGGTCTGCTGGATGCACGCGGTCATTGCCCGCCAGTTCCAGGACATCGCGGTACTGCGGAAATAGGGCTACAGACGAGGCGTTCTTTCCCTTGAGCATGCCCTCCAGATATTCGGTCAGCGCAAAACTGGCTCGTTCTACCTTGTTGGCCGCATCGTCGCTGCACAACTCAGGGCGTTGCACAAATCGTTGTGCCAGCGCCTCCATGGATCGCAGTATCTTGGCCGGTACGGCCATGCCGACCATCTCCAAGGCGCCCACTGCTTGATGCAATTGCTGGCGGGCGATGCGCAACTGGCTGGCGTCCAGTGCAGCCAGATCAGAACCACGTGCCAACTCGGCGTCGCGCACGAATCGGCGAAGGGCCTTGGTCGCCCCGGTTAATGATTTACGCAGCTCTTCGAGCACCCAGGCCAAGGGCCCGAGGTCGTGGGTCACCGGTTCATTGGTGCCAGTCGGGGCAGCGTTTTCTTGCATGGGATCGTGCACTCCTGGGGACAACAAGTTCAGACTGAATGGGCTCAGGCAATCTTGAATCGTGACACTGATTGCCGCAACTCTTCGGCCATTTTCGAGAGTTCCCGAACTTGAGCGGCCGTGGAGCGCGTGCCTTCACCGGTCTGTTCGGTCACCGCAAAAATGTGTTGAATATTGTCTGCCACCACATTGGCCAGGTTGGCCTCGCGGGAGGTTGAGCTGGAGATTTGCTCGATCAGCTCGGCCAGGCGCCTGGACACTTGGTCAATTTCAGTCAGCGCCGTACCTGCGTTATCCGACAGCTTGGCGCCTTCCACCACCCCTTGGGTTGAGCGCTCCATGGCGCCCACGGCATCCTGGGTGTCGGTCTGAATCGCCTTCACCAGTGCCGAAATCTGACGCGTCGCATCGGCCGATCGCTCAGCGAGTCGCTGCACTTCCTCGGCCACCACAGAAAAGCCCCGTCCGGCTTCACCTGCTGATGCCGCTTGAATCGCAGCGTTGAGCGCCAGCACGTTAGTCTGCTCGGTAATGTCAGAGATCAGCTCCGTGATTTCACCAATCTCCTGGGACGATTCGCCCAGCCGCTTGATGCGCTTGGATGTTTCCTGGATCTGGTCCCGAATCGAGTTCATGCCCCCAATGGTGTTTTGCACCGCCTTCAAACCGACTTCCGCAGCCTGTAGGGACTGCCGGGCCACCGAGGCCGACTCCTGCGCCTGCACCGACACGTCATTGATTCGCGACGCCATGTCCACGACTGAACGACCCGTTTCCCGAATTTCATGCAACTGTTCGTTAGAAGCGGCCAGCAACTCCGTTGACGTGGTGTCCACGTCGGCCGTTGTTTGCGCCACACGGGTTACCGTACTTTGCACGTTGCCTACCAAAGACCGCAATTCTTCTACCGTGTAATTCACGGAATCGGCGATGGCCCCGGTGATGTCTTCTGTCACAGTGGCTTCTTGTGTCAAATCACCTTCAGCGACAGTTTGCAGCTCGTTCATCAAGCGCAAAATGGCCGCCTGATTGGCATCGTTCACGCGCTTGGCCTCTTTCTCCTGGCGCTCGGCCTCCAGGCGCTGCGCCTCTGCTGCGAGTTGGCGCTTGCGGCTGTCGAGCAACTGAACATAGGACAGGCCACCGGCACACAGAAGCGCCAGCAGGACCGAACCTACCAGCATTGACAAGGAGCCTGCGCCAATACCTGCCTGTGATGACAGTTTGCCCTGCAATTCTTCAAGACTGCGACGCAAAGGTTCACTGTCGGTCACGATAGAAACCTGTGCTTCACGGGCCGAAACCAGCCCTTGCAGATTTCCCAGAATGGCGCCAGCCTGCTTGCGGGTTTCCTCAAACAGATCGATCAAGGCCGCCAACTGCTCACGTGTCTGGGCATCTTTGGACGCACTCAAGCGCAATTCGGAGTTGCCGTCCAGCATGCCTTGAGCGATTTCCTTGAATGTGTTCAAGTCCTTGCCCAGCAGGAACACGGCCTCTGGACTCACGCCCTCAGCGGTTAGAAACTCATTGGAAGACTTGCCAATGCGTTGTGTCAACATCACCAACTGACCAGCTGCAGATATTTCGGTGGCGGCGGCATTTTGCTGCAGCTTGAGCGAGGAAATCGTTTCTGCGATTTCCAGCAAATCTGAAGATTGACGGTTGATGAGCCGCAGCGCTGTACCCACTTGGGTTAATATTTTTTGTTGGCCCACGACAACCCCTGCATTTTTCTCCGCTCGCTCCGTCAGAGGCGCAATTTTGTCAAGTTCCGGCGAGTAATCTTCACTCAATGCGCTAAGGCTCAATTGCTCGTCACCGGCCTTCAAGCCCCGCACTGACTTCGCCAGAACGCCCGAACTCTCCACCACGTCAGGGAATGCTTCTGCACCGCCGACTAGCGCTTGCGAAACCGACTTCGCCAGACGCTGCGACTGCATCAGGGCTTGCCCCGTGGCCCCCAACTGTTGAGCAACCTTGTTGGCCTGGCTTAATGCAAATGAGGTGAAGATGACGAGCAATATCAGTGCCAACCCCAACATCATGGAGAGCAAGCGCTGATGCTGCACAACCGTCTTTGTTCCAAGCACGGGAAGGGTGATCAGGTTACCAGCTTCTTCGTTCGTCGCCGCTCCTGCGTCTGCGCCAGATTGGCCCGACGCAACCGAGGCTCTTTGCCCGTCGTCTGTTGTGCCTGTCACGTGATCCATGTCCATGGGGTAGACGGTGGCGCCCGGCATGCCAAGACTCAAGCGAGAATCTTGATCCGACTCAGGCGCCTTTTTGCCAAACAAAATTTTCAGTTGATCAACGACGGACATGGTGAAACCCTTGGTAAAGACTTAAGCGCTAATGCTGAGAAATTCTGGAAGTTGAGACAAAGACTGCAAGTTGATTTCCTGCCAGTGCGCGCCGCTGAGATCGGTGTACCGGGTACCAAAAAACACCGGAGAACCTTCAGGTGGCAATTGAGCCTCGGAAAAAGCGTCGCGTTTGCGAAGTCCGGACAGACTGTCCACCATCAAAGCACAGTTGAGTTCCAGCGCTGAGTTAAAAGTAATCACACTGTGCTCGGCGAGTGATTGTTCTGTTCTCGGTCGCGAGGATTTGTTGCTCAGGAAGGCAGCCAGATCAACAACGCCGAAAAGGCCGCCACGCAAATTGACAACACCCATGAACCAGGGCTGACAGTAGGGCACCAGTTGGACGTTGAGTAGCGGAAAAATCTCGCCGGATTGCGCCAGTGGAAAAAGATAGTTTGACTCGCCTGCCTTGACGGCCAGCCAGGCAACCGACACGCCACCAGAGCGAGCCGCCTGCAATCGGCTGGCGAGGCGGGTCTGGAGTTCTCGAAGTGCTTCGCGATTAGCCATGCGATCCTGAGGATTTCAGCCCAGCGCCTTGATCTTGACCATCAATTCGGCGGCATCAACCGGCTTGGTGATGTAGTCGCGTGCGCCTTGACGCATGCCCCATACCCGGTCTGTTTCCAGGCTTTTGCTGGTGCACATGATGATCGGGATGTCCGAATACTCGGGCGTACGGTTAATTGAGCGCGTCAGCTGAAATCCATTTTGACCGGGCATCACGACGTCCATAAGGATTAGATCTGGCTTTTCTTCTGCGAGACGGCGCAAGGCTTCATCAGCGCCTTCTGCCGTGCGAACTGACATACCGTTTTTTTGCAGCAAATTGGTCATGAACATCAACTCGGTTTTGGAGTCGTCCACGATCAGTACTTTATGAATAGCCATTAGTTAACTCCTTGGGTGACTTTGCCGAACTGCTGTACAGCTTGCAACAATTGGTCTTTGGTAAATGGTTTTGTCAGATAATCCTGAGCCCCGACCATGCGCCCACGCGCTTTGTCAAAGACGCCATCTTTGGACGACAGCATGACAATGGGAACATCTGAATACTTGGCATTGCGTTTGATGATCGCACAGGTCTGGTACCCATCCAATCGGGGCATCAGGATGTCGCAAAAAATGAGATGGGGCTGGTAGTCATTGACCTTTGCCAAAGCATCAAACCCGTCTTCCGCGAGCATGACTTCGTGCCCACCCTGCTTCAGAAAAATTTCAGCGCTACGCCGGATGGTGTTGCTGTCGTCAATCACCAGAACTTTGAAGGTCGATCCAGTCGTATTCACAAAACAATGCTCCTGAATTGGTGATTAATTTCCGCGATAGTACACATTTCAATCATGGCGCCTAAATTTGCACCATTTCGAAATCCTCCTTGCGGGCCCCACAGTCTGGACAAGTCCAGTTCACAGGCACTTCACTCCATGCCGTTCCCGGCGCCACGCCGTGTTCGGGATCCCCGGTCTCTTCGTCATAGATCCACCCACAAATCAGACACATCCACGTGTTGGTCAATTTCACAGCCTAAAGAGCCTTCGAATAGAATGCAGACACAAAAAAGGGGCCATTCGCGAGCTCCGCTGAACGCCAGACAGTGTTCCATTTTGCCTGAAGAAATTTCTTAAATCGCGTACATCACCCCCCATGCTTTCCCTAGTAGCCAAACACTTGACTGGGTCTTTGCTAAAGCGCTGACGGCGCGGCGGGTTGCCTCATTTGTTTATCTCCACTCTGAGACTCTTTCCCCATGACACCTCATACCGATAACAACCAAGTCCTGTTCGAACGCGCCAAGCGCGTGATTCCTGGGGGTGTCAATTCGCCTGTCAGGGCCTTCAAAGCGGTGGGCGGCACGCCACGCTTTGTCAAACGTGCCCAAGGCGCCTATTTCTGGGATGCCAACGACCAGCGCTACACCGACTTCATTGGGTCCTGGGGACCCATGATTCTGGGGCACGGCCACCCGGCAGTCGTGCACGCAGTGCAGGCTGCCGTGCTTGAAGGCTTTTCTTACGGCGCGCCAACTGAGCGCGAAGTGGAACTGGCCGAAGAGATCTTGCGCCTGGTTCCGTCCATGGACATGGTGCGCCTCGTCAGTTCAGGGACCGAGGCCGCCATGAGCGCGATCCGCCTGGCCCGCGGCGCCACGGGGCGCAGCAAGTTCATCAAATTTGAGGGCTGCTACCACGGGCACGCGGACGCACTTTTGGTCAAGGCGGGCTCAGGCCTGGCCACTTTCGGCAACCCCACCAGCGCTGGCGTGCCGCCTGAGGTGGTGCAACACACTGTGGTGCTGGAATACAACAACATAGAACAGCTTGAGGCAGCCTTTGCCGTTCAAGGCGATGAAATTGCCTGTCTGATGATGGAGCCGATTTGCGGCAATATGAATTTTGTGCGGGCGAGCGTGCCGTTTGTGAAGCGCTGCCGCGAGCTCTGCACCCAGTACGGCGCGCTGCTGGTGTTTGACGAGGTTATGACCGGATTTCGCGTCGCGCTGGGCGGCGCACAAAGCGTCTATGCCAAAGAAATCCCCGGTTTTGAGCCGGACATGACTGTGTTGGGCAAGGTGATCGGAGGCGGCATGCCATTGGCCGCTTTTGGCGCCAAGCGCGCGGTCATGGAGCATCTGGCGCCTTTGGGCTCCGTCTATCAGGCTGGCACACTGTCAGGTAACCCCGTGGCGACCGCCTGCGGCCTGGCCACCCTGAGCGAAATCAGCAAGCCCGGGTTTTATGAAAAACTTTCGCGCACCACGCGTTCACTCACTGATGGCTTGAAAGCAGCCGCAGTCGCCGAAGGCGTGGCTTTTAGCGCCGATAGCGAAGGCGGCATGTTTGGTTTCTTTCTGCTGGACACCTTGCCGCAGAATTATGTCCAGGTCATGAAGTCAGACAGCGCGCGCTTTAACCAGCTTTTTCACGGACTACTTGATCGCGGTGTGTACATCGCACCAGCACTGTACGAGGCTGGATTTGTCAGCGCAGCCCACACCGACGACGACATCGCTGCCACTGTGGCAGCAGCGCGCGCGGTATTCAGTGCTGTGCGTTTACATCATGCCCGCTAAGCCGCATGGACGCCAGGTAGTTGGTTTTCATGTTTCCTCGTGACCCGTAACGCTCACACAGACTGGGTCGGAGAACCCTTTGGGAGGCTTGCGCTCAGCGCTTCATGGCCCGCAGCATCCAGGCGCTTGATCTCGGCGCGCATTTCGACGCGCAGCTTGGCGTCGAGGTTGATCAAGGGCTCATCAAACAAAAACAGTTGCGGGTCACGCGCCAGGGCACGCCCCATGGCGACGCGCCGACGCTGGCCACCCGAGAGCTGCGCCGGTCGGCGGTCCAGCAGTTGCTCGATCTGCAACATGGCGGCCACCTCATGGATGCGTTTGAGGCGCGCCGCTTTGGCCATGTTGTGCAAACCGACGGTGATCGGCTTGCTGTCAGCGCAGCTGAACGCCACCCCGTTTCAGATCATGAAGCCGTAGATGAAGGCGAAGCCCAGGACAAAGCCCGGCGCGATCACCAGCTTGGGGAGCACGGTTTCAAATGATTTCATAAACACGTTGGCTTTTGGGTTAAGAGCCGGGAACCCTTGTTGGAATACCTGCGCTACCATAGAACCTGACGAGCCGGGTGTTGCACTACGTTCGTGTCCCCCGCCAGAAAGCTTCCGGCTTTCTGGCTCCTCCTTGACCTCACTTCGCGCAACACCCGACTCATCAGGTTCCGGCACGGTTTTGGTTTGCCCACATGCAAATCCAAATCCAAATCCAGATTTGAATTCAGATTTGAATTCAGATTTGAATTTAAATCCAAACCTGAGCGTCTAGCAGTAGGGTTGGGGTGCGTGCCATAGCGAAGTCAAGGAGGAGCCCGGAACGGGCGGGGGACATGAGCGGCGGTACGCACCCCGACCCTGCTGTGGGTAATCGTCACAACGGTTAGCCACAAAACGCCTTCAAGAAGTGTTTGCAGGCAACGCCTTTAACAGAAGCGAACCCCAACTTACTTGGTCGCCGCCGCCTTCGCGATGTTCTTCACACCGTCAGTCACAGAGATTTTGTCGTCATTCCAGAACTGGCTGATCGCGTCTTTAATGGCGCCCTCAGCCGCCGGGCTGATCGCCATGGCGTGCGCTACCGACGGCACCAGGCCGCCGGCTTTGGCCGTTGCCACAAAATCCTTGCTCGATAACTTGGCGCAGTCGTCAAACTTGGCCATCTCCATGTTCAGGCGCACGGGAATGGAGCCCTTATTCAGGTTGAACACTTCCTGAAATTCCGTTCCCATGATGGCAGCGGCCAGGTCAGCCTGCGCCTTTTGCGCGCCGACATCTTTCAGCTTGAACATCACAAAGGAGTCCACGTTGAAGGTGAAGGCGTTGGCCGTACCCGGCGCGCCGGCGCAGTTGTAGCCCTTGCCCGGCACCTTGCCAGCGGCGCTGAACTCGCCTTTGGCCCAGTCACCCATGAGCTGGAATGAGGCTTTTTCCTGAATCACCAGGGCCGTGGCCAGGTTCCAGGCTCGTCCCGGCGACGCTGCATCGGTGTAGCCCTTGATCCTGCGGAATGTCTCTAGCGACCTGCTCATGGACAAGCCCTTAGTGCCTTTCGATCCAGCTTGACAAGTGCGTCGCTGTAAAACTTGGCGCCGCCAACACCCAGCACCACGTCTTCAAAGGTGGTGAAGTCCTGCCAGTTCTGGCCACCGCGCGCGACCGCAATCAGACCGGCCTTCTTGACCTTTTCAGCTGCAGCGAAAAAATCCTCCCAGGTCTTGGGAACGCCCGCCACACCGGCTCTTTTCAGCACGGCGGCGTTGGCCCACATCCAGTTGACTCCTGATTTGCCAGCTTCTCAAGCACGCAAAGCGACGAAGCAGCGGGTTGATTCGTGCAAACACGGTGCTGCTCAAATTAATTAATTGTCTACCATCCACAAGAGGGGGATTTACCCCAAGGATGTTCTGCAGAACATTCCTAGGATGAAAAGTGGGCTCAAGCCACCAGGGCCAGTGCGCCAAAGTCACCGACCTGCTCACCCAGGCCGGCGCTCACCAGCTCGCAGCCATCGGTCAGGGCCGGTAACTTGCCGTGGATATGGGCCTGCAATTTGGGCAGCAGCAAGGCACGGTGATGCCAGTAAACGCTGCCCCCCAAGCTGATGCGCTCCAGGTCAAGCGTCACGATCAGGTTGTACAAGGTGCGGCCCATGATCCGACAAAATTCATCAATAATGGCTGTAGCCCCCGTATCACCTTCGTAAGCAGCTTTGAAAAGAATAGCAGGATCGGTATAGCCCAAGGTGCCGAAGCGCCTCGGAATGGCGTTGCCGGCAATCAGACCTTCCACATCCCCGATGTTGCCGCAGCCGCACAGGGCGTCATCGTTGTCGCTCACAAACAGATGGCCAGCGTGGCCGGCATTGCCGTTCTTGCCGCGCAGCACATGGTCGTCCACACACAGGCCGACGCCAACGCCGGTGCTCCAAGTCACGTAGGCGCAGTTCGCCATTGGCTGGCCGTTGCGCTGCAGCGCGCCCCAGCGCCGTTCGGCCTCCAAGGCGCCGATGCCATCGTTTTCAACCCGCACCCGGGCAAACACCTGGCGCAATGGCGCCTCCAGCAAGGCGGTCTGCCAGTCATTGGGCAGGCCGCGTGCCTTGCCCGCCAGGCCACCGCAAATATTGGGCGCCGCCAGTTCAACCAAGCCCTGGTTCAGCACAAAGGGGCCGCAGGAGGCCACGCCCAGCGCCGACAGATCGCCGGGGGTCACGCCTGATGCAGCGCAACTCTGTCCGATCAGACGGATGATTTGCAGGGCCAATGCATCATGCGCACCTTCTTTGGCGGTGGGCTCGGTCACCCGGCCGCGCACGCCGTGCGCGTCAGCGATGCTGACCGCCACTTTGGTGCCACCAATGTCAACGCAAGCAACTGGCGCGGCGTCCGGTGCCAGGCGAAAGCCGTGCAGTAAAACGTTTTGATTCATGGTGTTCATTTCAGCAAAGGTGCAGCGTCAAAGCAAGGAAGGGGAAAGCGTCGATCACGTCCGACTGTAGTCGTCACGCAGGCGCACGGTGTCATCCTCGCCCAAATAGGTTCCAAACTGTACTTCAATGATTTCAGCCGGAGCCGGGCTGTGGGTGTAGTCAATGAGCCCCGATGCTAATCGCTCAGCGTTGCCTGAGTTACGGCGGCGTTACCGTTGTGGCTGCTGTGCCTGCGCCCAGCGCACGATGTCAGCAGCGCCCATGGCCCCGGCCTGACGAGCCAGCTCTTTGCCATTGGAGAACAAGGCCAGCGTCGGAATGCTGCGGATGTTAAAGCGCGCGCCCAGCGCCTGCGCCTCTTCGGTGTTGACCTTGGCCAGGCGAAAGCGCGGTTCCAGCTGCTTTGCTGCCTGCTCAAACGCAGGCGCCATCTGGCGGCACGGCCCGCACCACGGCGCCCAAAAATCCACCAGCACCGGAATCTGGCTGCGGCTGATGTGGCGCTCGAAATTACTTTCATCAAGCGCCAGCGAATGCGCTGTGAAAAGCGGTTGGTGGCAACTGCCGCAATCGGGTGCGTTGACCAGATCGTCACTGCGCACCCGATTTGTGGTGTGACAGTGCGGACAAACAATGTGCAGAGAGTCAGTCATGATAAATATCCCTTTCTGGACCCCACATGGCGGCTAGAGCGCTGATCTTCAAGCCCACCCAGGGCAGCGCCTTGTCCAGCGCAATGACACTATAAAAAAGAGCGCAACATCTATGCTACACGAGGGATAGACGCCAAAAAAACTCGAAATATTGCAGTTGATTCGCACCCTGGCGTGGCGCAGCCGTCGATACCGCGTGTGCGCGCTCCCTCATGTGTAGCGCTTGCTGCGCAGGTTGTTCTTCATTTCGCTCAGCAGCGGTTGCAGCTTGTCGCCGCCAATCGCCAGGGCCACGCAAGTGGCCAGGATGTCGATGATCAGCAAATGCAGCAGGCGCGACACCATCGGGCTGTAACGATCGAAGCCCTCAGGGTGATCGGCCGCCAGGTGAATGTGGCCGGCCGCTGCCAGCGGTGAGCCGCTGGCGGTGATGACAATGGTGGTGGCACCATGCTTGCGCGCAATGTCGCAGGCGTCCATCAGATCGCGGGTGCGCCCTGAGTTGGAGATGATGACGACGCAGTCACCCGGGCGCAGCAGCGTCGCCCCCATCACCTGCATGTGGCCGTCGCTGTAGGCGACGGTGTTGATTCCTAAGCGAAAGAACTTGTGCTGCGCATCCTGGGCCACGATGCCGGAGTTGCCCACGCCAAAAAACTCGATGCGTGTGCCCTGCGCGTAGGCCTGCATCAGCGCGCTGGTGGCCTTGTCCATGGCTGCGGCTCTGGCGTCGTTGCGGTACTTCAAGAAGGCGGCCACCGTGTTGTCGATGACCTTGACCATGATGTCGCTGGTCTTGTCGTCGGCATCGACGCTGCGGTGAATGAAGGGCACGCCCTCGCTCACGCTACCGGCCAGTTTGAGCTTGAAGTCCGACAACCCGTCGTAGCCGACGCTGCGGCAAAAACGCACCACCGTGGGCTTGCTCACATGGGCACGCTGCGCCAGTTCGCTGATCGGCTGCTGTGCAAAACTGCGCGGATCACTGAGCACGAGCTTGGCCACGCGCTGTTCAGCCGGCGCCAGTGACGGCAGGCAGGCTTTGATGCGGTCAAGCATGAAGATGGCCCCCACACTTGTCACAACGCGCGCTGCGCGAGGCCTTGCAGGCCGCGGCTCGCGAGACGCTTCGCCTCTGTCGCCTGTCCAAGCCTGCGCAAGCAGGCTTGGAGCCGCAGGCTCCAGCCCCTCGGGAGCTAATTTTGGCTTTCGCCGAACTTCGCTTCCTTGGGGCGGCCCGGCGGAAAATTGCCCTCGTCCGTGGCTCCCACGGGCTCAGCATTCTTCAGCCCAGCAATAACCGTCACGCGCGATCATGGCGCTGGACGCACTCGGCCCCCAAGTGCCGGCCGCGTACAGGCGGGGGCCCTGGGCGTCGTTTTGCCAGTGATCCAGAATGGGTTCGACCCAGCGCCAGGCTTCTTCCTGCTCGTCACTGCGCACAAACAGGTTCAGGCGCCCGTCGATGACATCCAGCAGCAGGCGTTCATAGGCGCCAACGCGCCCGGAGCCAAAGCGCGTGTCAAAGTCAAGATCAAGTTGCACCGGCGACAGGGTCTGGGAGTTGCGCCGGTTGCTTTGCCCCTGCGCCAACAGGTGCAGTTCCAGCCCGTCCTTGGGCTGCAGGTTGATCACCAGCCGATTGGCATCGCCAATTTGCGAATTGAAGATGGCATGTGGCGTTGGGCGAAAGTTCACCACAATGCGGGCGTCGCGCCCGGCCAGGCGCTTGCCGGTGCGGATGTAAAAGGGCACGCCAGCCCAGCGCCAGTTCGAGATTTCAGTGCGCAGCGCGACAAAGGTCTCGGTCCGGCTGTGTGGGTCAACCCCTGGCTCGTCGCGGTAGGCTGCCACGGGTGCGCCGTCGATGGAGCCCGCTGCGTACTGACCGCGTATTACGTCCTGCGCGAGCGATTCGGCGCTCCAGGGTTTGAGCGAGCGCAGCACCTTGAGCTTTTCGTCGCGAATGGCATCGGCATGGGTGTTGATGGGCGGCTCCATGCCAATGGCGCACAGCAACTGCAGCGCGTGGTTTTGCACCATGTCGCGCAGCGCGCCAGTGGTCTCGTAAAAGGCACCGCGAGTCTCCACACCCAATTCTTCAGCAATCGTGATCTGGATATTGGCAATGTGCTCGCGCCGCCACAAGGGCTCAAACAGCGCATTGCCAAAGCGCAGCGCAAACAGGTTTTGCACCGAGGGCTTGCCCAGGTAGTGGTCGATGCGAAAAATATGCTTCTCGCCAAACACCTGGCTGACGGTGTGGTTGATGGCGCGGTTGCTGGCAAGATCATGGCCCAGCGGCTTTTCCAGCACCACGCGGGTTTGCGGCGTATTCAGGCCACAAACAGCCAACTGCTCGCACACGGTGGTGAACAGCGCGGGTGCGGTGGCAACGTACATCACCACGGTGTCGGCCGGGCGCTCGGCCAGTTTGCCCACCAGACGGGCGTAGTCTGCGGGGTGGGACAAATCCATCTGCACGAATTCAAGCAGCGTCGCGAACCGGCAGAACTCTTCTTGGCTGGGGCGCTTGGCCAACTCCACCTGGTCGAAGCGCGCACAAATCTGGGCCCGGTACTGCTCTTTGCTGAGGTCGTCGCGGCCCACGCCAATGATGCGGCCATCCGCTGGCAGCGTGCCATGGCGAAAGGCTTGAAACAGCGCCGGCATCAACTTGCGCCAGGCGAGGTCGCCAGTGCCGCCAAACAAAACAAGGTCAAAACTCATGCTTGAAAATAGATTGGAATGAAAAAAGAACCTGAATGTAACTTAGTTTCATGATTATTAAAAAATCTTGTAACCAGTCTGTGCGCGGTGTCGATGGCAGCGCCTGATAATGAGTGCATGAACCAACTCGATGCGCTCAAACAATTCACCACCGTAGTGGCCGACACCGGCGACTTCAAGCAGATTGAAGCCTACCAGCCCACGGATGCCACGACCAACCCGTCGCTGGTCCTCAAGGCAGTGCAAAAGCCCGATTACCGCACGCTGCTCACGGACACCGTGGCGCAGTTCCGGGGGCGCCCGCTCGATGAGCTGATGGACCGCTTGCTGGTGCGTTTTGGCTGCGAGATTCTGTCGATCATTCCCGGACGCGTCTCGACCGAAGTGGATGCGCGCCTGAGTTTTGACACCGTCGCCAGCGTGGTGCGCGCCGAGCGCCTGATCGAGTTGTACCAGGCGCAGGGCATTCACATCGACCGGGTGTTGATCAAGGTGGCCGCCACCTGGGAGGGCATGCTGGCTGCCGAGCAGCTGGAGCGCCGTGGCATTCACACCAACCTGACGCTGCTGTTCTCGTTCTGCCAGGCGGTGGTGTGCGCGCAGGCCAAGGCGCAGTTGATTTCGCCCTTTGTCGGGCGCATTTACGACTGGTACAAAAAGTCAGCCGGTGCGGACTGGGTCGAGGCTGACAACGCCGGCGCCAACGATCCCGGCGTGCGGTCGGTGACGCAGATCTACAACTACTACAAGAAGTTTGGCATTGCCACCGAGATCATGGGCGCGAGCTTTCGCAATGTGGGGCAGATCACCGCGCTGGCGGGTTGCGACCTGCTCACTATCAGCCCGGATTTGCTCTCTACCCTGGCCGCGAGCCAGGCGCCGCTGCCGTGCGCGCTCGACGCCAACGCCGCCAAAGCGCTGGACCTGAGTCCGGTGAATTATGACGAAGCGAGCTTTCGCTTTGCGCTCAATGAAGATGCCATGGCGACAGAAAAGCTGGCCGAAGGCATCCGCGCCTTTTGCGTGGATGCGGCCAAGCTGGACCAGCTGCTGCTGGCGGCCTGATCAATCAATGGAGGAATTCGCCATGACAAGCACCCGTTGTGACCGCAGCGCTGCCTGGAGCGCCTTGCAGACGGCCTATGCCCAGAAAGGCCAGGCTTTCGACCTGCGCCAGGCCTTTGCCCAGGACGCGGGCCGCTTTGCGGCCTTGAGCCAAAGCGCCCCCCATGTGTTTGCGGATTTGTCCAAGAACCTGATCGACGACACAACCCAGCAACTGCTGCTGGAGCTGGCGCGCCAGACCGGGGTGGCGCAGCACCGCGACGCGATGTTTGCCGGCGAAAGAATCAACAGCACCGAAGAGCGTGCGGTCATGCACTGGTTGCTCAGGACGCCGCCGATTGATCCCGCCATGCCGGCGCAGTCCGTGCACCGGCACATGGCCGAGACGCTGCACGAGGTCCACAGGACGCTGGACGCCATGCTGGCGTTTGCTGAAGTGGTGCGTGCGGATGAGCGCATCACCGACATCGTCAACATCGGCATTGGCGGCTCCGACCTCGGGCCGCAGATGGCGGTGCTGGCGCTGGACGCGTTTGTGCTACCGGGCAAACGTTTTCACTTCGTCTCGAATGTGGACGGGCATGAACTGGCCGGCGTGCTCAGCAAAGTCAAGCCCGAAAGCACGCTGTTCCTGATTGCCAGCAAGACCTTCACCACCATCGAGACCATGACCAATGCCGAGTCGGCCAAGCGCTGGTTCCTGCGCGAAGGTGGCACGGACATTGGTCGGCATTTCGCGGCACTCACGACCAACGTGGCAGCCGCCAACGACTTTGGCGTCAAGACCACCTTCGGCTTTTGGGACTGGGTGGGCGGGCGCTATTCAGTCTGGTCGGCCATTGGCCTGCCGCTGGCGATTGCCATTGGCGCTGCAGGCTTTCGCCAATTTCTGGCCGGTGCGCACGCCATGGACGAGCACTTCCGCAGCGCACCGCTGGAACGCAATCTGCCGGTGCGCCTGGGGCTGCTCGACGTCTGGTACCGCAACTTTCACGGTTTCACCAGCCGCAGCATTGCGCCGTACCACAGCGCGCTCAAGCGCTATCCGGCCTATTTGCAGCAGTTGGAAATGGAGAGCAACGGCAAGCGCGTCGATGCGAATGGGGAGGCGCTGCCCTATGACACGGCGCCGGTGCTGTGGGGCGAGCCCGGCACCAACGGCCAGCACGCCTATTTTCAGATGCTGCACCAGGGCACGGACGTGGTGCCGGTCGAGTTCGTTGCGGTCAAGCACCCAAAACACGACTTGCCCGGCCACCACGACTTGTTGCTGGCCAATGCGCTGGCACAGGCGCAGGCGCTGATGGTCGGCAAGAGCGCCGACGCCGGGCCGCCCCAAGGCGGCGCAGCCCCCCCGGGGGGAAGCGATCCACATGCAATGGGCGAGCGTGGGGGTCATGTACATGCGGGCGGGCACAAGGACTTTCCTGGCAACCGGCCCAGCACCTTTTTGCTGCTCGATGAACTGAGCCCCGCCAGTCTGGGCGCACTGATTGCCTTGCAGGAGCATCGTGTCTTTGTTAGCGGATCGGTCTGGGGCATCAACAGCTTTGACCAATGGGGCGTGGAACTGGGCAAGGTGCTGGCCAGGGATGTGGCGGCGCGTCTGGCCGCCGGCAACGTCACAGGGCTCGATGGCTCCACGGCGGGACTGCTGGCTCGATTGCGGGATTGATCGTGGCGATGCGGGGAGCTCGGAACAGCGACTGCGCGGCGGGCTCATGCTGCCAAATGCGCAGAAATCGCCCGCCACGCAGCCGCTGCTCCCGTGAGGCATAGCAGCCTGAAATGTCCGATGACTATCGTTTTTGACTTTGGCGCGGTGCTGTTCACCTGGCGACCGGCGGACCTGCTGCGTCGTCATTTTCCAGTGCGCGCGGCCTCAGCGCCTCAGGCGGCAGAACTGGCGCAGGCGGTGTTTTCTCACGCCGACTGGCACCAGTTTGACCGGGGCGTGCTGGCGATGGATGCCGTGGTGACGCGGACCGCCGCGCGGCTTGGCCTGGCGCCCGCTGCGCTCACGCGGATGATGGAAAGCATCCCGGACCATCTGGCGCCGATGCAAGATACCCTGGCCCTGCTGACGCAGTTGCGCGCGCTGCTCGAGCAGCAGGCCCAGGCGTCCAAGCTCTACTTTTTGTCCAATATGCCCGCGCCCTACGCCCGCGCGCTGGTGCAGCGCCATGATTTTTTACAGTGCTTTGACGGCGGCGTCTTCTCCAGTGAGGTGGCGCTGATCAAGCCCGAAGCCGAAATCTACGCGCTGATAGAGCGACGCTACGCCTTGGCGCCAGCCAGCACTATTTTCATTGATGACAATGCGGCCAATGTGCACGCGGCGCAGGCGCGGGGCTGGCGGGGCATCCGGTTTGAATCGGCGTCGCAACTGCAAGCTGAGTTAGCTCAGCATGACCTGGTGTTGTGGCCCTGACAGGGAGTCGTATTTGAAGTGACGCAGCGTCGCTTGCTAGGTCGCGCGGCCGACGTCCTGCATGTCACTGCGGTGAAGGCCGACTCCAGAATCAGCGCGCCGCAATCCTGAGGCGCCTTTAAGCGGCTGACCAGGCCCACTGCAACACTGCTGCCCATGGCGTGGCCGTAGAGGACTCGCTGGCTGACGTGCGGTTCTCGTCCCAGGCGGGGAGCGCCATTACCGGGCTTTTTGGCACTGCAGGCTTGATGTGTCAGCTCAACGCCTCATTCAAATGAGAGCGCAATAATGGCGAGATTTATGAATGAAATCTGCCTCTAGCCCGCGTCGAATAACAACAAGTAGCTATATATTAAATAGCAAAAAACCCGCAAAGCGCGAGCCCTGCGGGTTTATTGATTTGGTATCGAGCGCCATAACGCCGCTCAACGCCGCATGACGGTCTACAGCTAGGCGTCTGGGTGCAGACTGTAGCAGCGCGACAGTCAACCCAAACAACGACACCGCAGGCCGTCAAGCCAGGCACACTTACATGCCCATACCGCCCATGCCGCCCATGCCACCCATATCACCACCACCCATGCCACCGCCAGCCGAGTCGTCCTTCGGTGACTCAGCCACCATGCATTCGGTGGTGAGCATCAAAGAGGCGACAGACGCTGCGTTTTGCAGTGCGGTGCGGGTCACTTTGGTGGGGTCCAGAATACCCATTTCGATCATGTCGCCGTAGGTGTCGTTGGCAGCGTTGAAGCCGTAGTTGCCGGTGCCGGCCAAGACCGCGTTCACGACCACCGAGGCTTCGCCGCCGGCGTTGTACACGATCTCGCGCAGGGGCGCTTCAATCGCTTTCATCACCAGTTTGATGCCGGCGTCCTGGTCGGCGTTGGCGCCCTTGATGGTGCCAACGGCTTGCTTGGCGCGCAGCAGAGCCACACCGCCACCAGCCACGATGCCTTCTTCCACAGCAGCGCGGGTCGCGTGCAGGGCGTCTTCAACGCGGGCTTTCTTTTCTTTCATTTCGACTTCGGTGGCAGCGCCCACCTTGATCACGGCAACACCGCCAGCCAACTTGGCCACGCGCTCTTGCAGTTTTTCACGGTCGTAGTCGGACGTGGCTTCTTCGATTTGCACGCGTACTTGTTTGACGCGGGCTTCGATGTCAGCAGCTGCGCCAGCACCGTCGATGATGATGGTGTTTTCTTTGCCCACTTCGATGCGCTTGGCAGAGCCGAGGTCAGCCAGCGTCACTTTCTCTAACGACATGCCGACTTCTTCAGCAATGACCTTGCCGCCGGTCAGGATGGCGATGTCTTCCAGCATGGCTTTGCGACGATCACCAAAGCCTGGCGCCTTGACAGCCACAACCTTCAAGATGCCACGGATGGTGTTGACCACCAGAGTTGCCAGCGCTTCGCCTTCGACATCTTCAGAGATGATCAGCAAAGGACGGCCGGACTTGGCGACTTGTTCCAGCGTGGGCAGCAGGTCACGGATGTTGCTGATCTTCTTGTCGTACAAGAGCACGAACGGGTTGTCCAGCAAAGCGGCTTGCTTTTCAGGGTTGTTGATGAAGTAGGGTGACAGGTAGCCACGGTCAAACTGCATGCCTTCAACCACGTCGAGTTCGGAGTCAAGCGACTTGCCGTCTTCAACCGTGATCACGCCTTCTTTGCCCACTTTGTCCATCGCATCAGCAATGATCTTGCCAATGGCTTCGTCCGAGTTGGCCGAGATGGAGCCGACTTGCGCGATTTCTTTGGAAGTGGTGGTGGCTTTGGAAGCCTTCTTGAGCTCAACGATCAGGGCCGAAACCGCCTTGTCGATGCCGCGCTTCAGATCCATCGGGTTCATGCCGGCGGTCACGTACTTCATGCCTTCGTGCACGATGGCCTGGGCCAGCACAGTAGCCGTGGTGGTGCCGTCGCCAGCGATGTCAGAGGTTTTGGAAGCAACTTCCTTGACCATCTGCGCACCCATGTTTTGCAGCTTGTCCTTGAGTTCGATTTCCTTGGCCACGGACACACCGTCCTTGGTCACGGTGGGGGCGCCGAAGCTGCGGTCCAGCACCACATTGCGGCCTTTGGGGCCGAGGGTTACCTTGACGGCGTTGGCCAGGATGTTGACACCCTCGACCATGCGTGCGCGGGCTTCGCCGCCGAAAATTACGTCTTTTGCTGCCATGATAGGCTCCTAAAATTTAAGTGAAATGAATCGCCAGCCCGCATGGATCATGCGTAGCTCGCTATTAATTTAGTTTTGAATTGCTTACTTCTCGACAACCGCAAACAGGTCGTCTTCTTTCATGACCAACAGTTCGTCGCCCGCCACCTTGACGGTTTGGCCGCTGTACTTGCCGAACAGGACGCGGTCGCCGACCTTGACGGCCATCGGGCTGATTTCACCCTTGTCGTTCTTCTTGCCAGGGCCAACGGCCAGCACTTCACCTTGATCGGGCTTTTCAGCAGCGCTGTCAGGAATGACGATGCCAGAGGCGGTTTTGGTTTCGTTTTCTACGCGTTTGACAATCACGCGATCGTGCAGGGGACGAAGTTTCATGGGAGCTCCTTGGTTTTGAAACAGGGGTTTAAGGCATGAACTGCCAATAATCTGGCAGCCATCGTTAACTTGAAGCGCTAAAGCGCAAAGATTTGACTCTGTTAGCACTCAACGCTTACGAGTGCTAATGATAAGGCCGTTTGAGAGACTTTCAAGAGGCAGTTCGTAAAAACTGCCGGGCCGCTATTGACTGGCTGCCATTGATTGTGGCAAGCGGGGTGCTCTTTGACCCCTTGAAGACAGCACCGAGTCACCCGGTGCCAGCTGACATTGGGTCAGCGTTTTACGAACACATATCAGGGCTGCGGAACTGCGCAAATTTCTAATTTCGTTGGCGGAAGCTTAGGGATTCGAACCCTAGAAACCTTTCGGTTTGCCGGTTTTCAAGACCGGTGCAATCGACCACTCTGCCAAGCTTCCAAGTCGCATATTCTAGCTGGCTTACTGCCCGGTGCTGGCTCTTGCGACAAGGCATTGAGTTGGCACCGCCCTCACTCAAAGGGCCAACGCGTACCACGCGGCGCTCGTCGGTGGCCAAGATGCGTGACCCATGACTGCGTCTACCGACGGTTCCTGCAGTCGGTGCCAAAATCAAGGCATGCAAAAGCCTCATCTACCACCGAGTGCGCCACCTGGCGCGGCCCCCACCCAAGTCCGCAACCCTCTGCATGGGCTGACCCTGGAGACCATTGTTACCGCCCTGGTCGCGCACTATGGCTGGCTGGGACTTGCCGAGCGCATCCCAGTGCGTTGTTTCATGAGCGACCCCAGCATTGCGTCAAGTCTGAAATTTTTGCGTAAAACGCCCTGGGCCCGCGACAAAGTGGAGGGCCTCTATCTCTTCATGTTGCGCGAAGCGCGTCGTGGCGGCATTGCTCGTTCACCAGTGCCACGGGTCTGAATCTGCCGGCCTACAGCAGGAGCTCATTGATGATGCTGACTTGGGGCTTGATCATCTTGATTGCCGTGGTGCTACTTTGGGCTGGGCCGTGTTCGCATTGCCGATCCCGCGTTGCAGCACATGCAGCTGGTGGAAGTCAGCGCGGGAAAGATTGGGTCGATTAGCTCGACAACAGTGCATTTTTTACAGCCGGAGCGTTTGCTAACGTTGCAGTTGAGCGCGAGGCCCCCTGAGCCTGTTACTGACACAATGCCGGGTATACGCCGCAGCCCGGCCCTTTTGGAGTTTCAACATGAAGACACGACCTGTTAACAGCCTTCGCCATTTTTCGCGTATCCCCTTTGCCGCTGAGGTGTCGCTGCAATTGCACGACCGCACCCTCCAGGTGCACCTGATCGACATCGCGCTCAAGGGCGCCTTGGTTCAGAGCCCATCAGCGCAAGCGCTGACGTTGCAGGAAAAATGCCGTTTGCTGCTGCCGCTGGCCGACGGGGGCGAGGCGATCGAGATGGCCGGAAAGGTTGTGCACCTGGAAGGTGAGCGCATTGGCATTGAGTGTCAGGACATTGATGTACTCAGCATGACCCGCTTGCGCCGACTGCTTGAACTCAATGCAGGGGACGCCGATCAGATCAACCTGGAGCTTGCCCAGTTGTTTGCCAGGCCATGAGCGGCGCCGGTGAAGCGGGGCGCATGCCGAAGCACGATTCGCGAAGAACTTTAGATGTTTTAGGCTTCTAGCCCACGCAGAATAAGCATTCTTTGCTATCTAAATAATATCTTTAAAAGTGTTTCTGCAGATCGATCAGATCATTGGCTTGCCAGTTGCTGGCTTGGGGTATTGGTGAAGCTGTTGTCGTTGGCGAGCAAGTTCAATTGCAGCAGGCAACGGTCGCTGGCGTCCCGACCCGGCAAAACTTTGCAGCGCATCATCTCCGCCGTCTGATGGGCGTTGGCCTTGTGCCGCAATTGACCTTGCTGGACGGCGTCATGCACGACCTGATGAAAGACCATCAGCATGCCCAGTATGACAAGACTGCCAAAAAGGGTGAGCCAAAGCGGTGACTGCATCCCAGCTGCTAAGAGGTCCCGGCCTAGCGGAGGAGTGCGTTGACGTGCGGCGAAGTCGTCGACTTGGCCGGGCGGCAAAGTGAGGCTGGTGCTAAGGTGTTTCATGAAGGGCATACTGATTCGGCAGCGCGGAGTGCGTACCGGTTGGATGCGAATGTAGGGAGGCCTTGCCTGGGCGTCTGTGCGCTAGCTCACGTTGTAGCAAATTCGCGACTGAGGCGACTCGGACCTTGTCTTGGCTTGGCCCAAATGGGGTTCGGACCGAAACTTCGGGTCCAATACGGGCATGGACAAACTGAACGATACCGAACAACGCTTGATGGAACTTGAGGTCAAGGCCTCTTTCACCGAAGACCTGCTGGATCAGTTGGACCAGGTCATCGTGCGTCAACAGGAGCAGATTGATCAGCTGGTTCGTGAATTGGCGCAGCTTCGCCAGCAGCCTGGTGACGCGGGCTCAGGCGGACTGCGCCCCGCGAGCGAAGATTTGCCACCTCACTATTGAGACGGGTCGACTCAACCGGGTGTAGCGGTGGCAGTTGCCTTAGCGGGCGTAGCGCCGCTGCGCAGGGTTAAACCGCCGGCCTGGCGCTTTTGTTCCCCCATGGCCGTTCGATTGCTGCTGGTGCCAAAACGCGTGCGCAACTCGTGCACGGCTTCCCCCAGGCTGTGCGCGTCGGCAATTTTTTCGGTGTAGCGATGCAGCACCAGGTAGGCGGTTTCGATTAACTTTGCGTTCAGCGTGGCATTGCCATGAAACAGCAAATGCTTGACTGAGGCCTGGGGGTCCCCGCCCATGCTCAGCGAGACCGCATATTCGGTGATCTTCAGAATTTGGTTGTGGGCTGCGCGGACGCGCTCGGCATAGACCGGGTGGATCGCTGCAGCACCGGCGAGCAACTCGCTCAGGGCGATGTTGGTGCAAAAACGCAGTGCCAGTGCATCAACAAAATTCTGAACCTCGTCGAGTTGAATTGCTTTGTTGGCCAATTGCGCCATCAGGGCCAGTTGGTTGGAAGCGGATTCAAAATCAAAACCAGGCGACTTGACCGTGCGAGCCATGCTGCGGATCGCATCGACGGCCTGGGCAAACTGGCTTTGCTGAATCGATGACAGTACTTCGACAATGCCCGACAGGCGCTGCATGCGCTCGTTCTTCGGGCTTTTTTCGATCAGGCGGGCGAAGTCGTCTCGACAGCGTTGCAGGCCTTTGCGGTCGCCGCTCTCAAGGCGGGTGAAGGCCAGTAAAACCAGTGTCTGGCAATCGAACATTTTAGAGTCCAGCCCCAACCTGGTGGTACGGTCAAGTATTTTCTCGGCTTCCTGGCGGTCGCCCGCGTAGTAGCTCATCATGCCCAAATTTTGCAAACGGCTGATGGACGCGGGCGTCAGTTCCGCCGCCATTTTGTAGGTGGCCAGCGCCTGGTCAAACTTGCCAAGTTCGAACTGGGCGCGACCCATCACGTCATAGGCATCGCTGTAGCTAGGGTCTTCGCTGATCAGGTTTTCCAGCGTGCTTGCAGCGCGGGCGGTCTGGCCCGAGTCCAGCAAGGATCGGGCTACGCCGAGTTTGGCCCAGGGCAGGGTTTTGGCTTGTACCACCGCTTCGTACATGGTCTGGGCTTGGGCATGCTTGCCGGTGCGTAGCAACAACTCAGCCCCTACGCGCGCGGCATAAAGCCAGAACAACCCTTTGGACTCAAAGCGCCGCTGGCAGAGCAGGGCTGCACGCTCAAATTCGTCCGATTCAATGGCGGCAAAGATGTCCTGTAGGGATATTTTTCGAATTCGGGCCTGGCGCAACCGGTCCCCCAGTTGGGTGGCCTTATGCGGCTTGAGTAAATAGCCATCCAGCGCAGACTCGGCAGCCTCTGCCACCTTGGCGTAGGTGGCCTCACCCGTCACCATAATGAACACAGTTGAAAACGGCAGCAACTGGTTGCGCCGTAAGTCATCGAGCAAATCCTGGCCAGAAGAGGCCTCATTGGCAAAGTGATGCTCGCACAGCACGACATCAAAAGAGCGGTACTCCAGTTGACGGCGCGCATCGGCCAGTCGGGCGCATTGCACCACACTGCCCATGCCGAAGTCCCGCAACTGTGATACCAGAATCGAACGTGATGTCGGGTTGCTGTCAATAACCAGCGCCTGCGAGGCCGACAAGTCATCCTCAGGCAGCGCCATCAGTCAGGCTCCGGCAATGATCGGGATGCTAGAGTTGAATAATAAATTTGCTCACCTCTTTGTATTTTTGAAAATGATAGCACCAAGGTCAGCCATTGTCAGGTTAGCGGCCGCCGTACAACAACCAAATTATCAGGAAGCCGGGCGCGCGGTCATCGACGTATCAGCCGCACGGCCAATTCATGCGAGAGATTAGGGTGCAAGACCTTGGTGTATGGCGGCTTTGGCCAATCCCATTCCTTTTGCGGGAACAGCGCGCGCATGGCATTGATGTCGCAGTGGTAGGGCGGCCCCTGAATCTGGCCCTCCTCAGTGGCGCCCGGGCGAATCATCTGCATGAACAGTATCCAAAGACTGCCCTGCGGCTCCAGCCATTGGTGCAGTTGCCGCGCATAGTCGAACCAGTGTTCGGGATGAATGGCACACAAGCAGGTTTGCTCGTAAATGGCGGCAAATTTCCTCTCGGGCTGGTAGCTCAGCACGTCTGCCTGAACGACATCGGCCTTCAGGCCCCGGGCAGCACAAAGCGCATGGGTTCGCTCAGTCGCCGCCGCGGTGTAGTCCAGCCCGGTGACCTCAAAGCCGCGCTGCGCAAGCTCCGCCACTTCCCATCCACCGCCGCAGCCAGGCACCGCGATCCGACACGGCTGCAGCTCACTGCTGTCCAGCCAGGCCAGCAGTTGAGGGCTGGTGTTGCCACGGTCCCAGCCGGTTTCTCTTTTTTCAAAACGCTCCTGCCAAAATTGAGTTGTTGGGCCAGCCATGTCAAATACCTCGTAAATACCAAACACCGTGCCACCGACGAAGCCGATGCCCCTGTATTTTGCCAGCGGCTCAGCGTGGGTGATCAGGGTTTTCGCTGTGCGCAACAAGCTCTTGAATTGACGCTGAAACTGATCGGCAATGGCCTGCGGGTTGACGGACCAACTGCTGCGTCATCGGTCCAAAGCCCGCTGGCGTGAAAAAGCCATGAACTGCATCAGCCGCGCCGACTGACCGAGAGGCTTTGCGTAGCCCGGCCAATGAAGCCGTGACTGTCGTAGAGCGCCGACTCCGCCAGACCGCCGCCGTCCGGGCCGAGGTAGGTCCGCGCATCCAGGCAGATCCATTGACCTTGCGGTCGCCGCAACAAATTGATCGTCAGATCCGAGTTGACAAAGCTGTAATTTTTTAAGTCAAGAATCGCGCTGATGCCATTGCCCGAGTCAGCCGCAACGGCGACGCGCTGGTAGACGCTGGGCAACTCGTTGGCCAGCAGCGGATGACGCAAGCGGAACCAGACCGCACAAGGGCCGTGGAACAAGCGGCCCTGCGCCACCCGGGTTTCGACCAAATCAGCGTAGCCCACATGCTCAGACGCGAAGGGGAAGACGTCCAATGGCGACTCGTCCGGCACTTTGGGTGCCAGCGGCAATGGGTGCCCCGGCAGGCCTTCAGGGAGGCCCACCTCGCTTTCGCGTTGGGCCAGCGCCGTGAAGCGCGCGACTTCCTTGCCGCCAGCCATTAATCGTGCTGAAAAATGACCAGCGTTGCGTCCGGCATAGTCGGTGGCGAGCTCGATATCGAGCTCGCCAATGGGCACGGGGCGCAGCAAATTGGCAGTCAGACGCGAGATGTGAGTCAATCCATGGCCTGCCGCGACACGCTCAATGGCGCGGCACACCAGCGCGATCGGTGGACCGGCGTGCTGGTGCTCGGGGTGCCAGGGACCGCGCGTGAGCAGGCTGGCACGGTAGCAGCCGTTGTCAAGCAATTCGTAAGCGCTGGTGGGCAACACGCGGCGGGTTGCATCCATCATGGTCACCGCCGTGCTGGGCAGGTCGCCCAAGTGCATGAAAGCGAGCCTGGCTGGTGATTCAACATATTCCAACATCCATTTCAATTTTGACGTTCAGGCCATGATTGAACGCTCGGGCAAAGTTGTAGATCGGCGAAAAACACCCGCATCCGTGTTCATTTTTACGTCAATCATGAGACTATGCCTGACTCAAGCCAGACGCCGTTGCGACAGTGCTCGGTCGCGCCGGTTGAACGCGGTGCCCAAGGCAGCAACGCACGCGTGCCAAACGCGCTGTCTGGGGCTGGCGGGGGGGCTCAGACTTTCGTTTTGGGCTTGGCGGGCGCAGCGGGGGCGGTGCTGGCGGCTGGTGCGGCTATGTTTGAGTCTTCCTCAAGTACTTCTTCAAACTCGGCCAATTCTTTGCCTATGGCGGCAAATTTCTTGGACTTTGCTCTGTTGTCGATCCATTGCAGTGCAGCTGCTTCCAGGTCTTCTTTGAAGTGCGCGAGTGCTGATTCTTTGATGGCCTTTGTTGCCGTGTTTGCGGTACTGGACCAGAGATCAATTAGCTCTGACAGAGCGTTGTCAAAGTCCTCAAAAGTTTCAAGGCGTATCCACTGGCCGCTTTTATCAAACATTTTGTCTTTCGGTAATTGCATGTGTTTCAGTTTAGGGGGGGATGGGCCTAGGTCGAGGCATCCACGTTGCCGACAACCCATGCATGCATTGGTGCATTAGATGGTTTGAAGAGCCCAGCACCAACATAGGCTTGCGAGAAATTTTGATCAAGCTAGCGAAAGCAGCCAAAACCAAGCCGGACCGAATTTGGTTATTGGCCGTCGAAACGCGCAGTTGAGTGAAGTCAGTCAGTCAGAATTCCGCGATGACGCAGGACGATCCAAGTCTTTTGGAGCCTGGTCCACTTTCCTTTGATTGAACTTGACCGCTGCTGCGGCCAACTTTTGCTTTCGCTCCAGGTTGAGTCTCTCCAACTCTGCGCTGTTGCTTTTTTTGATGTTTGGGTCTTTGCCAAATCTGGTTGCCATAGTGTGCCTTCCTTCACTTTAGTCTAACTGAGAAAGTTAAGCTAGCTATTGACTACCCCAAAAAGCTGGAGCAGAATTTGCTTGCGACCGAGTCTGTACCCTCGGTGAAGGAGCCTCATACATGACCATGGACCCTACTTACGCTCACACCTAAATGGCGGTTTTCCGTCACTATGCTTCCCATACTTGAGGAAGCAAATCAAAGGGCTGGGGTTTGTTATGAGCCCTGCCCTTTTTCATGTTTCTGCCGTCCTTCTAGCCCGACTTACCGCTGCGCGGCCCAAGGAAGTACCAGAGCAGCAGACCCAGAACAGGCAGCAACACGACGACGATTATCCAGATCAATTTTTTTTCGTTGGATGCCGAGCTTTGAAAAATGTTGAGAATGGCCCAAATGTCCCCGGCAAGCACCAGTACGCCGATGAGCCCGTTGTATCCATATTGCATCATTTCAGGTTCCTTTTCCTAGTAGCACAAGTCGCAGTGCGTGAGTATCAGGCAATGTAGCTTGAATATGCCCTCATCAATCCTTGCGAAATTGGTTGTGGCATGTTTTGCAACTGTGTTGGACATCATTGACAGCCGTTTTGACAATGTCTAGATTGCCATCCTCCGCCGCCTTGACGAGTTGGCTCACCGCAGCCTGATAATTTTCCTGCGCGTATTTGAATTCGCTGGACTGCATCCAGACCGCGGGTTTGGCACGTGTCGGCGGGTAATTGCTGTCCGATGTGAAATAACCCCAGGGCTGCATCGCCAGTTTTTGCAGAGCCAACGCGCTAATGTGGAATTCACGCGGGTCGTAGTCCTTGCGATCACGGGCAACCATGCCCATGGGTTCCAACGTGCGCGTGAATTCCTTAAAAATTGCCCTGCGCTTGGTGACAAGTTGATCGGGGTGCTTGTCGGGCGCTTCGCCACAGGCAGTTAGCGCAAGTACGGCAGCAATGGCAACCAGAGAGGTCGATTTTAGTATTGGCATGGATTTCTTGACTCACAGGAAGACGTCTACGATGGCCGACCTCCGCATCCACCCGACCGAAGCAATGCAGGGCTCAGTGGTTTGCAATGAGTCAACGCGGACAAGAAAAAAGCACTTAAGGCAAAAACTTAAGTGCTTGATTCGTTTTTGAATTTTGGCTCCTCGACCTGGGCTCGAACCAGGGACCTACGGATTAACAGTCCGGCGCTCTACCAACTGAGCTATCGAGGAATATCTTTTGATCAACAGCTTCTTTTTTCGATGCTGGCAACAGTCATCGCCTAGCAATGAACGTTGAGACAGCGAGAATTATAGGGTACTTTTTTGGCTGCAATTCATTGCTCTTAGCAGACTGTGCGATTTGAATACTTCTAACCCATTGACGCCAGTGCATCGGCCTTTCATTTCAACGAAACAGGTCGTAAACGACTGGTGCTTCAGCTTTCCCGATTTGCCGTGGGCCAGGAGCGGACGCAGTTGCGGCCGTCATGCTTGGCCTGATAGAGCGCTTTGTCCGCCTGGGCCAATAGCGCTTGTGGGCTCAGGTATTGGTTGGGTATGCCACTGGCCACGCCAAAGCTGGCGGTAACACGAATCGTGCGCCCTTCAAATGGGATAGCAAGTTTTTCAATGTCTGCGCGGAATCCCTCGGCCAGTGCCATTGAATCCTTCATGCTGCTGTCAATGAGCAGCATGACAAATTCTTCACCACCATAACGGGCCAGGACATCACCGACACGTTGAATTCGAGGCCGCATCAGCCCGGCCAAGGCGCGCAGGCAAGCATCACCGCCCAGGTGGCCGTAAGTGTCGTTAACCAGCTTGAAGTGATCAAGATCAATCATGACTACCGAAAGCGAACTTTTGGCTCGGTCCGCTCTGCGATGTTCCGCGGCCAGGGCGCTGTCAAAGAACGCGCGGTTGCTGATTTGGGTGAGCCCGTCCACGCTGGACAAGCGTTGCAACTGATCGTTGGCCAGCTGGAGTTGATCCAGCGTGAGGTTCAGGTCATTGGTGCGTGCCGTGACCCGTTGTTCCAGCTCGCGGTTTGCCTCTTCTTTTGTCTTGAGCAGCGCCTCCTGCGCGGAGCGTGCCCAGCGCTCATGGCCAAGTGCCACCGCCTGCGCATTGATCCTGAGCGTACGATCATGGTTGATCCGGTCAGTCAGTGTGAACGACAGAAACAGAACCAGCAGGACAATGCCAATCTGGGAGGCATTTTCGGTCCAGATGTTGGACGGGACCAAGCCAAATTTGCCGGCATTCAGAACGCTTAGGCTAATCAGCACGGTGGTCCAGGCGATGCAGTAATAGCGCGCAAATTTGGCGCCGCGCCACCAGCGCCAGTAACCCAGCGCCAATGCCGTCAGGCAAATGGGAATGGTGAACGCGGCGCCTACACGCACTGTCCAGCTGTAAGGTAAAACAAAAGTCAGCGCAACCAGCAAGGCGCTTGCGATGACCAGCGCCCGCGTCAGGTAATGCGCTGGCCTGGAAAACGCGCTCAGCCGAAGAAAGCTCCCGGCAAACAGACTGGCGAACAACTCTGAACTGGCCACGAAGGTTGAGATGGCAATGCTGTTCCAGCGTACTGCGGCCGGCCAGACATAGGCAAAGGCGTAGCCGTTCAAGCTTACGTGAAAGAATAGGTAGCTCGCCACAAATCCAATGTAATAGAGGTAGTTGACGTCACGGGTTGAAAAGTAGACGAACAGGTTGTAGAAGATCATGATTAACAAGATGCCAATCACAAGACCCTGCAACAATTTGTCATCATCGTTCGCTTCGTAAAAACGGGTTGGATCCCAGATTCGAAAAGGCGCCTCGATCGTGCCAGATGAGGCCAGACGGATGTAGATCAAATTGGCCCCAGGCGCCAGATTCAGGGGCATGACAAAATTCTGGTGTCGAACAACGCGCTGTGCAAAGGGCATTTCATCGCCCAAGCGGTAGCTGGTTTTGAGTTGGCCAGCCGTGTAGTGGTACAACTGCACATCGTCAATGAACGGTATCGGCAATTCAATGAAGCGGGCGGCGTCTTGCTGACCGAGGTTGTCGATCTGGAAGCGAAACCAGTAAGCGTCGTTGGTGAATCCAAAATTGGGCGATCGACGGGTGATGGTCTGCCACACTTTTGCCGGTGCCATGACCTGATCTGGCGCCAACGCTCTGGTGCTGTCGACCAGCAGGCCCATGTGGGATTCAACGTCGATTCGCCCGGGTGTCTGCGCCGACACCTCAAAGACTGGAAAACTGGAGTCTGGTGCGATCGGCGATGCGTTCAGCGCGGCGCTAGCCAGGCACAGTAGGCTTGCCAATATGTAAAGGACAACGGCTTTCAAATTCAAGAGCAGAATTCTCCAGGGTTGTACTTTGGAATGAGGTTGACGAGCCTTGACCCCGGCACTGGCTTCACAGTTAGGGCTGCTTGGTTCCCCATCTGACCCGGTTGGCCGCTTCACCATGCGGGAAGGCCCGTCAAGAGAAATTATATGGCAGAGTGGCTGCTTCGGTTTTCTTGGCTGGCACTGGTCGCACCTTAGAATCAAGCCCCATGTCCTACCTCGTGCTCGCCCGCAAGTACCGCCCCCGCAACTTCACTGAAATGGTGGGGCAGGACCACGTGGTGCAGGCGCTCACCAACGCGCTTACCACGCAGCGGCTGCATCACGCTTATTTGTTCACCGGCACGCGCGGCGTCGGTAAGACCACGGTGTCGCGCATTCTGGCCAAGTCGCTTAATTGCCAGGGTGTGGACGGGCAGGGCGGCATCACCGCCACGCCCTGTGGGGTGTGCCAGGCGTGCAGCGACATTAATGCAGGCCGCTTCGTTGACTACACCGAGCTTGACGCAGCCTCCAACCGCGGCGTTGACGAGGTGCAGGCGCTCTTGGAGCAGGCGGTCTACAAACCGGTGCAAGGGCGCTTCAAGGTCTTCATGATCGACGAGGTCCACATGCTCACGGGCCACGCCTTCAACGCGATGTTAAAGACGCTGGAAGAGCCGCCAGAGTACCTCAAATTTGTGTTAGCCACCACCGATCCGCAGAAGGTGCCGGTTACGGTGCTGTCTCGCTGTTTGCAGTTCAACCTGCGCCCGATTGCGCCCGAGACCATTCGTGAGCATCTACAGACGGTCTTGCAGGCTGAAAACGTGGCGGCCGATGTGCCGTCGCTCAAACTGCTGGCGCGCGCGGCGCACGGCTCGATGCGCGACGCCTTGAGTCTGGCGGATCAGGCGATTTCGTTTGGTGCTGGGCAGATTGAAGAGGCGACGGTGCGCCAGATGCTGGGCAGCGTCGACCGTTCCTATGTCTTTCGCCTGCTCGAGGCCTTGGCCCGGTGCGATGGCAAGACTGTGGTTGAGACGTCTGAAGCTTTGCGCCTGAATGGCCTGAGTGCGGCTGCCACGCTGGAAGAAATGAGCATGGTGCTGCAGCGCATGGCTGTTTTGCAGCTTGTGCCCAGCGCCTTTGATGCGGATGAATCCGACCCGCAGGCGTTGGATGTGGCGCGTTTGGCAGCTTTGATGCCGGCCGACGAGACGCAGTTGCTCTACAGCATCTGCCTGCATGGGCGCGCGGAGCTGGGCCTGGCGCCGGACGAGTACGCCGCATTGACCATGGTGTTGCTGCGACTGCTGGCTTTCAAACCTGGCGCTGGCAATGCGCCTGTGGCTGAAAAAAAAACTGTAAATGACGCGCGGATGGGGTCGGCGACTGTCGCGTTGCGTGCGCAGCCAGCCGCAGCACAGGTACCTGGGCCGGCGCCACCGAATGGGTCATTTCTTGAAGATAAACAGGCTGCAGCCCACGTCGAATATGAACAGTCTGCTATAAAAATAGTATCTTTTTCAGAGCTGAAGACCGATAGACAAACAAAGGCTGCATCAGAGTTTGGCCTCACGACCGAGCAGGCAGCACCGTCAACGACCTCGCAGTCGCCCCCGCCAGGCCAGCACCTGCATGTGGTGCAACTCCCGCCAGCGCCGGGAAATTCCCTCGCATCTGAAGAAAAGAAGGCTCCAGCCTCCGTGCAATATGCACAAGAAGCTGTAGAAGTAATAGCAATTCCGGTGCGCGTACAGGCCGATTCCCGCACCGAGGCGGTCGCTGGTCAAACAGCGGCGCCGGTGCTGGTGCCAACCGAAGAAGGGGCGTTCTGGCACACCACGGTAAGCCAGCTCATCGCCCAGGATGTGATCACTGCCATGGTGCGGGAACTGGCTTTGCAGTCGCAGTTGATCGCACGCGACACCGACCAGTGGCTGTTGCGGGTCGAGCGCGAGTCGCTGAACCAGCCGGGCAGTCGAGACCGCCTGGCGACCGCATTGCAGTCTGCGGGTCATGCGGTGCGCCTGGTGGTCGAAATTGGGCGCGTGACCGACAGCCCGGCCCGGCGCAACGCCGCGCTGGTGGCCGAGCGGCAACTGGCGGCAGAAAAAATCATTTTTGATGATCCGTTCGTGCAGACCTTAATGCGCGATTTTGGCGCGAAAATTGTGCCAGGCAGCATTAGCCCGGGCTGATGTTCAAATGATTGGGCCCGTTGGCGCAGTTCGCTCACAGGTCCTATTGCTTTTCTTTTTTCCTATCAGTATCTCAATCTCAACCAAGGACTCCCCATGTTCAACAAAGGACAACTCGCCGGCCTCATGAAGCAGGCCCAGGCGATGCAGGACAACATGAAGAAAGCCCAGGACGAACTGGGCAACGTTGAAGTCACCGGAGAATCCGGCGCCGGTCTGGTCAAGGTTCTGATGACCTGCAAGCATGACGTGCGCCGTGTCACCATCGACCCCAGCTTGCTGGCCGAGGACAAAGACATGCTCGAAGACCTGGTGGCGGCAGCTTTTAACGCGGCCGTACGCAAGGCCGAAGAAACGTCAAGCGACAAGATGGGCAAGATCACCGCCGGGATGCCAGGCCTGCCCGGTGGCATGAAGTTCCCCTTTTGAGGTTGGCTACCGAGCAAGCGTGAGGCGTCGTTGCGGGGCCCGTCGGGCAATCCTCATGGACGGGTAGTCCATTCCGGTTCCCCGCCACCCGCGCCTAGCCTGACGCTCGCTCGCTACGCCCTCTACGATTTTTGATAGACATGTCCAACGCAAATTCCCTCGACGTCCTGATCCAGGCGCTGCGGCGCCTGCCCGGCGTGGGCGTGAAGTCGGCCTCGCGCATGGCGTTTCACCTGCTGCAGCATGATCGGCCCGGTGCGCTGGCGTTGTCCCGAGCCCTGCAGGTTGCCGCCGACAACACGCGCCACTGTGAGCGCTGCCACACCTTCACGCAGGCCGATATTTGCGCCACCTGTCTGGACCCGCGGCGCGATGCCTCCAAATTGTGTGTGGTGGAAACGCCGGCAGATCAGTCGGCACTGGAGCGCACTGGCGCCTATCAAGGGCTGTACTTTGTGCTGATGGGCAAACTCAGCCCGCTGGACGGAATCGGCCCCAAAGACATTGGCCTGAAGGTTTTGTTTGACCGGGCTTGTGACGGCATCGTGCAAGAGGTGATTCTGGCCACCAACTTCACCGCTGAAGGCGAGGCCACTGCGCATGTGATAAGCGAGGGCCTGAAAAGCCGCGGCTTGCGCCTGACACGCTTGGCACGTGGTGTGCCCGTAGGTAGCGAATTGGAGTATGTCGACTTGGGCACCATTGCCCACGCCCTGCTGGATCGGCGCTAGTAGTTCGTTTCATCAAAAGAGATACAAAATGAAATTGACGGATTTTTTCGCCAGGCTAGGCGAGAGGAGGCGTCATAGCCGTAGCTATGGCAACGACGAGCAACGACGCATGGCGGAAAAAGACGAGATTTCATGTATCGGTTTTGGTGAAACGGACTACTAGGTAAAAACCCCTGCGGGATGTTCCCGATGCGCAAGTCAGTGCCGCTGGCTATGCTCAAGCCCCAAGAAATGGCAAGAGCCCAAGAGAATTGACCATGAACAATATCCCGTGTCGCCGTCGAACCTTGGCCGCAGTCGCGGCGTGGGCGGCCGCGTCGGTGGCTGCGCCCGCGCTGTGGGCGCAGCCACACCCAGAAAAGACGAAGATAGCCATTGCTGTGGGCGGCAAGGCAGCGTTCTACAACCTGCCCTTGACGATTGCCGAGCAGCTTGGGTATTTCAAGGCGGAAGGTTTGGATGTTGATATCAGTGACTTTGCAGGCGGTTCGCAGGCATTGGCAACGGTTGAAGGCGGCTCCGCCGATGTTGTTTCGGGTGCCTATGAGAACACCATCACCCTGCAGGCCCGCGGGCAGAATTTTCAAGCTTTTGTATTGCAGGGCCGCGCGCCCGCCATTGCCCTTGGTATCTCTGTCAAGTCCATGCCTCATTACAAAACCATCGCCGATCTCAAGAGAAAAAGAATCGGCGTCTCGGCGCTTGACTCGTCAACTCATCGGATGGCGCAGCTGATTTTGTCACGTGCCGGGCTGAAGGCCGATGATGTGAACTACATTGGCGTGGGCACGGCAGGGGGCGCCTTGAGCGCTTTTCGCAGCGGGCAGATTGATGCCTTGAGTACAGTGGACCCGGTGATGACCGTGTTGGAGCAACGAGGCGAGATTCGCATCATCGCGGATACCCGCACGCTCAAAGGCTCGGCCGAGGTCTTTGGCGGTGTCATGCCCGCGGGTTGTTTGTACGCGCCGCTGGATTTTGTAAAAAACAACCCCATTACTGTCCAAGCGCTGACCAATGCCATCGTGCACAGCCTGAAGTGGCTGCAAACGGCCGGACCGAGCGACATTATTAAAGTCGTTCCAGAAGCTTATTTGCTGCGGGATCGAGCGGTCTACCTGGCCGCTTTCAACAAGGTGCGCGAGGCCATTTCACCCGACGGTGTGATCCCTGAAGAGGGGCCGCAGACGGCGGCCCGCGCGCAGGCCCGTTTGGACCCTACGTTCAAGTTGGGCAGCATCGACTTGGCCAAGACCTACATCAATGTGTTTGCCGTCAGGGCCAAGCAACGCTTCAACGCCTGAAGCCCAACCATTCATCTGACCGGCGTGCGCTCGGAGAAAAGATGCTCAAGGCTGTTTGGCAAGCCGGGTTGGCTTGCCCACCTTGCTGCGCGATTTTTTGCTGGCTGATTGATTCTTGCTGGCTGTCTTGCGTTGAACCAGAGACTTGGCCCGCACCGGCAGAAACATCACCACCTTCTGTCCGGTCTTGAAAACCGCTGCCGCGCTGACATTGTTCCACTCGGCGACGCTGGCGGCGCTGACACGGTAGCGGCTGGCCACTTTGGCGACAGAATCTTTTTTCCCCGCTTTGATCAAGGTGCGTTTCAAGATGACATCGGGCGCCAGGGACAGTTGGCCGTTGTCGGCCACATGCACGGCGACATCGGCGTCCAGTTGGGTCGGCCGCGGCACCAGAAGGCTCGAGCCAGCCCTGATCACCACCCGGGGTGGAATCTTGTTGATGCTGCGCATATCGGCCTCGGTCATGCCGACCCGTTTGGCCGCCTCGGCCGGGTTCATGGTGCTGGGTGCGCGCCAGACCGTCCAACTGGCCAGGCGGCCACCGTTAAAGTCTTTCAGGTTGCTCTGAAAGATGATGGCGTTGTCCCAGGGCAGCAGTATTTGCGGTGTTCCAGCGGCCAGGATGACGGGTTGACTGCCGCCCGAGGGGTTCAGTGCCTTGAAATTGTCTACCGTCACGTCGGCCAGCTTGGCCACCAGCGCCACGTCGATATCGTGCTTGATGTCCACGGTTTGGAAGTACGGGTGGTTGCCAATCAAGGGCAGGCGTGTGTTGAAGGCCTGCGGGTTGCTTACGATGTTTTTGACGGCCTGCAGCTTGGGCACGTAAAGACGGGTTTCTGCCGGCATGGTGAGGTCGGTGTACGCCAGGCCCAGCCCGGCCCGTTTGTTTTTGGCAATGGCGCGCCCGACACTGCCCTCCCCCCAGTTATAGGCGGCCAGCGCCAGGTTCCAGTCGCCAAACATGCCATAGAGCCTTTGCAGGTAGTCCAGCGCTGCCCGGGTGGACGCCAGCACGTCGCGCCGGTCATCGCGAAAGGCGTTTTGCTTCAAATCGAAGTCTTTGCCGGTCGCGGGCATGAATTGCCAAATACCGGCGGCTTTGGCGCTGGAGACCGCCTGTGGGTTGAATGCACTTTCGATAAATGGCAGCAGCGCCAGTTCGGAGGGCATGTTGCGCCGCTCCAGTTCCTCCACAATGTGGAAAAGGTATTTATTCGAGCGCTCCGTCATGCGCAACATGTAGTCGGGCCGTCTGCTGTACCACTGCTCGCGGTCAAGCACCAGATCACTCTCGAGGTTGGGCATGCCGTAGCCGCGCCGGATTCGCTCCCAGATGTCGGCGGGCGGCGCCAGTTCGGTGACGGCGCGGGAGGCTGCCTGTGCAGCTGTGATGGGCTGCAGCTTGCCACTGGGAATCAGCGGGCTGTAGGCCCTATCGGTGGCCCGGTGACCGGAGGTGGCGTCGGCCGCCGCTGGCCCGTGAATGGCATCCGGGCCGGTGGTGACGCTGGCGCAGCCGGTTAGCCACAACAAGGCGCCCAGGCAGGCAAGTTTATAAAGTTTCATCAATACTGGTTCTTCCATTGGCGAAGGGCGGCAAAGATGCTCACCTCATCGCGGGCTGATGCGTCGACTGCCTGGACTGCCTGGATGACAGTGGCCTGGCGCGTACGCAAAAAAGGGTTGATCTGCTGCTCCAGCGAGATGCTTGAAGGCAGGGTGGGTTGTTGCTGCAAACGCAGTGAGGTGGCGCTCACCAGGTAGTCGGCCAGCGCCTGGTTGTGGGGCTCCACAGCGCAAGCAAATTTCAGGTTGCTCAAGGTGTACTCATGGGCACAGCATACGCGCGTTGCACCGGGCAAGGCTGCCAAGGTGTCCAGCGAGGCCAGCATTTGGGCTGGGCTGCCTTCAAACAGACGACCACATCCAGCGCTGAAGAGCGTGTCGCCACAAAACAGCAGTGGCGCAGTTTCCATGTCCGCACAAAAATAGGCGATGTGGCCCGCAGTATGGCCGGGCACGTCGATCACCTGGAAGATCAAACCCAGCGCCTTGAGCTTGTCGCCGCCTTTGATCCGGGTTAGCGGCTCCGGCATGGCTTCGCGGGCCGGGCCAAAAACCTGGGCGCCGGTTGCTGCGCGCAAGTCCGCCACGCCACCAGTGTGGTCGCCGTGGTGGTGCGTGACTAAAATGACGTCCAACTGCAGACCCAGTCGTTGCAGGACCTCCTGCACAGCTTGTGCATCACCGGGGTCAACCACCAGCGCACGGCGTTCGTCATGCACCATCCAGATGTAGTTGTCAGTAAAAGCGGGTAGTGGAATTAGCTGCATGAGTGATCAAATTATAGGTTTGCATGATTGGCTTGAGTCGCCCGCGGGGCGCTATCTGCTGGCCTGGGAGCGAGCCCAGCTGGATCTGGCGGTGGCTGATATTTTTGGATTTCATGCGCTGCAGCTGGGTTTGCCCGAGCTTGATGCCTTGGCCGCCAACCGCATGCCGCACCGCTGGCTGGCCAGCCAAACCCTTACGCCGGGTGCGGTTTTCGTGACTGATTTTTCGGCGCTGCCGTTCCCGGCCAACAGCCTGGACCTGGTGGTGTTGCCGCATTCTCTGGAACTGGCACGCGACCCGCACACCACATTGCGTGAAGTTGAGAGGGTGCTGGTGCCCGAAGGGCGGGTTGTTATTTGTGGCCTGAACCCGACTTCGCTTTGGGGTTTGCGCCAGCGCCATGCGCACGCACGTCATCGAGCGGGCGGGCAGAACTTGTTTTTACCGGAGGCGGGAGAATTCATCGGCTATTGGCGCTTGCGCGACTGGCTGTGCTTGCTGGGTTTTGAAGTCGAAGTCGGACATTTCGGCTGTTACCGACCCGCGTTTTCCAGTGAAAAGTGGTCGCAACGGTTTGAGTGGATGGAGCGGGCGGGTGCGCGTTGGTGGCCGATCCTGGGCGGCGCGTATTTTTTGGTCGCGGTCAAGCGGGTGCGCGGCATGACGCTGCTGAGCCCGACCTGGAAGGCCAACCGTGCTTTGGCAAATGCACCTGTTTCTGTAGCAAACAGTTCAACAATGACGAGGGCTAACGCCCCAAATGATAAAAAGGTGACACGTTTATGAGGAAGCAGCTTTGAACACCATAGAAATTTACACCGATGGCGCCTGCAAGGGCAATCCGGGGCCGGGCGGCTGGGGCGCACTGCTCAAGTCGGTGGATTCGCAAAAGGAGTTGTTTGGGGGTGAACTCGGCACTACCAACAACCGCATGGAGATGACAGCGGTGATTGAAGCCCTGACGGCCTTGAAGCGTCCGTGCCATGTGACGCTGCATGTGGACAGCCAATATGTGCTCAAAGGCATGACCGAGTGGCTGGCTGGTTGGAAGGCGCACGGCTGGAAGACAGCCGCCAAGCAGCCGGTGAAGAATGTGGACCTTTGGCAGCGGCTCGACGCGCTGGTCAATACCGCGGGTCACAAGATCGACTGGCGCTGGGTCAGGGGGCACAACGGCGACCCCGGCAATGAGCACGCCGACATGCTTGCCAACCGCGGCGTGGAGCAGGCGCTGCGCCAGCGCTGAGCTGCCGTCGGATTTTGTACAAATAAATAGCCCTGCGCTCATGACAAATAAATTGATTTATCCCCTGATTGCCGTCGTCGGCATCGCCGGCGCGTCGGGCGCTGCCTGGTGGTACCAGTCCCAGCCGAAAAGCGCCCAGCAAGTCACGCAGGCGCCGAGCGTGCGCGGTGCCTCCGGCAAAGCCGCGTCTGCCGGTGCCATACCCCGCGTTGCGGGGGTGGAGGTCGCCCAGGTCGAGCGCGTCTCGCTGCAGGACGATGCCCAGTCCGTGGGGACTTTGCGCTCGCGCCAAAGTGTCATGCTGCGCCCGGAAGTGGCCGGGCGTGTCAAGGCTCTGGGTTTTCGCGATGGCGCGCGCGTGCGCAAAGGCCAGTTGCTGGTGCAGCTCGACGACACGCTGCAGCGGGCCGAGGTGCGCCAGGCGCAGGCGCAGGTCTCGATCGCGCAGGCGACGCTCAAACGCAACCAGGAACTGGTGGCAGAAAACTTCGTGGCGCAGCGGGTGCTCGATGAAAGTGCCGCCAATGTGCAGGTGGTTCAGGCGCAGTTGGCGCTGGCCAATGCGCGCCTGTCGCGCATGGCGATCGTGGCCCCGTTCAATGGCACCGTGGGTATTCGCAACGTGAGTCTGGGGGACTATGTGAAGGATGGCGCGGACCTGGTCAATCTGGAGGACATCAGCAGCCTGTATGTCGACTTTCGCTTGCCCGAGCGCTACCAGGGCAAGCTAAAGCCGCAGCAAGCCGTTGCGCTCACGCTGGACGCCTTGCCAGGGCGCACTTTTGAAGCCCGAGTCGAGGCCATTGACCCGCTGCTGGACGCCAATGGCCGCTCGGTCGGTGTGCGCGCCGTGTTGCCCAATACGCTGAGTGACAAACGCCCGGGCATGTTTGCCCGTGTGACGGTGCTTTTTTCTGTCAATGCCAATGCCTTGGTGGTGCCGGAAGAAGCCATCGTGCCACAGGGCGAGCGCCAGTTTGTGATTAAGGTGGTGGCGCCCTCAAACCTGCCGCCCGCCACGGCCAAGCCGCCACCCGATACCCAGTGGGTCTCGCAGCGGCAAGAGGTGAGGCTGGGCGTGCGCCGGGCCGGCCAGGTCGAAATCACCGAGGGGTTGGCAGAAGGTCAGCGCGTGGTCGTGGCTGGCCAGCAGCGCTTGCAGCGCGACGGCACCCCGGTGCGCATCGTGACGCTGGATCGGCCCGCGCCAGCGGCGTCTGCCCCAGTGCCAGCGGCCAGCCTTTGACCGCAACAGGAGCCCACCATGCAACTGGCTGAAACCTCCATCCGGCGCCCGGTCTTTGCCACCGTGCTGTCGCTGCTGATTGTGCTGATTGGCGCGGTCTCATTCAACAGCCTGACGGTGCGCGAGTACCCCAAGATTGACGAACCCGTGGTGTCGGTCACCACCACCTTTGCCGGTGCGTCCAGTGAGGTCATGGAGGCCCAGGTCAGCAAGGTACTGGAAGACTCGCTCTCGGGCATTGAAGGGGTGGATGTGATCACCTCCGCCAGCCGGCAGGAACGCAGCCAGATCAGCGTGCGCTTTGCCCTGAGCCGCGATGCCGATGCCGCAGCCGCCGATGTGCGCGACAAGGTCACCCGGGTGCGCCAGCGCCTGCCGCAAGGCATTGACGAGCCGGTGATTGCCAAGGTGGAGGCCGAGTCGTTTCCGGTGATTTTTCTGGCGCTCAGTTCAGACACGCACAACGCCCTGCAACTCTCCGAGATGGCCAACACGCTGGTTAAACCGGTGTTGCAGACCGCGCCGGGTGCCGCCGAAGTCAATATCTATGGCGAGCGCAAATTTTCCATGCGCATTTGGGTCGATCCCGACAAACTCGCTGCTTACAAACTCACCGTGCAAGACCTGGAAGACGCGCTGCGCCGTGCCAACCTGGAAGTGCCCGCCGGACGCATTGAGAGCGCGCAACGCGAATTCGATGTAACCGCCGCCACCGACCTGCAGCGCCCGCAGGAATTCGCTCAGGTGGTGATTCGCAGTGTCAACGGCCAGCCCATCCGCATTGGCGACGTGGCCCGGGTGCAGGAGGCGCCGGTCGATGAGCGCTCCTTTGTGCGCTTGAACGGCCGCGACGCCGTGGGCGTGGGCGTGGTGCGCCAGAGCACCGCCAACCCGCTGGACCTGTCCAAGGGTGTGCGCGCCTTGCTCGACAAGTTGCGCCGTGATTTGCCGCCGGGTGTGCAGATTGAAGTGGCCAACGACAACTCGGTGTTCATTGACCAGTCCATCAAAGCCGTCTTCATTACCATTGTGGAAGCCGCCGTGCTGGTGGCCTTGGTGATCTTTGTGTTTTTGCGCACGCTGCGTGCCTCGCTGATTCCGCTCATCACCATCCCGGTGTCGCTGATTGGCACCTTTGCCATGATGGCGCTGGCCGGTTTCAGCATCAACACCCTGACACTGCTGGCGCTGGTGCTGGCCATTGGCCTGGTGGTGGACGACGCCATCGTTATGCTGGAGAACATCTACCGCCACATTGAAGAAGGTTTGCCGCCGTTTCAAGCCGCCATTAAGGGTGCGCGCGAGGTCGGTTTTGCCATTGTGGCCATGACCATGACGCTGGTGGCGGTGTACGCGCCGCTGGCGTTTTCACCTGGGCGCACCGGGCGCCTGTTCACCGAATTTGCCCTGGCGCTGGCGGGTGCCGTGGTCATCTCAGGTGTTGTGGCGCTCACCTTGTCACCCATGTTGTCGTCACTGCTGCTCCGGCACAACCCCAAACCCAGCTGGTTTGACACCCACATGGACGCGCTGCTGAACCGGGTTACCGGCGCGTACAGCCGCTGGTTAGTTTGGTCGCTTGGCAAACGTTACCTGGTGCTGGTGGTGATGCTGGCCAGCGGCGTCGTGTCATGGTGGGTGCTGGGCGACATCAAGCGTGAACTGGCCCCGCTGGAAGACCGTGGTGTGGTGTTGGCCCGGGTCAATGCGCCCGACGGCGCCACGCTGGCTTACACCGACCGTTATGTGCGCAGCGTCGAGCGCATTGCCGAAGACTACCCCGAATTTGACCGCATCTTTGCCACTGTGGGCAACCCGACTGTGTCGCAGGCGAACGTTTTTTTCAGGGCCAAGCCGTGGGAGGAACGCAGCCGCACCACGCTGGAGATGGCGCGCACCATGTCACCCAAATTTGCTGCGGTGCCGGGCGTGAGCGCGGCGCCCATCACGCCGCCGTCGCTGGGGCAGGGGTTTCGCAGTCAGCCGATTGAATTCGTCATCATCACATCAGACAGTTACCAGGAACTTGCCAAAACCGTGCGCTCGTTTCAGGATGAGTTGGCCAAAAACCCTGGCTTTGTGCAGGTGGACACCGATTTGCGTCTGAACAAGCCCGAAATCAAGCTGGAAGTGGACCGCGAGCGTGCCGCCGACATGGGCGTCAACGTCGACGTGATAGCGCGCGCCATCGAGACCCTGCTGGGCGGGCGCAAGGTCACGCGCTACAAGCGCGGCGGCGAGCAATACGACGTGATCGTGCAAACCACCGCAAGCGGGCGCGACACCCCCGACGACATTGAAAAAATTTTCGTGCGCGGCAAGGCCGCCGAGTTGGTGCCTCTGTCGGCCCTGGTGAAAATCCGTGAAGTGGTGGTGCCGCGTGAGCTGATTCACTTTGGCCAGCGCCGCTCGGCCACCATCACCTCCAACCTGTCGACCGACTACTCGGTGGGCGAAGCGCTTGCTTTCATGGACGCCACCGCCAAGAAAGTGCTCAAGCCCGGTTACGCCACCGACTTGAACGGCATCAGCCGCGAATTCAAGAAGTCGTCGGACTCGCTCTCGCTGGTGTTTGCGCTGGCGCTGTTGTTCATCTTTTTGGTGCTGGCGGCCCAGTTCGAGAGCTTTGTCGACCCCTTTGTGATCTTGTTCAGCGTACCGCTCTCCATGGCGGGGGCGCTGCTGGCGCTCAAATGGTCGGGTGGCACGCTCAATGTGTTCAGCCAGATCGGACTCATCACGCTGGTAGGCCTGATCACCAAGCACGGCATTTTGATTGTCGAGTTTGCCAACCAGTTACGCGAGCAGGGCATGGACACCGTGGCCGCCATCCAGCAATCAGCCGTGCAGCGCCTGCGCCCGATCATGATGACCACCGGCGCCATGGTGCTGGGCGCGGTGCCGCTGGCCCTTGCAACAGGCGCTGGCGCCGAGAGCCGCCAGCAAATTGGCTGGGTGATTGTGGGCGGCATGAGCCTGGGGACACTGCTCACCGTGTTTGTGGTGCCGACCATGTACACGCTGCTTGCGCGCAAACAGGCGCCAGGACCACGCAAGGACGCGGCGCTGGGGCCGCCAGCGCATGCTGCGCCGGTTGCGGGGTTGCCCGTCAGGCCAGGGCCAGACCCGATCTGAAGCTGATCAGATCACGCCTTCAAACAACATCACACTGACTTCATCGCCAAGGCTCACATCACCCTGGCTGTGGGGCAGCACGATCAGACCATTGGCGCGCACCATGGAACTGAGCACGCCCGAGCCCTGGTTGCCGGTGGTCTTGACGCGCAGCATGCCATCGGCATCGATGCTGACCACGCCGCGCTGGTACTCGGTGCGCCCTGGCTTCTTGCGAATGGCTTCACTGCTGCGCGCCTTGAGCAAAGGCGGCGCTGAGGCTGTGCTGCCCATCATGCGTAGCAGCGCCGGGCGCACAAAGGCCAGAAAAGTCACCATCACCGCCACCGGGTTGCCCGGCAGACCAAACAATATGGCTGCTTCTGACGCCCTTGACAACGCATAATTAGTATCATTTTGATAGCTATTAGCGCTTGTTTCATAAGGGCTAGAGGCTGATTTATCTCTAAAAATACGGCCAACCGCCATGGGTCGACCCGGGCGCATGGCGATCTTCCAGAAAGCGACGTCGCCGAGTTTCTTCATCATGGCTTTGGTGTAGTCGGCCTCGCCCACGCTCACGCCACCGCTGGTGATGATGGCGTCGCTCACCGAGGCAGCGTGGGTAAAGGCGGCTTCCAGGAGCGCTGGTTCATCGCGCACCACGCCCATGTCAATGACCTTGCAGCCCAGTCGCGTCAACAGGCCAAACACGGTGTAACGGTTGCTGTCATAGACGGCACCTTCGCGCGGCGCTTCACCCAGGCTCAGAATCTCGTCGCCGGTGGAAAAATAGGCAACCCGCAGGCGGCGCCAAACTTGGAGAGTTTCAATGCCCAAACTGGCCATTAACCCAAGCGCGGCGGGCGTTAGTAGCTCTCCTTTTTGAAGTGCCGGCTGGCCTTGGAGCAGGTCTTCACCCAGTTGCCGGCGGTTGTCGCCAGGCTGCACCGTGGCGGGCGCCAGGGTGATGAACGCGGTGTCGGCCCCCTGTTTGACCAACTCCTGCGGCACCACGGTGTCGAGCCCCTGCGGCATCACGGCGCCGGTCATGATCTTGACACATTCACCGCGCTGCACCTGGCCCGTCCATATCTTGCCAGCCAGCGCTGTTCCGACCACTTTGAGGGTCAAGGGGGCTTGCGCAGTCAACTGGGCGCCATCAAACGCAAAGCCGTCCATGGCTGAATTGTCGTGCGGCGGCACGCTGATGGGCGAGATAACATCTACCGCCAGCACGCGCCCCAGCGCCTGGAAAATGCCCACTTCTTCCTGCTGTGTCACGGGCTCCACCAGACGCGCCAAAAAGGCGCTACCGGTATCCACGCTCAAGGCTTGCGCGTCGTAGCCCACCAACTCTGCGGCGATGCTGTCTATGGATTTCATGCGGGGCTGTTTTCCAGTTGCTGCAAGTCCGCCAGCGTGTTGGCGTTGAAGAAGGCGCGCGGGTCGTCATGGGGCAGATCAAATGGCACCAGCGCTGTTTTGTGCAAGGCCGTCCAAGCGTCAATCTTGCGCCCGCCAGCCTGGGTGAAGCTGAGCAGACTCTCCAACAGTTCAATGCGCAGCAAGCAAAACACCGGCTGGGCGCGCAGGCGCACGTGGCCGTCTTTGCCAGGTTCGGGGGCGGCGGCCATGGCAATGTCTGCGCCTTCGGCTTGCAGCGCTGCGGCCAGGCGGGGCACCAAATCGAGGGGGAATAAGGGCGTGTCGCAGGGCACGGTCATTAGAAAAGGCGTTTTACAGCGCTCAAGACCGCTCAAGAACCCTGCCAGCGGTCCGGCATAGTCGGCCATGCCGTCGGGCCAGACAGGCACGCCAAAGGACTCATAAGCCGCCAGATTGCGGTTGGCGTTGATGATGATCTGAGCGACGCCGGCGCCCATCTGCAGGCGCATCAAGGTGTGCAGCGCCAGCGGCATGCCGTTGAAGCTTTGAAGTCCCTTGTCCACGCCGCCCATGCGCGAGCCCCGCCCGCCCGCCAGAATCAGGCCGCTAATGTCTTGTGCAGCAATCAAATCAACCTCCGATGTAGCTCATTTCAACGCGCCGGCCACCAAAGCCCGTGTCAGGTGCCAGGGCGCTGCGCAACTCGGAATAGCGGTCGCTTCGGCCCTGCCAGATGTGGCCAATGGCAGAGCTCAGGTCGGCGTCGGATGCGTCCCCTCGGATAAGCGAGCGCAGGTCGTAGCCCTTCGAGGCAAACAGGCACAGGAACAGCTTGCCTTCAGTGGACAGACGGGCGCGGTTGCAGCTGCCACAAAAGGCCTGCGTCACGCTGCTGATGACGCCGATTTCACCCAGTGCCTTGTCGTGCTGGCCGCAGGCGTCAGCATAACCCCAGCGCGCCGCGGTTTCGCCCGGGTTGCTGGGCTCAAGCTGCACCAGGGGCAGCTCGGCGTGGATGAGCTTGACCACCTCGCTGGACGGCAACACTTCGTTCATGCGCCAGCCGTTGGTGGCGCCCACGTCCATGTACTCGATAAAGCGCAACACGATGCCCGAACCCCTGAAGTGGCGCGCCATCGGGAGAATTTCATGCTCGTTGGTGCCGCGCTTGACCACCATGTTGATCTTGATCGGCCCCAGCCCTGCGGCTTGCGCGGCCTCAATTCCGGCCAGCACGTCGGCCACCGGAAAATCAACATCGTTCATGCTGCGAAACACCGTGTCATCAAGCCCATCGAGGCTGACGGTGACGCGTTGCAGACCGGCGGCCTTGAGCTCGCGCGCCTTGCGGGCCAGCAGTGATCCGTTGGTCGTGAGTGTGATGTCAAGCGCTTGGCCTTGCGGTGTGCGCAGCGCAGCCAGCTGCTCGACCAGCAGTTCAACATTTTTGCGCAGCAGCGGCTCGCCTCCGGTGAGGCGAATTTTTTGCACGCCATGCGCCACAAAGACTTTCGCAACCCGGGTAATTTCCTCAAACGACAACAACGCCTGGTGCGGCAGGTAGGCATAGTCTTTGTCAAAAATGGCTTTGGGCATGCAGTAATTGCAACGAAAATTGCAGCGGTCGGTGACGCTGATGCGCAGATCGCGCAAGGGGCGCCCGAGCGTGTCCGTCAGTTGGCCGGTGCCGCTGATGCGTGACTCTGGCAAATGGTCAGTCACTGGCATTGGCAATGCGCTCAATCGCAAATCAATCAGCGGCACAATGCGGGGCAGGTCACGGTCGTTCATGGGGATATTGGTACATAGTGAGCGTTGATTCTGGCACGATTTCGCGGCCGCGACGTGGTCGATAATTATGGTCTTAAGCAAGCTAAACCCCAGAGGCATTCATTGATGACACTCACCGAACTGCTCGCTTCCAAGGCGGCGCTGCCCAGCATTCCGAAGGTCATCGCCTTGCTGCTCAACGAGTTGGACCGCGAAGAGCCCGAGCTCGTCAAAATCAGCCAGCTCATCAATACCGACCCGGTGCTGGCCACGCGCTTGCTGCAACTGGCCAATTCGGCGCAGTTTCAGCTGTCAACCCAGATCAGCAGCGTGTCTGAAGCGCTGGCCCTCATGGGGCTCAATCAGGTCAAGACGCTTGCCACGGCCGCCGCAATCGCTGGGGCGTTCAGCGCGATCCCGGGCATGGATATGCGCCAGTTCTGGCGCTACAGCCTCAATACCGCGAAACTGGCACGCGCACTGGGCGGCATGGTGCAGCAAAACCAGCCCGCTGCGTTTACCGCCGGCCTGATTCACGCCACCGGTGAGTTGGTGCTGTACCTGGGAATGCCCGATGCCATGGTCCTGCTGGACCAGCAAGTGCCGGCCCTCGGTTTGAAGCGCGCTGGCGCCGAACGCAAATTGCTTGGCTTTTGCTATGCCGATGTGGGCGCTGGTTTTGCCCGCAGCTGGCAGTTTCCCCAGCCTATCGTTGATGCACTGGAGCACCAACACGCCCCGTTTGAAAACAATGTTTACGAACCGCTGGCAGGCGTTCTGCACTTGGCCGCATGGCGCGCGCGCGCCTGGGAAGCCAACTACGATGAGCAGGACTTGATTGACAACTTTCCCGATATTGTTGCGCTGGCGCTGGGTATTGACATCGACATGGCCTTGCAGCAGGATCCGATTGACTGGACAACCAAAGCCGAGGTGGCGGTCCTGGCAAAGACCTGAGCGGCGCATCCAAGCTTCGGCGCGCGCCTGACTACAGTGGCGTCATCTGGGTGGGTGCAAAATTGGACAGCTCAGTGCTTGCGAGCGGTGGCGACGGCTCAATCGGTACGGTCTTGGGTACGCGTCGGGTGTGGCGTCGGTCCAGCACTGAAACAGGGGCCTGCTCCACTTGCGGCATGGCGCTTTGACGCCACGACTTGGGATCGGGCATAAAAGGAAACGGACAACCACAGTCGGGCGACAAGCGCCACGAAAAGATGTATCTGGAATGGTCAATCGACGGGTCAAAGCGATCCAGGCCCAGGCGTAACTGCTGTTGCAGTGCGGATGCATAACGCAAGAGTTGCTCGTTCCATTTCATCATCACCAATTGAATATGCAGTTCTTCCTCGCCAGGGGCGCGCGCGACAATGATGACCTCGCAGGCGAGCAAGCCGAAGGGCACACCGTGCAGCCGCAGCGTGTCTTTCAGTACGACCCGGATCAGTTCGCGTCGAACGTCGTTGTGCTGGTTACTGCTGTCGGGCAAGACCGAGATCGTTGCAGGCGTTGCGCTTTCGTCTTTGCGGGGTTTGCTTTTTAGAAATTCAAACATATCCTGCCTCAATATTGCTGACTAATTCGAGGCAAAGCTTAGCCTATTTTGCGCAAATATGCGCCCAAACCCGCTGGGCTTTCTTTTAGCGGTCTATGACCATGGCCGGTCCAACGTCCTGCAAGGGCCCTAGGGGGTTGGTCTGGACCTCGATGTCGCTAACACGAGGTTGTCCGCCCCAAGCGCGGTAGACCACCACGTCATTAATCAGCAAGATCAAGGCGTTGAAGCGCCAGCCGGTGGTCTCTGAGCGACGTGAAAAATTGGTGAAGTCGGCCCAAAAATTGCCGGTTCGTTCTTTTTTGATTCGTGCCGCGGTGATCTCCCAGCCGCGACAGGCATCGCGCGCCTCCAGGCAAGCCAGTACCCCCGGATCGAGATCCTCGCGCTTGAGCAGTGAGCTTGGGATAAAGCGCCGCACGACGTCGGCGTGCGTCAGGATGGCCGTATTGGGCTGTTGTACCGGCGTGATGCCGAGCCGCGTCAGGGCCGCGACATCACTGTGCATCGGCACCAGGCCCTCAATGGCCTGACGCGCCTCATCAAAGCTGCTGAACGGTGATGACTCGCTGCGCGCGCGTGGCAGCATGGAGGAGCAGCCGACCAGCTGCAGCGCAAGTAGCAGCAGGCACGTGCCATAGATGAATTTGTATTGATTCAAAGTCGCCCCCTTTTACAGATCGTGTCTGATCATGCTAGCGCTTGAGCGCCGTCGCGACTTGACATTCATCATGGGGCAAGGCAAGGCATAGCGGGCGTCATGCGCTTGGAGTCATGGGCAGCAATGGTGCAAAGCCCCATCATGCGGCAACGAGCTATCTGGGCCTCATGACCAAATAGACCTCAGTGTGGCTTTGCAACCATTGATGGGACAAATCGCTCGCAAGCTGGCTAGGGTGGAAGCCGGGCCGCTTGTAGGCGCGCCAAGGTTGGTAGCTTTGTCGGATCATCCCGCGCTGGCCGAACAGAAATCCGGCAGCACTGCGCCAGGTGCGCCACTTCCATGGCGTGCCATCGCGGTGCAGGTTGCCCGCGGTCTGACGCAAAAGGTCGGACAAAAACATGAAGGTGATTCGTTTGAACCACTTGATGCGCGACGCATCGGTGCCGCCGAGTGCGCGGTACAGGTCAAATGCGGTGGATTTATGCTCTGACTCCTCGGCGCTGTGCCACAGCCACAGGGTTTTCAGGCGTTCCTCAGTGCCGTCGAACCACTGCGGGTTGCGCAGCATCCAGTCGGGAAATACGGCGGTGAAGTGTTCGGTGGCAGCGGTGATGGCCAGCCAGTGGCGCGGATGGAAGTCTTTCAGGAACTTCAGTCGCTCGCGCGCCCGTGGCTCCCAGGCGTTGACCAGTCCATGCTTTTCGATTTGCAGGTTGAACAGGCCATGAATCCGCCGATGGGTGGCTTCCTGACCGATGAATCCCTGGGCCTCAAGCAGGTACTTGGCCTGTTCTTCATCGGGCAGGGTCTTGAGCCCGCTGCGCACCGAGTCTATAAAAAACTGTTCCCCAACTGGGAAACTCATGGACAGGGCATTAAACAGCGCGGTGCGGAACGCATCGCCACCAAACCAGTGACGCGCCACGGGGGAATCAAGGTCAATCAGCAGGCGACGTACAGCAAGGTCAGTCATTGGCTTTCGGCTCCAAAATTTTCTACAGTAGTGGGTAACTTTAAGGCAAACCAAAAAAAGCCCGCGCTAGCGGGCTTTTTTCTTGTTCCCAGCGGGTATCAGCCGCCGTGAATCTTCATCATCACCGGCACGATCAGCAGTGCCACGATGTTGATGATTTTGATCAACGGGTTGATGGCCGGGCCGGCCGTGTCTTTGTAGGGGTCGCCCACGGTGTCACCGGTGACAGCCGCTTTGTGCGCCTCCGACCCTTTGCCGCCATAGTTGCCGTCTTCAATGTACTTTTTGGCGTTGTCCCAGGCGCCGCCGCCAGTGCACATGGAGATAGCGACAAACAGACCGGTCACGATGGTGCCCATCAGCAGGCCGCCCAACGCGGCTGGGCCGAGGATCAGGCCGACCAGAATCGGCACCACCACCGGCAACAGACTCGGGATCATCATTTCTTTGATGGCCGCGGTGGTGAGCATGTCGACCGCCGTGTCGTACTCAGGTTTGGCAGTGCCTTCCATGATGCCCTTGATGTCGCGGAACTGGCGGCGCACTTCAACCACCACAGCACCAGCGGCGCGACCCACAGCTTCCATGGCCATCGCACCAAACAGGTAAGGAATCATGCCGCCGATGAACAGACCAATGATGACCATCGGGTTGCTCAGGTCAAAGCTGATCGCCTTGCCATAGCCATCGAGCTTGTGGGTGTAGTCGGCAAACAGCACCAGGGCTGCCAGACCGGCTGAGCCGATGGCGTAGCCTTTGGTCACGGCCTTGGTGGTGTTGCCAACAGCGTCGAGCGGGTCGGTGATGTCGCGCACGCTCTTGGGCATCTCAGACATTTCGGCAATACCGCCGGCGTTGTCGGTGATCGGGCCGTAGGCGTCCAGAGCCACCACAATGCCGGCCATGCTGAGCATCGAGGTCGCCGCGATCGCAATGCCATAGAGACCAGCCAGCGCGTACGCGGTGTAGATCGCAACGCAGACAAACATCACGGGCCAGGCGGTGGAGCGCATGGAAACGCCCAGACCGGCAATGATATTGGTGCCGTGGCCGGTGGTTGAAGCTTCTGCAATGTGTTTCACCGGTGCATATTGCGTGCCGGTGTAGTACTCGGTGATCACCACCAGGGCGGCGGTCAGAATCAGGCCCACAGCGCAGGCGCCAAATAGCTTCATCTGGCTGCCCGTGGCGGTGATGGCGTTGTCAGGCATCAGCCATTGCGTCACGAAGTAGAAGGCAGCCAAAGACAATACACCGGCGACTGCCAGACCCTTGTACAGGGCAGGCATCACGTTCTTCATGCCCGGCGAGGCCTTGACGAAGAAGCAGCCAATGATGGAGGCGATGATCGACACGGCGCCCAGCGCCAGCGGGTAAACGACCGCGCCGGTGCCCAGGGCGGGCAGCAGCAGGGCGCCCAGCACCATGGTGGCAATCAGAGTCACGGCGTAGGTTTCAAACAAGTCAGCGGCCATGCCGGCACAGTCGCCCACGTTGTCACCGACGTTGTCGGCGATCACCGCGGGGTTGCGTGGGTCATCTTCGGGAATGCCGGCTTCAACCTTGCCCACCAGATCGGCGCCAACGTCAGCGCCTTTGGTGAAAATGCCACCGCCCAAACGGGCAAAGATGGAGATCAACGAGGAGCCAAAGGCAAAGCCGATCAGCGGGTTGAGCATTTGCGCCAGGTTTTGGTCCGGCGTCAGGTTGCCGCTGCCGACCAGAAACCAGTAGAAGCCCGTCACGCCCAACAGGCCGAGTCCCACCACCAGCATGCCAGTGATGGCGCCGCCGCGAAAAGCCACGTCCAGCGCCGGGCCAATGCCCTTGGTGGCGGCCTGCGCGGTACGCACATTGGCGCGCACCGAGACGTTCATGCCAATGAAGCCGCAAGCGCCAGAGAGCACCGCGCCGATCACAAAGCCGACCGCGCTCAAGGAGTCCAGAAAGATCGCGATCAGGATGGTGAGCACCACGCCGACGACAGCAATGGTCTTGTACTGCCGGGCCAGGTAGGCGGCAGCACCGGTCTGAATGGCGGCTGCAATCTCTTGCATGCGCGCATTGCCGGCGTCCTGGGAAAGAATCCAACTGCGTGCCCAAAAGCCGTATCCCACGGCGATGAGCCCGCAAATAAGCGCCAGAATGAGCGCTGGGTTGCCTGTCATATAAATCTCCTGTGTGTTGCTTCGCTGAGTAGGGGTGCAACGCAATCGGCACCACCGCTGCGTTGCTTCCTCGCTGCGAAACATCAACCAAGGATTGACGTCGACGATTGGCCAACGCGCGGACTGTACCGTGAAAAGTCCCTGTTTTGGGGCGAGGCAAGTCGGGCGTAAGTAAAATCAGGGTTAATCCTTAGGTTTTTGTGATTTAACTCAACCTGTAAAGAAGCCACCATGTCTCTTGATAACGTTACCCCCGGTAAAGACTGTCCCGAAGCTTTTAATGTCATCATTGAAATCCCGATGAACGCCGACCCCATTAAGTACGAAGTCGACCATGAAACCCATGCCATTTTTGTGGATCGTTTCATGAGCACGGCCATGCATTACCCGACCAACTACGGCTATGTGCCCCAGACCATCAGCGGCGATGGCGACCCGGTCGACGTGCTGGTGATCACGCCGGTGCCGCTCATTCCTGGTGTGGTGGTGACCTGTCGCGCCATTGGTATTTTGAAGATGGAAGACGAGGCCGGCATGGACGGCAAGGTGCTGGCGGTGCCGATCGACAAGATTTTGTCGCTCTACACCCGTTGGAAGAAGCCTGAAGACTTAAGCCCGGTGCGCCTGAAGACCATTGCGCACTTTTTCGCGCACTACAAGGACCTGGAGGAGAACAAGTGGGTCAAGATATTGGGCTGGGAAGGGCCGGAATCTGCCAAGACTGAAATCATGGATGGCATTGCCAACTACAAAAAGTCACTTTCCTGAAGTTTTTAGATCATTTTGGCCTCTAGCCCTCATACAACGGGCGTGAGTAGCTATTAAAAATAAAGCGACTTCTGGTGGTCGCACAGCGCCTGAGTTTCTTTGCGCGCAGCCTCAGCGCATTGGGTTTGGAAAGATCAGCCCATGCAAGCCACCCTTGTGGGCAAACGGTTGCCACTGACCTTCAGCCTGCGCCAACCGGTCAGCCACGGCCCACCACGCGCTGGGGTTGAGGCCGAGCCCGACATGGCTGGCAATCACTTCAATGTTTTCAGTCAGCAGATTGATCTTGCAAGGTGCCTGGATGCTGGCGGGCCATGCGACGATGCCATCGGTGCGGGAGAAGATGGAACTGGTCGGCACCGGGGGCGCCCCCGGCAAATCAAACTGTTCCACCTCGCGGTGAATGTCGCGCCCGCTCACGAGTTGGTACAAGTGCCAGGCGTTGGTGCTTTCATGTGACCCGGCAAACGGCGTGCCCAGTGTGATGACATCACGCACATAGTCGGGCAGTTCCTTGGCGATTTCCCGGGCGTAGATGCCGCCCAGGCTCCAGCCGACCAGACTCACTTTGTGGCCCGTCACCTGGCAGGTGTCGATGACTTGTTGCTTGGCGGCTTGCAGCACGCCCGCGCGGGGGCCGAAGTTGGAGCCTTGGTTCCAGCCCGAGACGTCGTGCCCCAGTTTTTCCAGAAAGCTGCGCATCGGCAAGGTGGACGAGTCACTGGCCGAGAGGCCCGGAAACACAATCACCGAGTGCCCGTCGCCGGTTGGCGCTTTGCGCAAGAAGGGCCAGGCGGGCAGAACAGCCCCCAATTCCCAAAAAGCGCGAAATTCAAGCGCCATCAGCCAAGCGCTGGGCGCTCCTTGCGCTGGGCTGTTGTCAGCAGGGGATTTGAGGACGCGTTTGCTTGCCATGTTCGGGATCGGGTTGCTGTTGGGGTCTGACTCAATTCGGGTTTTCAACTCGAATCACCTGAATCTGAACACTAGCAGCTTTGATGAGCTCCCGTGTGCGGTTGATCGAGTTTTAAGAACATGATTCCCGCGTTCATGTCGCTTTCGTGACTGCGCTTGCGGCTTGAACCGCATTTTGGCGAGCGCTTCTCTTTTTGCGTGGCCCTGCGGGTGCCTCGACCATCAAACTGCGCCCTTCTGCAAAGGCCCGGGTCAATGCATCGGTCAATTCATGGACTTGCGCGAGCGCCTGTTTGTCGGCAATGACGCCAAAGTCCACGGAGCCGGCGTAAGTCTGGATCGTGATGTTGAGCGCGACACCATGGATGACGATGGACATTGGATGATTGGTGAGCATTCTGGCGCCCGCCATGTACAAAGGCACTTGCGGGCCAGGCACGTTGCTGATGACCAGGTTGGCCAGCATCGGCAAGCGGTGCGACAGACCGGTGGCGCTGTACGCCTTGAAGGCTGCTTTTGCAATGCCGCCGACGATCCACGGTGCCAGCAGGGACGGGTAATCGGTGGGGAGAACCCCTTTGAGATCGACCATCGCGGTCTTGACCTTGCCAGTAGACGCCATGATGGCCCTCAGGCGCTTCATCGGGTCGGTAAATTGCGTGCCGAGTTCCACCACCGTCATCGAGGCCTGCGTATTGAGCTCTTGATTGCCCTCGGCGCGCAGGCTGATTGGCATGGCGGCCAGCAATGATTTTTTTGGTATGCCACCGTGTTGCGCCAAGTAAGTTCGCAGCGCAGTGGCGCAAATCCACAAAACAATGTCATTGAATGATCCTCCGACGGCTTTGGCCATGGCGCGGCAGTCGACAAAGGGCAGACTGACCGTGCCGAAGCTGCGTTCGCGCGTGACTGCCACGTTGAAATCGGTCATGGGCGCGAGACGCAGGGGTGACTTTGGTTTCTTGCTCGCGCCAGAACCACTGAAAGATTGCTTGACCACCGTGCTGCCCAAGGCGCGTGCCGCTTGGGGAATGGCCTTGATCAGACTGACGTATTGCGCCAGGGAATTGGAAAAAACCGCGCCTATCATTTGCCCCATATTGGGTGCGTGTTGACTGCTCTTATCGGGACTCGGGGTCGCAGGGGGCACGTCCCGTGGCGTTGCCTGCATGTCCATGATGGCCTGGGTCAGCGCGGTGCCTGCCTTGCCGTCTAATGCCGCGTGGTGGACCTTGGAATACACGCCCGCGCACAGGCTACCATCCGGTCGCTTGATGCGCTCAAACACATGGAATTCCCACAGCGGGTGATCGCGATCCATCAGTTGTGCGTGCAACTCAGCGCAGACGGCCTCGGCCTGGCGCACTGTCAAACTCTTTCTTTTGACCTGTCGAACATGAAACTCCAGGTCAACATCATCAACCTCAACCCACATGGGGTGCCCCAAGTCCAGCGGCATGAAGCCGAGCTTATGGTTGAAGATGGTCGCCAGATGCAGACGCTGCGCAATATGTGCTTTAAGCGCCTTGTGCAAGCTGCCTTTGAAGCCCTCTGGCAACTCATAAAGACAAAACGAACCCACGTGCATGGGCATTTCGGGTGTCTCAAGGTAGAGGAAAGAGGCGTCAAGGCCGCTGAGCGTGTTCATGGTTCATCTCCATTTTTGTGGATAACGCCGCTTGGAGCGCTGCGCGATCGGGGCTGGTGTTGCCCGTGTATCATGCCCTACCGAACCACCCGCCGTAAAGGAATCGAAGCCATGGAAACGATGCAAAAGAAGCCCGCCAACACCTTTCAGTCGGGCACCCCTGTCGCCAAAACCGTGGTCGATGGCGGTCAATACCTCACGCTACGCCTCGGTGGTGAAGAATACGCCATCGATATCCTGCGCGTGCAGGAAATTCGCTCTTATGAAGAACCCACCCGTATGGTCAATGCGCCCTCTTTCATCAAGGGTGTGGTTAATCTGCGTGGCGTCATTGTGCCGATTGTCGATTTGCGCCTGAAGCTCAATATCGACAAGGTCGAGTACAACGAATTCACGGTGGTCATCATCTTGAATGTGCGTGGTACCGTCATCGGCGCTGTGGTGGACTCGGTTTCGGATGTGGTCACTTTGACCTCGCAGTCCATCAAGCCTGCACCCCAGTTCGACACCGCCATTGACTCCCGCTTCATTACCGGCCTGGCTAATATTGGCGATCGCATGCTGATTGTGATGAACATGGAAGCATTGATGAGCAATGCCGAGATGGGCATGCTGGCGGCTGTCGCCTGAGCCAGGTTGCCTCATTTGAGTTGATTTATGGCGTGCTACAATTCACGCTTTCGCGGCTGTAGCTCAGTTGGATAGAGTACTTGGCTACGAACCAAGGGGTCGTGGGTTCAATTCCTGCCAGCCGCACCAGTAAAGACAAGGGTTAGTACGTTAGCGCGTACTAACCCTTTTGTCCGTCTAAGACCCAGACCTGACTCGGCGTCAATGCAGTGTCTAGAAGTCGGGCCGGCCGTGGGGGTTGGTGCGTGATTTATGAGCACTGCAGCAGAAACGGTGCTCCGCTTGCTCAGTTGACATTCATCGGCGTGTTCTGTGTCACTGGTTCATAAGTGGCACGTCTGGATTGGCTCCGCTTTTGTTTCAAGAACTCGCGTCAGTAGCCTCCATGCCGAGCCTGTGATCTTCTTCTTTGAAAAGCAGCTCCTTCGACGAAAATGCCTTTTGGATTGAGCGACAAAGGAGTCAAGAGTTTGTTGTGATCTCTTGCAACCCATTCGCTGAATTCAATTCAGCCAAGCTTCTATACACCTTTTTTCATTTTTTGTCTTTGATGGCACTCCTGGGCAATAGCAGGTATTATTCACAATTGCGACAATTTGTATCTTTTCGCGGTGAAAAAATAATGTTGTTGAGCAATTGAGGGGTAAAGACATGAAGGCAGTAAAAAGAACCGTGGCTTCGCGAATTCGTGATGCGTTGCGTCGTGATGCGTTTCGGATTGAGCCTTTGGAGCCGCGTGTCTTGCTTTCGGCAGACCCTATCTTTGCGCCAATGATGGCAGTGCTGGCGCCAGATCGCACTGATATCCAAAGTATCACCGAAGCCTACGCTGCAGCGCAAGCCTCAAGTAGCCCGTCCATCTCCGTGCCGTTGATGGCCCGCCTGCTCTCCAGTCCTGCCGCCAATAGCTCGGCACAGACATTTGCAGTGGATGCGGTCTTGTTTGACTTGGGGCAAATGTCTTTGCAAGCGGGTTTTTTGGATACGTCTTTGCGCGTTGCTGCCAATGAGGTGTTGGGTGGTAGCGGTTCGTTTAACGTTGATTTATTTAATACTGGATTGGTCAGTCCCGGATACTCCCCCGGCGTGCAAGACGTTGCTAGTTTCACCCAAGATGCCAGTGGAACGCTGCTGATTGAGCTTGGTGGAAGCACGGCGGGCACTGGCGACGGCCATTACGATCAAATTAACATCAGTGGCGCCGCTGTTTTGGGCGGGACTTTGAATGTGGCGTTGTATGGCGGGTACAAGCCGCAAGATGGAGAAACGTTCACCGTCATGAACTACGGTTCTGTTACCGGTAAGTTTGACGTGGGTTCTGGCTTGCTTAAGACAGGCGATGGCTTGTTCTTTGAGGTCACTCAGGGTGCGACCAGTCTGGTCTTAACTGCGCACACCATAGATCCGTCACTTGGCTATGTGCTGGACGTGCTGGACGGTGAGCCGTCTGACCAGATCGGGCAGTGGCTCAACTTCAACTATTTTCAGGATATTGCCCCGGTTGCCTTCGCCGGTAGTCTCAATCTGGGTGGCAATCTTACGGCCCAAGGCCAATTCACCCTGGCCTATAACGCCGATGAGAGTTTCACGCCAATCGGCGGCAGCGCACTGAACACGAATGTCTGGAGCCTGAGCGCAAGCAATGTTGATGCATTTTTGGGAGTTTCCGGTCAAGGCCTGGCACTCGGTGGTCTGGACCTAAATCTGGCTTTTGTGCAGGTTGACACTGCGGGTTATGGCTGGGTCTTGGGCCAGGGACTCATCGACACGGCAACTGTCAGTGGCTTGACCGGGGTGAGCCTGCAAGGGACCAACCTTGCGCTAGACATCAACTGGGGCTATGGCAATTTGCCAAGCGGCGGCGCTAACAGTTCGTTGCTGGACCTGAGCTTGAGCCCTATTACAGTGGGCAGCGCCACCTTCAATTCGAACGGCGCGACCGGCCCCTACTTGTTGGCCTCCGGCACACTGGCGGGCTCGGTAGCTGATGTCACCCTAAACGCCACGGTGGGGGTGTCGGTGCTGGGCGACTCCTTTGTCATGGCAGGCAAAAACGTCACTGCTAGCCTGGCTGCGGGCGGTGTTGCGGTGGGTGTCAGCAATGGCGCTTTTGGCTTTTTGGCCGACAGTTCCGGTATGGCGTTTGAAGCAACCGGTGCTTTGGCTTTGACAGGTGGCGGGTTTGCCAGCGTCAGTGCCGATGCCGTCAGAGTGGTCATCAACCGCACAGGTACCTTGCAGACCGGGCGCGTGCTCAGCTTTGCCGGCGACTACAGCTACACCTTCGCAGACGTAGTCGCCTCCAGTGGCTTGCAGGCTGTTGGAGTTGTCGGTTTGCAGGCATCACTGGGCGCGGGCTTGAACGTCAGCGGCAATTTTTCGTTTGAAAAGGACGGCAGCACCAACACCATGCGCGTGGTCGCCCAGGGCGCATCAGCCCAGGTGGCGGCAGGCAGTTTCAAGGTTGGTGTACAGCATGCCAATTTAGGGCTGACCATCTCCGCAGCGGGTCGCGTACTGGAAGCCAGCGGCGCTATTAGTGCCAATTTGGGCGAAGAAATGACGCTTTCCGCCAGCCAGGTGACGCTGCGTTTGAACGAAACCACCGATGACGCAAGCGGCGCTGTCATTTCAGCTGCAGGCCAGAGCTACACTTTTAGCAGCGCGATGCAGGCAGGCATGCATGAGTTGTCCATCGTCGGCGGAGAGCTGTCGTTGGCCGGTTTTGTTCAGGCATCTGGTTCGCTGGCGGTACGCTGGGCGGGGCAGCCTGCTAGCCTTAGTCTGGCTGACGGTACCACACGCTCGGTCAACCAAATTTGGGTTGCTGGCACTGGCTTGGCGGCCGCTGTTGGCCTGAATGCCGGCAAGCCCGAATTTGTGGGTTTCAGCGCGACGGGGCTTGAGTTCGTGCTCGGCCTGTTTTCAGACACTGCCAACACTGCAAATCAATGGACCAGCCTGTCAGGCACCATGGGTGGTTCAAAGCTTTCCGGATTGACCGGCGTTACCCTGGCCGCCAATGCGCTGGCCTTGACCTACAACTCCGCTTCCAGTGGCCAACGCGTGGCGGATTTCACGGGTAGCAATGCCAAGGGCATCACCTTAGCCGGCAAGACCTTGAATTTGTCTGCCGATGGCAGCAAAGGTGAACTGTTGCAGGCCAGTGGACAACTCAATCTTGATTTACTCGGATTTGTTCAAGTCAGCGGTGATTTTGCGTTGGAGAGCAAGACGCAGGCTGTGACACTGGCCGACGGCAGTGATGTGACCACGCAAATGCTGACCATTGGCGCTAAGGGTGTGGCCGCTTTCGTTGGTCTGAATGGTGGTCAAACGGAAGAAATGGGCTTGCGTGTCAGCGATGCTGAGTTTGGTTTTGTTGTCGCTAGCGACCAAGCAGACCCCGCGCGTCGTTGGGTCAGCCTGCAGGCGGTGGCTACTGCTGCCAGCATGCAGGGTGTCAGCGGTCTGAAGATGACTGCCTCGGATCTGCTCGTCAGTGTGAATCGGGCGGCTACCGATGGCTCGGTCATTGACTACCAGGCTGCGCCTTTGGGTGTGGTTACGGATAGTGGCGGGACCGAGTTGCTCCTGGACATGGACGGCAGCAAGGGCGCACTTACTCAGGTGCAAGTGGGCCGCGCCACGTTGGCCGTGTCTGACTATATTTATGTTAGTGGTGGCTTCTACATGGAAATGGCTGACACCATTGCGGTAGATGTAGCAACCGGTTTACCAGCCACTTACCCTGCCGGCATGAATGCGGCTTTGCAGACCGGTTTGGGCAAGGTGGACGGCTTGTCGGCTGACCACAGCCGGATTGAAGATTTGCAGGTTAAACCACTGACGCTGAGCTTTACCGATGTGGATGTGTTTGCGGGCATCGGGCCCTACTTCGTTGATGCCAACGGCAATGGACTCATGGATGTCGGCGAAGTCGTCAACCCGGACCGCATGGGCATCACGCTGGACAACATTGATCTGGCCCTGGTTCTGATGGACTCGACCCTGCTGGCCGACCCTGACTCCGTCATACCCAAGTTTTACGCCCTGCAGCTGGACTGGAAAACGCCCTTGGATGTGGATTGGGACTACTTCAAGTTCCAGATTGATGACTTGCAAGTGCAGGCCAACCAAGGTGGCCAATGGAAAGGTGCGCCCACGCTTTCCACGCCGTACATCGACTTCGCGAGCAGCTTTGGTGCTACCGGCTATGAGATACCGACTTCGGGCGACTCCGTTTTTCTCAACTACGACAAGTCTTTTGTTGGCGTCTCGATTGGCCACGCATTACTCAATGTGGGTAACTTCTTCCAGGTTGAGGGCAGCTTTGCTCTGGAGAAGGTCGGTGGCCAGAAGGTCGACGTGGTCACTGGATTGCCCAGCAACCTCACCGGCAGTCCGGCCGCGAGCTTGGCCTCCGAACTGACAGCACTCAAACAAAAGGGTTACCTGTCTGCGAATAATGCATTGCTAAGCGACTTGCCGGTGGACATGCTCACCATTGGCGCATCGGACGTGACCATCACCATTGGCAATCCCGGCGACCCGCTGCTCGTGCTTGACAATATTGATGTGGCCTTCAGCACCATGAAGGCCACCGCAGATGCCGACCCGAGCCGAATCATTCCGCGTTTGTATGGCGCCAAGGCTTTCTGGGCCACACCGCTGGATGTGGACTGGGGTTTCATGCAACTCAAGGTTGACGACCTTCAAGTGCAAATGAACAAGGGTGCCAATTGGCAAGGCACTCAGTTATCGCCTTACCTTGACTATCAGTCGAGCTTTGGCCCGAGCGGCCTTAACGTAGCCACGGGTGGCGCCCCGATTTCCCTGGACTTCAACCGCTCCATGTTTGGCGTGTCGGTGGGCCATGCCCTGGTCAAGATTGATGACTTTTTTCACCTGGAAGGTGGCTTTGCCATTGAGAAGTCCAGCAGCGTTCAGGTCGACATTGCCACCGGTTTCAATAGCCGCCTGGAAGGCGGAACTGCGCTCAATTCGTTGGTCGGCAAGGGGCTTTCCGTAGACGGTACCCGAATTGACGATCTGACGATGAATGCCGTTACGCTGGGCTTTTCCAATGTCAAGCTATTTGCTGGGTCTGGTCCCTATTTTGTCGATAGCAATGATGACGGTGTCAGTGATAGCACCAGCTCGGATGCCGTCGGATTGGTGGTAGAGAACCTCGACCTCGGCCTTGTAATTTACACCGCAGCCGATGCCTCGGTCACCTTACCCAAGCTTTGGGCGCTCAAAGCAACAGCGGATCAAGCGGCCTTTGTTGGCGTTGACTTTCTGACGCTCAGCGCCGAAGGTGTCACCGTGGTTGCGAATCAGGGAGCGCTCTGGAGTGGGAGTACGGTCAAGCCCTACGTGGATTTTGCGAGTACTTACGGGGCTGATGGCCTGTCGATTTCCACCGGCGGTGACCCCATGGCCCTGGCCTACCAGAGTGGCTACTTTGGTGTGCAAGTGGCCAAGGCGACTTTGCGGATCGATGAATTTGTCTATGTCCAGGGCGCCTTCAGTTTCGAAAAAGGCCAGCGCCAGCGCGTCACGGTCGATACCGGCATCACCGTGACTGATATTGGTATGGCGGCCACCATCGCCAGTCTGTCCACTTCCGCGGGTCAAGGGGCTGTGGTGTCGGCCGATTGGTCCACTGTGTCCAATCTGGAAGTCGAGGCCATGACCTTTGGCATGAATAATGTCAACGTTTTTGTTGGCTATGGCGTGCCTGATTTTGACTCAGTCAAACCGGTTAAAGACCAGGCTGGCGTGTTCGGAGTGGCCATCAAAGACGTGGATTTGGCCTTGGCCATTCTCACCCCTACCGCCAAATCACTCAACTTGCCAAAATTTACTGCACTCAAAGCGACCGCCAGTGAATTCGTGGTGGCCGGCGGTGAAGGTATTTTTGAGTTGTCTGGCAATGACATTGCAGTGAACCTGAACTGGGGTTCAGCCTGGCAAGCCGCCCCGGCCAAGCGTGCCACCGTCGATTTTGTGGAAAGCTTTGGTGCGGGTGGTTTGCTCGTGCCTACGGGTGCAACCCCGATGGCTTTGAATTTCACCGAGACACTGATAGAAGCCAAGGTATCGAGCGCCTTGTTGGCCATTTCGGAATTTGTTCACGTATCGGGCGACTTTTCGTTCCGCAAGAGCGGCACCACCGAGACCACTGTCAAGCAGGGGCTTAACAGTATTGCGGGCGTCAAGGTCAACGCCATTGACATCGGCGCCAACAATGTTCACGCGTTTGTCGGTTTGAATGGCCCCACCAGTGATGTCAACCTTGACGGTGTCATCAATACCGACGACTTGACCGACCAAGCCATTGGCCTCAAAGTAAACGACTTCGACTTTGGCCTGTCGATATTGGTCGCCCAGGCAGACATCACCAAGCCCACCATAGCCCAGGGCACAAAATTTACGGCACTCAAAGCCCACGCCAATGACATCGCCTTTGTGGGCTTCGGTGACTTTATCGAATTTGATCTTAACGACGTCAGCGTCGCTATCAACCAGGGTAGCGTTGCTGGCATGGTGGCTGACTTCACCCAGGGCGGCTCGGTGGCGGGTCGCACCGTTCAAACCGGCGGTGTTCCGATTCTGCTGGACTTCAATTCTGAACTGATTGAGGCTTCGGTCGGACTGGCGACCGCCAATGTCGCTGGTATTGTGAGTTTGCAAGGCGGCTTTGCGTTCCAGAAACGCACGCTTGACCGTATCGGGTTTAACCTGGCAGGTATGGAGGTGATCGCACCGGCGGACGCACTCGTGGTTGCCGGCATGGATGTGCAGGCATTCGCTGGCTTCAACGGCCCATACAAGACGCTCAGCAAAGACCCCGCTACCGGCGCGTTGATTGCCAGCGAACCCAATACCGATGCAGTGGGCTTCGCCATCGACAACCTCGATTTTGTTTTGGCCATGCTGACACCGTCCAAGGCCTCAGGTTTTGCGGTCCCCGGTGTAAATTTCTACAGCCTGTATGCCAGCGCCGACAAGGCCGGCCTGGTCGGCACTGACCCCTACCTGACGCTTGAGGGTACTGATGTCGTGCTCAAGCTCAATGGCGCGGTGGCTGGTGATTACCCCATTCCAAGCTTATACGTGGACTACACCGAGCTGCCCGGTGGCAAGCTGACCGTGCCGGTGGGCACGGCAGGTAACAATATCAGCCTGGACTACAACTCCAACCTGTTAGGCCTGCAGATCAATGCCAAGCTGGGCATTTTTGATTTGTTTGATATCAGCTACGACTTCAGTTTCGACTTTGAGATGCCCAGCATCAACCTGGGCAACCTGGGCTTGCCCAGCGTTACGCTGCCCAATTTTGATTTGCTGGACTTCAAGCTGCCGTCCTTGCAGTTGATGGAGTTTGAGCTGCCGTCCCTGCTCGACCTGCGCTTTGAAATTCCCAACTTCACTCTACCGACACTGCCGGGTGTGGACTGGGTTGCTCTGCTGGAGTTGCCCGGTTTCGATGTCAACTTGCCCACTTTCACCCTGCCGGCCTGGAGCAAGCTGGTCTTGAACTGGCCCAAGCTCGCCCTGGATTTCCCGTCAGTGGATTTCCCTGCGTTGCCCGATTTCCCGTCCTTGAACTTGTTTGGTTTGCCAAACATCGACTTGAGCCTGCCAGACTTCAGCCTTGGCATACCCAAGTTTGACATTGGCAGTCTGCGGGCGCTTTACGCAGCCTGGCCCGATTTGAGTCTGCAGTTTCCTGACATCGCTTTCCCGGCGCTGCCGGCGTTTCCGGACTTGTCGTTCGGATTGGGCTTTGGCATGCCCGTGTTTGATTTGCCAAACCTGAATTTGCCTGATTTGCGCGCACTCTACGCGGCTTGGGCAAATATTCAAGTCAACTTCCCGGATTTCAACTTGCCCGCCCTGCCGGCATTCCCTGATTTCGACATCTTTAATTTGCCGTCTCTCAACTGGGATGCGCCAAGAATTGATTTGTCGGCCTTGAGCAATCTGGTGCTGAACTGGCCTGACTTCAAACTCCAGTTTCCCGATATTGTTTTCCCAGAGCTGAGCCTGCCAGATTTCGGTCTGAGCATGCCAAGCTTCGATTTGCCCACCGGCTTCATGCCGACCATCAGTCTGAAGGGCTTGACCGACCTTCTGCCGGAAATGCCCGATGTGGGCTTCCTCAAAGACGCGTTCAACTTCATCAGCAATCTCGACTTGTCCATCGGCTTTGACATCAACCTGGGCGTGATCGTTCTGGGCAAGATATCGTTACCCGACGTCAACCTGAGTTTGGGAGATTTTGTACACCTCAGCGGTGACTTTGAGCTCAACCTGGGCAAGACCTTTAACGGCACCATGTACACCGGTCTGCCCGCTGACCTGAGCGTCCTGGAGTCCGCGCTGGGTAGCACTGCCGACACCATCATTGATGGCATCAAGAGCCTGGGTGGTATTTCTGCGGATTATTCACGCGTCAGCAATGTTGATTTCAAGGGCCTCACGCTGGGCGGCTCTGATATTTACGCCTTCATTGGCGCGGGCACACCTGATTTCACCCGGCCATTGTCAGAGCAAGCCGGTCTGACCGGTTTTGGTCTTGAAAATCTCGACCTGGGCCTTGGCATCTTTAAAGCCGATCTGCCGGACTTTTTCAAGGCGCAGAATTTTTATTCGCTGACGGCACATGCCGATCAACTTGGCACCTACGGCTTTGGCGACATCCTCAAACTCACCGCGCAAGACATCACGCTGCAAGTGAACGCAGGCGGGGAGTTGTTTGGTGGTGTCATGCGCTCACGCGCTGACTTCAAGACAACATTCCCCGCCGTGGTAGATACGGCGACGCCGACCAACAGTAAGCCGGTCGGTTACAAAATTGCCACGGGTGGCACGCCGGTTTACCTCGATTTTGGCGGCGAAGACATCATTGGACTGGACATTGGCATGGCCGAGATCCAGGTGTCCGAGTTCTTGAGCTTGCGCGGCTCGCTCGCTTTCCGCCAGGGAGAGCGTTTCACCGTGGACGTCAACCCAGGCGGGCTCTCCACGCTGCTGTCTGAACTGGGCACTGGCCCAACCATTCCCATGCAGGTTGAGGCGATGACTCTGGGCGGCGCCAACCTGACCGGTTTCGCCGGCGTGGGCGGCCCCTATCGCTATGGTGTAGACGCAAATGGCGACGGTCTGTTGGACAGCATCAATGACGGCGCGATCGGTTTGGCGATTGATGATGTGGACTTCGGTCTGGCCATCATGACGCCGACCTTGCTGACGGCCAGCCCCTCGCTCAAGGCCAATGCGCCGAAGTTCATTTCGGTCAAAGCCAGCGTGGGCGATGCGTTCCTCACCGGCATTGATGCGAGCTTGCTCGACGTCCAGGCGCATGACGTTGAGGTCAATATCAACACCTTTGTCGTGCCCGGTGGCCCCATCCCCAATGCCGCCTTGCAGCTGATCGGCCCACCGTCGATCAACTACCAAACCAGTACCAGCTTCAAGAATTCGCCAGAAGATAAAAATGGCAACGGCGTTCTGGACGCAGGTGAAGACCGCAATGGCGACAACCACCTCGCTGCCTATGGCTTTGCAGTTCCGGCGGGCGGCAATAACGCGGTCATCATTGATTTCAATGAAGAAATCATACAGGCCAAGGTGGGTTACGCCCAAATTAACTTGGCCGGCTTTGTGCAGTTATCTGCCTCGATGGCATTCACCAAAAAAGGCTCGGAAACCGTCACGCTTTCCAATGGTGAAGTGACAGAAGTCAGCACATTGGCGATTGGCATCAATGATGCCTACGGGTTTGTAGGTGTCGGCGCCTACTGGCGTGACACCAGTGCGGTAGGCACGCCAGGGTATGGCCGCATCGAAGAAACGGACACACCCGACACCAGTGCCGTTGGCCTGGCCATTGAAAACCTCGACTTGGGCGTCGTGGTGGCGCGCGAGCTCAAGATTGGCTTAGGCGGACTGACCGTTGGCGTCTATCTGGCCGCTCAAGCCAATATTGACACCATTGGATTGGTCGGCATCGACGACGTCACACTGCAGGCCACAGGTCTGCAGTTGGACCTCAATACCGGTGCGCGCACCGTGATTTCTTCGGGTTACGTCAAAGACGCGGCTACTGGCGCAGTCTCTTTTGACAATGCCAGCGCCACCTTTGCGCTCACCACCATCGACTTTTCCAAAAGCAACTGGAAAGACATGTCACTGGCCGTCAATCAAGACAGCGACCAGACCAATGATGTCGTGAACGCCGGTTATGCGATTCCTACCGGAAATCCGTCTGAGCCGATCGTTCTTGACTATTCGGAGCAACTGCTTCGCATCTTTGGTCAAGCCAAACTCGACATGTTTGGCTTGGTCAAAATGGACGGTGTGCTGGACTTCCAGTTCAGCCAGAGTGAGGGATTGACGGTGTTTGCGGACGTCTCAGCCCGCATCGGCGCTGGTTCTTTTGCTATTGAAAGAGATGCGACTGGGCTGCTTGTCATCGGCAAGCGCAATGGCACGGTGGGTGCCGCGATGCGACTCGAACTCGATGGTGGCTTTGATCTGGGTAGTCTGGCCAGTTTGGACGTGAAGTTTGACCTGACGCTCAACACCTTCGGTGAAACGATTGTTTACGACATCCCCGATGCCTTCAAAGCCGCGTTAGATACCGACACCAATTTGGCAACTGCACCTGCTCAGTTCCCCAACTGGCAGTACACCATCAGCGCCACGCCAACTGGAAAACCCAGTTGGACGGGCATGTATGTCCAGTTGTTGGGCCAAGGCAAACTTGACATGCTGGACGGGGCTCTCAAGCTCAATGGAAATTTCGGAATCATCGTATCCGAAACCGGTATGGAACTAGGGGTCACTGCGACTCTGGATTTGCCCTTGCTCAATCCTTTGGATGTCACTGGCACCCTGGGCATTGTGCAGGCCGGCATCTACGGCAGTCTGCAAGTTGGTTCGCCAGGGCAAAAGCTGTTGGACATTGCCGGTGCATTCTCGATTGAAGCCAGCGTCCTGCTGCAAATCAACACCACCAGTAGCGCTCAGTCGGTCAAGACACTCAAGCTTGATGCCAATAAGGCCATCCTGCGCGATAGCAATGGCGCTGCCTTGGTAGAAGACACGCTGGTTGACGCCAGCACCCTGTATTTGCGCGGTTCTGGTGTGATCTCTTTGGTCGGCATTGAACTTTCTGGTGCCATGGCCCTGAAGCTGGACAACACCGGCATTCAGGCCGCATTGGACATGACGCTGGACCTGGGTGCCTTTGGTGCTCTCCAGTTCAACGGTGCTGCGGCCATCATGGACCGGGGCGACGGCGCGTTTTTTGCCTTGCGCGCAGAAACCAGTGTGTCACTGGGCATTGCCGCCATCGGAATCAATGCAGCTGCGGTACTTGAAATCAACACCGGCTCTGCTGCTTACACCACACTCCCGCTAACTGCAGGTGGTGCAACCCACACCATCGCAGGAAACACTGCATTCAACCTTGAGCTTGACGGCCAGATCAAGATACTTGCGTTTGATCTTGACTTCAAGGGCGGCATGAGCTTGGTCGACAGTGTGTTTGAGATTCGCCTTGACCACGCCACACTGGACTTCTTTGGCGTGCTGAATGTCAATATCAGCGGCTATCTCCAGTCCGACGGCGACTTTGAGATCAAGGGCTCGGTCGATCTGACGGTTGACATGGAAATCCTGGTGCTCAGGGCCGGCATGTCCATGACCTTCAGCAACAAGCTTTTTGCGGCCAGCGTTTATGGCAGTTTGGACGTGCATATTGACCTCGGCTTCTATGAGATCAATACCACGCTGGCAGGCTTTAGCGGTGAAATCATCTTGACCGCTGCCAGCGCTACCCTCAACGCCAGTGTGACGGTGGCGGGAATGAGTGTCTCTGCCGGGTACGCCTGGAGCTGGGGCGCCCCGCCGGTTATCAGTCATACAGTCGGCGATACCCTGTACCTCAACATGGGCGATTCGCTCGGTCGGTACGGCTCCGACATTTACGACGAAATTACCCACGAAACCTACAACATTGATGCCGTTCGTGATACCGATGGCAAGTACACGGGTGCCATCACCGTCAGCTCTTTGGGTGTGACCAACCAGTACAGCGGCATCAACCGCATCGTCGCGCGCGGGGGCAAAGGCAACGACAGCATCTTTGTCAGCGAAGGCGTCAATGCGGTACTTGACTTTGAGGGTGAAGACGGCAACGACAACCTGATCGTTTTGGGCGGTAAACAGGGCAGCGTTATCAGTGGTGGTGCCGGTAATGACGTACTGATGGGGGGTGACGTCAGCGGCATCAGCTTCCTGGGCGGCACGGGCAACGACAAATTCACCGGCGGCGCAGGCTCCAACACCCTGGACATGGGTGCGGGCAAAAATGCGCTGGTGGCGGGCAGTGGCAACAACACCATCACCGTGCGAGGTTCCACCAATACCACCTTGGAGTTGGGTGGTGGCAACAACATGGTGTACGCCGACAACGCTGGGGTTCTGACGGTTAAGGGCGGCAGCGGTATCGACCGCGTGCTGCTTGACACGCTGAGCACGGATGCGTCCATTTTCCTCAATGCCCACCAGTACGCCTACAAAGACCGCGTCATCAATTTTGACGATGCGCTTGACACCATTGAAGTCACTGACACGGCGTCCACGACCACGCTGAAGAACGCAGCAGGCAATTCTTGGGGTGCTACCGGATTGAAGCTGAGCGCCTCCGGCATACTCAACGTCGCTGATGCCCAGTTGGTTGCGCCCTTGGGTCATTTCAACCTGCGCTCCAACGGCCTGGTTGGCACACTGCGCACCGAGCTTGCCAGTTTGACCCTGGTCAATCAGGGCGCCGGCGATGTGATCATTCGCGAAAAAGACAGCCTCAGCATCACCGATGGTGCCAGGGGTGCGGTTGGCGGCGTGTATGCCGCCACCGGCCGCATTGACATCGAGCTGGCCAGTCGCGAAGCTTTGCTGTCTCTTGACAGTGGCGTGATTCAAGCCGCTGCCAGCGCTCAGGACATCACCGTCACGGCAGACGACGTCGACTTCATCTCGGGCGACGATGCGGTGCGCGGCACAGGCGTGTTGACCATTGTGGCCAAAGACATTGCTCAAAACTACCGCATTGGCGGTGCAGGGCAGTCTGTCTATGGGCGCGACTATTCCATCACGGGGGCCGACGGCAGCCTGGACCTGGGCATGCGTGACCTCTCCGCCCTGCGCGATGGCTTTAGCCAGATCAACGTGGGCCACAAAGCCACGGGCGTCACCATGTACATCGGCGACGTCAAGGACATCCCGATCGGCGTCTTCAATTTCAGTGCCATGCTGCGCGATGCCGCAACCTTCAAGGCGGGCCGCATCAATGTCGTGGGCGACGTGCGCTCCACCGATGTGCTGCGCTTTGAAGCCGCACTGATGGAAGTGCAGCGCTCCAACGTACGCAACCCCATGGGCGCACCAGACTCAGGCGTGCACGGCCGTGAAACACACATTAGCCTCTCCGAGCAACTGTTGGTTACCGGGTGGGTGCGTGGTGATGACCTTGTCAATATCCAGGTGGATGGTTCCACCGGCATCGGCGCCATGGTCACTTACGGCGCAGCGCCCAACAGTGTGACAGCAGATGCGGGCAGCAGCATCTACAGCTACAACGGCGGTAGCCGTGTGGTCATTGAGACATCTCACTCCATCATCAGCGGCACCACCATTCAGGTAGAAGGCACAGGTTCCAGCATCTACATGGATGCCGGCACCGGCATACAGCTGCTGTTTGGTGGCGTGATTGCGGCGCGCGACAACAATGCGCTGGTTACCCTTAAGTCTGCCGATTACCTCTATGTCGACAGTGGCGCGGCTGTCACCGTGGGTGCGCGTTTTGACACGGTGGGCGGCCAGCAAGTGGCCGTGGCCACCGGCACCGGCACCAGCTTGGTGATTGATACCCAGGGGCAACTGCGCCTGGATGGTTCAGTCACCGCAGCTGGCGGCATGAGTTTGAACTACGGTGCCAACGCCGACCCCTATGCCAGTTACTTTGACACCATTGACGGCGTGCAAATTGCCGAAGTTGCGTTTGACAACGCCATACTCACCGGCCTGCAAGCCGGTAGCCTGCCCGACGCACTGCGCGCCGCACTGGTAGCCAACGGCATCACGGTCGGGACCACGCCCAGCATCACGGCGCTCGCCAACTACACCCCCTTTGCCTCCCTGCCACTGGAGACACGTCGCAGCATTGCCACATCGTTGGGCTACACGGTGTATGAGAACGGTGGCTTTTACAACAGCGTCAGCAACTCTTTTGTAGAGCAGCTCACGCCAGCCCAGTTGACCGCGGCCGAAAAGACGGCTCAAGCCGCTGCCAATGGTTACACCGTGCTCAATGGCACCTACTATTTCAACCCGGAAACCGGCAAATACACCGCAGCCTTGTTGCAGGGTAAATCCGCCCACTACAACAACAGCCAGATTGATTGGGCCGGCGCAGGGGTGCCTGCACCCGCTGGCGGTGCCAGCTTCGATAGTCTTTCAAACGCCCAAAAAGCTGCCGTTGCGATTCAACTGGGCTACAGCGTCGAGCCGACCTACCAGTTCACCAAAAACGTGTCTGCGCCCGGCTATGTGGCAGATGCACCAGACAATCAACGCAGCACCTTTGGCGCGTACTACTACGATCCGTCCGCCAGTTGGAGCCATGGTGACCCTGGTGCCAGCAAGGTTTTCAGCCAATTGACCATCGATCAAAAGATCGACGCAGCCAAATACCTGGGTTACTTCCCCGAATACGACGTGGCCTCCGTCAACTGGGGCGTTGTCACCGTGCCCGATGCCGACACCACGTTTGGCAAGCTCAGCCCCGCCCAAAAAGAGGCAGTGGCCAACAGCCTGGGCTTTGGCTCGACCGTGGTTGGCTACTATTTCAGCAATTTTGGCGCAGCGCCGGATCAACGCATCCTCACCACCTTTAGCCAAGGCGTGGTGACTGACTACGAAAACAGCAACATCTTCTGGGGCGCTGCTGGCGCGCCAGCGGCCGATGCCTCGTTTGCGTCGCTCTCTGCAGCGCAGCAGCAGCAAGTGGCATTCGCCCTGGGTTATGAGATTTTCCAGGGCACAAGCTACTACAAAGCCACAGCACCCTCCGGACAACAAATGGTCCAGGGCTTCCACCAAGGCGGCCAGGTTGACTACAACCGCATTGACTGGGGCGGCACTGGCGCTCCCAAGGACGCAGCGGGCAAATACAGCGAGTTCACGCCCTTTGAAAACCTCAACCTCGCGCAGCGCACGATGGTGGCCCAGGGCCTGGGCTACGCACTGTACGGCCAACAGGTGTTCTATAACCCCGCCGCCACCGACCTGCAAGGCAAAATCCGCACGACCTTCACCGAAGGTGCGACGGCTGACTACACCTTGGCCGGTGTTGACTGGGCGCAAGCGGGCGCACCCGCACCTGGCACCGCATTTGCCGACCTGACGCTGGAGCAGCAAGACCAAGTGCTCAAGCAGTTGGGTTATCGCCGCTTTGACGGTCAGGTCTGGCATAAGGCCAGCGCCAATGACTTCAAACTCACCTTCGTCCAAGGCGAGACGGCGAAAGACAGCGCGGGTAACTACACGCTCGTCGCCACAGGCTTTGATTACCGCAACAGCCAAATCACCTGGAGCGCGGTCACCGAGCCGGCGCCTGATGCCCACTTCAGCGGCGTGTTGACGCAAGTGCAGCGTGATGCCGGTGAAACCGTCTTGACGTCAGCCCAGCAGTTCCGTGTGCTCCAGCAAGCGGGCTTTACCTGGAGCCAGGGTGAGGTCTATTTCAAAGCCAATCCTGACGCGGCCAACGGCCAGCAAGCCGTGATGAGCCGCTTCATTGAAGGGCAGCATTACAGCAACGCCAATTTAGCCACAGGCAAGGAAAACCGCTGGGTGGTGGCCGATGGTGCAAAGTCTTATGTGGTCTATGCCTACGACAGCACCAACGACGGTGTGATTGACAGCTTCAAACTCCAGCGCCCCAACGCGCTGATGGGCCAGCGTGGCTATGGTTTCCTGCTGACCGGCACCATCACCACCCTGGATGCGAACCAGGGCCTGACGGTCACTGGCGCTGACGATGTCATCATTCGCGGCAACATCAACCTGCTGGGAGACGGTGCTGACCTGTTGCTCCAGTCGGACCGCTATGTCTACATGGAAGGCAGCGCCAAAGTTGCCGGCAACATCAGCCTGCTTGGCGGGGTCGCGCTTAACGGCACCAACCCCATAAGTGCGCCCAATGGCGGCGCTAATGCCAGCGGTGTCAGTGTTTACACCCACGCCACCTCATTCCTCAACACCACCAAGGCGGGCACGCACATCACCATTCACGGTGGGCAAGATGTTGAGCTGCACGGTGCTGCCATTGCGGGCGGCAGTGTGGGCGCCACAGGCACCGTTTGGATAGGCTCCGGCGATGCCACCATTGCGGTCACCGCTGGCCAGCAAATTTTAGTGAATTCAGGCTTGGCGGCGTCCAAGTCAGTCACCCTCACCACCGCTGCACCCGGGTCTGACGACGATGGCGTGGCGGTGCGTTTGACCACGCTGGGTGGCTTGGCTGCAGGTGGCAAAACCTCCAATAACAGTGGCGGTCTGGTCAAGGTAGATGCTGCGGGCCACGTTGAGATCATTGGCATGGTGCTCTCTGGCGGCACGGTGACGCAAGTCTTTGAAGGCGGCGTCCTCAAATCTGAAGCCATCAACTATTCCAGCGAGCTGTCCACGGTGGACCTCAAGGCCGCCGGCCAGCTCTACCTCGGCGGACTGACCCTTGCCAAGTCGGGTGAATGGGTGGAAATCGGAGGCACCGTACGCGCCAACCAGACCATCAAGCTTGAAGGCGGCAGCGGCCGCATGGTGACCGCGAATGGCGTCACATTCAACGATGGCATTGGCGTCAAGATGCCCGGCGGCGCGCGCGTTGCCACCAGCAACGCAGCCGGCGAAGTGATCGTCAAGGCAGCCGACGATGCCGAGCTGTACGGACTGCTCGTCGCGGGCGGCCAAATACTTGACCATCTTGATACCCGCGGTCGCACCTTGGGTACCACCATCGTGCACGGCACGGGTGCGTCCAAAATCAACATTACCGCCGACCAGCAAGTGCGCATCGGGCGTGATTTGTATGCTGGCGCGCTCATCGATGTGCGTGGTGGCTCGAGTTCAGCCAACGCCAATCGCCCATACGCTGACCAGGGCGTGGTACTGCTGAGCACAGTTCACCTCAAGACCGGCTTGGAAAATAGCGTCATCAACCTCAGTGCCAGTGGCAACCTGAAGGTGTTGGCTCCGGCATGGAGTCGGCAGGTCGTGGCAGACGGCTTCACCCAGTTTGCCGATGGTGACCTGACCGCCAATACGTCTTTGGCGCTCGAAGTCGACATGGGCACTTACAAGTTGCGTGGCACCGTGCTCGTCACACAGGACAGCACCTTGGCTAACGCCGGCATCATGACCCTCATTGATGACCTCAAGGCGGCCCTGTACAGCACCAACTTTGTGGTGTTTGACAGCACTGGCGTCGCTGGTGCACCGGCCAACGGCGCCACCCAGACCATCAGTGCGGCACAGCTCGATGTCAACGAATTCAACAGCCGCATCATGTTCACCAGTGACCATGACTTTGCCGTGTTGGCCGCAGGTTCAGATGGACCGGAGCGTCTTGGTTTCAGTCAATTGGCAAGCACTGCCCGCGTTGTTGCCACGCGCGAATACGCGGTCGATGCCAGCCAACAGGGCTCAGTCGTCAATCTGGGCAAGGCCGGTGTCGCCGGCGGCAAGATCAGCCTGAACAATTGGGTGGTGGGCCACTCGGCCGTCAACCTGAATGCCGGCATGACCAGCAACGGCGGGCAAGATCTTGAGCTTGGTATTTTGGGCGTCATTGAAACCCGCAGCGGCAACATTGTGCTCAACCCCGCAGGCAACAGCGCCCTGTACGGCAGCTTGATTGCAGCGGGCAGCAATGCCGATGTGATCATCAACTCGCGTGACACGCTCGACATCTACGGCAAGATCAGCGCCACCCGCGACATTCTCGTCACATCGGGCACCAACGTGGTGACCGGTGAAATGAGTCTGCGCACCCACGCCAGCAGCGGCTTTAGCTCCACCGGCAGCAGCGGGCGCATTGTCATGAGTGGCCTTAACGACGTTGAGATCAACAGCATCATGGGTGTTGCCAACCCCGGGTTGACCTTGGTGGATATCACCGCCCAGCGCGGCACGCTCACCCTGGCCAAAGACGGCGGACAAATTCATTCGGCTGGCCAGATCAACCTCAAAGGCAACAAGGTGAGGCTTGAAGGCGTGGTCGCCAGCACCCGCGCCACACCCTCCGCCACTGACTTTGAAGTGCAGGTCATTGCCGCCGATGACATCAACATGTCAGGCCAGATCACCCTGATGGGTTCCTTGCTGATGAAGGCCGATGGTGACTTTGACATGGTCAACACCACCATTGCGGCAGGCCAGGCGGGTCAACGCATTTCCATTCAATCCGGCGGCTACCTGAATATGGGTAACGTCATTCCCGTGGCCGGCGACACCAGCCCCCGTGCCGTCAAGCTTGATGCCGATGCCTTGCTGGACATCAAGGCCGCAGGCCTGTTCACCCTGGCCGGCGACGCCAACCTGTACACCCACGCAGCCAACAGCACTTTGCGCATCAGTGCCGGCAGCATGCAGTTCGCGGGGTCTGCGCAGGCGGGCTACAGCGTGGTGGGCTCGGCGACGAACCTCACCGGCGCCAATGCCACGCTGGACGTACGCGCCGAACGCAGCATTTTCCTGGGTGGTCAACGCGTTGACCTGACGCCGGGTGCCAATGGCGCCTTGATGGACGCTGCCGCGAGCTTGCGGGCAAGCGGCTCTGTGGCCGTGCAGGCGGGCCAAGAGACCAGCGGCTTTGGTCTGTTGCTGTCAAGCCCGAGCAGCATCTTTACCGAGTCGGCCGGTAGCAGCATCAACATCAACGCAACCGGCAACATCACCGTAGACGGCATCATCAAAGCCGATGGCTTGGGCTCTGACGCGACGGTCACCACCGCCGGTCTGCTGACCGTGAACCGACTGATCTACGCCAGCGATCAACTCGTGGTCAAGGGCGGCACACACAGCAGCCGACTGGGCGTCATCATCAGCGCCCAAGACGTGGCTAATTCAGTGCCTGGCGGCATACTAGATACCGCGTTGGGCGGCAGCATCACCCTGACGGCCAATGACACCATTTTGATCAATGGTGCGGTGGGCACGGCAGTGGAGGGCAGCGCCAACCCGGTGCTCAACAAGGTGGCCAACATCACCATCAGCTCAGCCGGCGGCAACATCACCGCGCAGGGTCTGATCGATGCGGTGTCTACCATCACGGTCACTGGCAACCAGGTCAATCTGTTGCCGGGCAGCCATGCGTTTGCTACTGGCACAGGAGCCAAAGTGTTCATGCAGGCACGCCAGTCCATGGTGTTGTCGGGCAAGCTGGCGCCGGTGCAAGAGGCCATCATTCAGTCAGACACGCTGATTCATTTGCTCTCACCCCTGATCACCGTTGATGGTGTTCTCAAGGTCACCAATGCTGCGGGCTTGATCCTGCTCAATGCCGGCACCCAAATGCTGGTCGGTGGGCAAATCAACTCGGCGGGCGCCGTGCGGCTCAATGCCGGCATCAATGTGCTGGCCGAGCGCGCCACGCTCGAGCTCCCCATTGCCGCCACCAGCCTCAGCGGCGGCCGCATCACCCTCATCGGCCAAGGCACGATCCAGGCCGGCAGCGATGCCAGCATCCAGGCCGGCGGCGACGTCAATGTAATCGCCGATGCCGTGGTCGGGGACGGTGACGACACCCTTACCCGCAACTACATCTATGTGGGTACCGAAACCTACCAGGAAGTCACCGGTACCCGACAGGTTGATACCGGTAAGACCTACACCACCTATACCGAATACAAGAGCGATGTCACCAAGATTCAACGCTTGCCAGACCAACTGGTGGAGGTAGAAAGCAACTACACCCAGTTCAAGATAACGCTCACCCAAACCGGCTACTACAACCCCAATGCGCCGCTGGGGCAACAGACGCGTGAGTTCTTCATTGAAGGCATTGACTATTTCAACGCCCCAGTGAACGGCCATGCCGGGGTGAACTGGGCCAATGCCGGCACCGATGCCTTGCCCGGCCGCCAGGCCGAGGCCGTTACCGGCGACTACACATCAAGTGCCTACAAGACCTTTGCCCAGCTCAGCGACGCGCAGCGTCAGGCGGTGCTGAACCACCTGGGCTACATGCCCTTGTTCAAGATGACATACGCCAGCGGCGATGTGGGCGTCTTCGGGCAACCCAACTACCAGGCCAGCGTCAACGACAAGGTGCGCGTATACCGCACCCACAATGGCACAACGACGGCCAGCATTGAAGATGCCAGCTGGAAGGCCGGTGCGTCCAAGATTTACCACGTGGATGTAGCCGGGTGGAAAGATAAGTACGTTGAAATGCCAACAGGCGCGCAGAACGACATCTTGCGTCTGGTGTCCGAGGCCGAGGCCAAGTACCTGACTGGCGACACCAACATGTCGGGCAGCGACGCTGCGGGCACGTGGATCACCGCTGGCAGCATGACGCTGGTTGAAGGCACTGATTACACAAATGCGTCCATCATGTGGACGGATTACGCGGCGACCGCGCCAGCCAACGGCACGGCATGGGCCGGTCTGACGCTCAAGCAAAAGAGCGCCGTGGTGGCCCAGTTGGGCACCAGTGCGCCTGGCATGGGTGAATGGGTCGGCAACTATTACGATGACAGCAATGTCTTCTACCAACAGCAAGGCTCGCGCACCACTGTCGCACAGGCACAAGCCTTGCTTGACTCAAAAACCAGTGGTTATCGCACCACCTCATTCACAGACAAAGGCACAGCCCTTTGGGCGGCTACCTACCAGCCCGACACCGGCGTTCGCTACTTCAATCTGGCTGACAAACCCGTCACGGTTGATCCGGACGGAAACTACAACTACCAACGCAACTTTGACCCCAACTGGTCCTGGTACCAGCAGACGCCGGATGTGCAAACGCTCGATCCAGCCCGGGACGGTGCTTACAGTAGCTACTCCTACGCCAAATCGATGTTTGGCACCTCGGTGACCACATACGCCAATACCGACGTCCGCGCGGACATGCGTTACTTTGATGCGTTGAATCTAAATACTTCCAAACTCGATCAGACTGCTGTCAGTTCACCCGGAGAGCGGGCCGCGGTTGACTTCAGCTTCTGGAAAGACAGCAACCAGTGGAGGTGGGCTGACATCAATAGTTACAGCTACCAGTCGTGGGATTGGCGCAGTGATTACTGGAACACCAAGCCTTATGTCAGCAACGCCACCCCAAGGTACTACGACAACGAGCATCCACACACGAACCCGGTCACTGGCCAAGCGCTGACTGGTCATACCGAAGTGTGGACCATGGGCAAGACCGACCCAGCGCCAGCCCTGGAGCGCAACGACAAAGAGTATTGGATTCAGTACAAAGACCAGTTTTACGTGTACATGAAGGAAGACTTCTACGACTACACGCAGCATTGGGTCTCCAACACGCACGATATTCGCGACCAGCGCGTGCAGGTGTATTACGAGCTCACCACCCAGCCGCACACCCTTTACGACTACAAACCAGTCTACGCCGAAGTCACCACCACACTGTTGACCCAGGTGCCTGAAGTCCATACCTTGTGGGCCGAGGTGCAGAATGTGGTAGACCGACTCCGTGAAGTACGCGAGGAGCGCACCGAGACCATCAATGTGCGCGGCGCAAGCTTTGCGGGCGAGACCATCAAGGCGCAAAACATCAGCATCAGCGCCGGCGGCAATAGCCGCATCAGTGCTTGGCTCGAATCTGGCCTGGACCTGTCGGTCAGTGCCGGCGGCAATCTGGACATCAGCGGCACCTCTTTCAGGAATGCCAGCAATGTCGTGGGCACATCAGAGTCTCTGGTGGTGGCAGGCGCTAGCCTGACGCTCACCGCCAAGGGGGGTGATTTAACCATCGCCGCCTCTGGTATTGCCACCGGCAGCGATATGGACCTGCGCGCGGGCCGCAATGCCACGGTCATGGGTCAGTTGGGCAGCGTGGTCCCAGCCAAATCCCTCAGCGATGCCATGCCAGCGGGTGAGGCCTACAGCACCGATACCATCAGCCTCAAGGCCGCGGGTAACGTCAGTGTGCAAGTGGACAGCAATAGCCAGATCAAGGCGCAACTGCTGGCCAACAATTTTGTCGCTATCAGCGCGGGTGATACCAGCGTCGGCACCAGTGGCGCCGGTGACTTCCGGGCTGCAGCGGGCACCACCATTCGGGTCAGCGGCAGCACCAGCGTCGTCGGTCAAGCCGAAATCAGCATCAGCGCCGGCCACTATGGCGGCTCCATCACCCTGACGGATGCAGCTTTGTCCGCCAGCCACTCAGCCGGCGACCTGAAGTTCACCGCGGCCCAAGGGCGCGTGGCACAAACGGGTGGCTTGCTCACTGCCACCACCCTCACGGCCAGTGCAGACAATGGGCTGTCCTTATTCACGACCCTGTCTACCGTGAATCTGACGATCACCGGCGCGGGTGACCTGAGCCTGGTCAACACCGGTGCCCTGAACCTGCAAGCCGTGCAAGTGGCCGACGGAGCCATCAGCGTGCTCAACAAGGGCGCCATCACCGCCACCTCGGTCAAAGCGCTGGGCGCCAGCGACCGCAATGACATCAGTTTGAGCACCCTTGCCGGCACCGTCACCAGCGCAGGTGTGACCACCCGAGTGTCGGACGCCAACTTGACCGTGGGCACCATCAGCAGCGCTGACCGGGGCGACGTCACCTTGCTGGTTCAGGGTACCGTCTTGCGCAGCGCCGCAGGCAGCCCGGCCATTCTGGCCGATGTGTTAAGCGTGGTGTCGGATGCCATCATTGCCCAAGGCAATAACGCCATTGCCCTCAACACCCAGGCCCGCACCCTGCAGCTTGAGACCAAGCGCGTAGGCAATATGTTCGTGAACCAGGGCGACCGCGCCGTGGTGCTTGACAGCGCGTTCGTCACCAACGGCTCCCTGGTGGTTGCCGCAGCGGGTCAGGTCGATCTGGCCGATGTGCGCTTGCTGACCAACTCCGGTGTGGACAGCGGGACCACCACCGCCAACAACGTCACCGTGACCGCCACCGGCGATGTGCTGGTGCGTTCGGTGGTGGCCGGTTTCTCTCTTGAAACTGCCACCCTCAGCGGCAACGCGGTGCAGCAAAAGCGCTCGGCGGGCAATGTCACGCTGACTTCCGTCACCGGGGCCATTCGCGAAAGCCAGGATGACGCCGCAGAAGACATCGTGGCGGCCAGGCTCACCCTGAGCGCAGCCACGGGCATCACGAATCTCGAAACCAATGTTGCCATCCTGAACGCGCAGACCACCAGCGGCAACCTGACGCTGAGCGATGTCACCGCCTTTGGCTATGCAACGGTTGCAGGCCAACAGGTCAATCGTGGCCTGACAGTGGAGCGTGCCAGCACCACCACGGCCAGCGGCACCGAAGTGCGCCTGCAGGCACAAAACAACCTCACCGTGTTGAGCACGGCTACCGTGCAAGGCGGTAGCATTTACCTGGCCAGCGCGCTGGGTGACCTGACGGTGCAAAACCCCAGCAGCGGTAATGGGCTTGCTTACGCCACGGGTGTGAGCTTTGTCGCGGGCGGTATTGTTGACTTGTACCAGTTCTTTGAGGCGACGGGCCGCATGGAATACCGTGCCGGTACACGCTTCCAGTTTGGTACCACCGATGCCAACAAGTCAGTGGTGTTGCCCAGCAACATCAGCTCAGACACCATCATCATCGAAAGCGGCGAACTGCTTTCATTCGATGGATCTCTGACAGCCAAGGACCGTCTGGAACTGATCTCTGCCAAAGATGTTCTCATCAACGGCAGCATCCTGGTCAAAGCCGGTAGCACCGCCATTGGCCAGGTGCTGATCACTGCGCGGGGGGAGGGGCAGGTCAAGTCATTCGTGAACATGACGCAAGACAACTCGACCACGCTGACTCAGGCGCAAATGGACGCACTGAAGACCTCGGCACTCCTTCGTGACACCGGCTTCATCAGCATCAAGGCAGCGCAATTCCAGGCGACAAATTTTGAGTTGCGCGCTGCCAAAGACATTTATGTGGGCTTGACCAGTGACTGGTCGCTCAGCGGTTTTGTAGGTGGTCTCACCGGTTACGACAAAGCGCAAAACATTGAGCTCAACATCGCAGGCAATTTGACCGTCAAGGGCGGCATTGTGGGCGCCACCGGCAATATCAAGGTCAATGCCACCAGCATCGCGGCTGACGGTGCCTCGGTGTTCATCGCCGACGACCTGAGCGTGCAGGCCAGCAACGGCATCCAGCTCAACACGCTCGTAGAGTCCATTACGGCCATTTCCACCGTGCTGGGCGACATCAAGATCAGCGAAGCCACCGGCTTGTACGTCAAGTCGGTGACCACCAAGAATGGCGCGGTTGCCATTGATGCGGGTGGCCCATTGTGGGTGCGCGACGTCGCGACGAATGCAGATGTGTTGAACAGCAACATTAGCCTCAAGTCCAGCGGCAACCTGTATGTGGACCGCGTGGAATCGGCCGTGGCCTCTGGCACCCAAAAGGTCAACGGCATCATCACGCTCGACTCTGCGGGCACGATTTACGAGTTGCCCGCGCTGGCGCTGATCAGCAACCCCGGGTTTATTGACGATGGCAAGCCGGTCGTCAGCAACTGGAAGAACCTGTTCACTGGCGCCAACCCCGAGGCCAACCCCACCCCTTTAACCGGCGCGAACATCGCCTCTTATGACAACTACGGTGCCGACGTGTGGGGTAAGAGCGTTGTACTGCGCGGCACGGTGGGCGGCGGCAACGCCAAAGTGCTGACCAGCGCTGATGATTTTGGAGCAGACACGCAGATCGAAGTACGCACCACCACCAGCGCGGCCATTGGCAGCACATCGCCGGGCGTGAGCTACAAGAGCACCACACTCACCGCAGCGAACACCAATGTGCCAGATGGCGCTTACACCGATTTCACCCCCGGCGTGATTGCAACGGCAAAAGTGGGCGCGGCGCAGGTCAGCAAGCTCACCTTCCTGAACTACACCCCAGTGGCGGGCACCCGCATCAGCTTAAACGTGAATGCCAGCCCGGTGACCGTGATCGTGGGTGAGGTCGTCAACGGCATCACGGTGACCGCTGATTGGGCTACGTTGCTGCCCGCCCTGGCCTTCAAACTGAGCGCTTTGCCTGACATTGCCACGGCCGTGGCAGACGCCTCCCTGAAGACGATCACACTGACTGGTGCCGCGCAAGCCGCCTTCGGCCTGACGAACCTGCAGGTCGGGACCCAAGTGGCCACGGTCCAATCCGGTGCGCTCAGTAAGGACGGCGTTGCTGCGTCTGTGACCGCTGGCAACGTGGCAACGCAAATCAGCTACGTCGAGTTCACGGGCACAACTCCGTCTGCCAACACCTACTACGCGGTGGTGATCAACGGCAAAAATGTGCAAGTCGACTCCGGTAGTACCCCAACCTGGAACACGGTGCTGACTGCGCTCAACGCGGGTATCACCGCCGCGGGTCTGCCAGTCACGGGCGCCATCGTCGGCGGAGCCAATGGCAATCGCCTGACCCTGACAGCGACTGCGCCGAACACCGAGTTCACCATCAACGCGGTGACGGTCAGCGCCAAGGGCTTGGTCAATGACACGGCCTACGCGACCCCGCTGCAAAGCGCCACAGCCAGCCAGCCGCAAAAGAACGTGGTCGCTTTTTATGGCAACTTTGACACCAGCGCCATCTACAACGTCACGCTTGACGGCAAGATATACCAGGTGTTTGGCAGCAACTTGACACCGACCGCAGTGGGTACCGCGCCAGTGAGTGAAACCCCCACGGCTAATGTCGCTGCGACCCAGCAGGTGAGTACGGTTACGTTTAATGCTGCAACCCCAGTCGCCAATGACGCGTATGTCGTCACGGTCGGTGGCACCGCCTACACCGCTACCGTGGGGGTCAATAGTGTCACTGCGAATTGGACTTCGGTTTTGGGCGCGCTCAAGACGCTGGTCGCTGGAGATGCCTCAGTCGGTGGCGCCAGCAATGTCGCAACCAATGCGAATGGTTTGACCATTACCGGGGCGACGGCAGGCGCCACATTCAGCGTTACTGCCACCAAAAATGCTGCTAGCCAAACGGTCAACACCACTGCGGCCATCGTTGCTGTCAAGCAAATCAGCACCGTTACCTTCAATGCCGACACCGCGCCACGGCAGGGTTACACCTACAGCGTCACCATCAACAGCGGCACCGCCCGCACCTACACGGCGAGCGCAACTGATGGCTGGAGCCAGGTGCTCACCGGGCTCAGTACCGGTTTGGCGAGCGACGTTGACGTTGTTATTGACGCAGCCAACCGCAAGTTGACCCTGACCGCCAAGACTGCCGGCACCGCATTTACCGTATCGGCCATGTCTGTGAAACATGCGACAGCCGGCGACTGGGCCGCCTTGGGTGCCGTGCTGGAAGGTCAAATTGAGCGCTTAGATGGCGTCGCCACGGGCTTCACGGTGGACTCCTCCGTCAGCCAGCAGTTGGTCATTGATAAGGGTGTTGGCGCTGGTCAAACCTTCAGCCTGTCAAACGTCATGGTCACGGACCACGCCAGCGCTGAAAAGGCCGGTTATTACACCAACAAGCACGTCTTCTCGACGCCGACCGTTGCAGCATCGGGCACCCTCGCTCAGGTCAGCGAAATACAGTTTCTGGGCAATCTCAACCCCTCGGCCACGTATGCCGTCATGTTGGATGGCAAGTTGTTTGAAGTGCCAGCCGCCACCTTGCCGACCTGGAACGATGTATTGGGTGCGTTGAAGGCGCAGATTGATAGCAGTGTGACCCAGACGACCGTCGGCGAAACGACAACCAGTGTGAATGATGGCTATGTGGCCACCGTGATGCAAACCGGCGGACAAAACGCGCTGCAAATCAGCAAGGGCACCAATCAGTTGTTTGCCCTTAACAGTGTTTCGGTGGGTGCTACTAATTTGGCGACAAAAGCCACCACCACTGAGGCCGGCGAGAGCCGCTTTGAAGAGCACCAGTTGCGCTTTGATGCCGTCACGGTGCCCGTGGTTGAAGGCCAGCGCTACTACCTCACCATCAACAGCACGGCCTTCATGGTGACCGCGGCGGCGGGTGACGACATCGTTGCGGTGTTGGGTAAATTGCGCACAGCCGTCAATGCGGATGCCGCTTTGGCCGTGACCGCTCTGGCAGCGGACGCGGCACAGCCAACGCTGTTGACCCTCAAGGCGGATGTCATCAACACGGCCTTCACGGTCAGTGGGGCCCAGGTCATGTCGGACGTGCTCACCGTGTCGCCCAACATGATCAGTAACCAGCTCCAAACCGCGGCTGTAACGGCGGTGGCGCAGCAAAATGCGGTGCAGTTCACCGGCACGCCATCAGCCGGCTACAGCTACAAGGTCACCATTGACGGAACTCCTTTTGTCGCCACCCCGGGCGTCGCGGGTATTACGGCAGATTGGGCTTCGATACTGGGCGGCATCGCCTTGCAGATCACTACGTCCAGTGGCACTTTCGACGCAACCGTGTCGGGCTCTGTGCTCAACCTGGTTGCGCGCACTGCTGGCCCAACGTATGACATCCAGGCAGTTCAGGTGAACGACACCCTGCTCAGCAGCAGCACCATCGCCAAAACGGGTGACTTCGTGCTGATACTGCCTGCGCGAGCCGCCGGTGATTACCTGCTCACGGCGACCGGTAATTTGAGCGTGGTGTCACTTTTTTCGACCCCAGGCGACAACATCACCTTGACGGCGGGGCAAGGCCAGACAACGGGTTCCTACAATCTGGTGGTGGTCGATGCCCTCACTGTAGGCACTGGCGACATCACCCTGACAGCTGCTCTTGGCGGCATTACGCTCGGTGGCAAGATCACGGCGGACGCTGTCACCCTGAGCTCGCGTGACAACCTGACCCTCACCTCGCAAATCAACAGCCTGGCAGTCGACATGACGGGCACGGGTAACCTGGTGGTTAACCAGACCGGCAACCTCACCCTGGCCGATGTGGATATGGCAGGCGGCAATCTGAGCGTCATAGCCACTGGCAACGTTCACATCACCAAGCTGACCGGCTCGGTTGGCACCATCACCATCCAGACACCCGGCACGGTGACCTTCGGCGCGGGTGTGACGGCCAGCGCGGCTGCCCTGAAGATCGTCGCTGGTGGCGCGGTCACCGGCAGCATCAAGACCAGCAGCCTTGACGTCACCACTACAGGGGGTGTCGTCAACCTCAGCAACACCGGCGCGTTGACCGTAACCAACCTGCTCACTGGCGGCGCAGCCATCACTCTGGCGAACGTTGGGGCGTTGACGCTGGACAGCACCTTGAGCCTCACCGGCGGCTCGGCACTGAGCTTGTCCACCAGCAGCGGTGCCATCAACCTGAACCAGGCCATCACCACGGCCAGCGGTGCGGTGACGCTTGCTGCCGCAGTCGGCATGACGCTCGGCGCGCAAGGTGACATCAGCTCCACTTCCGGCAATGTGGCCTTGACTGCCGTTAGCGGCGCCATGGTCATGAATGACCTGACGGTCATCAACGCGGGCAGTGGCACCATTGCCTTGAATGCCGGCGGTGTTATTACGCTGGGCAAACTGCGCACCACCAGCACGGCAGACCTGACCATCAGCAGTGGCGGCGTGGTCGATGCTGGCGAGGGCGGTATCGACATCATCGCTACAGGTGCCAAACTGGTCGTGGACACCAGTGGCGGCTTCGGTCAGGCGACCAATGCGCTGGAGATTCAGGTAGCGGCGCTGGATGTGCGCGACTCAAGCGCTGGCGGTCATATCCATATTGAAGAGTTCGATGGTTTGACCATCAGCCGCATTGCGCAGACCAACGTCAACGCAATCGGCACGGTGACGGTCAGCACCTTGAACGGAGCGATCACGGTTGCCGGCACCGGCGTGCAGACCAAGACCGGTCTGCTTACGCTGTACGCAGGTGGCTTGGGCGGTGCGTTCACACTGAATGCAGACATCCAAACCACGGGTGGCGCTGTGGCCGTCACCGCCGAAGACGGCGACATCACGTTGGCAGCTGGCATTCGGGTGGTGGGGGCAGCCGGTGTGAGCACCGGGGGGATTACCCTGAAGGCACCCAAAGGCAATATCGTCAACGACATCCGCGCGGTGGGGTGGCTCACCAACGCGGTCGGCACGGTGTCCAGCCCGGTTGGTGCAGAAACCGGATTTGACAAGAAAATTGTCCTGCAATCAGGTGGTACTGCCATATCCGTGGTGGCGGGGCGCACCTATTTTGTGAACGTGGGCAGCAAGGCATTTGCCTACACCGCCATCACGGGCGACACCGCCGCCAAATTGGCCATCGGTCTGGCGGCGGCCATTGACGCCGACAGCACTTTGGCTGCCATGGCGTCAGGCAACGATGTTCGCCTCAGCAACATTGCCGGGCAAACCGTCAATACCTTCATCTTCGAAGCGGAGATGGATTGGGCCATGCGCCAGGGCTTGTTCAACTCCAACGAGCTCAACGGCCAAATTACGACCCTGATTCCGGCGAGTTTGGCGCAGGGACATATCGCCACGGGTACCGTGATGCGCCCGGCAGATGGCACCATGCTGCAAGCCACCGGTGGCCGCATTACCTTGATGGCGGCTCACCAGGTGGGCAAGGCTGTTTCAGGTTTCCTGTTCAGCCCACAAGCGCTCATCATCGACGCCAATGAACTGAGCGTGTTGAGTTCTGAACGTGAAAATGTGTCGGTGATTGCCACCGGCCAGGTCGCGGTGGTCAGTGAAGGTGCAGTGACCGGCTCCAAGGGCGGTTCCACCGATATCAGCAATCTGACCGGGACGCAAACGGTGTCCTCGCCGGTCGATGCGGCGGGTGAAGATCTGATATTGGTCGCCAACGACCTGGACTTGACGCAAACCGTGCGCAGTGCCGGCGCAACGCTCACCATTCAGACGCTCAACACCAATGTGGGCATGCAGCTGGGTGACACGAGTGGGAGCACTTCTGGTGTGCTGTATTTAAGCTCAACCGAGTTGGGGCAACTGCAGCCAGGCTTTGGCAAAATTGTTTTTGGCAGTGCGCAGGGCAGCGGCCTGATTCAGATCGGTGATGCAACCGATGCGACCGACACCGTGACTTTTGCGGATGACCTGGTGTTGATGAACCCGGCGCAAGGGGGACATATCAACATTGATGCCCATTTGCGCGCCCGCTCGCTCACGATTTACGGTTCTGGGCATACCACTTACGCCGCTGATTCGATTGATGCCACCAACGGCATCACCATTGCTGACTCGGTTGAGGTCGAAGGAACCATTAAGTTTGAAGGCGGGGGTACCGGGGTGCAAGTGGGCACCAGTGGTGGCTCTAACACCTTGTCAGGCAATACGGGCGGGGCAAATGACTACCTGACCATCAATGCCACCGCAGGCAATGTGGTGATCAACACATTGGTTGGGGATAAAGGTGCAAGCCAACCCTTGCTCAAAGGCTTGACCATTACCAGCGCAGGCTCGGTCACCTTCTACCAAAATGTCACGATTGATGGCAACTTGACGATCGACGCGGGCGCGTCGGGCGTTGTCGATTTCAAGGGATCTTTGGATATTGGCAGTGGCACATTGACCGTGCGCGGTGCCACTCAGGTGATTTTCCGGGGCCAGGTCTTGACCGGCACGGGCGATATTGTGATTGAGGCCAATGAGATTGACTTTTTGGGCTCCAGTGGCTCGGTAGTGGGTACCGGGCAATTGAGTTTGCGTACCAACGCAGCGAGCAAGAACTGGGCGATCGATGTCGCTAACCCGGCAAGTGGCAACAATGCCAACACAACGCTCAATATTGACAACGCAGACATCGCAGCGTTAGCCGATGGGTTCTCCAAAATCAACATTGGCTGGTTGGATGGGGTTACCGGGCTGACCGACGTCAATGCCACCGGGGCTGTGACTTTGGGCGCGGTGCAAGCCCTCGATACGCCAACATTCATGGACAATTTGAACGTCTACGGCGGCAGCATCAATGTACTTGATGTGTCTAACAAGGATTACATCTTCTGGGTTCAGGGCGACCTGCGCCTGGATGCCGTCAACAACATTGTGATTCGCAATGAGCTGGTGGCTCTGAACTCTGATTTCACGACTTACCGCAATGTGGCTTTGTATTCGGCGGCCGGCAGCGTCACGCAGGTTGATGCAGCCGTCAACCCGAAAGACGCGATCCTGAGTGAGCCCCTGCGCGGCGCCGACCTGAATGTGCGCGCTGCAACCGGGATCAATCTCGGCTTCACCGAAGTCACCACGCTGACGGCCTTGAACACCACCTCTGGCAATATTGTCATTACCGAGACGGCTACGGGCGGCGACATTTCAGTAACCAGCATCCAGCAAAGCAGTGGTGTCGGTAACGGTGCCATCACGCTGACCACTACCGCTGGCAACATCACGGTGTTGAACACCGGTACTGGCGTTGTTAACGCCGGGACGGGCGACATCACGGTGACGGCACAAGGCACTTCCAAGCAGATTTTGGTCAATGACGTGATCAGCGGCACCAGCGGACTGATCACGCTGACAGCGACCGGTGCCATCACCAACACCGATGACGCCAGCACTGGCGGCAGCGCGCTTGACGGCACCATCACCACCACGGGTGGCGGCATCACGATCTACTCCAGCACGGCAGGTGTCAACATTGGCGGGAATCTCACATCCGCTGGCGGCATCATCAATGTGCACGCCAAGACGTCCATCAGCATGACCGATGGCAAAAAAGCCACATCGCTCGATGCGGTTGGCGATAACGGCCAGGTGACGATGCTGGCCGACACCGGCAATATCAGCCTGAGCATCATCGAAGCCGATGGCACGGTGAACCTGACTGCCACGGCGGGCAACATCACCGACAACCTGACGGGCAATGGCAACAACATCGACGGTGATACCGCAGCGGTGACCTTCAGTGCGGCCACCGGCATCGGTGCCAGCGCAACGCCCTTGTATACCCGGGTGGCGTCCATCACGGCGACCAACATTACCAGCGGTGGCGTGTTTTTGCGTGAAGCCACGGCGCTCACGCTCAATCAGCTCGCGGCTGGCGGCACCAGCGGCAACGTGGTGGTCATCACCGCCGCTGGCAGCTTGACCCAAACCGGGCTGATCAATGCGACCGGCACCACCGGCAACGTCTTGCTGCAAGCGCAGGGCGCCGGTGCCAGCCTGGCCATTGGCAACAACATCACCAGCAGCAACGGCAGCGTGACCTTGCTGGCCGCAGCCGATGTGCTGCTGACCGATGCCAGTGACTCCAATAGCACGCCCAAGGTGGAAACATTGGCCAGTGCCAAAACCATTGACGTGCAGGCGGGCAGCGCCATCACGATGCAGGCCGATGCACGGCTCAAGACCAACAACGGCAATGTCCGCCTGCTCAGCACAGCGGGCAGCACCACGGTGGGTGTGATCTCGGCGGGCGCCACGGGCAACGTCAGCATCACCGCGGGCGGCAGCATTCTGGACGCGCAAACCAGCGACGAAACCGTGGCCGTAGCCAACGTCACCGCCAGCAGCCTGCGCCTGAGCGTGGGCAGCGGCAGCATCGGTGCAAGTGGTAATTTGTTTGACACCGTCGTCAGCACGCTGGTTCTCCATGTGACGAGCGGCGGAGCGTTTGTCAGAGAGGCTGATGCCTTGACGGTGGGCAGCGTTTTGGCCGCAGTCGCCCGGGTGAACCGGGTGAACGGGGACGGTACGGTGGCCAACCAGGACGATTCAGCCGACTTGGCAGGCCTGACTGTGGGCAGTAATGGCGCCATCGTCTTGGTCGTTGGTGGCGCAACCACCGTCAACAGCACCATTGCGGCGGTGGGCTCGGGCAGTGTTTTGCTCAGCGTGACGGGCGCATTGGACTTGAATGCGGGCTTGGACGCGGGCAGCGGGCATGTCAGCCTGATCAGCAGCGGCCTCATGAATCTGGCCGCAGCGGGCGACATCAGCACCACGGCCGGCACGGTCGAGCTCGACGCTGGCAGCACGCTGACCATGACCGACGGCGCAGTCATCATGACCGGTGGCGGCACAGGCAGCATCCGGCTCAAAGCGGCAGGCGACATCACCGTGGGTCAACTCGACGCACGGGTGGTAGCAGACCGGATCAGCGGTTTGTTGACCAGCCAGGCCACCTGGGGCGCGGTCAGCATCATCAGCACGGGTGGCAGCATTCTGGACAATGCCGAAGCCAACGTAGACGTGTACGCGAATGAACTGCGCCTGAGCGCAGTCACGGCCACGAAGTCGGTCGGCGCCAGCGCGAACCACCTGGAAGCCGAGGTCACCAAAGTCAGTGCCAACGTGGGAAGTGGCGGTCTGTACCTCACCGACGCAACGGTCCTCACGGTCGGTCAGACCGCCGCGGTCACGGTTAACCGGGTACTGACCGATGGAACGGTCACTGCATCGACACAAACCGACGCCGCGCAAAGCAACTTGGCCAGCGCCGGTAACTTGGTATTGATCACCACGGCGGGCAGCATTGAGAGCTTGAGCACGGGAGCCATCAGCGCCGCAGGCAACCTGCTGGTGCAAGCCGGTGGCAGCACCAGCGACCTCACGCTCGGTGCCACGGTGACCAACACCGCCGGCCACACCAGCATCAATGCGGGCCAAGCCATCGTGCAAAATGCCAGCATCACCGCCAGCGGTGCTGCAGCAACCATTGAATTGATAGCTGCAACCTCAATAAACATGGGGGCTGGAGCCACAATTGGCACTAACAATGGCAATGTTTTGCTCAACGCCGCCAATGGCGACGTAACGATCGAAACCATCAGCGCAGGCAGCGCCAACGTAGCGATCACGGCGCAGACCGGCAACATCATTGACCGCGACGCGAACGGCGACACAGTCGTTGACATCACCGCCGCTGGCCTGATCCTCAAGGCTGGCAACGCCATTGGCAGCGGTGCCAACCACCTGGAGACCACGGTCACGACTCTGACGGCCAATGCCGGCGCAGGCGGTGCTTACATCACAGAAACTGATGGAGTGATCGTTGGCAACCTGAGCATCACCACCAACCGGATCGACACAACGGCCAGCGTGACTGCGCCCACACCGGCCACCTCCACGGTGACCCAGACCGGCATGAGCTCGGCGGCCAGTGGCAACCTGGTACTCGATGCGGCAGGCGACTTGACACTCAGCAATGCTGTCAGCGCAGGCGGCAGCGGCAACGTGCGTCTGTATACCAGCACAGGCACCTTGGCGGTCAACGCGGCGCTGGGCAGTGGCACTGGCCACATCAGCTTGCTCAACGACGCGGGTGCTATCACCCAAGGGGCAGTAGCCCTCAGCACCGATGGCGGCACGATTGACATCGAAGCCACCGCCGGTGCAGTAACCCTGGTAGCTGGCAGCACCATCGTGACCGATGGCGCTGCCACCACCGGCGGCAACATCCGCATCAAGAGCGGTGCGGGCATGAGCATCACCGGCTTGAACGCCGGTGCGGCCCATGTCAGCGTGTTGGCCGGCGCATCCATCATCGACATTGGTGAAACCAGCACCGACATCATCGCCAGCAACCTGCGCATCCAAGCCGGTGCAGCGGTGGGCCAGGCGGGCGGCACAGCCAACGGCTTGCTAGACCTCAGCGTGGGCACGCTCAGCGTGAACGCAACCGGTGCGGTGTACCTCAGCGAAGCCGATGCCATTACCTTGGGCCAAACCGCCGCGGTGACCTACAACCGGGTCAAGTCCGATGGCACACTGACCGTTGCGGCACCTCAGGACGCAGCGCAAGACAACGTGGCAAGTGGCGGCAACCTGATTCTGGTGACCTTGGCTGGCAGCATTGAGAGCTTGAGCACGGGAGCCATCAGCGCCGCAGGCAACCTGCTCATCAGCGCAGGCGGCGCTAGCAGCGACATCACCCTGGGCGCTGCGGTGAGCAACACCGCCGGCCACACCAGCATCAATGCGGGCCAAGCCATCGTGCAAAATGCCAGCATCACCGCCAGCGGTGCTGCAGCAACCATTGAATTGATAGCTGCAACCTCAATAAACATGGGGGCTGGA
>Ga0180732_1000031_pt1 | contig 165984 bp, 158 predicted proteins | sample KR11_01MetaG_FD_148674 | JGI IMG/M metagenome (GOLD analysis project Ga0180732, IMG submission 148674) | Groundwater microbial communities from the Olkiluoto Island deep subsurface site, Finland - KR11_0.1 MetaG | ecosystem: Environmental > Aquatic > Deep subsurface > Groundwater | place... | reverse complement strand
AAACGCATGGAGGAGCGCAAGGTCAAGTCAAATTCCTCCGGGGTGGCCACCGGCACATCCGAGCCCACACCCGATCAAATTCCCCCACCCCGGCCACCGGCTCCGGCCAAGTTAACGACCTCCACCTTCGCCAAACAAGGTGCCATCGGGCAGCACCAGCGCGGCGCGGCCATTGACTTTGAGAATGTGTTTGATCAGCACCAGAAACAAATCGGCCGTCTCTTTGGTGCGCACGTCGCTGGGGAAGCCCTGCTCGATGCCCGGCTCTTCGATGCCGCCAAAGGGCGGGTTGGTGAGCACCACGTCCACCCGGTCGGCAGCGCCCACATCGCGCAGCGGGCGGCTCAGGGTGTTGCCGTGCAGGATGTTGCTGGGCACCTCGACGCCGTGCAGCAGTAGGTTGGTGACGCACAGCATGTGCGGCAGCTGCTTCTTCTCGACGCCGCGAATGCTCATTTGCAGCACGGCCTCTTGCGCGGTGTTGTTGACTTGGCTGCGCATGTGCTCGATGGTGCAGACCAGAAAACCGCCGGTGCCGGTGGCCGGGTCGAGCACCACTTCGCCCAGTTGCGGGTTGGCCCTATCGACCATGAACTGGGTGACTGCGCGCGGGGTGTAGAACTCGCCCGCGTTGCCGGCGCTTTGCAAGTCTTTGAGAATCTTCTCGTACAGGTCGTTGAACTGGTGCCGCTCAGCCTGGCGGTTGAAGTCGATGGCGTTGAGCTTGGTAATGACCTGGCGCAGCAGGTGGCCGCTTTTCATGTAGTTGTAGGCGTCTTCAAACACGCCGCGCCCCACAAAGCCGCGCGGGTTGCGCTGGGCGTCACCGGGCAGGTTTTTGAGGCTGACGAAGAGCTGTTTGTCCACAAACTCCAGCAGCTCGTCGCCGGTGACGCCCTCGGCATCGGCCGCCCAGTGGCGCCAGCGCATGGCCTCCGGGATCGGGCTGGTGTAGTGGTCGCGGGTGAGTTCCAGCTCCTCCTCCAGCGCGTCAAACACTTTGAGGAACAAGAGCCAGGTGAGCTGCTAGATGCGCTGCGCGTCGCCGTCGAGCCCGCTGTCCTGGCGCATGACGTCTTGGATGGATTTGATAACGCCGGATAGGTTGGACATGGAGATGCAGTTTTATATAAGAAATTGGGCTCTAGCCCACGTCGATACTGCGGTAACAGCTATCAATATGCGAGTATTTTGGCAAACGCGGCGTCAGCCACCGGCGGACCCGGGAGCATACAGGGCGCGCTCCAGCGCTTGCAGGGCGCCGAGGTACTGGGCGCGCCCGCCAAAGCTGTTGACGAGTTCGCTGGCGCTGCCCATATGGGTGAAGGGCTGCACCCGCAGCACGGCGTCACTCTCGATGGTGGCGATGCCTTCGTCGGCGTATTTGTCGAGCAGTGCGTCCATCACCTTGCGGGCTACCGGGCCGTACTGGGTGAAGATGTCGCGCCTTTTTAACGCGGCTGGCGCGCTCGCGCCGGGTCAGCGGCGGCTGGTTGTAGGCGCCACAACTCGGCGGGGCTGGGGAATTCGTCGAGCGTGAGGTTTTGCTCCAGCACGCCATCAGCCCGCGTGGCGTCACGAAACACAAAGCCGTCGCCGTTGCTGGCGAAACTGAAGGGCACGTCCAGCAACTGGGCGTAGTGGATGGCCTGTTGAGTGCCTGCGCTCATGGAAAGCCGTGCTTTTTTGGCTTCCACCACGGCGATCGGGATGTTGGGTTTAAAGAACAGGGCGTAATCGGCAAACAGCACCGTGTTCTGGTCCCGCTGCGCACTTTTGCCCCGCACCACCACGCGGCCCGCGCGCAAGGGGTATTGGGCATAAATTTGATCCATGCCATTCCAGCCCGCCTTTTGCATGGCCGGCCGGATGAACTTGTCATAAATGTCGCTTTCAGACAGCTTATTTTTATTCAACCGATGCCTCCAGCTTCAAGCGCATTATCCGGCAAGCTTTTGGGTGCACTTCATCGACTCGGCCACAGCTGACGCGTCAGAATGAGGGCCCAGGGGGTTCTTTTTCAGTGCAAAGGCACTGGTCTGCAACTGATTTGATGATGAAATTCGAGGCAAGCGACGCGCTACCCCGTAATGATGGGCCGCAGCGCATCGACCTCATCGACCAGAAAGTCAAACAGCGCCGCCACGCGCGGCGTGCGTCGTAACGCCGGTGTGGTGAGTACGCGCCAGATGCGGGCCAGTTCCGGGATCGGACCGAGCACCCGCACCAGGTCAGGCTCGGTATCACCCAGCGCGGTCGGCAAGGCCGCCAGGCCCACGCCTGCTCGCACCGAATAGATCAGGCCGAGCACACTGTTGTTGCGCGCCACGACATGCGCGCCGGGGGCCACTTGTTGCAGCCATTGGGTTGCACGGTGATTGGGCATGGTGTCGTCAAAACCCACCCAGTCGTGGCGCTCCAAATCTTCCACGCGATCGGGCTGACCGCGCCGGGCAATGTACTTCGGGCTGGCGTAGACCGCCCAAAGCGAATCCCCGACCTTGCGTCCGACCAGCGCGTTGTCCTGCGTGTCGCCCGAGCGCAGGGCGATGTCCACCTCCCCTTTGGCAAAGTCAAGGTACTTGTCACTCATCACAAATTCCACTTCCAGCCCAGGGTAGCGCGCCCGAAACCGCTCAAGCAGCGTCGAATTGGTGATGCGGTACATCAGCGGTTCCGGACAGGTCAGGCGCACCACCCCCGTGACCTCGCGGTGAAAGGTCTCGACATGCTGGGTCAATGCCGCCACCGATTGCTCAACCTGCTGAGCGAGGGGCAGCAATTGCTCTCCAAAAGTCGTCAGACGATATCCGCTGGGGTGGCGCTGTACCAGCGCCTGCCCCAAGCACCGTTCCAACTCGGCCAGCCGCCGTTGGACGGTGGACTGGTTGACCTGCAGCGCGCGGCTGGCCGCCGTGGTGCTTTTGTGACGCGCCACCGCCAGCAGGTATTTGAGGTCGTTCCAGTCGAACATGGCGGGCGATGGGGGTGAAGTTATGCGTTTGTGCGGCCCCATTATGCAAGGCTGCGGCTTGCGGCACCCACATGCACTGCCTAAACTGGCAGCGCCATATTGCACGAACAAACACACCGAAGGAGCCCGCCATGACAGCAGTTTCCACCGACACCGTCAGCCCCGATCGCCAGGATTTCAAGATCGCGGTGCGCGAGCAATGGGACCGTTCGGCAGCAGGCTGGAACTCGCACACCCCGGAGATTCGCGCCTGGCTGCGCCAGGCCAGCGAGGCCATGCTGGACATGGCAGGCGTCAAGCCCGGTGCTGCGGTGCTGGATGTAGCCGCTGGTGCCGGTGACCAGACGCTCGACATTGCAAAGCGCGTAGGCCCGGCCGGCCGCGTGCTGGCCACCGACCTGTCTCCCGCGATATTGGCGCTGGCCGACATAAACGCCTGCCGCGCCGGCTTTGGCAACGTCCAGACGCTGGTCGCAGACGGCGAGGCGCTTGCCGTGCCTCCCAGCAGCTTTGATGCCGCCGTCTGCCGGCTGGGCCTGATGTTTTTTCCCGACCCGCTGCAAGGCCTGCACAGCATGTATCGGGCCTTGCGGCCGGGCGGGGGCATCTGCACCCTGGTGTTTTCTCGGCCCGAGCGCAACCCCTGCTTGGGCATGCTGATGGGCACCGCGCTCAAACACGCGGGGCAAGCGCCACGCGATCCGTTCCAGCCGGGCGGCCTGTTGAGCCTGGGCAAACCGGGCCTGGCCGATGCGCTATTCCAGACGGCGGGCTTTCGCAACGTCGCGAGCACGGCCCTGGATGCACCCTTTCAGCTGCCCTCGGCGCGCCATTACCTTGACTTCGTTCGTGCGTCGGCCAGCCCGATCCAGCAAATTTTGGGGCGACTCAGTGCCGAAGCGGCCGATGCCGCCTGGGCCGAGATGGAGCAACGACTGGGCGTCTTCACGACCGCCGACGGCTGGATTGGCCCGAACGAACTGCTGCTGACGGCGGCGCAGCGCTGACGCCTTAGCATTGACTGAGCCCGCCTTCAACCCTGGCTGGAGCACGGAGGCGCGTTGAAACCTAAAAGAGATGCGAGTGGTTCTGGCTTCTGGCAACTGCTGCCCCTGATCGCCCGCGAACCTGAGGGTGGATCAGGCCTGGCCGTTCCCGGCGCTGAAAGCCAGATGGCGCGACGTGGGCTGCTGACCGGCAGGCTTGAACTAGCTGCTGATGTAATTGGTCAGCTGCGAAATCGTTTGCTGCTGCTCGGCGATGATGTCGTCCATCAGGTCGCGGATCGAGATCAGGCCCAAAACCTCATCGCCATCGAGCACCGGCAAGTGGCGAATCTTCTTCTGGCTCATCAACACCATGCAGGCACCGGCCTCGGTGCTGGGCGTGACTGTGATGACATCGCGGGTCATGATGTCGGCAACCACCGTTTCTTTGGAGTTCTTACCCTGCAGCGCTACCTTGCGGGTGTAGTCACGCTCGGAGACCACTCCGACTAGTTTGCCGTTCTCCATCACAGTCATCGCACCTACGCCATAGTCAGCCAACAACTGGAGTGCCTCAAAAACACTGACGGAAGGACTGACCTGGTAAATCGCTGTACTACGATTTTTTAACAATTCCGAAACGGGCTTCATCAAAACTCCAGTTAATTTGTTGACATGAGAATCGCAGTGTAAACAAACTGCTGTGCAAGGCAATAGACAGCGACCCCAAGCGCGACAGCGCGCCTGGCCAGCAAGATGCCAGCGCCAGCGAACGCACACCAGGGCGAAGCAAACGCAAGCGATTGCGAACAGCAACGAGCAACGAGCGGGCATCAGGTAAGCTCTGTATTTGATAGCTATTCAGGCAATTTAGACGCGGGCTAGAGCCCAAAATAGCTCAAATTCTCTTGAATTTTCAGGCTTGGCGAAAAGGCGCTTTCAAGTGACTCCAAGGTTTGGAGCCCTGCTGAGGTCTTTGCCGGAGCTTTCCTTCGGACGATCGCATCCAAATGGCTGGCGCGTGGACTCACCTCAGATTGAGATGAACACGGCCATCATTCATGGTTACATTTAGGTCATGTTCCCGCTGACTCTAGTGAGACAGCCACTTTTGATGGCCCAAATACCTCATGACTGCCAAGAAACCATTTGAAATCGCGCGCGAGACGCTCAAACAAATCACGGCGCGCAAGATGGCGCCAACGCCCATCAACTACCAGGCCATCTACAACGAAGTGGCGGGACTGGTCAGCGAGCCGCCCTTTCCCGCTGACCGCTTGCGTGACATTGCGCAGGCTCTGCCGATCAAAACACCGGGGCAACAAAGGCAGCGCGGTCTGCTGGACTCCGCCATCGGACAACTCAATTGGGATGGCGTGAAGAGCGCGCTGATGGCCTATGGGGGCTTCAGTCCGCCCGCCGCTGAACCCGCCAAGGTTGGCGCCGTGACTGGCTCGCCCGCCCACGCGCCCGCGCCGGTCGCCAGTGCGTCAGGCGACGCGGGCGCAATCGCGCTGAGCTTTGAATTCTTCCAGCAAATGGCGCGTCTGATCGAGTACGCGCTGCCTGCCCTGGGCACCGATGATGAACGCTTCAATGAGCAGACCCAGACCTTGCTCAAGGCCCTGCGCCAGCCCGGCGCTGATTTGCTGCTTCTTAAAGCGATGCTCGCCAGCTTCAGCGACCGACTCTCCTTTGCCGCCGAAGACCAAGCCGAGATCAAGGTCACGCTGCTCAAGCTCTTGCACCTGATCATCGAGAACATAGGGGAGCTCAGCTTGGATGACCGCTGGCTCAAGGGCCAGATTGAGGCCTTGCTGACAGCCTCAACGCCACCACTGACCTTGCGCCGCCTTGACGATGTGGAGCGGCGCCTCAAAGACGTTATCTTCAAGCAGACCGAGGCCAAGGGCCGGGCCCTGGAGGCGCAGGAAGACATGCGCCAAATGCTGGCGACCTTCATTGAGCGGCTTTCGCAAATGACCGAGTCCACCAGCGCCTACCATGGCAAGCTGGAAGAAAATGCGCGCCTGATCGAACAGGCCAAGACCCTGGCTGAAATTGCACCGGTCTTGAAAGAGGTGGTCGGTGCGACCCGCACCATCGCGCACGACAGCTTGAGTGCGCGCGACGAGCTGCGCGGTATGCGCGAGAAGGCGCTAACTACAGAGGCAGAACTTGCCAAATTGCATCTGGAACTTGACCGCGTCAGCGCGCAGGCGCGCCACGACCCGCTCACCGGCGCCCTCAATCGCAAGGGGCTGGAAGAAGCGGTGGAGCGCGAGGTCTCCAGCGTGCGGCGCAAGGACACGCCGCTGTGCATGGCGCTGCTCGACATTGACAACTTCAAGGCGCTTAACGACCGGCTCGGTCACACCACCGGCGATGAAGCGCTCGCCCATTTGGCGGCGGTGACACGCGAAGTCATGCGCCCACAAGACACGCTGGCTCGCTATGGCGGCGAAGAATTTGTGGTTCTAATGCCTGACACCGCCCTGGGCAATGGCATTGAAGCCATGACCCGCTTGCAACGCGAACTGACTAAACGTTTCTTTTTGGCTGGCACCGAGAAGGTTCTGATTACCTTCAGCGCTGGCGTGGCGCAGCTGGTCGCAGACGAAAGCGGTCAGAGCGCCATCAAGCGTGCCGACCAGGCCATGTACCTGGCCAAGCGTTCGGGCAAAAATCGCGTGTTGGCCGCCTAACTATCATGGACGCATGCCCACCTCCCGGACATGAAAGTTGTTTCACGTTAACCAGGACCAAGCTCTTATGACCTACTTAATTCTCGGACTGTTCATATTTTTGGGGGTGCACTCGGTGCGCATCGTGGCCGAGGACTGGCGCACTCACACCCGAGCACGCATTGGTGCTATGCAGTGGAAGGGCTTGTACGCCCTCGCCTCACTGCTTGGGCTCGCCTTGATCGTGTGGGGCTTTGGCCTGGCGCGCCAACAACCGGTGCAGTTATGGAGCCCGCCCGTCGGGATACGCCACCTGGCTTCGCTCTTGACCCTGCTGTCCTTTGTCTTACTGGCGGCGGCCTATGTACCTGGCAATCGCATCAAGGAGCGCATTCACCATCCGATGGTGCTGGGGGTCATGGTCTGGGCGCTGGCGCATTTGCTGACCAATGGCACCCTGAGCCATATCGTGTTGTTTGGCTCATTTCTGGCCTGGGCGACTGTCGATTTCATCGCCTCACGTCGGCGTGACCGTCTGCTTGGCACGCGCTACCCCGGTGGCACTGCGGGCGCCACCGGCATCACGGTAGCGCTGGGTGTAGGCGCCTGGATGGCCTTTGCGCTCTGGCTGCACGGCCTGCTGATCGGCGTTCGCCCATTCGGCGCAGTCCTTTGGAGTTGAAATCATGAGTAGCCGTAACCTTGACTCATTGTTTAACCCCACCTCGATTGCGGTGTTCGGGGCCTCGCTGCGCGTCGGAACTGTAGGCACCACAGTCTGGCATAACCTGAGTCACGGCAACTACCAGGGCGCGTTGTACGCTGTCAACCCCAAGCACCGCAAGCTCGGCTCTCATCCGGTCGTGGCCAAGGCCGCTGATCTGCCTGAGGTCCCCGATCTGGCGGTGATCTGTACACCACCGGCCAGCGTGCCAGGCCTGATCGAGGCCCTGGGCCGCTTGGGCACGCGCGCCGCCGTGGTGATGACGGCAGGCATGACCGTCCAGCAAAAACAGGCCATGTTGAACGCCGCCAGCACCCATTTATTGCGTATTTTGGGGCCCAACTGCATCGGGCTGCTGGCACCGCACCAGGGCTTGAACGCCAGTTTTTCCCACATTGATACACAGCCCGGTGAGCTCGCCTTTGTGTCGCAGTCCGGCGCCTTGGTCACGGCTATGCTGGACTGGGCGCAGGGGCGCGGCATCGGCTTCTCGTACTTTGTCTCGCTGGGTGAACACGCGGATGTGGACTTTGGCGACATGCTGGACTACCTGGCCAGCGACGCCAAAACCCGTGCCATTCTGTTGTATGCCGAATCGATCGACTCGCCGCGCAAGTTCATGTCGGCGGCGCGCGCGGCGGCGCGCAACAAGCCGGTCATTGTGGTCAAAGCCGGGCGCTCGGCACCGGGCCAACTGGCCGCTGCCTCGCACACCGGCGCGCTGGCCGGCTCCGACATGGTGTTTGAGGCGGCCATTGCGCGCGCCGGTATGTTGCGCGTCAACACCTTGCAAGAACTGTTTTTGGCAGCAGAGACGCTCTCGCGTTTCCGCACCAACAGCAGCGACAGCATGACCATTCTGACCAATGGCGGTGGGGCGGGGGTGATGGCGGCCGATGCGGCGGCCTATGCCGGCGTCAAACTGGCAGAGCTCAGCGACAGCACACGCCAGAAGCTCGACGCCGTACTGCCCGCCAACTGGTCGCACGCCAACCCGGTCGACATCATTGGCGACGCGCCGGTGGCACGCTATGCGCAGGCCTTAAAAATCCTAAAAGACGACGCCAGCAGCGGGGCGATTCTTTTCATTCACGCCCCCACGGCCATTGTGCCCAGTGCCGACATTGCCCGGGCCCTGGTGCCCATAGCCCAGCCTCAACCGGGTGCGGCGCCCCGGCTGATGAGCTGCTGGTTGGGTGACAAGGCGGTGGCGCAGGCGCGCCAGGTGTTTCAGGCCGCGGGCATTGCCACCTATGACACGCCCGAGCTGGCCATACGCGCGTTTTCCATGTTGCAGCGCTATCGGCGCAACCAGGCTGAACTCATCGAGACGCCGCCAGCCTTGCTGGCCGACTTGCGTCCCGACACAGCGACCATCCGCAAGCTGGTGCTGGACGCCTTGGCCAGCGGGCGTGAACTCCTGACCGAACCCGAGGCAAAGGCAGTGCTCGATGCCTGCCACATTCCGGTGGTACCGACCCGGCGCATCCGTCCGACGGCGGCGGCGGCGGTCAAGGCCGCCGTGGCGATCGGTTTCCCGGTCGTGTTGAAGGTCTTGTCGGATGACATCTCACACAAGTCGGACGTGGGCGGGGTCGCGCTGAATTTACACGACGAGGCCGACGTGCGCGCCGCCGCGCGGGCCATGCTCGCGCGCATCAAGCGCCAGCAGCCGGGCGCGCGTCTTCAGGGCTTCACGGTCCAGGCGATGGTGCAGCGTGAGCATGCGCAGGAGCTGATTGTGGGCAGCACCATCGACCCGGTGTTTGGTCCCGTCATCCTGTTTGGCCAGGGCGGCACGGCGGTTGAAGTCACCGCCGATCGCGCAGTCGCTTTGCCGCCGCTCAATGTGCCGCTGGCCAAAGCACTGGTGTCACGCACCCGGGTGGCGCGCCTGCTGGCCGGTTGGCGCGACACGCCCGCGGCAGACGAGGCGGCGCTGCATCAGGTGCTGGTCGCGGTGTCGCAGTTGCTCGCTGAGGTTCCCGAGATCGCCGAGCTCGACATCAACCCTTTGATTGTCAACTTTGAGGGCGCGATGGCGCTTGATGCGCGTATCCGCCTGAGTGCCGCCACGCCGGCCGGGGCCAATAATTTCGCCATCCGGCCCTATCCGGCGCAACTGGAAGAAACCGTCCAGTGGCAGGGGCGCGCGCTGCTCTTGCGCCCGATTCGGCCCGAGGACGAGACCTCACACATGGATTTTTTACAGCACCTGGACCCGGAAGACATTCGGATGCGGGTCTTTTACACCCGGCGCAGCATCGAGCGCTCAGAGCTGGCGCGGCTGGTGCAAATTGATTACGCGCGCGAAATGGCTTTTGTGGCGCAGGCGCCCGGCCCGGACGGCCAGTTGCAGACCCTGGGTGTGGCGCGCGCCATGGTGGACCCGGACAACGTGGACGCCGAGTTTGGCGTGATCGTGCGCTCGGAGCTCAAGGGCACGGGTCTGGGTCGCCTGTTGATGGACAAGCTGGTGGCCTACTTGCGTGCCCAGGGCACCCAGCGGCTGGTGGCCACGGTGCTTGACCATAACGAGCGCATGCTCAAGCTGGCCCGGGCCATGGGCTTTCAGGAAGACCCCACCAAGAAAGACGGGGGCGAGGGCACCAAAGGCATCTTCCTGCTGCTCACTTGATGCCGATCGCCCACTGAATCAAATACTTCGCCGCGAAGCCGGTCAGGCCGAAAGCCAGCCCCAGAAAGAGGACGAAGGTGCCAAATTTGCCCGCCTTCGATTCCCAGGCCAGGTGGCCAATGATAAACAGCATGTAGAGCATGAAGGCACCCACGCCAAAGCTCAAGCCGAACGCGGCAATTTGCTCTTCCGAATAGCCAAACATCAGCGCCGCTCCTGGTCAAGTGCATCGCGCCGGGGCAGGCCGGTGCAATCTACCAGATCGCGGTAGGCATGCCAGCTGGCATGGCCCAGCAGCGGCATCAGCAACACCAGACCGAGCAGCGCCGTCGCCATGCCGAGCAGCGTTATGCCCATGATCAGCGCGGCCCAGAGGGCCATGGGCAAGGGATTGGCCAGCACCGCGCGCCAACTGGTCAGCACGGCCGGCAACAAGCCAAGCCGCCGATCCAGCAGCAAGGGAATGGTCACCACCGTCGAGGCAAAAATAGGCCCTGCCAAGACGCCGCCCAGCAGCAGCCACAGCTCAAACAGAAAGCCACTGCGCGCCAGCATCACGTGCTGTACAAAGTCGCCGGGGTTGTTGATCGGCACTGGCGCCAGCCAGGTGATGAGCGCGGCCGAGGTCAGCACCCAGCCCGTTCCGGCCAGCGCCAGCAAGGCGCCGAACTGCACCAGGCTCCAGTAGTCGTTGCCCCACTTGTTGAGGTGTTGGTTTTGCCAGTTCAGCCAGGTTTTCAGCACCACGCTGGCCTGGGCTGGCTCGCCGCGTTCCAGCGCCCGGCTCAAGGCATACAGGCTCGATGCCAGCACCGGCGCGACCACCAAAAAGCCCGACAGGGCACCAGCGAGCAACCAGAAGCGGTTGTGGGTGCCGGCCACAATGGCAGCGCCCACCAGCGCCAGCGCCAGCCCGTGCGCCAGACTGATCCAGCCGCAGCGGCGCAGGTCGCGCCAACCCAGTCGCAGCCAGTGCAGCGGTCGGTTCAATTGAATGCTGCGCACGGGGGGCAGCGCGAGGGAGGCAGGCGGCGGTGTGGAGGGATGCATGATTGTTGGCAGTTTAGTGCTCGGGTTCGGACAGCACCAGCGCTGGCAGCTGGCACAGCATAATGCCTGGCTTTTAGCCCCAGGAGATTGCCATGCCGCGCCCGATACTTGTCGAAGCCAACATCCACCCCGCCATTCGGGACAAAATTGCCAGCCACGAGCAAAGCATTGTGCGAGAGGTGCAAGCCGCCGTCGCGAAACACCCGGTCGTCGTTGTGGGTATGGCCATGAACCCCTTCCCCAAGAAGGCGCGCAAAGCCCTGGCCGCAGCCGGCGTGGCCCATCACTATCTCGAATACGGCAATTACTTTAACCACTGGCGCCAGCGCAACGCCCTCAAACTGTGGACCGGCTGGCCCACCATGCCCATGATCTTCGTTAAGGGGGTGCTGGTCGGCGGCGCCGCTGATCTGCAAAAACTGATTAACAGCGGCGAATTGAAGCAGCTGCTGGGCTAAGTCGTCGAGAAAAAAAAGAAAGGCCGGCATCCGCACACGCGTACGCCGACCGCTCTTTTGTTACCGGGCTTTTGCTGCGTTACAACTTTGGAGCCGGGGCGCCCAAGGGCATCTTGTGACCCCGATGGCCGCTCATGCGCCCTTCTTGGCTGAAGTGACGCGTGGTGCTGGCGTCAAACATTTTTTGCTGCTCGGGCGTCAACACGGCATAAAAGGCCTTGGTGGCTTCGCCGCGCTGCGCCATCGCGGCAGTCATGTCGGTCATGCGTTTGGTGTGCAGGGCCTGCATGGTGTCAATGCGCTCGGGCGTCGACAGCTTGGCAAGTTGCTCACGGTCCGGGCGGTTGGCCAGCATGGCACCGGTGGGCTTCATGGCGGCGGCAAAAGTCGTCCAGGCGCCCTCTTGGGCCGCTGTGAGCTTGAGCTGCGTCTTGAGGGCAGCCGCGCGCTGTTCCATGCGGGCCTGCATCTTGGCAGGGTCCATTTTGCCCATGCGCTGATGCTGCATGCCGCCATGCATGCCGCCCTGGCCCATCATGCAGTCTTGGCCAGCGCCCGGCACTTGCGAAAAAGCGGCAAAGCCTGCTGTAGCCAAAGCGGCAGCGAGTAAAACAGGTTTGAAGAATGATTTCATCAGAAGCTCCTTAAGGTTCAGTCTGATGCACAAAACTCGGCATCAGGTGAAATTCAGTTTGCGCCCAGCGTGTATCGGCGTCATGACGCCGGCTACTGCCTTTGTAAAGTTAAGTTACACGATTGATACCTCAATTGATGGGATGATGGACGCCTGTCAAGTTGAATCATTTATTGGAAAGAGTGCAAGTGTTCAAGAACATCATCGTGTATCGAATTGGGGCGGGCTGGTCTGCCACTGTGGCGCAAATGCAGGAGGGACTTGAACTCGACCGCTTCGTCGAATGTGGCGCCTCACAGGAAAAATCTGTCGGTTGGGTCGAGCCCCGGGGCGAGGCGCATGGTCCGCTGCTGGAGGCCGTGGCCGGTCAATTGATTTTGAAATTGATGGTCGAGTCCCGCGCCCTGCCGGGCTCGGTGGTCGCGCGCAAGGTCAAGGAACGCGTGGCACAGATCGAGGCCAGCACCGGGCGCAAACCCGGCAAGAAGGAAATCCGCGACCTGAAAGATGACATCCGGCTCGAACTCCTGCCGATGGCCTTCACCAAACAGGCTGCGACACTGGTCTGGCTGGACCCGCAGGACCGTTGGCTGGTGATTGACGCCTCCAGCCAGGCGCGCGCCGATGAAGTGGTCACGATGCTGGTGAAGTCGCTCCCCGGCCTGGCCGTGACGCTGCTCAACACCCAGGTCTCGCCCACAGCGGCCATGTCCGAGTGGCTGGTCAGCCAGGAGCCCCCAAGCGGCTTCACGGTGGACCGCGAGTGCGAACTCAAAGCCGCCGATGAATCCAAGGCGGTGGTGCGCTATGCGCGCCACCCCCTCGACAATGACGAAGTCAAGCAGCACGTCATCGGTGGCAAGCTGCCAACTCGCCTGGCGCTCACCTGGGATAGCCGCGTGTCATTCGTCCTGACCGAGGGCCTGCAACTCAAGAAGCTGGCGTTTCTGGAGGTGGTGTTTGAAGGCGCCTCGGCCGGCAAAGACGATGGCTTTGACACCGATACCGCCATTGCCACCGGTGAACTGCGCAAACTGCTGCCTGATTTGCTTCAGGCGCTGGGCGGCGAGGTGGTGCTAGCCTGAACGGGCAGTCAAAGCAGGAGTGCCTGCAAGTGATCGCACAGCGCCTTAGCTGCCATATCTTGCACGGCGGCTTGTTGCGACAAGCCTGAGACCTGTTCGAGGTCGGGGCGATGCATGCGCCTTTTTGGCTCTTATAGCAAGCACAACAGGTGGCGGTCCGTTTGAAATAGTTTGATCAGCGTCAAAGAATGTTGCTATGCTGCGGTCTTCGTTGTCAACTAACGTTAAAAAAAGGAAGCCATCATGAAGAAAACTTCTCGACTTTCCCTAAGTGCCGTGACCCTTGCGACGCTGGCCCTGGTTGGCTGTCAATCAGTGGAGGACAAGGTATCGCCAGACTCGCTGGTGGCCACGTTCACGGGTATGGCACCCAACCTGGCTGCCGGTGCCGCTGATCCGGTTTGGGCCAAGGCCAAACCACTGTCGGCAGAGTTGACGGGCGGTATCAATTTTGGTGCCGCACCCGGCAAGAAAGGCGAGTCCGCCGTCACCCTCAAGGCGGCCTACACCACAGACATGCTGTACCTGCTGATTCAGTATAAGGACCCGACCAATTCGGTTCGGCGCATGCCCTACCAAAAGCAGGCCGATGGCTCCTGGAAAAAGTTGAAAGACCCGGCAGACAAGGGTGGCGACGACAACATGTACTACGAAGACAAGTGGTCCATGATCTGGCCGACCAATGAGGCGACTGCCAAACAATTTGACAAGGAAGGCTGTGCCATGGCCTGCCACGAAGGTCAAACCAAACCTTATGGCAACAAGTACACCAACATGCCAGGGCAGTTGCTGGACATGTGGCACATGAAGGGCCAGCGCACCGGGCCGTTAGGCTTTGTGGATGACCAGTACACCGACAGCACCCGGTACGACCCTAAAACGGCGCCCGGCGCCGGTCGCAAGGGCGACCCAGGGCCCGTTGGTGGTGAATACACCAACGTCCCATTGGTCAATGGCGTTCCTCAGTTCATGGGACGTGACGCCAAGGCCGCCAACGCCGGTGGCACCTACTACATCAAGCGCGGTGAGGAAGTGGCGTTTGACGACAGCAAATTCAAAGCTGGCGATGAGGTCTCGTCAATCCTCATCAACCCACTGACAGGCACCGATCGGGGTGATGTGCGCGTGGCCAACAGCTACGCCAACGGCATGCACACCTCGGTGGTCAGCCGCAAGCTGGTAACGGGCAGCAAGTTTGACGTGCAGTTCACTGACATGGCCGCACGCTACGGCTTTGGCTTTGCTGCCTTTGACAACGCGCAGGTTCGCCACGCCACGTCGGATGATCCGATGTACCTGGTCTTCGGTAAGAAGTAAGCACGTTGCTGGTTTAGCCCGGGACACCCGTCTCGGGTTTTGAACAAAGGGCTGGCCTGCTTTGACCAGCCCCAGCGGGTCTTGGTAGGGGCATGCTGATCATTTACATTGTGCACTCGCCAAAGATATTCACACAGCGTCACGTCGAACGGGCGGGGGCGGTGCCAATGGTCACCATTGGCATTGGCATTGGCATCGGCCAGGCGGGTGGTTTGCTTTAGCAAAATTGCCCAGCGTCTCGAAGTTGCCGTTGATTGAAGCATCCTGGGGACAGGCAATCGGCGAGGCAATCAGAAAAGGCACGTGCCACCTCCATTTATAGACGACTGGTCTACTTGTGACATAATCGGGCCATGACTCTTGATCAATCTGGCGCCAAACACCACATCCTCGATTGCGGCGAGCGCCTGATTGCGAGCAAAGGCTTTGTCGGTGTCGGTCTGGCCGAGATCCTGAGCGTGGCCGGCGTGCCCAAAGGTTCTTTTTATCATTATTTCGGTTCGAAAGAGCGCTTTGGCGAAGAGTTGCTGGTGCGCTACATGGCGCGCTACCTGGGCCGCCTTGACGCCCTGCTCAAGGCCGACGGCACACCGGCACGGGCGCGCCTGATGCGCTACTGGTCTTATTGGAACGTCACCCAATGCGCCATCACGACAGAGGCTTGCAGCGCGTCCGAAGTGGGCGCCAAGTGCCTGATCGTCAAGCTCAGCGCCGAAGTGGCCGATATTTCGGAGGCCATGCGCCTGAGCCTGCGCGATGGCACCGACCGCGTGGTGCAGCGCATTGCCCAATGCCTGGAAGAGGCGCGCGTGGACGGCTCGGTCCCCATCACGCTGGCGCCCGACACGACCGCCCTGACGCTGTACGAACTGTGGCTCGGCGCCAGTTTGCTGGCCAAGCTGCGCCGCGATGGCAGCGCCTTTAATCACGCTTTGCTCAGCACCGAATCGCTGCTCGGTTCACCCGGCATTTAAGCGCCTGTTGGAATCCATTTTTTTCACCCATTTACTAGCCGACTGGTCTACTTTAACCTGTCATTTACCTCAACTCCCAAGTAACTCTGCAAGGATCCCCATGCTCAATTTTGATTTTTACAACCCCACCCAGATCGTTTTCGGCAAAGACCGCATCTTTGATCTCGCCAAACTGGTGCCCGGAGCAGCCAAAGTCCTGATTCTGGTCGGCGGCGCCAGCGCGGAAAAAACCGGCACCCTGGCCGAGGTCCGCCAGGCGCTGGGTACACGCCAGCACGACATCTTCAGCGGCATTGAGCCCAACCCGAGCTTTGATACCGCGATGCAGGCGGTGCAAAAAGTGCGTGACGGTGGCTTTGACTTTCTGCTGGCAGTCGGTGGTGGTTCGGTCATTGACGCCGCCAAATTCATCGCCGCGGCGGTACCGTTTGAAGGCGACGCCTGGGACATCCTGCTTCAGGGCGGGCGCAACATCAAGAGCGCCTTGCCCTTTGGCACGGTGCTGACCTTGCCCGCCACCGGCTCGGAGATGAACAACGGGTCCGTCATCACCCGGCGCGACATTGGCGCCAAGCTGCCGTTTCGCAGCCGGCATCTGTTCCCGCAGTTCTCGGTGCTGGACCCGACCAAGACCTACACCTTGCCGGCGCAGCAACTCGCCAACGGCGTGGTCGACGCCTTTGTGCATACCGTCGAGCAGTACCTGACCTACCCGGTGAACGCGCCGCTGCAAGACCGTTTTGCCGAGAGCCTGCTGCAAACGCTGGTTGACATTGGGCCACGCCTGCTGGCGGCCCCCGAGCCCGACTACGACGACCGCGCCAGCCTGATGTGGTCGGCCACTCTCGCGCTGAACGGCTTGATTGGCGCTGGTGTGCCGCAGGACTGGGCCACGCACATGATTGGCCACGAGCTCACCGCGCTGCACAACATCGACCACGCGCGCACGCTGGCGATCGTGTTGCCGGCGATGCTCAGCGAGCGGCGCGTGCAAAAGCGCGCCAAGCTCTTGCAGTACGGCGAGCGCGTCTGGGGCATTCGCAGTGGCAGCGATGAGGAGCGCATCAGCGCCGCCATCGACCAGACCCGCGACTTCTTTGAGCGCATGGGCATTCCCACACGCCTGAGCGCCTATGGGCTCGGGGCTGAGGCCATTGACGTGGTGATCCGCCAACTGGAGGCCCATGGCATGACCCAGCTCAGCGAACACCGCGACGTGACACCGGCAGTGAGCCGGCGCGTGCTCGAAGCCGCGCTCTGAAGCACCCGCACGCCAATCCCCCAACACCCCTTTACCCCAACACTGAAAGCAACAACATGAACAAGATTCTCATGGTTCTGACCTCGCACGACCAACTCGGCAACACCGGCGCCAAAACCGGCTTCTGGCTGGAAGAGTTCGCCGCGCCCTATTACGTCTTCAAGGACGCGGGCGCCGCCATCACGCTGGCGTCTCCACTGGGTGGCCAGCCGCCGCTGGACCCCAAGAGTGACGATGCCGCCTCCCAGACTGAATCGACCCGGCGCTTCAAGGCCGACCCCGCCGCCCAGGCGCTGCTGGCCAGCACGAACAAGCTCAGCGAGATGAAGGCGGACGAGTTCGACGCTGTGTTCTACCCCGGTGGTCACGGTCCCTTGTGGGACCTGGCCGAAGACGGCGCTTCGATTGCGCTGATTGAAGCCATGCTGGCCGCCGGCAAGCCGGTCGCAGCCGTCTGCCACGCACCTGCTGTGCTGCGCCACCCCAAGACGTCTGAGGGCAAGTCGGTGGTGCACGGCAAATCGGTGACCGGTTTCACCAACACTGAAGAAGCCGCGGTCGGATTGACCGACGTGGTGCCGTTCCTGGTGGAAGACATGCTCAAGGCCAACGGCGGCGACTATTCCAAAGGGGCCGACTGGCAGCCCTATGTGCTCACCGCAGGCCTGTTGATCACGGGGCAAAACCCGGCCTCGTCAGCACCCGCTGCCCGGGCGATGTTGGAGAAGCTCGCAGCGTCATCGCGCTGAGGACGGCACCCCAACACGACATCGGGGTGGGGCTTGAGGCTGTTACGATGCGTGCGCCGATCCCGGCCTGCCTTCGAGAAAGCCCATGACCCCCACCGACGAACAAGCCTCTGCGGCTTTTGCAAACCGCGCGCTGTTGCCGCTGATGGTGGTGGTCACCCTGGCGCTCGGCTGGATCTTGCTGCCGTTCTATGGCGCCATCATGTGGGGCGCCATCATCGCGATGCTGTTCACGCCGGTGTATCGGCGCCTGCTGGCACGGCTCAAATGGCGGCGCACGCGAGCGGCGCTGGTGACCATGCTGCTCATCCTGCTGGTCCTGATTCTGCCCTTTGCGCTGCTCACGGCAGCGCTGGCGCGCGAGGCGACCCAGGTCTACCAGCAGTTGCAATCGGGCGAGATGAATCCGTCGGTCTACTTTCAGGGCGTGTTCGACACCTTGCCGGACTGGCTGACGGCGCTGCTCGATCGTTTCGGGCTGGTCAACTTCGCCGCGCTGCAACGCCGCTTGGCAGACGGGCTGGCGCTGGGCAGCCAGTTTCTCGCCACCCAGGCGCTGGGCATTGGCCAGCTGACTTTTGAATTCGTCACCAGCCTGTTCATCACCTTGTACCTGTCGTTCTTTTTGATCCGCGATGGCGACAGTGTGGCACGTGCCCTGCGCGACGCGGTGCCGCTGGCGCCTGAACACAAGAAAGAACTGATCGGCAAGTTCACAACCGTGATCCGGGCCACGGTCAAGGGCAATTTGCTGGTGGCCCTGATCCAGGGCACCCTGGGCGGCCTGGCGTTCTGGGCGCTGGGTGTGGGCGGCGCGCTCTTGTGGGCGGTGTTGATGGCGTTTTTGTCGCTGCTGCCCGCGATTGGCGCCGGGCTAGTGTGGGTGCCGGTGGCGGCCTACTTCTTTGTCACCGGTTTCCTCTGGCAAGCCATTGCCCTGGTGGCCTGGGGCGTGCTGGTGATCGGTCTGATCGACAACCTGCTACGCCCTATTTTGGTTGGCAAGGACACGCGCATGCCCGACTACGTGGTGATGATCACCACGCTGGGTGGCATGGTGGTGTTTGGCATCAATGGTTTTGTCATCGGCCCAGCGATTGCGGCGATGTTCATGGCGGTCTGGCACATTTACGCCGTGACGCGCATTGAAGCTGCGCCCTGAGCGTCAGCCTTTGCTTTTTATTGGGCAAGAATTCAAACCCAGCAAGCTATACAGCGGACACCAGCCCAGCGCGCCGGTGGCCAGCGGCACTACGCCAACCCAGCCCCAGACGCCAATATTGCCGTTTAATGTCAGGCCAATCAGTGCCAGGCCAGCGACGATGCGCAAGATGCGGTCAAGGCCGCCTTCGTTTGTTTTCATGAGGAACTCCTGTCAGGGTTAGGGAGCCTGCATTGGACGCCTGATGACACCCTTTGTCTGTGACAAAAGTCACGCACCATGCTGATCAAACGAAGCTCATCAAATGAAAAGTGCTACATATTAAATAGCTGCAAACACATACAATACGAGGGCTACAGCCTAATTTCTTATAAATTTAGGTCGATTGCCCGCGGTTCAGTTGCCCAGTGTTGCCGCCAAGGCGCGCAGAGCGGCGCCATCGACGATCTGAATCTGCTCGCGCCCCAGCGCCACCCAGCCCTCGCGCTCAAAGCGGCGCAGCAGGCGCGTCACGATCTCGCGCACGGTGCCCAGTTCATCGGCCAGCATCTGGTGTGTCACCCGGCGCTGCGGGCCGTGGCCGAGCAGCGCAGCGGCCAGGCGCCGGTCCAGCTTGTGGAAGGCCACCGCGTCGATCAGGCTGGTCAGGTCCGCCATGCGCTCGGCAAACAGGCCCAGCACGTCGTTGCGAAAGGCGGCGTTGTCAAGCCAGCGGCGAAAAATGTCAGGCGCAATCAACAGCAGCGTGCTGGGCTTGGTGGTGACGCCGTCGGCCGACAGGGGTTGGGCGCGAAACAGGCTGCTCGACGACACCAGGCACAGCTCACCCGGCACCACCCGGTACAGCTCCAGCGAACGGCCATCGCTTGAACTGCGCGAGACCTTGACCTCGCCGTCCAGCACCAGCGGAAAGCCCTGGCAGGCGTCGTTTTCGCTGAACAAAACCGTGCCCGCCGGCACGCTCATGGGCGCCACGAGCGGGCCCAATTCGGCCAGGGACGGCTGCACCTGTGCCAGCGCGGGATAGAGTTCGGCGGGACGCACCGCAGCGGCCGTCATGGCGCTGGCCGACGCGTTGGTTGCTCGCAAATCGAGCGTTTGATCATGATAAAAAGTGGCTCTAGCCCACGTGGTACATAGAGAGTAAGCTCTGCAAATACTAGCAACATCTGCCCGCCAAATCGTCCAGTATCGGGCAATCGGGCCGCTCATCACCGTGGCAGTGCTGCAGCAGGGCGCTCAGGGTGCGCTGCATTGCCTGCATGGCTTCGATGCGGTGCGCCAGCTCGTTCACATGCTTTTGGGCGATGCGCTTGACGCTGGCGCTGGCGCGTTGGCGGTTATGCCACAGACCCACCAGTTCGGCAATCTCGGCCATCGAAAAGCCCAAATCGCGCCCGCGCTTGATGAACTGCAGGGTGCGCACGTCGGCCGCGTTGTATTGCCGATAGCCGCTGTCGGTACGCGCTACCGGCGCCAGCAGCCCAAGCGATTCATAGTGCCGCACCATCTTGGCCGACACGTTGGACAGGCGCGCCGCAACGCCAATGGCGACCGGCCAAAGCGTGCCATCCAGCGTCGCGACCTGCAACGGCGCCGGGGCGGTCAATTTCATGCGGCGACGCTGTAACCTTCTTCGGCAATGGCTTGAGCCAGCAGCTCGCGCGGTTGGTCTGACTGGACTTCGACCTTGTTGGCGGCGCGGTCGATGCTGACCTCGGCCTGCGGGTCGGCCTGTTTCACGGCGCGGGTAACGGCTTTTTCGCAGTGGCCGCAGGTCATGCCGGTGACGGTAAATGTTTGGTTCATGGAAAAATTCCTTTAAATGGCAAAGAGCATAGTCTGAACCCTGCCACCATGGGAAGGTCAACCCGCCAATTTTAGAGCTTGACCTTGCCATGATGGGAAGGATTACGCTCAGCGCATGACTACTGCTACAAACCCCTCTATTTCCGCTGAATCCCTGGACATTGGCGTCAAGGGCATGACCTGCGCCTCCTGTGTCGGGCGCGTTGAGCGTGCCCTGAAAAAAGTGCCTGGCGTGCAAAGTGTGGCGGTCAATCTGGCGACCGAGTCGGCGCGCATTGCCTACGAGCCCTCGGACAACATGCAGGCGCGCCTGCGTCGCGCGGTGCGTGATGCCGGCTACGAGCCGGTGGCCTTTGATGCCGCCATCGACGCGCCCGATGCCTCGCCCTGGGTCGGCTTCATGCCGGTGGCGATTGGCTTGGGCCTGTCAGCGCCGCTGGTGCTGCCGATGCTGGGCGGCCTGCTGGGCTGGCACTGGATGCTGCCGGCTTGGGCGCAATTTGCGTTGGCGACGCCGGTGCAATTCATCCTGGGTGCGCGCTTTTACAAGGCCGGCTGGCACGCCGCCAAGAATCTGGCTGGCAACATGGACTTGCTGGTGGCCCTGGGCACGACGGCGGGCTGGGTTCTGTCGGTGTGGCTGTGGCTCACCGCCGCCCCGGGTGTCATGCCGCATTTGTACTTTGAGGGTTCGGCCGTGGTCATCACCATGGTGCTGCTGGGCAAGTGGCTGGAGGCCCGTGCCAAGCGCCAGACCACCTCGGCCATCCGCGCGCTGCATGGCCTGCGGCCCGACACGGCGCATTTGATCGGCCTGGACGGCGAGGTCGACGTGCCGGTGGCCGAGGTGCTGGTGGGCGACCGGCTGGTGGTCAAACCCGGCGAGCGCCTGCCCACCGACGGTGTGCTGCAAGAGGGCCAGACCCAGGTCGATGAGTCGATGCTGACCGGTGAGCCGCTGCCGGTGGTGAAAGACCCGGGCGCGCTGCTGACCGGCGGCTCGATCAACGGTGACGGCCGCATCGTGATGCAGGTCAAGGCGGTGGGCGTTGATACGGTGCTGGCGCACATCATCCGCCTGGTGGAGGACGCGCAGGCCGCCAAAGCGCCAATTCAGCGCCTGGTGGACCAGGTCAGCGCAGTGTTTGTGCCGGTGGTGCTGGTCATTGCCCTGCTCACACTGCTGGGCTGGTGGCTGACCGGGCATCCGTTTGAAGTGGCGGTGATCAACGCCGTGACGGTGCTGGTGATTGCCTGCCCGTGCGCACTCGGGCTGGCGACGCCGGCCGCGATCATGGCGGGCACCGGCGTGGCGGCCAAGTACGGCATCTTGATCAAGGACGCGCAGGCGCTGGAGCTGGCGCACAAGGTCGACGTGGTCGCCTTTGACAAGACCGGCACCCTGACCGTGGGGCAGCCGCGCTTGACGGCCTTTCAAGCCGTGGCGGGTGCCGATGAAGCGAAGCTGCTGGCAGCGGCGGCGAGCCTGCAAAGCGGCAGCGAACACCCCTTAGCACGCGCCGTGGTGGCAGCGGCCAGCGAGCGCGGCCTGCGCATCCACCCGCCCGTGAACGTGCGGGCCGTGCCGGGGCGCGGCACCGAAGGCGAGGTGCGCGCAACCGATGGCAGCGAAGCAGCGCAGCCGGTCTATCTGATCGGCAGCCTGCGCTGGATGATTGAGCTCGGGGTGGACTGGCGCGCGCTGAGCGCCCCGGCAGCCAAGCTGCAAGGCGAGGGCGCCACGGTGTCGCTACTGGCGCAGCGCTGGGCGGCCACGGCATCTCTGGCCGAGCGCATCGAGGTGCTGGCGCTGCTGGCCTTTGCCGATGAACCCAAGCCCGATGCCCAGGCCGCGGTGGCGGCCTTGCGCGCACGCGGCATCAAGACCGTGATGATTTCCGGCGACAACCAGGGTGCGGCTGAGGCCATGGCGCGGCGTCTCGGTTTGCGTCCCGAAGACGGCGAAGTGCGCGCAGAAGTGCTGCCCGGCGACAAGGCCGCGCAGGTGCTGGCACTCAAAAGCGGCGGCCATACGGTGGCGATGGTGGGTGACGGCGTCAACGATGCGCCCGCCTTGACCGCCGCTGATGTCGGCATGGCGATGGCCAACGTGGGCGGTGGCGGCTCGGACGTGGCGATGCACGCAGCCGGCATCACGCTGATGCGCGGCGACCCAGGCCTGGTGGCCGCGGCGCTGGATATATCCGACCGCACCGTGGCCAAAATCCGGCAAAACCTGTTCTGGGCTTTTGCCTACAACGTGGCCGGCATTCCGCTGGCCGCGCTGGGCTTCTTGAACCCGGTCGTGGCCGGGGCGGCGATGGCGATGAGTTCGGTCAGTGTGATGAGCAATGCGCTCTTGCTCAAGCGCTGGAAGCCGGGGAAGTAGCTTTATTTGACCCCCGGCGACGGCTTGACACAGGTCCTGGCCCAGGGTCGGCCGAACCGGCAGTATCCATATAGAATTACAGACGAAATTGGCCTTTAGCCCCCGTATCCATTGGGTTTATAGCTATATTTTTTCATGAAAGATGTCCGGTGGCTTCCAGGGACTGAACTGCTTGGGCGTATCGGCACAGCAAGCCCCGCCAATGCAAGCGCTCAGTCGGTATCGGGTGTTTTCACCCCGCGCTTGCTCGGCAGCAGCGGCACCGGCCGACGATCGGCCAGCAAATGCTGGATGCCCAGCACCGGGTGCCGCAGCAGCATGCGCGGCCCGGCCCAACGCATCACCACCCTGATCCTTTCGCGCATATCCTGGTTGTAGCAGTGCACCACGCACTTGGCGCAGTTTGGTTTGGCGTCGCCAAACACGCAGCGTTGCAGGCGGCGCTGGGCGTAGTCGAACAGGTCCGCACACTCGGCGCACAGGGGGGTGCCGCCATGATGCCTCGCACAATACATGTTGATCATCACGCGGATCGTCTTGAGTTCGCGCACGCGCCGGATGAACTGCTTGTCGGTCGTGAATTCAATGAACTGGTCTGACATTGCTTTGACTCGTTATCTTTCTTTTGGCGCGAGGCGATTAGAGGTCTTCCTGACGGACACCTCAAGAGGGCGCCGTGCAAGCCTTGGCCGGACTTGCGACACTTTATCCTGGCAGTGCCAAGGCCGCGGCATGGTGTGCCAGGTGATCGGCCATGAAGGTCGAGATGAAATAGTAGCCATGGTCGTAGCCGGCTCGCCGGTTCAACCGCAGCGGCTGGCCTACCGCCTGGCAGGCTGCTTCAAATACATCCGGGAACAACTGCGTCGGCAAGAACTTGTCGGCCAGCCCCTGGTCGATCAAGATGCCGTTCGGGAACGGCGCCGACGCCTGGGCCGCCATCAGCGCACTGCTGTCATGCGCCGCCCAGGTGTCTGTGTCGCCACCGAGGTAATGGGTGAACGCCTTGTGCCCCCACGGACAAAGGCGAGGCGCACAGATGGGCGCAAAGGCGGACACGGACTTGAACAACGCCGGGTGTTTGAGCGCCAATGACAAAGCACCATGCCCACCCATGGAGTGGCCAAAAATACCCACCCGCTGCAGGTCGATTGGCAGCTCCTGCGCCACCAGCGCCAGCAACTCCGTGGTGATGTAGCGCTCCATGCGGTAGTGCCGGGACCATGGCGCCTGGGTCGCGTCAATATAAAACCCGGCACCGACGCCCAAGTCCCAGCTGTCGCTGTCGCCGGGCAGATCGGCGCCGCGCGGGCTGGTATCGGGCGTGATCAGCGCCAAGCCCAGCTCGGCGGCCACGCGCTGGGCGCCCGCCTTGGCCATGAAGGTTTCCTCGTTACAGGTCAGGCCTGCCAGGTACAGCAGGGCCGGCACTTTGGTCGGCGCAGCTTGGGCGGCCTGCGGCGGCAGGTAGACCGAAAAACGCATGGGCAAGCCGATAACGCCAGATGCATGCTGGTAAAAGCGCTGCACACCGCCAAAACAGGCGTGCTCACTCAAAAGTTCCAGGGAGGTAGATGGCATATTTTTACTATATTTTTAATAGTTTCATGCGCTTATTTGACAAGGGCTGGAGGCCAATATCATCAAAAAATCACCACGCCGCGAATCGACTCACCACGCTTCATCAGGTCAAAGCCCTTGTTGATGTCTTCGAGCGGCATGGTGTGGGTGATGAGGTCGTCGATGTTGATCTTGCCCTCCATGTACCAGTCCACGATTTTGGGCACGTCGGTGCGGCCACGCGCGCCCCCAAAAGCCGAACCTTCCCACTTGCGGCCCGTGACCAGTTGGAACGGGCGCGTACTGATCTCGGCGCCGGCTTCGGCCACGCCGATGATGATGGAGCGGCCCCAGCCCTTGTGCGTGCACTCCAGTGCCTGGCGCATCACCGTGGTATTGCCGATGCACTCAAAGCTGTAGTCGGCACCGCCATCGGTGAGCTGCACGATCGCATCCACGAGCGTGCCACCAGCAGCCTCGATGTCTTTCGGGTTTAAGAAATGCGTCATGCCAAACTTGCGCGCCATCGCTTCACGTGCCGGGTTCAGGTCCACCCCGATGATCTTGTCGGCGCCCACCATCCGGGCGCCCTGGATGACGTTCAGGCCAATGCCGCCCAGGCCGAACACCACCACGTTGGCGCCGACTTCCACCTTGGCCGTGAAGATCACAGCCCCGATGCCGGTGGTCACGCCGCAGCCGATGTAGCAGACCTTGTCGAAAGGCGCGTCCTCACGGATTTTGGCGAGTGCGATTTCGGGCACCACGGTGTAGTTGCTGAAGGTCGACGTTCCCATGTAATGGAGAATCGGCTTGCCGTCCAGGCTGAAGCGGCTGGTGGCGTCGGGCATCAGGCCCTGGCCCTGCGTGCCGCGAATCAGCTGGCACAAGTTGGTCTTGCGCGAGAGGCAATATTTGCACTGGCGGCATTCAGGCGTGTAGAGCGGAATGACATGGTCGCCCTTTTTAAGCGTCGTGACCCCTGGGCCGACATCGACCACGATGCCCGCGCCCTCGTGGCCCAGAATGGCCGGGAAAATGCCCTCCGGGTCCGCGCCTGAGAGCGTGTAGTAGTCGGTGTGGCAGATGCCGGAGGCCTTGATCTCGACCAGGACCTCGCCAAACTTCGGGCCTTCGAGATCGACGGTTTCAATGGTCAGGGGTTCGCCTGCTTTCCAGGCCACGGCGGCTTTTGTTTTCATAAGGTTCTCCGGGCGATGGGGCCAGTCGGGGGGTTGTGGTGCGTACAACTCTGATTGTAGGAATTCAATGTCATGCGAGCTGGGGGAAATATCAAAGCAGCTTGCTCTATGCCGTCAGCGCGTCGGGCCTCGCACGCCAGCACCCCTTGGCGCAGCAGCGCTTCCATAGCAACTCGCTTGGGCGAACACTCGAGGTCCGTGCTAGATCGGGTAAATATATACAAAACAAGGCTGTAGCCCACGTGCAATATGGTTATGCCGCTATGAATGTAATAGTTTGTTCTGACGCGATTCAGCCCGGTCCGGGCAACAGAAAATTGCCGTGTGGCGCCGCTGTTGCCAGCCCGGTCAGCGGATCCGTCTCGTCCTTCAGCGCCACGCCCGAGCATTGGCGCAACCGGGCCTGCTCAAGCAGGTAATGCAGTTTGGTGGCGGCCGCATCGATCGACAAGCCAGCCGGGCGGATGTTGGAGATGCAGTTGCGGTTGGCGTCGCTCAGCCCGACGCGCGGCGCCCAGCTCAGGTAGGCGCCCAGGCTGTCGGGCGAGCTCAGGCCGGGGCGCTCGCCGATCAGCACGACCACCGCTTGTGCGCTCAGGGACTGGCCGATTGCATCGCCCACCGCGACGCGCCCTTGTTCGACCAGCGCGATCGGCGCCACCGTCCAGGCCGCGGCCACGTCTTGTCGCAGGCGTTGCATGGTGGCGGCCACCAGTGCCACGGCGTTTTGGTGCACGGCGTGGGCCGACAGGCCGTCGGCAATGACCCAGGCGAGGTCAAACGCCGGTGCTACGCCGCGGGCTGGGTGTGGCTGGCTGACCCAGCGCGCCAGCGTTTGGCGCGAGGCCGCATCAAGCTGGCGGCCCAGGTCGGGGCGTTGCAGGTAGGTGGCACGATCAAGCGCCGCGCTGTGCAGCAGCAGCGACTCAAGCCCCAGCGCCTGCAACTCAGCGTCGATGCCCATCAGATCGAAGGGCAAATGAACGGCGTCGCGCGCTTGCGCATGCGCCAGTTGAAACGCCAGGTGCGCGGCGGTCGGCAGGCTGTGGCCGGCACGACCCAGCGCCAGGCGCGCATCGGTGAACTGGCGCAAGGCGGCCCAGGGCGAGGCCGTCTCCGGGGCTGACGAAAACGGCGACGCCAGAGGCTGCAACAGAGGTGGCGACACGGGTGGCTCTGCGCTCATCACGCGCCGCCCAGTCGCTGACGTACGGCGTCAAAGCCGACCGGCAGTCCCGTCGCCAGACGAGATTGTTCGCCAGCCTCAAAAATGCCCATGGCTTGCAGCCAGGCTTCAAACTCGGGCGCGGCGCGCAAGCCCATGATCTGGCGCATCGCCAGCGCATCGTGGAACGAAGTGCTCTGGTAGTTCAGCATGATGTCGTCGGCCCCCGGCACCCCCATGACGAAGTTGCAGCCCGCCGCGCACAGCATGGTCAAAAGCGCATCCATGTCATCGCCATCCGCCTCGGCGTGGTTGGTGTAACAGACGTCGCAGCCCATCGGCAGGCCCAACAGCTTGCCGCAAAAGTGGTCTTCCAGGCCGGCGCGCAGGATCTGCTTGCCGTCAAACAGGTACTCGGGGCCGATGAAGCCAACCACCGTGTTGACCAGCAGCGGTTTGAACTGCCGCGCCACGCCGTAGGCGCGCGCCTCCAAGGTTTGCTGGTCGCAGCCATGCTGCGCGCCAGCACTCAAGGCGCTGCCCTGGCCGGTTTCAAAGTACATCACATGCTCACCGCGCTGGCCATCGGCAAACAGCGTGCCGCGCTGCAGCGACAAGGCCGCCTCTTGTGCCTGGCGCAGCAGCGCCAGATCGATGCCAAAGCTGGTGTTCGTGGCCTGGGTGCCGCCAATCGATTGAAACACCAGGTCCACCGGCGCACCGCGCTCGATCGCCTGCAAGGTGTTGGTGACGTGGCTCAGCACGCAGGATTGCGTCGGAATCTGGTAGCGCTCAATTACCTCGGCCAGCATCTGCAGCAGCCGCACCGCCTGCGCCACGTTGTCGCTGGCCGGGTTGATGCCGATCACGGCGTCGCCGCTGCCGAGCAACAGGCCGTCAAGTAGGCTGGCGGCGATGCCCGCTAGGTCATCGGTCGGGTGATTCGGTTGCAGCCGGGTCGCCAGGCGCGCGTTTAAACCCAGGGTGTTGCGAAAGCGGGTCACAACCCGGCATTTGCGCGCAATCAGGACCAGATCCTGCAGGCGACACAGCTTGCTGACGGCTGCCACCATCTCGGGCGTCAAGCCCGGCGCCAGCGCGGCCATCGTGTCGGTGCTGGCCGCGTCGCTGAGCAGCCAGTTGCGAAAGTCACCGACGCTGAGGTGGCTGACCGGCGCAAAGGCCGCCGCGTTGTGCGTGTCGATTATCAGGCGCGTGACTTCGTCGATCTCGTAGGGGATCAGTGCCTCGCTCAAAAAGCGCGTCAGCGGCAGCTCGGCCAGCGCCATTTGGGCCGCAACGCGCTCTTGTGCCGTGGCCGCCATGATGCCGGCCAGGCGGTCGCCCGAGCGCGCCGGGCTGGCACGCGCCAGCAAGGTACGCAGATCATCAAACTGGTAACGCCGCAGGCCGATGGTGTGGGCGTAAGGCATGGCAGGCGGCGCTGGGCGCGGATAGCGGCTTGGCTGGCGGCTTGCAGCGTGACAGGCGCTCGGCTCAGTCAGCGCTTGTCGGGCAGCTCAATCTTGACTTCGAGCACTTCCAGGTTGTCCTGGCGCTCCAGGTTGACTTTGATGTCGGCCAGATTGATCTTAACGTACTTGCTGATCACCGCCATCAGCTCGCGCTGTAAGGCCGGCAGGTAGTCAGGCTCGGCGGCGTTGCGACCGCTGCGCTCGTGCGCCAGAATGATCTGCAGCCGCTCCCGGGCAACGCTGGCCGATTTCTTTTTTTCACCGGCAAAAAATGAGAAAAAAGACATGGTTCTATTTCCCCCCGAAGAGCCGCTTCAGAAACCCTTGTTTGGGTGGATCGATAAAGCGCATGGGCTTGTCTTCACCCAGAAAACGATCAATCACGTCCTTGTAGGCTTCTGACACGTCGCTGCCCTTCATGTGCACCGCCGGCACACCTTGGTTGGAAGCCTGCAGCACTGCTTCACTTTCGGGAATGACGCCGATGAGCTTGATGCGCAGAATATCCTGAATGTCTTCCAGCGACAGCATGTGGCCTTGGTCAACCCGGGCCGGGTTGTAGCGGGTAATGAGCAGGTGCTCCTTGATCGGCTCCAAGCCCTGCATGGCACGGCGGGTCTTGCTCGACAGCATACCCAGAATGCGGTCGGAGTCGCGCACGGACGAGACTTCGGGATTGGTGACCACCAGCGCTTCGTCGGCAAAGTGCATCGCCATCAGCGCACCAGTTTCAATGCCTGCGGGTGAATCGCAGATGATGTATTCAAAGTCCATCGCGGCCAGGCCATTAAGCACTTTCTCAACACCGTCTTGCGTCAACGCGTCTTTGTCGCGGGTTTGCGAGGCCGCCAGCACATAAAGGTTGTCGGACTGCTTGTCCTTGATCAGCGCCTGGTTCAGGTTGGCTTCGCCGTGAATGACGTTGATCAGGTCGTACACCACGCGGCGCTCGCAACCCATGATCAGGTCCAGATTGCGCAGTCCCACGTCAAAGTCGATCACAGCCGTCTTGTGCCCACGCAAGGCCAAGCCCGCTGCGAAGCTGGCACTGGTAGTGGTCTTACCCACGCCACCCTTGCCGGAAGTCACCACAATAATTTTTGCCATGGGAAAACTGTCTTTCACGTTAATTCAAAAAAATAGGAGCGCTGCGGTCACGCGGGTGGCGGCGCTGCTCTCAGGGGTTCAGTGCTTCAAACAGCAACTTATCCTGCCCATCATCGCTCAAGCGCACTTGCGCTGGCTTGCCCTGGATGTCAGCTGCCAGCGGATTTTCACTGGTGCGGTAGACGCCGGCAATCGAGATCAACTCGGGCTCCAGACACAAAGAAAAGATGCGGGCCTGGGTGTTGCCGCTGGCGCCTGCCATGGCTTTGCCCCGCAAAGGTGCATAGACATGAATATTGCCATCAGCGACGACTTCGGCGCCTTGATTGACCATGGCCAGCACCACCAGGTCAGCGCCGCGGGCATAAATTTTTTGACCGGAGCGCAACGGCTTGTCAATCACCAGGGTCGCAGCACCTGGCAGGGCACGGCGTTCTTGCGTGGCAACCGGTTGCGGGAGGGCCTCCACCGGCACCGGGCGCACCCGAGGCAGATCAAGCGGCGCCTCAACCAAACCCACCGCCAACGCAGCTTGCATCCAGACGGCGCTGGCACCGCGCACCGCCACTGCCACCAGGCAACAGGCCCGAAGCGTCTGTAGCAGGGGTTTCAAGTCCTGCACGGGGCTGTCTGTGGGCAGGGGTGAGAAATCGAGCACCAGCGGGTCATGGTCAAAAAACGCCGGATTTTCACCCTCGGGGCCAAATTGCCTCAATAGGTCAGCCGCCAGCAAGTCCCAGTCAGTGGTCTTGAGCAGCAAGGCCACGAGCGGGAGCTGAGCGCTCTTTATTTCAAAAGACACCAGTGCTTGGTTGGACGGAGGGGCTGCAGGAGAAACAGACATGGAAAAAACAAAGGCTGAAGGACTAGAACTGTTAAAGCAAGGGAGAACGATTTCAAAAGCAGCTTGGGTAGCTCAGCGTTTGATTGAGAAACCGGGTGAGGCGCGGATGAATTTTACTTGATTGGTTTTTTTCGGCCTTTACTTCTTGCGCCGTGACGGCGGTGGCGCTGGATCAAGCCGGTTTTTTTTCAATGGCCGCAATTTTCTTCTTTCACTTTATCTTCTATCTTTCTACTGTTTATAAATAGTAGTAGTAGATAGAGGCGGCGTCGGTCTGTGGACAAGCCGATTTATATAAATTAAATCAATCACTTGAATCGCTTTGATAGATGTGCGTGACTGCGCTTTTGCGCTGTACCCAAAATCTGAACAACTCAAGCAAGGTGAAAAATGCTGTGGATAACTTGATCGTTATGCCAATATTGTGCACAGCTTTATCCTTTGACAGAACGTGCGAATGCCAGGCTGGTTGGTGTTGAAGATGAAAGGGATTTGTCGCGCGGCCTCAGACGACTAAAGTGGCTGCCCATTGCTTGATGTGCAATGACTGCGCGACGCCATGGGTGAATTGGCATCAAGGCCGGGTTGGCATGGCGCCAACCGACCTGTCGCCTTGAACTTATGGCGGCCAGCTTGGGCCTGGCGGCCAGGTTGCACCGCCATTTTTTTTAAGGATACTCATAGCCTGATCTGAATCGGCAGACGCTCGCCGCACAGCTCATCAGCTGTTGCTGGACGAGAATTAATAAAAAAAAAAGCTGCTAGCCCAGGTGCATCCTGGGCTAGCAGCTACATTTTTTATAGTGATTAAGGTTTAGCTTGCAGGCCTAACCCCCCTTTGGCCCGCGCGTCAGCAATTTCCGATTGCACCATTGCTGCATCATTGGACCCGGGTGGCAGCACGGTGAGTACCTTTTCCCAATGGGACACGGCTTGGGCGTAGTCGGCACGCCGGTACGCAGCGGTACCGGCCATCATCAGAGCGGTCGGGTGATTGGGGTCCAGTGCCAATGCCTTGTTCACCAAGGTCAGCGTACGGCCTTCAATCTTGTTATCAGCGCGCATGGCCAATACATCGGCGTACTGGGTTAACAGGTCGGGGTCGCCATCCACCAACTTGCCGGCCTTGGCATACGCTTGCTCAGCCTCGACCAGACGCCCCTGTGTCTTGTATGTACGCGCCAGTCGAGCCCAACCCGTTAAGTCATCCGGTGTGCTCTTGAGACGTTCGGCGAGGCGGTCCACCATCTGGTTGACCATTTCCGGCGTCATGGCGGCGGCGGCGGCAGGATCGACGGGAGGCAGTTCGCCCGCTCGGGTATCTTGGGTGCCCGGGTTGGTGGCTGGCATTGGTGCGGATGTTTCTGCCGCGGGCAAACCGGCCCGCACCCGCGCTTCGGAGATGTCGGTGGCCACTTGCAACGCATCGGGTGAACCAGGCTCCAGTAGTGTTAGTAAGGTTTCCCAATACACGACGGCCTCTTTGTAGTCGAACCTGCGATAGGCGGCCACGCCGGCCATCATCAGACCCATGGGGTGCTGCGGGTCCAGGCTCAAGGCTTTGTTGACGAGTTCAAGCGGTCTACCTTCTATGTTGTTGTTCGCTCGAACGGCCAACAGGTCGGCGTAGTCCACCATCAGATCTGGCTCCGTGTTGAGCAAGTCGCCGGCTTTCAAAAAGGCCTGCTCGGCCTCGGCAAAGCGGCCCATGACCTTGTAGGAGCGCGCTAGCATGGCCCAACCCGTGGGGTTGTCAGGATTGGCCCTCAAGCGATCGGCCAGGATGTCGACCATCTTCATGGCCTGGTCTTCGTTGCTTTTTTGCGCGGCCACCGGATCAATGGCCGCAGGTTCACCCAGCCACCAGTACATGCCGCCTGCCCCTATTGGCATCAGCAACACGATGACGGCTGCTGTAAATCGACCGGCCCAGAAACTGGCGCCGCTGGTGTGGTGCACTGGCGCGGGCGCCTCGGTGTCATCCAACAGGCGCAACTGTAGTTCGTCGCGGGTCGCCTCACAGTCCTCCTGACTGATGGCGCCGCGTGCCAGGTCACGGTCCAGCGCTTCCAGTTGATCGCGGTAGATGGCTGCGTTCAGGCGCTGGCTCGAGACACCGGCTGGTGGCGGCGGGCGCAGCAACGGGCGCACCACCCATACCAATGCCAACAGTGTCAACAACACTGCGATGGAAATAAAGACGCTCATGAGGGAAGTTCCGTATCTTTGAGAAGAGACTGTGCTTTGGCGCGCTGGGCTGGGTCAAGCGCCGCGGGCTGATTGCTGGCCTGGCTGCTGCGGCGCACCATGCGCACCACCACGACCAGAGCGCCAATGAGCAGCACGAAAGGACCGAACCACAGCAGCCAGGTGGTCGCGTTGACTGGCGGGCGGTAACGAACAAAGTCGCCGTAGCGGCTGACCATGAACTCCATGATTTCGGCGTCGGTCTTGCCGTCTTTGATCAGCGTACGGATTTCACGTCGCAAATCCAGCGCCAACTCAGCGCGCGAGCCGGCCAATGATTCATTCTGACAAACCAGACAACGCAATTCTTCCGAGATGCCAATCAGGCGTTGTTCGACCACCGGGTCTTCGGCCAGGGGTATCGCTTCGCCAGCGTAGGAGGACAGCGCACATTGCAGCGCCAGTAAAAATGCCAGCCAGAATTTCATTTTTGCAGTTCCTGTATCAGCGGCAGAATGGTGTCGCGCAAGGCTTCTTCGGTGACGGGACCGATCTGCTTGTGGCGAATCATTCCGGCCTTGTCGATCACAAAGGTCTCAGGCACGCCGTAGACGCCGAAGTCAATGCCGATGCGCCCGTCCCGGTCGGTCACCGAGAGGTCGTAGGGGTCGCCAAAGCGGGCCAGCCATTTCAGGCCATCGGCCATCTGGTCCTTGTAGTCCAGCCCGATCAGGGGAACGGTCTTGGTCTTGGCAAATTCCATCAGTATCGGATGCTCCTGCCGACAGGCCACGCACCAGGACGCCCATACATTGAGCAGCCAGACCTTACCCAGCATGTCCTTGGAAGAAAATTGCTGGCTTGCATCATGCAGACGAGGCGCTGTAAATATGGGAGCGGCTTTTCCGATCAGGGGAGAGGGAACCTGGCTTGGATCACGCGTCAAGCCAATGGCGAGAAACACCACCAGGACGATGAAAAGACCCAATGGAATAAGCGTCTTCTTCATGCCGCAACACCCTTGCCGCCTACCGCTGCCTGGCGGGCCGTGACTCTTTTGCGATAGCGCCGGTCAAGGGCCGCCATGGTGCCGCCCAGGGCCATTAGCAGGCAGCCGCCCCAGATCCAGTTAATAAATGGTTTGTGATAGACGCGCATCGCCCAGGCCGGGCTGGTTCCACCTTCGAGCGCCTCACCCATGGCTACATAAACGTCGCGGGTGATACCGCTGTCAATGGCGGCTTCCGTCATCGGCATGGTGGACGAGAAATAGCTTCGCTTCTCCGGATGCAGGATCTTCAGGACCTTGTCGTCTTTGATCAGTTCTACATCGCCGACTTCGGCGTTGTAGTTGGGTCCTGGCGCGGCACGTATGCCAGTCAGGCGAAAGGTGTAGCCGCCGACCGATACCGTGTCGCCAATCACCATGCGCACGTCTTTTTCGGTCTCGTAACCATTGACCATGGTGATACCGACAACCGTGACGGCAATACCGATGTGCGCCACGTGCATGCCCCAGAATGACACCGGTGTAACTTTCCAGTTGACCGTGTCCTTGATCTGGCGATAAATCTGGGCAATCGACCCCAGGATAATCCAGAATGCCAGCGTCAGCCCCATCGCAACCAGTGGGAACCATTCACCGGCCAGCAGCGGTGCGCTGCAACCCAGCAGCACCGAAAGAATAGCCACCGGACGTAGTTTTTTGGTCAGTTCTGCGATGCTGTCGTTTTTCCAGCGCGCATAGGAACCCAGCACCATAAAAAACAGGACCGGAACCATGATGGGTCCAAAGACGGCATTGAAATACGGTGGCCCGACCGATAACTTGCCTAAGCCGAGTGCATCCACGATCAGCGGATACAGGGTGCCGAGCAAGACGCTGGCTGCGGCGGTTGCCAGCAACACGTTATTGATCAGCAGAAAAGTTTCACGCGACACCAGTGCAAAGGAGCCACCCGCACGCACCTTGCTGGCGCGCATGGCAAACAAGATCAGCGAACCACCGACGACCACGGATAGAAAAAGCAGGATGAACACGCCGCGCTTGGGGTCGGTCGCAAACGCATGCACCGAGGTCAGCACGCCTGAACGCACCAAAAATGTGCCCAGCAGGCTCAGAGAGAACGCGGTGATGGCCAGAATGATGGTCCAGTTGCGAAACAGGCCACGCTTCTCCGTGACAGCGAGCGAGTGAATCAGCGCAGTGCCGACCAGCCAGGGAAGGAAGGAGGCGTTTTCCACCGGGTCCCAAAACCACCAGCCACCCCAGCCCAATTCGTAGTAAGCCCACCATGAGCCTAGTGCAATGCCCAGCGTCAAAAATATCCAGGCTGCAGTCGCCCAGGGCCGCGACCAGCGCGCCCACGCGGCATCGAGCCGACCGTTAAGCAGCGCCGCAATCGCGAAGGCAAAGGGCACGGCGAGACCGACATAGCCCATGTACAGCAAAGGTGGGTGAAACACCAGACCGGGGTCCTGCAGCAGGGGATTCAATTCTTTGCCATCGAGCGGAATGTCACTCAGGCGCACGAAAGGATTCGAGGTGACCAGCATGAACAGCAGGAAACCGACCGCCACCAGCCCAAGAATCCCCAATACCCGCGACACCATCGCATCGGGCAACTGACGGGAAAAAATGGAGACTGCCAGCATCCAGGAGGTCAACATCAGCAACCACAGCAGTAGTGAGCCTTCATGACCGCCCCAGACCCCGGCTATGCGGTAGATATCGGGCAAGCGGGAGTTGGAGTGTTGCGCCACATACATGACAGAGAAGTCATTGGTATAGAAGGCATAGGTCAGGCAGCCAAAGGAGAAGGCAGAGAGTAGCCACAGTGCCTGCGCACCGGGGCGCGCCAGCGCCATCCAGTTGGCTCGACCCTGTTGACCACCGACAACGCCCAGGATGCCCAGCGCCAGCGCGACAAACAGCGACAGGATGAGAGAGAAATGACCAATTTCTGGAATCATGATGGACCTCTTTACTTCAGCGTTTGTGCGGCTTTTTGCATCTGGGCCTGATCCATGGCCTGCTGGGCCTCGGGCGGCATGTAGTTCTCGTCATGTTTGGCCAGCACCTCGGAGGCGGTGAAGTGACCGTCCGCGCCCAACTTGCCCTGCGCGACCACGCCTTTGCCTTCGCGAAACAGGTCTGGCAGGATGCCGGTGTAGGACACGGGGATGTCCTGGGCCGAATCGGTAACCACAAAGGCCACGGTCAGGTTGTCGCGTTTGACGGAACCTTCCTTGACCAGACCACCCACCCGAAAGGTCCGGTCCTTGGGAGCCTCGCCGGCCGCCACCTGGGTAGGGGAGAAAAAGAAGACCAGATTACTCTGAAAGGCATTGAGCACGAGATAGGACGCCAGGCTTAAAGCGGCGAGCCCGCCCACAATAATGGCGGCGCGTTTGTGACGAGGTTTCATGAAGAAGCTCCTTCGGAAAGTAATTCGTTGCGAAGACTGCGCCGCATTTCCTGGCGCTGACGGCGGACATGAAGCATCTCAAGCAGCATCACGGCTGCCGTTGCCCCAAAACTGCCCCAGACATAGAAGGCGTAGCCTCCCATGGCGAAAAATTCGGAAACACTATTCCACTGCATTTTTGACCCACTCCGTATGACGTTCACGATCGAGAATAATGGTGCGCACGCGTGCCAGCGTCACCGCAATGGTGTACATCCAGAACGCCACAACCATGATCAGCATGCCCCACAGCATCGGGGCTGCCATGGACGGCGATTTGGACAGAGACACCGAGGCCCCCTGGTGCAGGGTGTTCCACCAATTGACTGAAAAATAGATGATGGGCACGTTGACGACGCCCACCAGCGCCAGCACGGCGCAGGCTTTGTCGGCGCGACGCGCGTCGTCGATGCTCGATTGCAGCGCCAGAAAACCCAAATAGAGAAACAGCAGTATCAGGGTGGAGGTAAGACGTGCGTCCCACACCCACCAGGTGCCCCACATCGGCTTGCCCCACAAGGCCCCGGTCAGTAACGACAAGAACGCGAATAAGGCGCCCGTGGGCGCCAGCGCCGAGGCCATCATGCCCGACAGGCGGGTGTTGAAGGCCAGTCCAAACCCAGCCCAGGCGGCCATGACCAGGTAAATGAACATGGCCATTTGGGACGCTGGCACATGCACAAAAATGATGCGGTAGCCCTGACCCTGCTGCGCATCGATGGGGGCGACGAAGAACGCAATCCAGAGTCCTATCAGCGTCAGTGTGGCGGCAAGCGTGGCAAACCATGGCCACATGCGGCCAGCGAGCCAATAGAAGTTGGGTGGCGAGGAAAATTTGAACCAATGAATATCGGATGTTTTCATTCCAGGGAAATCCTCAAGGCAGTCGTGGTGGCGATGGGTGCAAAAAATATCGAGAGCACCAGCATTGCGGCCAGCAATGACAAGTGGCCGCCGGCACCCATGCCAGCAGCATCAGATTCCACTGCGCCGGCGCCAAATATAAGCACCGGAATGTACAGCGGCAAGATTAACAACGACAACAATACCCCTGCACCCCGCACGCCCAGGGTCAGGGCAGCACCAATGCTGCCAATCAGGCTCAGGGTGGGGGTGCCCAGCAAGAGAGTCAACATCAACAGGCCCAGCGCCCGTCCGTCCAGTCCGAACTGCAAGCCCAATACTGGTGCCATGAGCACCAGTGGAAGGCCCGAGAGCAGGAAGTGAGAAATAGCCTTGGCCACCACCAGCAGGCCCAGTGGCGTGCTTGAAAGGGCCATTTGTTCGAGCGAGCCATCGGCGTAGTCGGTGGCAAACAAACGTTGCAGCGACAGCATGGCCGCCAGCAGTGCGCTGACCCAGAGAACCCCGGGTGCCATGCGCTGCAGCAGCGCCGACTCCGGCCCGACACCCAGCGGGAACAGGCTGGCGATGACGACAAAGAACACCAGCGGTGTCAGCACTTCGCCTTTTTGCCGCAGCGCCAGAGAAACTTCACGCCGCAGCACCGCGAGCAGCACCGAGCCCAGACCAAGCGTCTTCATGCGCGCAGCTCCAACATCTGGGCCGGGATGGTGCCGATGTCCACTTGCTGGTGGCTGGTTAGTACGGCCAAGCCGCCTTGGGTCAAATGTGCCGCGATCAAGTCGGCCAGCATCCGCACGCCGGCCTCGTCCATGGCGACAAAAGGCTCATCGAGCACCCACAAGCGAGCTGGGCTCAAAGCCAGCCGCGACAGCGCAACCCGCCGCTTCTGCCCTTGCGACAGATGCCGCACCAACTGGTGTTCGCGCCCAGGGACACCAAATTGCTTTAGCACTGCCCGGGTTTGTGCTGCATCCGGCGCCAAGCCGCCCAGCGCCGCGGTAAATACCAGATTTTCCTGAACGGTCATCGACTCTTGCAGGGCGTTGAGGTGACCCAGATAGCACAGGTCTTGCCGGTAGGCATCGGCTTGGGCGTGAATGGGGGTGCCGTTCCAGAGAATGTCGCCGGCTTCGATCGGTGCCAGACCGCAGACCATGCGCAGCAGGCTGGTCTTGCCGACCCCGTTGGCCCCGGCCACATACAGCCAGCGTCCCGCTTCCAGCACGCAGTCAACATTTTGAAAGAGCTGGCGTCCACCCCGGTTGCAGCCGAGCTTGGAAAAGGACAGTGTCGATGCGGGTTTCAAATCGAAAGGTTGATTGAACGAATGGGCGGATATTACGTCACGCCATGTGCATAAGCGACTCCTTATAAAGCGAGCATGGTCCCTTGGAAAAAGCGTTTTCTCGAGTGGAAAGACGGTTTCAACCGGGAAACAAAACAAAAATTATTAAAGAATTCTTTATAAAACTTTACGGTCTATAAGGACATTCGATGGACTTAATAACGCAACTCGGGTGGGCTGCCGGGCTACACCCGCATTGCGCGGGGGGGGCTCCTTGTTTTGCGTTATTTGAGCAGGCCTTCGGCACGCATGGCCGCCTGCACGCCGGGGCGGGCGCCAATCCGGGCCACGAAGGCGCTTAAGTTTGCCAGCCCCGCAATGTCAATGCCCACATGCTTGCCCCAACTGGCCACCACGAACAGGTAGGCATCGGCCACCGTGAAGGTGTCACCCAGCAAGTAGGTCTTAGCAGCGAGTTCGCCGTCTACCCAGTTCAGGCGCGAGATCAGTCGGGTCTTGGCCATTTCCTTGGCCTGTTCCGGCATGCCCGGCGTGAACAGCGGCGAAAAGCCTTTGTGCAGTTCGGTGCTAATGGTGTTGAGCCACTCTTGCAACTTGTAGCGTTCCCAACTGCCGTTGGCTGGTGCCAGCTCTTTTTCTGGCACCTGATCGGCAATGTACTGCACGATGGCCGGGCCCTCGTGCAGGGTGCGGCCGTCGTCAAGCACCAGAAAAGGGACATAGCCCAGCGGGTTGATGGTGTAGTAGTCGGTGCCGTCCGCCAGCTTATGGGTTTTGGTCGGTGCGGCAATGGCTTCAAAAGCCAGGCCAGACTCCTTCAAGACAATGTGGGGCGAGAGGGAGCAGGCGCCGGGGGAGTAGTAAAGCTTCATGCAAGGTCCTTCTAGGTGCTTTGGGGGAATGGATTGAAATGACGAGAAAGAAGCCGATGCTAGCCGCTCCAGCCCAGCGGCGCAGGCGGGGCTTATCTGACTCAAGCGCGGTATCAGTGCGGCGCGCGCAGTCGGATTTCGCCCGCGGCCCGAGCGAGGCTTGATCAGCGGGTCAGGAATTCGAGGTAGGTACTGGCGAATTTGCCGTAAGGCGGCCACAGGAACTTGATCGCACTGAACGGAGCCTGGTAGAACACGGGGCGCATTTTGGAGAAGGTGACGAAGCCCTCGTAGCCATGGTAATGGCCCATGCCGCTTTCACCGACGCCACCAAACGGCAGGTCATGCTGGCCAACATGCATCAAAGCATCATTGACGCTGACGCCGCCCGACATGACGCGCTCGATCAACATCTGGATCGTGTATTTGTCGTTGCTGAAGGGGTACAGAGCCAGCGGCCGCGGCCCCTGGTTGATGGCGGCGATCGGCTCCTCCAGCGAGCTGTATTCGATGATCGGCAGAATCGGCCCAAATATTTCGCGGGTGCGCAAAATGCTGTCTGCCGGGGCATTGATAACCAGGTGCGGGGCGATCTTGCGCGTTGCAGCGTCCCATTTCTTGCCCGGGGTCAGTTTGATCAGCTTGGCGCCGGCGGCTTTGGCTTCTTCCAGGGCACTGGTGAGTCGCTTGAAGGCGCGCTCGTCGATGATGGCGGTGTAGTCGGGTGAAGTTATCGAGGGGTAGCGCTCGGCCACAATTTGCTTGGCCGCCGCTACGAACTCGGCTGTCTTGCCTTCGGGCAGGTACAGGTGATCCACGGTAGTGCATATTTGGCCAGCGTTGAGCAGCTTGACGAACAACAGACGTTCGGCTGCCTTGTGCACCGGGTAGTCCTCGCACAAGATCGCAGGCGACTTGCCGCCGAGTTCCAGCGTGACCGGGCACAGATTGCGCGCCGCCGCCGCCATGACGGCGCGACCGGTTTGCCCTGAGCCGGTAAACAGCAGGTGGTCGAATTTGAGCTTGGAAAATTCAATGCCGACGCCGCCGGTTTCATCGAAAAAAGCCAGCTTGTCTGGCGGAAAGTAGGCAGGTATTTCATCGATCAGCAAACGCGCCAGGTGACGCGAGTTCTCCGACATTTTCACCATCGCGCGGTTGCCCGCGGCAAAAGTGTAGATCAGGCCAGTGAAACTGAGGTTGATGGGGAAGTTCCAGGGCACGATGGCGCCGACCACACCCAGGGGTTGCGGGATGACGCGGTTGCTTGCGCCCAAAAAATTGCGCTTGTCCACGGCCCGACTCTGTGGCTCCATCCATTTTTTAAGGTGTTTGAGCACATGGTCGACGCCGTCCACCACTGGAAAAATTTCGGTGAACAGGGTCTCATGGCGCGAGCGGCTGCCGTAGTCGGCATTGACGGCCTGCACCAGCGCCTCGCGTTTGTCCCGGATGAAGGCTTGCAGCTGGCGCAGGTCGGCACGGCGCTCGTTGTAGCTGGGGTTAGGGTGGGCCAGGTAGGCCTCACGCTGCAACTCGAGCGTGGCCTCCAGTTCATTGTTAACGGCGCTGACCAAAGTGAGCGGCGCGCGGCTGCGCAGGGTATTGGCGTTCATTCGAAGCTTTCTAAGAAGGGGTGGCGGGCGCGAAGGGTGTCAGCGCATTTCACAGGCATCAAGCGTACGCCATGATGGGCGTTGCAGTTGGAGAAACCGCAACTATTAAGGGTATTCACTAGGCGCGAATAGGGAGAGCGTTCCAACTTGGCGGGTCAGGCCAGTTTCATGGTGTCGCGCCGTTTTTTTGGCTGGCCGGTAAAATGCCCGGCTGAGTTTCATCAGGCGTTAGGGCGCGCGCCATCTCTGTTTGCCCCCCTTTTTTTGAGTCATAGCCATGCTTTATCCCCAATTTTTCGATGTGATTGTTGTCGGCGGCGGCCATGCCGGAACCGAGGCCGCGCTGGCGGCTGCTCGCATGGGTTGCAAGACGCTGCTGCTCAGTCACAACATTGAAACGCTGGGACAGATGAGTTGCAACCCGTCGATTGGCGGTATCGGAAAAGGCCATCTGGTCAAGGAGGTCGACGCTTTGGGCGGCGCGATGGCGGCGGCGACCGATGAGGCGGGCATCCAGTTCCGCATACTCAACTCCAGCAAAGGTCCGGCGGTGCGTGCCACGCGCGCGCAGGCGGATCGGGTGCTGTATAAGGCGGCGATTCGCCACCGGCTGGAAAACCAGCCCAAGCTGTGGCTGTTCCAGCAGGCGGTGGATGACTTGATGGTTGAGGGTGATCGCGTGGTCGGTGCGGTGACGCAGGTCGGCATCAAGTTTCGCGCCAAAGCCGTGGTGCTCACTGCGGGCACCTTTCTGGACGGCAAGATCCATGTGGGCTTGAACAACTACGCGGCGGGGCGCGCAGGGGACCCCCCGGCAGTTTCTCTGAGCGCACGGCTGAAGGAGTTGAAGCTGCCGCAAGGGCGGCTGAAGACCGGTACGCCGCCACGTCTGGACGGCCGTTCGATTGACTTCACTCAATGTATTGAACAGCCCGGAGATGGCATGCCGGGCGGGATGAGCCCGGTGGTGCCGGTGTTCAGCTTCATGGGCCGGGTGGCGCAACACCCAGCGCAAATGTCGTGCTGGATGACGCACACCAACGAGCGCACCCATGACATCATCCGCAGCGGCTTTGACCGCAGCCCGATGTTCACCGGAAAGATCGAAGGCGTGGGGCCGCGCTATTGCCCCAGCGTGGAAGACAAAATCAACCGCTTTGCCGACAAGGACAGCCACCAGATTTTTCTAGAACCCGAAGGGCTGACGACGAACGAGTATTACCCCAACGGCATCTCCACCAGCTTGCCCTTTGACATTCAGTACGCGCTGGTGCGCTCCATGCCCGGGCTGCAGAACGCCCATATCCTGCGGCCCGGGTATGCCATCGAGTACGACTACTTCGATCCGCAGCAGCTCAAAAGCAGTTTCGAGACCAAGGCCATCAAGGGTCTGTTCTTTGCGGGTCAGATCAACGGAACCACCGGCTATGAAGAAGCGGCGGCGCAAGGCTTGTTCGCGGGTGTCAATGCGGCGCTGCAGGCTGGTGCCAGGACCGCCTGGCAACAAGACACCTGGTTGCCGGCACGTGACGAGGCCTATCTGGGCGTGCTGGTGGACGACCTAATCACCAAAGGCGTGAGCGAGCCCTATCGCATGTTCACCAGCCGGGCCGAGTTCCGGCTGCAACTGCGCGAAGACAATGCCGATATGCGTTTGACCGAGATGGGGCGCCAACTGGGCTTGGTCGATGACCTGCGCTGGCAAGCCTTCAACCGCAAGCGCGACGCTGTTTCACGTGAAACAGAGCGTCTGCGCTCACTCTGGGTCAGCCCCAAGAATCTGGCGGCGCCTGAGTCGGAGCGGGTCTTGGGTAAGGTGATTGAGCATGAATACAGTCTGGCGGATTTGTTGCGCCGACCGGATGTGAACTACGCAGGCCTGATGTCGCTGGACGGTGGCAAGTATGTCAGTGCAGAGTTGAATGCGGCTGTTTCACGTGAAACACAGGCTTCTGCGCTGCCAGATGCCGAAGCTGTTTTTGCCGCCGTGGTGATTGAGCAGGTCGAGATTGTGGCCAAGTACTCGGGCTACATTGACCGACAAAAAGAAGAGGTCGGCCGAGCCGCACACTATGAAAATCTAAAATTGCCGCTGGAGCTGGACTATTTGCAGGTGTCGGCCTTAAGTTTTGAAGCTCGGCAAATGCTGAGCAAGTACCGGCCAGAAACACTGGGTCAGGCCTCGCGCATGTCGGGCATCACGCCTGCGGCAATCTCTTTGCTGCTGGTGCACTTGAAAAAGAGTAACTTCAAGGGCTTTGCTGAAGTGGGCCGAGTTGCCGCGACCGCTGTGTCGGGTTCAGTTGAGCAGGTGTCCATCTGATGCGTGAGCTGGAATCGGCTTTGCGCAATGGCTTGGCGGATCTTTCGCTGGCGTTGGACGATCGGCAAATTGGTCTGTTGCTCGACTATCTGGCGTTGATTGGAAAATGGACCCAAGTCTACAACCTGACATCGGTGCGTGACCCGGTTGAAATGCTGACGCACCACTTGCTGGACAGTCTGGCGGTGGTGCCTGCGCTGCGCCGGCAGTTGGCCGAGTTGCCAGTGCCGGCGCCGGGTGAGGATGCCGCCAAGTTGCGATTGCTCGATGTGGGTTCCGGCGCCGGCTTGCCTGGGGTGGTGATAGCCATTTGCTGCCCCGAGATCATGGTTGACTGTGTCGATACCGTGGCAAAGAAAGTAGCGTTTATTCGCCAGGCTGCGGCCACCCTGAGGCTGGCCAATCTGCACGGCCTGCATGCCCGGGTGGAAAGCTTGACGGAGCCGTACCAGGTGATCGGCGCGCGCGCCTTTGCGTCGCTGGTGGACTTCACCCGGCTGTCCATGGCTGCGCTGGCGCCGCAGGGCATCTGGTTGGCCATGAAGGCCAAGAACCCTGCGGATGAGATTGCTGGACTGCCCGCGCAGGTGCAGGTGTTTCACGTGGAACGGCTTTTGGTTCCCGGCCTGCATGCCGAGCGCTGCATTGTCTGGATGCGGGCTGTAGCGGCCTGATGGTTTTCGGGGGTGGTCGGGGTGCGATTCAAAATGATGTGGGCTTCACATGAATGGTCTTTTTTGAAGCACTCAGGTGCGTCTATTGGGTCGGGGCTGATATCACGGTGGTGGGTGAATCAGCCGGGCGATTCGCTTTGCTACGTGTCCTCCGCCCGCTTCGCGTGCTCCTCCTTGACCTCCGCAAAGCGTATCACCCGACTGATTCTGTGAGCGTCTTGGTACGCTGACAGGGGGAAACTCAAAAGTTGCCGGAGTTGGATGTTGCGCTAATTGATGTGCGCCTTTTACTGCAGAAATTCTGACTTCGACGGCGTCAGGCACGGTGATTGGGCTATGCGACCGGGCTTTGGGGTGAAAGGCGCGCGCCCACAAGCGCTTGCCTACCCCAGCTTCAATTTCGCGTGTGTTTTCACCCCAAAACCGCATGCGCATAGCCCAGTCGCCGGGCCGGGTTTGATGCGCTGCGCCGGGTTTGCCGTGAGGCCTTGATTTCTTCAAGGATGCCACGTCAGTTTGAATCGCACCCGGGTGGTCGCTTGGTTGCGGAATTTATAGCTCGGTTTTGGCAACAAGCTAACGTAAACTCAGGCATCTCCAATCCAAGAAGTGCCCCTATGGTTCGTATGGCCGATCGCAGTCTCTGGCTTGTCGCCATCGTCGGGTGTTTACGTCCCTCTGGCTCAGGTCGGCCGAATTGAAGCCACAGGTGTTTCACGTGAAACACCGCCAGCGCCACTAGACCCATGCTCGCGACCTCATTCCATTCCAAAAAAGACCTTATGGCTAAAATTTTCTGTGTCGCCAACCAAAAAGGTGGTGTCGGCAAAACCACTACCACGGTCAATCTGGCGGCTGGTCTGGCCAAGGTCGGGCAGCGCGTACTGATGGTGGATCTGGACCCGCAGGGCAACGCCACCATGGGCTCGGGCGTGGACAAGCGCCAACTTGAACTCACAATTTACGACGTCTTGATCGAGGAAGCCTCGGTGGAAGAGGCCCGGGTCAAAAGCGACAGGTTGATCGAGGCGGGCTGTGGCTACGATATTCTCGGTGCCAATCGCGAGCTGACCGGCGCCGAGGTCGAGATGGTGACGATGGAGCGACGCGAAAAGCGACTGAAAGAAGCTTTGGCCGAGGTGGAGAAAGACTACGACTTCATCCTGATCGACTGCCCGCCGAGCTTGTCGATGCTGACGCTCAACGGCTTGTGCTGCGCGCACGGCGTGATCGTGCCGATGCAGTGTGAGTACTTCGCATTGGAGGGTTTGACCGACCTGGTCAACACCATCAAGCAGGTACACGCCAATCTGAACAAAGACTTGGCCATCATTGGTTTGTTGCGCGTCATGTTTGACCCTCGCATCACGCTGCAGCAGCAGGTGAGCGAGCAACTCAAAGCGCATTTTGGCGACAAGGTGTTCAACACCGTGATTCCGCGCAATGTGCGTCTGGCCGAGGCGCCCAGCTACGGCGTGCCGGGCGTCGTGTTTGACCCCGCGGCCAAGGGCGCGCAAGCTTATGTTGCCTTTGCCCAGGAAATGGTGGCGCGCATTGAAACCATGTAATGGCTGCCATTTATATAATAAATTGGCCTCTAGCCCTCGTCCTGCCTGCCTTAGTAGCTATTTAATTAGTAGTGATTTATGAGCCATGACGTGCCAAGCCCGCAAGTCCTGCTGTTGCCGGATTGGCAGCATGCGGCCCCCGCCCCTTGGCTCAAGCTCTGGCAGACGGCGCACGGTTACCGGCTGGTGGCGCAGCACGACGGGCTGCGCCCGTTGCGCGGTGACTGGATGATGCAGCTCGAAGAAGCGGTGCTGCAATCCAAGCCAGCGCTAACGCCTGATGTGACGCTGGTCGCCAACGGCCTGGGCTGCCTGTTGGTGGCGGCCTGGGCTGCACACTCTCGCCACAGTCACCGGATCAAGGCTGCGCTGCTGGTGGCACCGCTGGATGCCGAACTCGATGCCTTGCGCGCGCGCCTAGCGAGTTGGTCGCCGATTCCCAGGCAGCCTCTGCCATTTCCCAGCCTGCTGCTGGGCCGTCACGACGATCCCGATTGCAGCTTCCTGCGCGCGCAAGCGTTCGCGCACGCCTGGGGCTCCGAGTTCATGGACGCCGGCCCATGTGGGCCGCAGAGCGCCGCGTCCGGCCTGGGCGACTGGCCGCAGGGACGGGCGTTGCTGCAGCGGGTTCAGGACAAAGCGCAAGTGCTGCCGAGGAATGAATCAGACGTAACAAAAGCAGCGCTAACTACCTCGGCCAATCGCCACCCCGATCGATGAAATTACCCCAACAACGACTAGCGACGTGCGCTGGGTGCCTGACGCCGCGTGGACTTGGGGTTTTGCCAAGTCAAGGAGGAGGCCGCAGCGAAGCCGGCCGGGGGACATTCGTGGCGTCTGGCACCCAGCGTGCGCCGCGGGTTAAAGCTGACTGCCCGGGCATCACGAACACTGACTTCGCGCTAACGGTTGCCGCAGCCCACCACTGAAAAGGAAACAAACACCATGGTTACCAAAAAACCCAAAGGACTGGGCCGCGGACTCGATGCCCTGCTCGGGCCTAAAGTGGCGGAGTCGAGTGCGCTGGACGGCTCGGCCAAGGGCGCTGGCGATAACGGTTTGCCGACCACCTTGCTGCTCATCGACCTGGTTGCGGGCCAGTACCAGCCGCGCACCCGCATGGACGAGGGCGCCTTGTACGAGTTGGCCGAATCGATCAAGGCGCAAGGCATCATGCAGCCGATTCTGGTACGCCAGCTCATGGACGGCGTCAACCAGGCCAAGTACGAGATCATTGCCGGTGAGCGCCGTTTTCGCGCCGCCAAACTGGCCGGGCTCGACCGTGTGCCGGTGCTCGTGCGCGATGTGGCCAATGAAGACGCCGCCGCCATGGCCTTGATCGAGAACATTCAGCGCGAAGACCTGAACCCGCTGGAAGAGGCGCAGGGCCTGCAGCGCCTGGTGAAGGAGTTTGGCCGCACCCATGAGCAGGCGGCGCAAGCCGTGGGGCGCTCGCGCAGTGCCGCCAGCAACCTGCTGCGTTTGCTGAACCTGGCCGACCCGGTGCAAACCATGCTGATGGCGGGTGACCTCGACATGGGCCACGCCCGCGCCTTGCTGGTGCTTGACCGTGCCACCCAGATCACGGCGGCAAACCAGATTGCCGCGCGCAGCCTGTCGGTACGCGAGGCTGAGCGTCTGGCCAAGAAATTGAGCGCCGATTTCTCGCTGACCTCGGTTCGCCCGAAAACGGAGAAGTCGCGCGACATGAAGCGGGTCGAAGAGGAGTTGTCCGATCTGCTCACCGCGGCGGTTGAGGTGCATGTGAAAAAGCGCGTCAAGCGGGCCGGACGGCTGGAGGAAATGGGCGAGTTGAGCATCCAGTTCGGCTCACTCGACGAGCTTAATGGGTTGATCGATAAACTGCGGCGCACGGCGACGCGCTGAGCGCCGCATCCGGTCCGGACCGCTCCGCGCCCGCGTGTGCTTTGAGCGCCGAAGGCCGGCCACCCCTACGAACCATCCGCTTGAACCCCATGCTTGTCCGCCTTCGCTGGCCCTTACCCGCCCTCTTGACCTGGGGCGCGGCCTGGGCACTGTTCCTGACGTTGCAGCAAGTTGGCGCATCCGTGTGGATTGCACTGGCGGGCGCCGCCGCGATCGGCGTGGCCCTCAGTGGCTGGGCCAGCAGCTGGTGGCGCCGCGCCATCATCGCCTTGGGTTTTCCGGTGTCGCTGGCGCTCTCTGGCGCGGCCCATGTGCCGCCCTGGGCCTGGCTGTTTCCGCTGGCCTTGCTGCTGCTGATCTACCCGCTCAATGCCTGGCGTGACGCACCCCTGTTTCCAACACCCCAACACGCGCTGCGTGAGCTGGCCGGGTCGGCGCCCCTGCCCGCGGGGGCATGGGTGCTTGATGCGGGTTGCGGCCTGGGCGATGGACTGAAGGCCTTGCGCGAAGCCTACCCCGCAGCGCAGCTGCACGGTCTGGAATGGAGCTGGCCCTTGCGTGCCCTGTGTGCCCTGCGATGCCCGTGGGCGCGCGTTCGCCAGGGCGATATCTGGTGCGCCGATTGGGCGCCGTATGCCTTGGTCTACTTGTTTCAGCGCCCGGAGAGTATGGGGCGTGCCGTCGCCAAGGCGCGGGCGCAACTCCAGCCAGGTTCCTGGCTGGTGAGTCTGGAATTTGAAGCGGCTGAACTCGTGGCGCAAGCCGTCCTGAGCGCGCCCGACGGCCGCACGGTCTGGCTGTACCGCGCGCCCTTGCTGGTGCGCCAGCATTAGATGGCCGGGCCCATGCCGCGCGCCCCAAAGAGCACCGTCGTGGCCTAAACTGGCGCCTTGACAAAACGCGTGATGATAAGTATTCCAAGTTTTAAAAGGTAAACCCGACCATGGCTCCACCCGACCCCAGTCCCGCGCTCGACGCCGATTCGATGCAAGCTGCTGCGGCGGTCGCCGCTTTTGCCATCGTCTCGCTGGCCGGCATCCGCAGCTCAGACACCGGCAAGCACATTCTGCGGGTGCAGCATTATGTCCAGTGCCTGGTGCAACGTCTGAAGGAGCATCCACGCTTTGCCGCAGTTTTGACCGAGTCCTACTGCCGCATGCTGCTGCAGTCGCTGCCCTTGTATGACATGGGCACGATTGGCGTTCCGGACCGGATTCTGCTCAAGCCCGGGGCCCTGACACCGGCCGAGTACGAGATCATCAAATCTCACCCCACCCTGGCCCATCACGCCATCGAACGGGCAGAATTGAATTTGGATTGCACGTCGCCATCGCTGCAGACGGTCAAGGAACTGGTGTATTCCCATCATGAAAAATGGGACGGCAGCGGTTATCCGCAGGGTTTGTCAGAGAAGATGATTCCCTTGTCGGCGCGCCTGATCGCGATCGCCGATGTCTACGATGCCTTGATCTCGCAGCGCGTGTACCGGGCCGGGCTGCCTCATGATCAGGCCGTCGCCATCATTTTTCAGGGGCGCGCCAGCCATTTTGACCCCGACATGGTGGATGTTTTCATTGAAATTCAGGATGAGTTCCGGGCCATCGCGCTGCGCTTTGCGGACACTGAGACTGATATGCAAAGGAAAATCACCTACATGGCCAATGCCATCGCAGAAGACGTGCATCTGTAGACCTGTAGCGGGCCGGGTTGCCCGCCGGTTGTCCGGCAATACCCTGCTATGCCGCCTCGTCAACCATCTGCATGGTTTTCTCTTCAACCTCTTGGGCCACTTGCACCAGGGCACCGTCCTGTGACAGCATTGACAGCATGGGGACAGGCTTGATCATGCCGATCTGCGTCTGCCCTTTTTCCGTGAAGACCGAGATGCGGCACGGCAAGGCCATGTTCAGCCGCATATCGACCGACAGCACTTTGGCTGCCTGGCCGGGGTTGCAGACCTCGAACACCTTGCACTCTTCTTCGAATGCAAGGCCTTTGCTCCGCAGTGTCGCCCCCAGGTTGTGCACGTGGAGAACGCCAAAGCCATGGCGCAGCACGGCGGCCTCCAGGTCGGTGGACGCCTGGTCAAATGACTTGCTGCTCTGAACGGTGTAATACATAAATACCCCTCGATGTTGGATTGGACATCTGTCAGCGGCTCCGCCTGACAGGCTAGACGGACCTTTTTATCACGTCCTGGAATGATGGTCTGTGCGATTGAGCACAGACCCGGCCGAACCAGCCCCCCGCTGGGTAGCCCAAGCGCCAAGCCATCGGTCTCTTTGGCCCCCAGGCCCTAGGTCCCGGCATCAAGGGCCCAGTCATAGTCAATCGTCAACGGCGCATGGTCAGAAAATTTCTCGCCCTTGTAGATGTCCACCGACCGTGCGCCCGATGCCATACCCGCTGTCGCCAGGTGATAGTCCAGGCGCCAGCCGACGTTCTTGGCATAGGCCTGGCCCCGGTTGCTCCACCAAGTGTAGGCTTCGTCGGTGGTGCTGGGATGCAGTTGCCGGTACACGTCCACCAAGCCGGCCTCGGTCAACAACTTCGTCATCCAGGCCCGCTCTTCGGGCAAAAAACCAGAGTTCTTGCGATTGCCTTTCCAGTTTTTAAGGTCGATTTCCTGGTGCGCGATGTTCACGTCGCCGCACAAAATGAACTCGCGCTCGCTCTTGAGCTGCGCCAGGTGCAAGTAGAACTCTTCGAGAAAACGAAACTTGGCCTGCTGGCGTTCCTCGCCAGAGGAGCCACTGGGGAAATAGCAGCTGATGATCGAGCGCTTGGCGTTGGGGGTGTCAAAGCGCAACTCGACGTAGCGGCCCTCGGCGTCAAACTGGGATGAGCCGTAGCCAACCCGCACCTCGCTGGGTTCATGTCGGGTATACAGGCCAACGCCAGAATAACCTTTTTTCTCGGCAAAATGAAAGTGGCCGCGCAAGCCGGCCAGATGTTCAAAGCGGCCCTGCATATCAGCCGCTTGGGCCCTGACCTCCTGCACACAAATACAATCAGGCTGAGTCAGGGTGAGCCAGGCTTCCAGGCCTTTGGCGTTAGCAGAGCGGATGCCGTTGAGGTTAAGGCTGGTTAATTTAAACAAGGAATTTCCCGATGGCGACAAGTGGTGAAACAAAAACCGGCGCAGCCCGCGCGCCAGACACACTGGCCCAGGACTTTGTGCAGTTTGCATTGGATTGTGGCGTGTTGCGCTTTGGTGAATTCAAAACCAAAGCCGCACGCCTGAGCCCCTATTTTTTTAACGCCGGCTTGTTCGACGACGGAGCCAAGCTGGGGCGACTGGCGCAATTTTATGCGCAGCGTTTGCTCACGAGTCCGATTGAATTCGACATGATTTTTGGCCCCGCCTACAAGGGCATCCCCCTCGGTGCGGCGCTGGCCGTTGAACTGGCCCGCCAGGGCCACAACGTCCCATTTGCCTATAACCGCAAGGAAACCAAGGATCACGGCGAGGGGGGAACCCTGGTCGGCGCCCCGCTCAAGGGTCGGGTGCTGATTGTGGACGACGTCATGTCCGCCGGCACCGCCGCCCGCGAATCGATCGCCATCATTCAGGCGGCAGGCGCGACTGCCCACGCCGTCGTGATTGCACTGGACCGGCAGGAAATGGCCACAGAGCAGCGTGGTGCATCGGTGGTCGACGTTCCTTACAGCGCGGTGCAGTACGTGCGTGAGCAACTCGGCCTGCAGGTCTGTGCCATTGCCAAGCTGGCGGATTTGATGCAGTATCTTGCCAAGGACGGCGCCGTGGAGTTCGCCGCTGACCATCAACGCGTGCTGGCCTATCGGCGGCGCTACGGCGTAGAAGAAAGTTAAACATGTTCAGATGGAACGGGTTCGATGCGACGCAAATGTGCATTGGCGTGCTGCTGCTGATTCTGTCAGGCATGGCACTTGCACAGGCGCCGCAGGCGAACAATGGAGTCGGCATCTATACCTGCATCGATGCACGCGGGCGAAGCTTGACCTCGGACCGACCCATTCCCGAGTGCACCGACCGCGAACAAAAAGTGCTCAACCCCAGCGGCACGGTCAAAGCCCGGGTGAGTGCCACCCTGACCGCACAGGAGCGCACGGCGCTTGAGGCGAAGGAGAAAGCAGCCCAAGAAGAGCGGGGGCGCCTGAATGAAGAGAAACGGCGCGACCGCGCGCTGTTGGCGCGCTACCCGAATCAGGCGGTGCATGACAAGGAACGCGCTGAGGCATTGGCGCAGATTGGCGTGGTGCGCCAAGCGGCAGCGCACCGCGTGAAAGAACTGCTGCGCCAGCGCACGCTGCTCAATGAAGAGATGGAGTTTTACAAGAAAGACCCGAGCAAAGCCCCGCCCGCCGTGCGGCGCCAGGCTGACGAGCTGGCTCAGAGCCTGGCGATTCAGGACCGGTTTATTGTCGATCAGGACGCGGAAATCAAGCGCGTCAACGCGCGTTTTGAAGAAGAATTGCTGCGGCTGAAGCGCTTGTGGCCCTTGCAGTCAGCGCCACCAGCGGTCAGCAACCCGATGTAAAGGGCGACTGCCCCGTAAAGCCGCCGAAATCAGGCCAGTTTCTGGCGCAGCAGGTCGTTAACTTGCTGCGGATTCGCCTTGCCCTGGCTGCCCTTCATGATCTGCCCGACCAGCGCGTTGAGCGCCTTGCTGTTGCCGGCCTTGTACTGCTCGATGTTTTTCGGGTTGGCGGCCAGCACCTCGTCCACAATTTTTTCCAGCGCGCCGCTGTCGTTCATCTGCTTGAGGCCTTTGGACTCAATCACCGCATCGACATCAGCAGAGGCATCGCCCCACATCGCATCGAGCACCTGCTTGGCCGCGTTGTTGGACAGGGTTCCATCCGTAATGCGGCTGATCAACAAGCCCAACTGCGTGGCCGCAACGGGCGCTTGCGCGATGTCGATCTCATCCGCATTGAGTCGTCTAGCCACCTCGCCCATGATCCAGTTGCTGGCCAGTTTGGCTTGCCCGCAAGCTTGGGTGGTGGCTTCGAAATAGGCCGCGATGGCGCGGCTTTGCGTCAAGGCCGTGGCGTCGTAGTCGGACAGACCCAAGTCACTGACAAAGCGCTGTGCCATCACGCGCGGCAACTCGGTCATCCCGGCGCGCACGCGCTGCACCCAGTCAGCGGCGATCACCAGCGGCGGCAAATCCGGGTCGGGAAAATAACGATAGTCTGCCGCATCTTCCTTGCTGCGCATGGCGCGCGTCTCACCCGTGTCAGGGTCAAACAACACGGTCGCCTGTTCAATCGCGTGGCCGTCTTCAATCTGCTCGATCTGCCAGCGTACTTCATAGTCAATCGCTTGCTGCATGAACTTGAAGCTGTTGAGGTTCTTGACCTCGCGGCGTGTGCCCAGCGGTGCGCCGGGCTTGCGCACCGACACGTTGGCGTCGCAGCGGAAACTGCCCTCTTGCATATTGCCGTCGCAGATGCCGATCCAGGTCACGATCTTGTGCAACTCCTTGGCGTAGGCGACCGCCTCCGCACTGGAGCGCATGCCGGGCTCGGTCACGATCTCCAGCAGCGGCGTGCCGGCGCGGTTCAAGTCGATGCCGGTCTGGCCCACGTAGTCTTCGTGCAGCGACTTGCCCGCGTCTTCTTCCAGGTGGGCTCGCACCAGCCGGACTGCCGTTTTTTCAGCGCCCAAGAAGAATTCGACCTCGCCACCGACCACCACCGGAATTTCAAACTGGCTGATCTGGTAGCCCTTGGGCAGGTCGGGATAAAAATAGTTCTTGCGCGCAAAAATGCTGCGCGGCGACACCTGGGCACCAATCGCCAGCGCGAACTGGATGGCGCGCTCGACCGCGCCCTTGTTCATCACCGGTAAGGTGCCGGGCAGCGCCAGGTCCACGGCGCACGCTTGCGTGTTGGGCTCGGCGCCAAAGGCGGTCGATGCGCGGCTGAAAATCTTGGACTGGGTGGACAACTGGGCGTGGGTCTCGAAGCCGATCACGACTTCATAGCCCTGCACCAGCGGGGATGGGGTGGCAGCGCGTGACGCTGACGGTGTTTTTTCAATGAACGTGGTCATGCTCAGAATCCTTCAGGCTTGGCCATGTGCCAGTCGGTGGCCTGCTGGAAGCGATGTGTCACGTTGAGCAACTTCGCCTCCTGCAGATAATTGCCGATCAGCTGCAGTCCGACCGGCATGTGATGGGCGCCAAAGCCGACCGGCAGGCTCATACCCGGCAGACCCGCCAGCGAGCCCGGCAGCGTGAAGATGTCGGCCAGGTAGTCGGCCAGCGGATCATTGCCGTGCCCGCCCAATTTCCAGGCCACCGTGGGCGCCACCGGCCCGGCGATCACGTCGCAGCGTTTAAACGCTTGCTGGAAATCGTCGGCAATCATGCGGCGAATCTTTTGCGCCTGCAAGTAGTAAGCGTCGTAGTAGCCGTGGCTCAGCACATAGGTGCCGATCATGATGCGGCGCTTGACCTCGTCGCCAAAACCCTCAGAACGGGTCTTCTTGTACATGTCGGTCAGGTCGGTGTACTGGTCTGCCCGGTGACCAAACTTGACGCCGTCAAAACGGCTCAGGTTGCTTGACGCTTCGGCGGGTGCAATGACGTAGTAAACGGGAATCGACAACTCGGTGCGCGGCAGCGAAATCGGTACCAGCTTGGCACCCAGTTTTTCATATTCCTTCAAAGCGGCATCCACGGCCGCGCGCACGTCGTCACTCAGGCCCTCGCCAAAAAATTCAGCGGGCACGCCAATGCGCAAACCTTCAACAGATTCATTGAGCAATCGCGTGAAATCCTCGGCGGGCACATCCAGCGAGGTTGAATCCCGGTCCGGGTCCGGCCCGCACATGCCCGAGAGCAGCAAGGCACAGTCCTGCGCCGTGCGTGCCATCGGGCCGGCCTGGTCCAGGCTGGAGGCGAAGGCCACCATCCCGTAGCGCGAGGCGCGTCCGTAGGTGGGTTTGATGCCGGTGACGCCGCAAAATGAGGCCGGTTGCCGGATCGAGCCGCCGGTGTCGGTGCCGGTGGCAGCGGGCACCAGGCGCGCGGCCACCGCCGCGGCGCTGCCGCCTGAGGAGCCGCCGGGGGTGCGGGTGGCGTCCCACGGGTTCTTCACCGGGCCAAAGGCCGAGTTTTCATTGGCCGAGCCCATGGCAAATTCATCGCAATTGAGTTTGCCCAAAGTCACCGCGCCTTGTTCGGCCAGTCGGGTCACCACGCTGGCATCAAACGGGGAGCGATACCCGGCCAGCATTCTGGAGCCCGCCGTGCTCACAAAATCGCGAGTGACAAAAATATCCTTGTGCGCCAGCGGCACGCCCAGCAGCGAAGGCGTCGCGCCAGCAGCGGCCAACGCCAGGTCGGCGGCGCGAGCCTGGCACAGCGTTGCTTCTTCATTGAAGTCCAGAAAAGCCCCGAGCGAGGCATGGGCATGGGCGCGGGTCAAAAAGTGCTGGGCCGTTTCCAGGGCCGAGACCTGGCGCGTGCGCAGCAGGCTGGCGAGTTGGGCGACGGTGAGGTCGTGCAGTGCAGTAGAGGTAGTCATCTTTTTGTTGTGGGTTGACGCTGTTACTCGATCACCTTGGGCACCAGAAACAGGCTGTGCTCTTGCGCGGGCGCGTTGCGCATGTTGGCTTCGCGGTTGTCGGTCTCGCTGACCCGGTCTTCCCGCAAGCGCAGAGTGACGTCCTGAATGGTCGCCACCGGGTGGGCCAAAGGCTCAAGGCCAGCGGTATCGACCGCACACATCTTCTCGACCAGGGTAAAGAAGCCGTTGAGCTGTGTCAGCATGCGCTCACTCTCGGCCGGTTGCAGCTCCAGCCGGGCCAGGTTGGCTATTCGGGCGATGTCAGCAGAAGTGAGGGACATAGGGTATTTTCATTCGAAACCGGTTGTAAAACACCTCTAAAGAGGAAGCGCCGGCCAGGTTGTACACAGGCAATAGAGTATTATCCTGCCTTTGGCAATGGGTCTGCGACCCTGCAGAATTTTGCCAATAAAACCCGATTTTGAACCCGTTAACCAGGCGATGGCAGGCCGAAGCTCCCACCATGCCCGAGAGGATTATTAATGTTTGGAGCATTCCGTCAGTACTTCTCCACTGACTTGGCGATCGACCTTGGTACCGCCAACACCTTGATTTATGTGCGCGACAAGGGCATTGTGCTCGACGAGCCCTCCGTGGTGGCCATTCGCCACGAAGGCGGTCCGCAAGGCAAGAAGACGATTCAGGCTGTGGGCAAAGAGGCCAAAGCCATGCTGGGCAAAGTGCCCGGCAACATCGAAGCGATTCGCCCGATGAAAGACGGCGTCATTGCCGACTTCACCGTCACCGAGCAGATGCTCAAGCAGTTCATCAAAATGGTGCACCCTCGCTCCATATTTCGGCCCAGCCCGCGCATCATCATCTGCGTGCCTTGCGGTTCGACCCAAGTCGAGCGCCGCGCCATTCGCGAGTCGGCGCTTGGCGCGGGCGCCAGCGACGTCTACCTGATCGAAGAACCGATGGCCGCGGCCATCGGCGCCGGCTTACCGGTGTCCGAAGCCAGTGGCTCCATGGTGGTTGACATTGGCGGGGGCACCACCGAGGTCGGCGTGATCTCGCTTGGCGGCATGGTCTACAAAGGCAGCGTGCGCGTTGGCGGCGACCGCTTTGACGAGGCCATCATCAACTACATCCGGCGCAACTACGGCATGCTCATTGGCGAGCCCACCGCGGAAGCCATCAAGAAGAAGATTGGTTCGGCTTTCCCTGGCAGCGAAGTGCGTGAAATGGAAGTGCGTGGCCGCAACCTGTCTGAAGGCGTTCCGCGCAGCTTCACGATTTCCAGCAACGAAATCCTCGAAGCCCTGACTGAACCAATCAACAACATTGTGTCGGCGGTCAAAAACGCGCTGGAACAAACTCCCCCGGAGTTAGGGGCCGACATTGCCGACCGCGGCATGATGCTCACCGGTGGCGGCGCGCTGCTGCGCGACCTGGACCGTCTGCTGGCCGAAGAAACCGGCCTGCCGGTGCTGGTGGCCGAAGACCCCTTGACCTGCGTGGTGCGGGGTTGCGGCATGGCGCTGGAGCGGATGGACCGCCTGGGCTCCATTTTTACCAGCGAATAAGCCAAAGGCGCAGCGATGCCCCTTGGTACGCTGGACGGGACACCGCCGCCTTTCTTCCGACAGGGCCCCTCGGCCCTGTCCAAACTCATTTTCTTCAGCCTGCTGGCCTTGTTCCTGATGGTGGCCGATGCCCGCCTGCAGCTGGCGCGGCCCTTGCGGGCGGCAGTGGCCACCGCGCTGTATCCGGTGCAATGGTTGGCGCTGCAGCCGGTGCTGTGGGCACGCGGCGGCGGCAAATACTTTGAGTCCCTCAAGCGCTCCCAGACCGGTGAAGAGGCCGCCTTGTTCAAGCTCGGCCTGCAGTCCCAGCGTGCCAGTCAGGTCGAGCAACTGCTGCTGGAAAATACCCGCTTGCGTGCGCTGCTGGCGCTGCGCGAGCGCGTGAGCACGCCCGCCCAGGCGGCCCAGGTTCTCTATGACGCGGCGGACCCCTACACGCGCAAAGTTGTCATCGACCGTGGCCTGCTGGACGGCATCGTCGCTGGCTCTCCGGTGCTGGACGAAGCCGGGGTGCTGGGCCAGGTGACCCGGGTCTACCCAATGGTCAGTGAAGTCACTTTGATCACTGACCGGGACCAGGCCATTCCGGTGCTCAACGCCCGCACCGGCGCGCGCGGCGTGGCTTTTGGCGACCCGGCCCTGCGCGCCAGCGCGCTGGAACTGCGCTTCATGGCCGCCAATATAGACGTGCAAGTGGGCGACCTGCTCACCACCAGCGGTGTGGACGGCGTCTATCCGCCGGGCTTACCGGTGGCCAAGGTGACCAAAGTTGACCGCCGCGTTGACTCGGCTTTTGCGCGCATCAGCTGCGAGCCCCTGGCCTTGGTGTCGGGCGTGGTGCATGTGATGGTGCTCAAACCCGTGGCCAGCCAAATGGCCGCGCAGCCGCTCTTGCCAGCCGCTGCCGAGCCGCGCGGCAGAGGAATCAAAAAATGATCATGCGTCCGGGCCATCAGCTGCTGCTGCCTGCCAACCCTTTCTTCATCTGGGGCAGCCTGTTGGTCGCCCTGATGCTCAATATGGTGCAGAACATGGGGCTGTGGGGGCGCGCCGCCTGGATGCCCGACCTGCTGGCGCTGGTGCTGGTGTTTTGGAGCATTCACCAGCCCCGGCGCGTCGGCATCGGTGCTGCCTTTGTATTGGGCCTTTTCATCGACGTGCACCAGGGGGCGATGTTGGGTCAGCATGCCTTGAGCTACACCATGCTGAGCTTTCTGGCCATTGCCATCCACCGACGCCTGCTTTGGTTTGCGGTGCCGTCCCAGGCGTTTCAGGTCTTGCCCCTGTTCGTGGTGGCGCATGCTATTGCGCTGAGTGTGCGCCTGTTGGCAGGCGGTGGCTTTCCCGGCTGGTGGCTGTTGCTGGCGCCGCTGATCGAGGCACTCTTGTGGCCAGTGGTCAGCGTGTTGTTGCTGGCGCCGCAGCGCAGAACGCCCGATCCCGATGCCCACCGTCCTCTTTAAGCCCTTCGCTGCGTTGTCATGACCGAACTGCGCAACGTCGAGGCCGATCTGTCGCGTTTTCACGCGCGGGTGTTGGTGGTCGGCCTGGTGGTGGTGCTGTTTTTCTTGCTGTTGCTGTCTCGTCTGGTGTATTTGCAGGTGCTGCGCCACGACGACCTGCTCGAGCAGGCCGAAAGCAACCGCACGGCGATAGTGCCGGTGGTGCCCAACCGCGGCCTGATCCTGGACCGAAATGGCATTGTGCTGGCCAGCAATTACTCCGCCTACACGCTGGAAGTGACGCCGTCCAAGGTGCACGACCTGGAGCAGACCATCAGTGCGCTGGGGCAAGTGCTCGAGATCACGCCGCGTGACCGCCGCCGCTTCAAGAAGCTGCGCGAAGAATCCAAGAGTTTTGAGTCGCTGCCGCTGCGCACCCGCCTCAGTGACGAAGAGGTGGCCAAATTTGCGGTGCAACGCTATCGTTTCCCCGGTGTTGATATCAAGGCGCGCCTGTTTAGAAATTATCCCTATGGCGAACTGGCCAGCCACGTGATCGGTTACATCGGGCGCATCAACCAGAGCGAAAAAGAGAAAATTGACGACTCCGACGAGCAGGCCAACTACCGCGGCACCGACTACATCGGCAAGCTCGGCATCGAGCAGAGCTATGAGACCCAGTTGCACGGCATCACCGGCGTTGATTCGATGGAGACCTCGGCCGGCGGGCGCGCCATGCGCCGCCTGGACAGCAACCCGGCCACGCCCGGCAACACCATTCAACTGGCGATCGACATCAGGCTGCAGCACTTGGTGGAGCAGTTGTTTGGCGAGCGCCGCGGGGCGCTGGTGGCGCTGGACCCCAGGAGCGGTCAAGTGTTGGCCTTTGTCAGCAAACCCACCTTTGACCCGAATCTGTTTGTTGAAGGCATTGACCAGGAAAGCTGGCAAGGGCTCAACGAATCCATCGACAAACCGCTGCTCAACCGCGCGCTGCGCGGCACTTACCCGCCGGGCTCCACCTACAAGCCCTTCATGGCGCTGGCGGCCTTGACGACGGGCAAGCGCTCGGCCAGCACGCTGATCAACGACCCCGGTTTTTTCATGTTTGGCGGGCGCCGCTTTGGCAGCCCGGAAAACGAGCGTGGCGGCATCATGGACATGCACCGCGCCATCGTGGAGTCCAGCAACGTCTACTTCTACTCACTGGCCAACGAGCTCGGCGTGGACGCCATGCACGACTTCATGAAACCGTTCGGGTTTGGCCAGATCACCGGCATCGACATCCTCGGCGAGCTGCGTGGCGTGCTGCCCAGCCAGGACTGGAAGCGCAATTACTACAAACGCCCGGAGCAGCAAAAGTGGTACGCGGGTGAAACCATTTCTCTGGGCATCGGGCAGGGTTACAACAGCTTCACCATGTTGCAACTGGCGCAGGCCACTGCCATCGTGGCCAACAATGGCATCAAGCACAAGCCCCAGCTGGTGATTGCCACCCAGGAGGCCGGCAGCCAGGTCAGCGTGCCGGTGGCACCCGAGCCGTCCGAGAGCCTGGGGTTAAAGCCAGAGCACATCAACGTGATCCGCCAAGCCATGGTGGGTGTGACGCAACAGGGCACATCCAGGCGTGTTTTTGCCGGCGCGCCGTATCTCAGTGGTGGCAAAACCGGCACGGCGCAGGCCGTGGGCCTTCGACGGAACGAGCGCTACAACGCTGCGCGCATGGAAGAACGCCAGCGTGACCACTCGCTCTACATTGCCTTTGCGCCGGCCGAGGCGCCCAGCATCGCCTTGGCGGTGATCGTGGAAAACGCCGGCTTTGGCTCCACCTCGGCGGCCCCGATCGCGCGGCGCCTGATTGATTACCTGCTACTGGGCCAGTACCCAAGCCAAGAGGACATCGAGGCGGTGCAAAAAGGCCTGGCGACGGCCCCGATTGGCAAGCCGCGCACGGTGGCACAAGTGCCCTGGCCGCCGGGCAACCTGGTCACTCCCGCCGCCAGTGCACCCGCCATAGCGACCAGCGCCACGCCAAGCGTTCGCTAACGAAGGAACGCGTCGTAACCGGTTTTCAGAATCAGCGCACTCACCACCAGGATGAAAAAGACCCGCACAAAGCCGGTGCCGTGCTTGAGCGCCAGGCGCGTGCCGAGCAGGCTGCCTGCCACGTTGGCCAGCGCCATGGCCAGCACAAAATGCCACCAGATGTGTCCCTTGGCGACGAACAGAAAAAGCGCGGCCACGTTGGTGGCGGTGTTGATTAGCTTGGCAGCGGCAGACGCGCTCAGAAAATCGTAGCCCAGCACGCGCACAAACAGGAACACCAGAAAGCTTCCCGTACCCGGGCCAAAAAAACCGTCGTAAAAGCCGATCACGCCGCCAATGGCCGCCGCCAACCAGGCCTCTTTGGCGCCCGAAAAAAGGGGTGCGTGGGTGCGCCCCAGCTCCTTCTTGAACACGGTGTAGATCAGTACCGCCAGCAAGACGGCCGGCAGCAGCTTGCGCAAATAGTCTGGCGACACCACGGTGACCAGCCAGGCGCCGGCAAAAGACGCCACAAAACCGGCTGCGGCCGCGGGTAGGAGCGCGGCCCAGCGCATCTCAACGCGGCGACTGAACTGCCAGGTGGCAAAGCCGGTGCCCCAGACCGAGGCGCCCTTGTTGGTGCCAAACAGCGTGGCCGGGTGCGCGGCGGGGAAGGTAGCAAACAGGGCAGGCACCAGAATCAGACCGCCGCCGCCCACAATGGAATCCACAAAGCCGGCCAACAATGAGGCGAGCGATACGATGAGCAGTTCCATGAGGGCATTGTCGCATTCGGGGATGGCTGCCCCCGAATGCAATACTGATAGCTGTATATGCAGTGAAGACGGGGGCTAGCGGCTGATTTGGCAAAAAAAACACCGGGGTTTCCGGTGCTGTTTTCAGGGTCATCGTCGCTGGATGACCTCGCTTTTTTTAGTTGCCTCTTGCTGCTTTTGTCTCGCCGGGCCTTTCAGTGTCAACGTACGCTGGGCGCGTTGACGATGCGGTTGACTTTACGTGGTGGTGGCGGCCAGCGCATCAGGACTTACCCTGTTCGCATTTACCCTCTCACCTGCCGGGTTGCATCCTCAACAATCCAGCGCGCCGCCTTTTCGGCGATCATCAGGGTTGGCGAGTTGGTGTTGCCGCTGGTGATGAGTGGCATAACGCCGGCGTCGACCACCCGCAGGCCCGCAATCAGGCCGCCGTGCGCGCCACGCACCCGCAGGCGGGCGTCAAGCACCGCCAGCGGGTCGTCGTCAGCCCCCATTTTGGTGGTGCCAACGGGGTGAAAGATGGTGGTGGCAATGTCACCGGCCAGGCGCGCCAGTTCGGCGTCGCTCTGGAACTGCACGCCGGGTTTGAACTCCTGTGGCTGGTAGTTGGCCAAAGCCGGTTGTGCCACGATGGCGCGGGTCAGGCGCAGGGAGTCCGCCGCCACCTGGCGGTCCGCTTCAGTGCTCAGATAGTGCGGCGCAATCGCCGGCGCCGCATCAAAGTGCGGGCTCTGGATTTGCACCGTGCCGCGGCTGCTGGGTTGCAGGTTGCACACGCTGGCGGTGAAGGCATTGAAGCGGTGCAGCGGTTCACCAAAGGCGTCCAGGCTCAGTGGCTGCACGTGGTACTCGATGTTGGGGTAAGGCTGGCCCGGATCGCTGCGGGTAAAGGCGCCCAGTTGGCTCGGCGCCATGCTCATTGGGCCGCTGCGCTTGAGCGCGTATTCCAGGCCGATCATGGCCTTGCCCCAAGCTGAGGCGGCTTGCGTGTTGAGCGTCTTCACGCCGCTCACCTTGAACACGGTGCGAATCTGCAAATGGTCCTGCAGGTTGGCGCCCACGCCCGGTGCGTTCACTTGCACCGCGATGCCGTGCTGCTGCAGGAGCGCGGCCGGGCCAATGCCCGAGAGCTGCAATATCTGGGGCGAGCCGATGCTGCCGGCGCTCAAAATGACTTCGCCAGTGGCATGGGCGTTGACCATCTCGCCTTTCAGGCACACCTGCACACCGCTGCAGCGCTGAGCACCGTCGCCCTGGGTTTGCAATTGCAGCCGGGCCGCCTGGGCCGAGGTCCAGAGCGTGAAGTTAGGCCTGTCCATGCAGGTGGGGCGCAGAAAAGCCCTGGCCGTGCTCCAGCGCCAGCCCTTTTTCTGATTGACCTCAAAGTAACCGACGCCCTCGTTGGAGCCGGCGTTGAAGTCCTCGGTGGGCGCAATGCCCGCCTGCTGAGCCGCCTGGGCAAAAGCATCCAGAATGTCCCAGCGCAGCCGTTGCTTCTCGACTCGCCATTCGCCGCCACTACCATGAAATTTCTTGAAATCTTCAAGTCTTTTTGGCCCCTGGCCCGCGTCTTTATTGCGTGAACAGCTATTCAATTTATAGTGATCTTCGTGCGCCATGAAGTCGCTCAAGCTGTTCTGCCACGACCAGGCATCGTCGCCGGTGAGGCGCGCCCACTCGTCATAGTTGTGCGCCTGGCCGCGCATGTAGATCATGCCGTTGATGCTGCTGCAGCCGCCCAGTGTCTTGCCACGCGGGTAGCGCAGCGCGCGGCCATTCAGACCGACTTCGGCCTCGGTCTGAAACAGCCAGTCTGTGCGTGGGTTGCCAATGCAGTGCAGGTAGCCTACCGGGATGTGAATCCAGGGATAGTTGTCTTTACCGCCAGCCTCGATCAGCAGCACGCGTTTGGCTGGATCCTTGGACAAGCGGTTCGCCAGCAGGCAACCGGCGGTGCCAGCGCCGATGATGATGTAGTCAAACGTGGTGTTCATGCAGGCCCCGGGTTGCGTGCGGGCATTTTGCCGCAAGCTCGCAGACCGTCAAGCGCCAAGGTGTCAGCGGGTGCGACTCCAAGTGAGTGCGCTTCAGGTGAATGGTTCTTTTCGGAAGCACTCGGGTGAGTCTGTTGGATCGGGCAGACATCACTTTGGTTGTTGAATCAGCCGGGCGACGCGCTTTGCTTCGTGTCCCCCGCCCGCTTCGCGTTCTCCTGTCCTTGACCTTCGCAAAGCGCATCACCCGACTGATTCTGCGAGCGATTGGGTACGCCGACAGGGGGAATTCAAAAGGTGCCTGCGGTGGGTGTGACGCGAATGAATTTGGGGCGTTGACTCAAAATTTCTGACCCTCACAACGCTAGGCACGGTGATTGGGCTATGCGACCGGGCTTTGGGGTGAAAGGCGCGCGCCCACAGCCGCTTGTATACCCCAGCTGCAATTTCGCGTGTGTTTTCACCCCAAAACCGCATGCGCATGGCCCAGTCGCCGGGCCGGGTTTAATACGCAAAGCCGGGGTTTGACGTGAGGCCTTGATTTCTTCAGCGTGCCACATCACTTTGAATCGCACCCGGTGTCAGCGCTTGGCGTTACGATCTCCGCATGCTTCGTTGTCATCACCGCCGGTCTGAGTCGCCATGAGTCCGCACGCTCCGCGTATTGAGCGCGACGCGCAAGCCGCTCTTCGGCTGTTGGGCGACTGGTCGGCCGCGCGCCTGGCCGAGCCCGGCACTTGGGCGCAGATTCAAGCTGGGCTGGCTTTTGCTGCGCCAGCCCAAGCGTTGGCGCTGAGCTGGGACTTGCGCGACTTGCAGCGCCTGGACCACACCGGCGCCCAGGTGCTTTGGAACGCTTGGGGCCGTGAGTGGCCGGGCCAGCTGCTGATCGAGCCGGCACAGCGCGCCATGCTGGCCCGTGTGGCGCAGTACGCCCTGCCAGAGCCGGTGGCGCGGCGCAGCAATGCCTGGCAGTTGTTTCTGGCCCTGGGCGCGACCGTCTGGCTCGTGATTGACCATCTCAAGGACGCGACCCAGCTGCTGGGTCAGTTGCTGCTTGATGTGCTCACGCTCCTGCGCGCGCCCACCAAGGGCCCGTGGCGCGATGTGTCGGGCCACGTATTTCGCATTGGCGCTACCGCCTTGCCGATCACCGCGCTGCTGGGTTTTTTGATTGGCGTGGTGCTGGCGTACCTGATGTCGCTACAACTGCGCCAGTTTGGCGCTGACAGCTTCATCGTCAATATTCTGGGCATGTCAGTGATCCGCGAGCTCGGGCCGATGCTCGCTGCCATCTTGATTGCCGGGCGCTCGGGCTCGACCATCACGGCGCAAATCGGCGTGATGCGAGTCACCGAAGAGTTGGACGCCATGCGCGTCATGGGCATCCCGCAGGGTTTCCGGTTGGTGCTGCCGCGCGCCATCGCCATGGCGCTGGCGATGCCGTTGCTCGCGGTTTGGACTTCGCTGGCGGCGCTGTTTGGCGGCATGCTGGCCGCAGACCTGACCATGGGCGTGACGCCGGCCTACTTTTTCGCCGCTTTGCCACGCGCCGTCGAAATCTCGAACCTGACGCTGGCGGTGGGCAAGTCGGCGGTGTTCGGGCTGCTGATCGGCCTGATCGGCTGCCACTATGGCCTGCGCATCAAGCCCAACACCGAGAGCTTGGGCCAAGGCACCACCGCCTCGGTCGTGACCTCGATCGCGATGGTGATTCTGGTGGATGCGGCGTTTGCGCTGGTGTTCAAGGATGTCGGCCTGTGAACGACAGCACCGCCGTCAACACGCCTGCCGCGCCTGCCCCGGACGTGGTCGAGATCGACAAACTGTGGTCGGTGTTCCACAGCGCCGGGCGCGACGCGGTGGTGCATCAGGACCTGGACCTGCGCATCGTTGATGGTGAATTCATGAGCATTGTGGGTGGTTCCGGCAGTGGCAAGACCGTGCTGCTGCGCCAGATGCTCGGGCTTGAAAAGCCGGCACGCGGGCGCGTCACGGTGCTGGGCAAGCCCGCCGCGCAGCTCGGCGCCGAGGGCGCGGCCAGCCGCGTCGGCATGCTGTTCCAGCATGGTGCGCTGTACTCGGCCTTCACCGTGCTGGAGAACATTGCGTTTGCGCTGCGCGAGCTTGGCACCCTGCCCTCTAAGCTGGTGCGCGAGGTGGCGATGGTCAAGCTGCAGATGGTCGGGCTGGAGCCGGCGCAGGCGCACAAGATGCCCTCCGATCTTTCGGGCGGCATGGTCAAGCGTGTGGCGCTGGCGCGCGCGCTGGTGATGGACCCGCCGCTGTTACTGCTCGACGAGCCCACCGCCGGCCTGGACCCCGACAGTGCCGACGGCTTTGTGGCGCTGCTGCGTTCGCTGCACCAGGAGCTCGGGCTCACCGTGGTGATGGTCACGCACGACCTGGACACCCTGTTTGAGCTCAGCACGCGCATCGCCGTGGTGGCGGAAAAGCGCATCATTGCCTGTGGCACGCCGCTGCAGGTGATGGCGCATGATCACCCTTTCATCCACGACTTCTTTCTTGGCGCACGCGGCCAGCGCGCCGCCGCTGTCTTGCGCCAAGCACCGCATAACGAGTAAAACCCGCTTTATGGAAAACAAATCTCACGCCCTGGCCGCTGGCGCCTTTGTGCTGCTGATGCTGGCCCTGCTGGTCACCCTGGCGCTCTGGCTGGCGCGTGACGCGCAGTCACAGCGAATTTATGAACTCTCCAGCGCACAGGCCATTAGCGGCCTGCAGCCGCAAGCCACGGTGCGTTTTAAAGGTGTGAACGTGGGCAAGGTCACGGCCATTGGCTTCGACTCGGTGACACCCGGCCACGTACTCATCCGCATCGCTGTGGACGAGCAGGCCCCGATCACCGAATCCACCTTTGCCACCCTGGGCTTTCAGGGCGTCACCGGCCTGGCCTTCATTGCGCTCGACGACCCCGGCACGTCCAAGGTCGCGTTGCGCTCGGACGTGGAGCCGCCCGCGCGCATTCCGATGCGCCCGGGCCTGTTGGCCGAGCTGTCCGAGCGCGGCCTGCGCATCCTGGGGCAGCTCGAAGACACCACCCAGCGCGTCAACCAGCTGCTCAGCGCGGACAACCAGAAGGCCGTGATCGGCGCGATCGACAACATCGGCCAGGCCGCGCGCGGCCTGCAGCAGTTTTCCGATCAGACCGGCAAGCTGCTCGGGCCGCTCGCGACAGAAGCCACAGGCACACTCAAGACCCTGCAAGCCACGTCCGACCGGGTTGGCGACAGCGCCGATGAGGCGCGCGTCTCGGCCCGCGCCTTCAGAACCGTCACCGAGCGCATGAACGAGCCCGGCGGCACGCTCGACCAACTCAGCCAGGGGGTGAGCACGCTGGGCGCCAGCGCGCAAACCCTGAACACGGTGACGCTGCCGCACCTGAACCGCGCGCTCGGCGACACCGCCAGCATGGCGCGCCAGGTCGGGCGCGCGGCCGCCAACGTCAGCGACAACCCGCAAGCCCTGTTCTTGGGCAATTCGCCCGTGGCGCCCGGCCCGGGTGAGGCCGGATTTTCTGCAACCCCAGGTCAACCATGAAAAACGTCTCAAATTCAATAGCTGCTCGCGCTTATTCCACAGGGGCTAGAGCCCTGTTTGTCATATTATTTCTGGCGGTTTCGGGCTGCGGCTTAACGCGCCCCACGACGTCCCCGGTGGTGTACGACTTCGGGCCCGGTCGCTCAGCCAGTGTGCCGGCGGGGGCCCAGGTGAGCGCCAACCGCCTGGCGCCGCTCATTTTGGACCAGGTTCAGGCCAGCAGCGCGCTCGACAGCAATGCGCTGCTGTACCGGCTGGCCTATGTAGACGCTCAGCAACTTCGGCCCTATGCGCACGCGCGCTGGAGCATGTCACCGCCGCAGCTGGTACGCCAGCGCCTGCGCGAGCAGCTCGGGCAAGCACGCGCCTTGCTCGAGCCCGGCGCCGTCTTCAGCCCGGCAAAGGGCGCCGCGCCGGACGCGGCCACGGGTGTGACCCCGCCCACGCTGCGGCTCGAACTCGAAGAATTCAGTCAGTTGTTTGAGTCGCCCAACCGCAGCGTGGGCCTGTTGCGCCTGCGCGCCACGCTTACGCAGGCCAGCCCCACCGGCGACGCGCTGCTGGCGCAGCGCAGCATCGTGGTGCAGCGCCCAGCGCCCAGCGCCGACGCTGCCGGTGGCGTGCAGGCGTTGCGCCTCGCCACCGATGCGGCGGCCCAAGAGTTGGCGCAGTGGCTGTTGCAACTGGGCCATTAAGGCCCGCCAGCGTCTCTCACGCGCCGCAACTGCGCTTGGGCCTGCGCTGCAGGTTCAGTGCACCAGCCGAACTGCCAATAGCGCCAGCCAGCCAAGCACAAAGTTAGTGACCGTGAGTGCATGAATCTGCGCCGCTGCCTGGTCGGCCAACGGCCAGTCGTTGGCTGCCGCAGCGCGCTTGAACTTGGCGTATCCCGCAAAGAACATATGCCCAAAGACCAGCACCATCAGCAAGCCAATGCCCAGCATCAGGTTCCAGCCCAGGGGCACACTGCCGGTGCCGGTCGCCATCTTCAAGGCACGGAAAACCGTGGTGTACAAGTTCGTGCCGGTTACCAACACCACCACGATAGCTGCCACGACGACGATAAAGAAGCGTTTCCATACCGCGCCCATCAGTCGCAGGCGCTCAGGTCGCTCCAGAGCGGCCAGGGCAGCGGGGCGCAGGGCGACCAGCATGAAGGTCATGCCGCCGAGCCAGATGATGGCGGCCACAAGATGGGTGAGTTTGACGAGGTCGTACATGGTTTCCTTTGGAGGGGTGAGAACAGGGGGTGATTAGACGATCAGAACACACTCTTGGCCCAACTGATGGTGGTGGCCAGAGCGACCAGGGCGCGCAATTTAAGCAGCGCCATCGTGTCGCCCGCTTGCGGCTCGGCCGGCCCACAGCGCGGATCGGAGCGTTGCAGGGCGCCGGTCATTTTGTGGTCCACGGGAATGGTTTCGCAGCCGCGGTTGGACTCACAAATAAAGTCCCAGGGCTCGCGCGCCGGCACGTGGCAGCTAAAGCAGTTTTTGCCAAAGCGGTTGTTCACTTCGGCAAAGCCGCGCGTGCCGATCTTCGCGCCGCTTTTGTTGACACTCAGCTCAAAAAATTCCCAGTCGCCCGTGGCCGGGCTAAAACCAGCTTCGCGTTTGACCATCGCTTCGGTGGGCACAAGTTGCACCACCGACCCGGCAGGGTACACCGCGCCCTTGGGCGCCTGAGCGGCTGCCAGCGTGCCGGCCACGTTGCCGAGCAGGTTATCGACAAAAAAGTGGCGAACGGGCGTCATCTGCCGCATGCAACGAAAGCTGCTGTCGTCCACCTTGACAGTTGCAGTCGCGGCATCGGCCAGCTGGCTGAACATACCCAAACCCAGGCCGAGGGTCAATGCGCTGGCGACGAGGCGAGCTCGCATTGGCAGGATTGGAGCCGCTTTCAGGTGTTCAGCGCAACAGGTCATGGTGATGCCTTCTTGGGATTGTTCATTGCAGTGGTTGCAGAGTTAAAATTGTAGTGCGCAATTTAATTGCGAACGTCTAAATTTGCGCTTTAGAGTCTTCACCCCAGCGGTTTCAATGGCAAGCCTTTTCAGACCCACTTTTTCTACTTCCAAATGAAAAAATTTATTTCGTCGATTCCGCGCAGTGCCTTGTCGGTTCTGCTTGCCCTGGCGCCCCTGTCCGTTGGCGCAGTTCTGGTCGAACCCGGCGCTGAATTGCCGGTGTTCGCACTGAACGACCAGCACGACAAGCCGGTGCTGATTGGGCCCGCGACGAGGTGCCTGGTGTTTGCAGCCGAAAAGTCAGTTAACGAATTCGTGACCCGGTTGTTTGAGGAAAACGTCAAGAGCCATCAAAAAAATGAAGGTTTGGTGTACGTCTCGGACATCAGCGCCATGCCGGCCATGATCTCTCGCATGTTCGCGATTCCGAAGCTGCGTGAATTGCCCTTCCAAGTGGCGCTGGCGAGACAGGCGAGTTTGGTGGCCGATCTTCCGCGCCGTGCGGGCTTTGCAACTGTTCTGACCATCAGGAGTGGCAAGGTGACGCAAGTGCAATATGCGCAGACCGAGGCGCAACTGCGTCAGGCGATCGTGGCAGCGCAATAAAACAGCTGCGTCCAGACTGCTTCTTGCCTGGTGTTTTTTCTGGTATTGCACGGCATTGAGGCCCGGGGTGGTTCAGCCTTGCAGATTTAGCGCAGCCCTCGCCTGCATGGGCATAATCGACTCCGTCATGAACCTCGTTACCGTCAACCTCGATTCCATTCAAATTGGCCAGCCCTTGCCGATGTCGCTTTGGGACGAGAGCGGCGTCCTGTTGGCGCCCAAGGGCTTTGTGGTGCGCAGTCGGGCTGACCTGGAGTCGATCAGCACGCATCGCGGCCAGTTGTACATCGACGTGGCCGAATCCGAAAATCTGCAACGCGCCTATGTGGGCAAGCTGCACAGCCTGGTGCGCGACGATAAGCCGCTGGGACAAATTGCCGACAGCCAGTTTTCGACCTTTGAATTGGAGAGCGCGCGTGGCGCAAACGACGCCAATGAGCCCGACTGGCTCGACCTGCAGGCCGAGACCCAGGCAATGCTGCGTGACGCCAACCCCGCCACCTTTATCGCCCGCCTGGATAAGCTGCAGGCGCAGATCAACCGCCATTTGCGCTTCAATCCCGATGGCACCCTGTTTGCTCTGATCCACCTCTCTAGCAGCGAGGTGCAGCTGTACAGCGCCACCCACGCGATGCTGGTCTGTGCCATGTGCAGCCTGGCCGCGCGCGACGTGCTGAAATGGCCCGCCGCGCTGGAGTCCCTTTTGAGCAAGGCGGCGCTGACCATGAACATCGGCATGACCGAGCTGCAAAACCGCCTGGCCCAGCAAACCGCAGCGCCCAGTAGCGAGCAGCGCGCGATGATCGACCAGCATGCCGCGCTGTCGGTGTCGATGCTCAGGCAACTCGGCGTCAACGAGACGCTCTGGCTGGAGGCGATTGAGCACCACCACACCAAAGTGCCCGGCCCGCTGGCCGCGCGCACCGGGGGGCAGCGCATGGCTCGACTGATCCAGCGGGCTGACATGTTTGCCGCCTGCCTGGCGCCTCGCGCCTCGCGCCCGGCCAAGTCGCCGGCCAGCGCCATGCAGGCCAGCTATTTTGATGAAAACCGTCAGATCGATGAAGCCGGTGCGGCGCTGATCAAGGCCGTGGGCATTTACTCACCCGGCACTTATGTGCGACTGGCCACCGATGAGATCGCGGTGGTGATCAAACGCGGCGCCAACACCACGACGCCGCGCGTGGCGATTGTGGTCAACCGCAGCGGCATGCCCACGGGCGAGCTGATTGTGCGCGACACCAGCAAGCGCGAATTCCGCATCGTCATCGGCGTGCCGCAGCGCGAAGTCAAGGTCAAGATCAACCTGGAACGCCTGCTGGCACTGACCAAGTTGCCGGTCTCCGATCGACTTTGGTAGCGCGACAGGCGGCGTGTTTGCCGCCACTGCGGGTGCCCGACGGCTTGGCTGGGCAATAACCATTTTCATGAACTGGTTAATTTACTGCGCAATGCGATAAATTACCACTTGGTCACAAAATTACCTAAAAGTAATTTTAACCAAAATGAAAACACCGATCCATCCTCATTCGCATCAGCCGGACTTTCGCCCTGGGCGCGATAGCGACCTTTTTTCTGGGCGGGCCGCATGAAGATCGCCATCGTCGGTTCGGGCATTTCCGGCTTGGCCGTGGCGCACACACTGCGCGGCCAGGCTGACCTGACCCTGTTTGAAGCGGGTGACTACTTTGGCGGCCACACCCACACGGTTGACTTGACGCTGGACGGCCCCCAAGGGCCGGTCACGCACGGCGTGGACACCGGCTTTCTGGTGTTCAATGAACGCACCTACCCGCAGTTCATCAAGCTTCTCGCCGAGCTGGACGTGGCCACGGTCAAGTCCGACATGTCGTTCTCGGTGCAGGTGCCGGGCGCACGCAGCAGTGGCCCGCTGGAATGGAGCGGCTCGTCGCTCAGCACCGTGTTTGCTCAGCGCGGCAATCTGGTCAACCCGCGTTTTCTGCGTATGTTGCGCGATGTGCTGCGCTTCAACCGGCTCGCCACCGCCCTCGCCGAACGCGGCCAGGAGCCTGAGCTGATGCAGCCACTGAGCGACTTCTTGCACCAGCACAACCTGTCAGATGAGTTCCGCGACTGGTATTTCTTGCCGATGCTGGGCTGCATCTGGAGCTGCCCGACCGACCAGATGCTGCGCTTTCCGGTGGCCACCATGATCCGCTTCTGCCACAACCACGGCTTGATCCAGGTGACGAACCGCCCGCAGTGGTGGACGGTGGCGGGCGGCGCGCGCCACTATGTGGACAAGATCGTGGCGCAGGTGGCTGACAAGCGCCTGCGTACCCCGGTTGCGCACATCACGCGCGATGCCCAGGGCGTGCTGATCAGTTCTGGTGGCCAGACCGAGCGCTTTGACAAGGTCGTGCTGGCGAGCCATTCGGACCAGTCGCTGGCGCTCCTGGGAGACGCCAGCTGGCAAGAGCGCAAGACGCTGGGCGCGATTCGTTACCAGCCGAACCGCGCCGTGCTGCACACCGATACCTCGGTGCTGCCGCAGCAGCGCCGCGCTTGGGCCGCCTGGAACTACCAGCGCGCATCTCTTGCCCAGGGCCGCCAGCAGTCGGCCGGCGCGCGCCAGGATGAAGCCCGCGTCTGCCTGCATTACCTCATCAATAAGCTGCAACCGCTGCCCTTTGCGCAGCCGGTACTGGTGTCGCTGAACCCGCTGGACGACATTGACCCGCGCCAGGTTCACGGCAGCTTTGACTACGCGCACCCGGTGTTTGACGTCGCCGCGATCCGCGCCCAGGGGCAGCTGCCCGCGTTGCAAGGCCAGCAGCACACCTATTTTTGCGGCGCCTGGAGCGGCTATGGCTTTCATGAAGACGGGCTCAAGTCCGGCCTGGACGTGGCAGCGCGCCTGCAAGCGCTGCTGGCGAAACCCGTCGCCATGGCGCCGCCAATCCGGGACCGGCTGGCCGCCTGAAGCCGCAATGCTTGACAACACCATGAACGCCGCCGCCTCGCCCACCCTGGCGCCCGCCGCGCCCCTGATCGGCTTTGGCGAGGTGCGCCACACGCGCCTCAAACCGGTGCAGCACGCCTTTGCTTACGCCACCTATTTTCTGATGTTGCCGATGCGCAGCCTGCCGCAGGGCGGCCCGGGCGCGTTGGCGCGCAACCGCTTCGCGCCTTTGAGTTTCTATGACGCCGACCATGGCGATGGCCGGGGCCCAGGCGAAGGCGGCGCCATGGCCTGGCTGGACGAACTGCTGGCGCGTGAAGGCATTTCGGATGCCTGCGGCGAGGTCTGGCTGCACTGCTACCCACGCGTGCTGGGCTTCGCCTTCAAGCCGGTCAGCTTCTGGTACTGCCACCGCCTGGACGGCGCCTTGCGCGCCATTGTGGTCGAGGTCAACAACACCTTTGGTGAGCGCCACTGCTACCTGCTGGACGCGCCGCGCTATGGCGTGGAGTTGCGCGCCGACAAGGTGTTTCATGTGTCGCCTTTCTGCCCGGTCGAGGGCGGCTACCGCTTTCGCTTCATGCTCAATTTTGATCGCACGCGCACCGTGGCGCGCATTGACTTTGACGACGCGCAGGGGCCGTTGATCGAGACCAGCGTCAGCGGTTCGCTCGAGCCCTTGACAGCGCGCTCGATGCGCCGCGCGCTGTGGCGCTACCCCGCCATGACGCTGTTCGTGGTCGGGCGCATCCACTGGCAGGCGCTGCGCCTGTTTCTGAAAAATGCCCGTTTTTTTGGCAAGCCACCCCCCCCGCCCACCTTCACCACCCGCTAAGCGCAAGAGGTCCACGATGAACAGCACCCCCAGCAGCAGCACCACGGCCCCCACCGCCTTTGTGATTCCTCCCGGCACACCCCGCGCCGCCCGCAGCGTCCTCAAGCTGCTCAAAAGCCTGCGCCATGGCAGCCTGACGCTGCAACTGCCAGACGGCTCGATGCAGCGCTTTGGCACCGAGGCCCTGCCGCACGCCACGCTGCACCTGAACAACTGGAAGGTGTTTGGCGCGGCGCTCAAGTCTGGCGACATCGGCTTTGCCGAGAGCTATATCGCGGGCGACTGGCGCTCGCCCGACTTGAGTGCTCTCTTGCGCGTGCTGGTGAAGAACCGCCAGGAGGTCGAAGGCGTGGTCTACGGCAGCTGGGCCGGGCGGCTGCTGTACCGCATCAAGCACCTGCTCAACCGCAACACCCGCGCCAACAGCCAGAAAAACATCCACGCGCATTACGACCTGGGCAATGCGTTTTACCGTCTGTGGCTCGATGAGAGCATGAACTACTCGGCCGCGCTCTTTGCCGGCGACCTGAACTTTTCCTTGCACCAAGCGCAAGACGCCAAGGTGCGCCGCGCGCTCACCATGGCCGGCGTGAAACCGGGCGAGCGCGTGCTGGAAATCGGCTGCGGCTGGGGCGCGCTGGCCGAAATGGCCACCACTGAATTGGGCGCGTCCGTGGTCGGCGTAACGCTGAGCACCGAGCAACTGCTGTTTGCCCGGGAGCGGATGCAGCGCTTGAAAGTGCCGACCGGCCCGGGCTTGCAAGCCGACCTGCGACTGCAGGACTACCGCGACATCGCCGACGCCCCGTTTGACGCCATTTGCTCGATTGAAATGGTCGAAGCGGTCGGCCGCGAGTACTGGCCGACCTACTTCTCAACGGTAGCCAAACTGCTCAAACCGGGTGGGCGCGCCTGCGTGCAAAGCATCGTGATCGCCGACGCACTGGCCGAGCGCTACGCCGGCTCCACCGACTTCATCCAGCAGTACATTTTTCCGGGCGGCTGCCTGCCGAGTCCGCGCGAATTTCGCCAGCAGGCCAACGCCGCCGGGCTCGAGGTGGTGGACGAATACGCCTTTGGCTTTGATTACGCCGAGACACTGCGGCGCTGGCGCGAGGCCTTTCTGGCGCAGCGCGCGCAGGTGCTGCAAACTGGTTTTGACGAGCGCTTCATGCGCATCTGGGAGTTCTATCTGGCCTACTGCGAAGCGGCCTTTGACGAGCACAACACCGATGTCGTCCAGTACACCCTGCAAAAACGCGCCGCCTGAGCAGCTGGCGCCGTACCTGCGCCAGCGCCGCAGCGTCTTGAGCGCCTGCGCCAGCCAGGTGCTGGTGGCCAGTGGCTTGCTTGGCTTGAGCACGGCCAGCAACGCTCAGGCGCAGGAGCCCGCCACGGCGCTTGCGCCCGCCGAGGTGCGCACGGCCTTGCGCGGCGCGCGCTGGAGCGGTTCGGCGCGGCTGCGCTATTGGGGCTTTGATGTGTACGACGCCCGGCTCTGGGTGAGCGATGATTTTCGCGCCAGCCGTTTCGCGCAGCACGCGCTGATGCTGGAGCTGGTCTACCTGCGCGGCTTGCAGGGCAGCTCGATTGCTGAGCGCTCACTGGTAGAAATGCGCCGCAGCGCAGCGATTGCGCAGGCGCAGGCACAGCGCTGGCTCGCTGCCATGCAAGACGCTTTCCCCGATGTCAAGGCGGGCGACCGCCTCACCGGGCTGCACAGCCCCGGTGTGGGCGCGCGCTTTTGGTTCAACGGCCAGCCCCGCGCCTTTGTTGCCGATCCCGAGTTCAGCCGCCTGTTCTTTGGCATCTGGCTGGCCCCATCCACCAGTGAGCCGCAGATGCGCAGCGCGTTGTTGGCGCAGGCGGCGCCATGATGGCTGACACGACGGCCAGCATGGCGCATCGCGCGTCAACGCCAGCGTTCGGCTGGCGTGAGGGCTGGCGCTACGGCCTGATGGGTTTCCCGCTGGCCTTTGTCGCCCTGCCGCTGTACGTCGTGCTGCCCAACCATTACGCGCGGGATTTTGGCGTGCCGCTGGCCACGCTGGGCGCGCTCTTACTGGGCGCGCGCCTGTTTGACGCCGTCATTGACCCGCTGCTGGGGCGCTGGAGTGACCGCCTGTTTGCCCGCTCTGTGAGCGCGGTGCTGGGCTGGGGCGCGCTGGCCGCCGCCGTGCTGGGCCTGGGCTTTAGCGCCTTGTTCTTTCCACCGGTGCGTGAGCTGCCCGCCTTGCTGCTGTGGGCCACGCTGAGCCTGCTGGTCACCTATGTGGCCTACAGCTTGCTAACCATCCTGCACCAGTCCTGGGGCGCCATGCTGGGTGGCGACGAGCAGCAACGCAGCCGCGTGGTGGCGTGGCGCGAGGGCCTGGCGTTGGTCGGCGTCATTGTTGCATCGATTGCGCCCGCAGCCCTTGGTTTGCCTGCCACAACAGCTCTTCTTTTCGTAGCGCTGACGGCGGCCTGGTTGGCGTTGCGCGGGGCGCGCCGACCGCGTGTGACAGCTGACCATCCGCCTCGGTCCGCCTCACAAACGGCCAGCGCCAGCACGCACCCGCCGCGTAGAGATCAAGGCGCCGCGCTGCCAGCCGCCTCCCTCTGGCTGCCTTTTGCGCGGCCCGAATTTCGGGCGCTGCTGGCAGTCTTCGTGGTGAACGGCATTGCCAGCGCCGTTCCGGCCACGCTGCTGCTGTTTTTTGTGCAGGACCGGCTGCAAGCGCCCGCCAGCACCGAAGCGCTGTTTCTGGGCAGCTATTTCCTGTGCGCCGCGCTGGCGCTGCCGCTGTGGCTGCGCCTGGTGCAGCGCATCGGCCTGGCGCGCAGCTGGGGCGCTGGCATGCTGCTGTCGATTGCGGTCTTTGGGTTTGCCGCCACCCTGGGCGCCGGCGACGTCCTGCCTTTTGTTGTGGTCTGCGCGCTCTCAGGTCTTGGCCTGGGCGCCGACCTGGCACTGCCCGGCGCCCTGCTGGCCGGCACCATCCAGGCCAGCGGCGACCGGGGCCGCGCCGAGGGCGCTTACTTTGGTTGGTGGAACTTCGCCACCAAGCTCAACCTGGCGCTGGCCGCCGGGGTGGCGCTGCCGCTGCTGGGTGCGCTGGGCTACGTTCCTGGCACGCGCGACCCGGCCGCCCTGCAAACCCTAACTTGGGCTTATTGCCTCTTGCCGTGCGCGCTCAAACTGATTGCCACCGGCCTTCTTTACCAACTCATCATCCGAGAGACCCCATGAAAAGACGTTTGCTCCTGAGCCTGGGCACCGCCACTGCCGCCACTTCCGCCTTGCTGCTGGGCGGCTGCGCCTCGCAACAGATCGAGTCCTATGCCGCAGAAAAGCCGGTGCTCGATCTGCAGCAGTATTTCAACGGCACGCTCGACGCATACGGCGTCTTCACCGACCGCTCCGGCGCCGTGGTCAAGCGCTTCACCGTGGTGATGACCTGCAGCTGGCAGGGCGATCAAGGCGTCCTCGACGAAGACTTCACCTACTCCGACGGCAGCACCCAGAAACGCATCTGGCGCTTGACCAAGCTGGCCGACGGCCGCTTCACCGGCCGCGCCGATGATGTCGTGGGCGAGGCGCAGGGCCAGAGCCGGGGCTACGCCTTTCACTGGACCTACACGATGAGCCTGCCGGTGGATGGCAAAGTTTATGAGGTGCAGTTCGACGACTGGATGTACCTGATGAGCGACAAGGTGATGCTGAACAAGGCGACGATGCGCAAGTTTGGCGTGCGCCTGGGCGAAGTGACGCTGTCCTTTGCCAAACGCTGAAGGACGGCACACATGCCCGAGATTTTTATGAAATTGGCATCTAGCCCGCGTAATCATTGCGCCAGCAGCTATCAAAATAATATTTTTTCTCTCTTGGGCTGCTGATTTCTCTAAATTTAAGACAAATCAGGCTGTGGCCCCCGTGTTACTTGCGTAGCCAGCTATTAAATACATAGTATTTTTGAAATGAAACTGTTTCCCACCCTGTTCCCGGCCCTGAACCGCCCGATGAAAGACTGGCGCGGCAAGACCGTGTGGATCGTCGGCGCCTCCAGCGGCATCGGCGAGGCCACGGCCGCTGCGCTGCATGCCTTGGGCGCGCGCGTGATCGTGTCGGCGCGCCAGGCGCAGGCGCTAGACGGCTTCGTGCAGCGCCACCCGGGCAGCCAGGCGCTGGCGCTGGACGCCACTTACCGCCCGGCCGTGCAGCTGGCGGCCGCGCAGCTGCTGGCGCAGGGCCCGCTGGACTGCGTGATGTACTGCGCCGGTCACTACAGCGCCATGCGCGCCGATGCGCTGGACCTGCAGGACATGCTGCGCCACCTGGAGGTGAACTACATCGGCGCCCTGCACGTTTTGGATGCTGTGTTGCCCGCCATGCTGGCGCGCGGCACCGGCCACATCAGCCTGGTCGGCAGCGTGGCCGGTTACCGTGGCCTGCCGCAGAGTCTGGCCTATGGCCCGACCAAGGCGGCGCTGATCAACCTGGCCGAAACGCTGTACCAGGACCTGCGCCCCCGGGGCATTGGCGTGTCCCTCATCAACCCCGGCTTTGTGCAAACCCCGCTCACTGCTGGCAATGACTTCAGCATGCCAGCCCTGTTGACCCCCACGCAGGCCGCCAGCGCGATCGTGCGGGGCTGGGCGCGCGGCGCCTTCGAGATCCACTTTCCGAAGCGCTTCACGCTGTGGATGCAGGCGCTGCGCATTCTGCCGGACCGGGCCTTCTTCTTTCTGATGCAAAGGGTGGCGCCATGAACACACCGGGCCTGCCCACCGCAGCGCCGCCGCGAGCGAGCATGGCTGCAGACCAGGAGGCGGCTGTTGCGCGCGTGGTGACCTTTTTTGAGTCCCTCACGCCCACCAGCGTCGCTGATGTGGGCTCCATTTACGACGCGCAGGCGCGCTTCAAGGACCCGTTCAACGCCGTGCAGGGCGTGGACGCCATTGCTCACATTTTTGAACACATGTTTGTCGCCCTCAGCGCGCCGCGTTTTGTCGTGACCGGCCAGGTGCTGCAGGGCAATCAGTGCTTCCTGACTTGGGAGTTCCGTTTTTCGTTCAAGACGTTCAAGCCGGGCAGCGCGCAAGTCATTCTGGGCGCCTCGCACCTGGTGTTCTCCGAGCAGGGCCTGATCACGCTGCACCGCGATTATTGGGATGCGGCCGAAGAGCTTTACGAAAAGTTACCATTTCTGGGCGGCCTGATGCGCTGGCTCAAAAAGCGCGCCAGTCGGTAGCGGCGCCGCGCTTGCCCCCGGCCGAGCCCGTCGGCCCAAGGTGCGCCAGCGCACCGACCGCACCAGGCGCGCCGCCGATAGTGACCGTGTGCAGAGTATCCTCATGCGTTTTTCGGGTATGCGAGATTTCTGCACCGAATATCACTCTGGAAAACATGAAACCCGTCCCAGCCGACCCCGCCAGCCCGTCCTCCCATGCCTTCTCCGGTGTGGCGGGCGTTGATGCGCGCGCAAGCGGCGTGGGTGGCGAAATGCCGGGTCGCCGCGCCCGCAGCACCCGGTTGCGCCGCGACCAGGACCAGCTGCTGCACCAGGAGGCCGACCAGCAGGCTTCGATCCTCAACGCGCTGCCCGCGCATATTGCACTGCTCGATGCCCAAGGCTTCATCGTTTCGGTGAACGAGGCCTGGCGGCAGTTTGCCGGCGCGAATCTGCTTCAAGGGCCTAGCCTGGGGCCTGGTCTTAATTACCTGGCGGTTTGCGAACGTGCCCAGGGCGATGACGCGGCACTGGCACATCAGGCGGGCGCCGGTATTCGTTCGGTGCTGGCCGGCGCAGTCAGCCGCTTTTCGCTCGAATACCCCTGTCATTCGCCTACGCAGCAGCGCTGGTTCCTGATGACGGTGAATGCGCTGACGGACCAAAGTCCGCATGGCGCCGTTGTCATGCACCTGAACATCTCTGAGAGCAAACAGGCCAAGCAGGCGCTGCAAGCCAGCGAAGAGCGCTTCAAGACTATGTTTGTCCAGGCGCCTTTGGGTATTGCCTTGATCGATTCGCTCACTGGATGCCTCTGCGAGGTGAACACCCGCTTCGCCTGGATCGTCGGCAGGCCCTTGGAAGAGGTGGCGACGATGGACTGGTTAAGCATCACGCACCCCGGAGATCTGGCGACCGATCTGGACAATATGGCGCGGCTCAATGCCGGCCACATTGACGGATTCCAGATGGAAAAACGTTACATCCGGCCCGACGCCAGCGTGGTCTGGGTCGACATGACCGTGAGTAAGCTCAAGGACGACAACCAAAGCCGTGCGCGCCACCTGTGCATGATTCAAGACATCACCGAGCGCAAGGCGGCACAGCGCACCATCACCCACCTCAACCGCGTGTATGCCGTGCTCAGCGGCATCAACACCTTGATCGTGCGTGTGCATGATTGCGACGAGCTGTTCCAGCAGGCCTGCCGGGTGGCAGTCGAGGCGGGCGGTTTTCGCATGGCCATGATTGCGGTCGTGGCGCCGGGCACGATGAAGCTGGATCCGGTCGCCTCGGCGGGCAAGGACGAGGCGCTGCTGCGCGCCATCAAAGTCATTTTGGCCGCGCCCGAAACCGCCCCCAAAACCATGAGCGCGCGCGCGCTGCGGGAGAAAAAAGTTCTGGTGGCCAACGATTCCCAACACGACCCGCAGGTGGTGTTCGGCCCTAACTACGTCGCAGCGGGCGTGCGCGCCATCGCGGTGTTGCCGCTGCTGGTTGCGGATGAAGCCGTGGGCGTGCTCGCGCTGTACGCCAGCGAGCGGGGCTTCTTCCAGGAAGAAGAGCTGAAGCTGTTGACTGAGCTGGCCAGTGACATCGGTTTCGCGATGGATCACCTGGACAAGCAGGAGCGGCTCAACTACCTGGCCTACTACGATGCGCTCACCGGTCTGGCCAACCGCACGCTGTTTTTCGAGCGCTTGGCGCAATACATGCGCAGCGCGGCCCGTGGCGGGCACAAGCTGGGCTTGTTTTTGGTGGATTTGGAGCGCTTCAAGAACCTCAACGACAGCCTGGGTCGCCAGGTCGGGGACGAACTGCTGCGCCAGGTGGCGCAGTGGTTGACGCGCAACACCGCGGGCGACGCCAATCTGCTGGCGCGCGTGGGGGCGGATCACTTCGCCGTTGTGATGCCGGTCATTCATGCCGATGGCAACGTGGTGGGGCTGTTAGAGAAATGGATTGAGGCATTTCTGAAGCAGCCGTTTCGGCTCAATGAAGGCGTGTTTCGGATCTCGTTGAAGGTGGGTGCAGCGCTATTTCCAGACGATGGCACGGAGGCCGACACCCTCTTCAAGCACGCCGAGGCTGCGCTGAAAAGAGCCAAGGCCAGCGGCGAACGCTACCTGTTCTACACGCAGGCCATGACTGAAGCGGGGCCCGCCAAGCTGACGCTGGAAAACCAGTTGCGCCAGGCGCTGGACAACGAGGAATTCGTGCTCTATTACCAGCCCAAGGTGAATCTGGTGAGCGGCAAGATGAGCAGCGCCGAGGCGCTGATCCGCTGGAACGATCCGCGCACCGGCCTGGTGCCGCCGGCCCGGTTCATCCCGATTCTGGAAGAAACCGGTTTGATCCATGAGGTGGGCCGCTGGGCGCTGCGCCAGGCGATCAAGGACTACCTGCGCTGGCGCGCCGCAGGCCTGCCGGTGGTGCGCATTGCGGTCAACGTGTCGGCGCTGCAACTGCGTGACCGTGGCTTCATCGCCGAAGTCAGGCAGGCCATTGCCATTGACGAACAGGCCGCCGCCGGGCTGGAGCTGGAGATCACCGAGAGCCTGATCATGGAGAACGTGCAGCACAGCATCGCCAGCCTGCACGCGATCCGGGACATGGGGCTCAGCATCGCCATTGACGACTTTGGCACCGGATTTTCGTCGCTGAGCTATTTGTCGAAATTTCCGGTCAACACGCTCAAGATCGACCGCTCGTTCGTGATCGAGATGACGCAGTCGCCCCAAGGTCTGGCGCTGGTGTCGACCATCATCAGTCTGGCGCATGCGCTGCAACTCAAGGTGGTGGCCGAAGGGGTCGAAACCGAGGAGCAGGCACGCCTGCTGCGCTTGCTCAACTGCGAAGAAATGCAGGGCTACCTGTACAGCAAGCCGGTTCCGGGCGATGCCTTTGAGGCCCAATTTCTGCGTGCGACACCGGCCCGGTGAGGGCTGGCATGGCAGCTGCAGCGCCGCTTGAAGCTCGGCTGTCCGGGCCTATTTAGACCGGCCGCGTATCGGCAAAACTGGCGCGCAGCATCAGCTTGTCATACAACTTGAGCAAATTGGGGTTGTCGGTGCGCCAGTCGATCTCCGGAAAGCGGAAATCGATGTACCCCAGCGCCACCCCGACGGCAATGTCGGCCAGGCTCAGGTAGATGCCCACGCAATAAGGTTGGTCGCCCAGGCCCTGGCCCATGGCCTTGACGGTGGCCCGCACCTTGCCAAGCTGACGCTCGATCCAGGCTGGGCTGCGCTGCGCCTTGGTGCGCCCAGCCCAGGTGGCCTCCAGCCGGGCCAGAATGGCGGCGTCAAGTACACCATCGGCCATCGCCTCCCAGGTCTTGACTTCGGCGCGTTCGCGGCCCACGGCAGGAATCAGCTTGCCCACGGGTGAGAGGGTGTCGAGGTATTCCACGATCACGCGCGAGTCGTACATGGCCTCGCTGGCTTCCATGATGAGACAAGGCACCTTGCCCAGCGGGTTGGACTCGGCAATCGTGGTCTGCGAGGCCCACACGTCTTCGGTGACAAATTCACAGTCAAGCTTCTTTTCAGCCAGTACGACGCGTACCTTGCGTACGTAAGGGCTGGCAATGGATCCGATTAATTTCATGGGCGGGGCAAGAGTGGCGCTCAGGCGACTGTGGTCAGGGCTTGATTCTATACAGCCGCCTCTGCCCTGGCTTGAGTCGGGGCCAAGGGCTGCGCGCAATCTACAATTCGCCCATGAAATTCTCCCCGATCTCAGCCCTCTCGCCCCTGGATGGCCGCTACTGCGCCAAACTGGCCAAATTACGCCCCATCATGAGCGAAATGGGCTATATGCAGCGCCGCGTGCAGGTTGAGGTGGCCTGGTTCATGGCCCTGAGCGATTGCGGTTTTGCCGAGTTCAAGCCCTTGAGCCCCGGCGCGCGCACCTATTTGCTGGGCCTGGCCAAGAATTTCTCTGAAGCCGATGCCGAGGCCATCAAGGAGATCGAGAAAACCACCAACCATGATGTCAAGGCGGTGGAATACTGGATCAAGTCCAAATTTGAGGCGCGTCCCGAGCTGCTCGCGGCGCAGGAGTTTGTGCACTTTGCCTGCACCAGTGAAGACATCAACAACACCAGCCACGCGCTGCAGCTCAAGAGCGGGCGCGACCTGGTGCTGCTGCCCGCGCTGGACGCCATCATCGCCAAGCTGCGCGAGATGGCGCACGCCTTTGCCGACGTGGCCATGCTCAGCCGCACCCACGGCCAAACCGCCAGTCCGAGCACCGTGGGCAAGGAAATTGCCAATGTGGTGGTGCGTCTAGTGGCTGCGCGCGAACGAATAGCCGCTATCCAACTGCTGGCCAAGATGAATGGCGCAGTCGGCAACTTCAACGCGCATCTGTCGGCCTGGCCTGACTTTGACTGGGAGGCTTTCAGTCGCAAGGTCATCGAGACCCCAACGCCGCTGGGCCTGGGCCTGACGTTCCAACCCTACAGCATCCAGATTGAACCGCACGACTACATGGCCGAGCTGTTCGACGCGGTGGCGCGCACCAACACCATCCTGATCGACTGGTCGCGCGACGTCTGGGGCTATGTGAGTCTGGGTTACTTCAAGCAGCGCCTGCGCGAGGGTGAGGTCGGGTCAAGCACCATGCCGCACAAGGTCAATCCGATTGATTTTGAGAACGCCGAAGGCAACCTGGGCCTGGCCAATGCGGTGTTGCGTCACCTGAGTGAAAAACTGCCGATCAGCCGCTGGCAGCGTGACCTGACCGACAGCACCGTGCTGCGCAACATCGGTGTCGCGCTGGGCTATGCGGTGCTGGCCTACCAGTCACTCGCTACCGGGCTGGGCAAGCTCGAAATCAATGAGGTCGCCATTGCCGCAGACCTGGACGCCTCCTGGGAAGTGCTGGCGGAGCCGATTCAGACCGTGATGCGCCGCTTTGGCTTGCCAAAACCGTACGAACAGCTCAAGGATTTCACGCGTGGCGAGCCAATGACGCGTGAATTGATGCAGGGCTTTATCGCCAAGCTGGAGATTCCTGACGCCGAGAAGCAGCGCCTGCTCGCCATGACGCCTGGCCGCTACACCGGCAAGGCCGCGCAGTTGGCGCGGCGCGTCTGACTTTATTTGTGATTCACCGCAGCTTGGTGGGTTGCCCCTGATCCTTGCGATCACACGCCACGGCCGTTCTGCGCGTTATTTCCGCAAGTCGGGTAGGGGCGGCAAAGGCCCATGATGCGCCCTGCCAGGCGGGCCAGATAACGTGGCTGCGGCAACAGCAAGCGGGGCACCAGCGTCAGCAGCGCCAGCAACAGGGTCTTCCAGCGCAAGCGTCCGGCCTGGGCGGCGCTGAAGTATTTGCGTTCAAACACCAGCTTGGACTGCGCATGGTGGTAGCCGCGAATGAACTCCGACTTGAGCGGGTTGGGCCCCTTCACCGAGCCGCGCGACAGGTGGGTGATCTGAACCTCGGGCACCAGCACAATTTGCTGATTTTGTAAAAAGGCCCGCTGGCACAGGTCTTCGTCTTCGTAGTACAGAAAGAAAGTCTCGTCAAAAAAACCGACCTCTTTCATCACCTGCATATTGAGCAGCATGACCGCGCCGCAGACAAAACCCACGCAACACGGCCCGAGCGCCTGCGGCCCTTGGGATTCCCAGTGCGTGGCGGGCCAACGGTAGCTCACCTCCGGTGTACCGTTGCGCCGGATCAGGTGGGGCGCGATGATGGCCGCATCAGGAAAGCAGGCCGCCGCCGCGAGCAGACCATCAAAAAATACAGGCGTGGGCAGGCAGTCGGGATTAAGCAGCAGCGCGTAAGACGTGGTCACGGTGGCCAGAGCGCGGTTGTTAGCGGCGCCGAAACCGAGGTTTTTCGGATTTTTGATCAACCTGGCGTTGGGCAGCAGGCGCGGCAACTGCACGGCAATGTCATCGTCACTGGCGTTGTCAACCACAATCACATTTTTGATGGCCTGAAGCGGATCAGCCAAGGCTGGCAGGCAGTGGGCGCTGTTGTAGGTGACCAGAACGACAGTGATGTCGTCGCCATGTATTTGATTCATGATTGCGTTTCGCCCTGAAAATTGACAACGGGTATTGCAAGCGCTTGATTACCGCCACGCAAGTCGCCCTTCCGGTGCGCTTGCATGGGGCGGCGTCGCAGACAACATCTCGCCATCAAGAAGCTGCTCGTATTTTTCAAGATAACGCTTGGCCATTTGCTGGGCGTTAAATTTTTCGAGCACATATTGGTGGCATCGCCGTGCATCAAATGATTGACTATTTATGGCATCAGCCAATTCAACTGAAGAAGTCGATAAATGCCCATAATCCTTGTCAACCAACTCGGGTAAAGAACCATAGGGCGTCGAAAATACGGGGCATCCAAAATATAAACTTTCGATGACCGCCAATCCAAAGGGCTCATGCCAGCGAACCGGAAATATCAAACCATTCGAGCTATTTAAGAGATTAAATTTCTCATTTCCACCGACCATGCCATGAAATTCAATACTTCGGGACCAGGTAAAGCGCAAGCCTCGCTTCAAGTTGAGTCGGCTGCCCCCCAGAACGGCCAGTTTTACACCCGCCGCCAAAGCGACATCAATCGCTCCGACGACATTCTTGACGCGCCAGGCGGCTTTCCCTAAAAAATGATGGTGTCGGCGTGGCAAGCTGAAATCAACTGGACCATAGGCGGCCCAGTTAAGACCGTTATAAACAAACTGTGAGGAATCATGACGCTGCGCATGATTTTTTGAAACAAATAGGGTATTTCTTGGCAGTGTATGTTCACCGACCGTGTTGCCATGCTCGGTTAACACATAGGCTTTGGAAAAATCTGTATCCAGATTGAAATCTGGATTAAATTGAAAGTGAACAATATCAAAATCAGGGGGTATCTGCTGGCGCAGGTCAACGGCGGGATCGATCGTCAAAACATTAGCAAACGAGCAAGTCGAACCTGCCGCAACCAGGTAGCTCACATCATGACCAAGCTGGTTGAGCGCGTAGCCCAGATCCCAGATGACCCGCTCTGTTCCGCCGTAGGCGTAAACCGGGATAGATGTTTTACTGACTAATAAAATTCGCATGACTGAAGGTCGATTATTGCGCTGCGCGCGCCTGTGGCGGTTGCGTCAAGCTGATCAGACTGCCAACCAACAAAACCGAAGTCAGCGCAAACCAGTAGTTTTCTGACGTTTTCAAATTGAAACCTTGTTAGTTATTGAACTGCTTAAAAAATGTGAGGGTAGTCAAGCAGATCGAAAGCTCAGGATGCCATGCTCTGCACCCCGGCTTGCTGGTGCTTTGCCACCGCTATCCCCGCTGATGTTGCGCCTTTGCGCCAGGCGCGCCCAACATAGCCAAACCCACGCACAGACTCAACATGGCTCCGTAGTAGTTGTGGGCGGTGTTGACATTGGTCAGGCCGGCCAACATGGCCATTACCGCCACGCCCATCAATCCGACAGCCGCTGGACGCGTGGTGGGCTGGCGCAAGTGCCACGCCATCGCCAGCAGTGTCAACAACGGCAGCACGCGGCTGAGCAGACCCCACAGGCCATGGTCCAACAAGACTTGCAGGTATTCGTTATGAACATGACCCAGGCCCTGAACCGTGTCTGAGCCGGACTCCCCGCCCCAAGACTTGATGAGCGCCATGCGCTCGGATCTGCCGTGGCCCCACAGCAGATGTGCCGTGATTTCCTGCGCTGAGCGATTCCACATATACAGGCGTACACCCACCGATGTGCTCTCAGTCTGGGGGCTTGGCTGGGTAATAGCATTGACGGCTTCGTTGGCCGCGACCTGCATTCGTGCTATAGGGGCCTCGTAGAGGCGAGGCTGCCAGAGCGCGAGCACCACTACGGCAGTCAGCACAGCGGCGGTGCTGCTCGCCATCTTGAGATGCACATGTGATGAACACTGTCGCCTTAGGGCGCTGACCATTGCCGCTACGACAACCAGCGGTAACCAAATAAAAATACCGTAAGCCCCGCGCGATTCACTCAGTGCCACCCCGCCAAGAAATGCCAGCAAACCCAGGCTGGCCGTGGTCACAAGCGGCCAATCGGGACGCCGCGTGAGCGTGAGTCCCAGCAGCACGCAAGCGCCAAATGTCATGGATGCGGCCCACGGTATTGGATTGGAGGGGGTGTTGCGCCCTTGGGTGTAGGTGACGAACAGTGCGGCCAAGCCCATTGTCGCTAGGGCCACGCACAGGCCGAACCATTGAGTCGAACTCAGGCGTACCCGCCGCACCAGTGCGTAAGTGGCCATGGCGCCAAAAAGCAGTCGAAAGTCCACATGCCGCTCGTCCCAAGGATCACCCCAATAAAATTGGGGCAGAGCGCGCACAAAGAATGCAACAACACAAGCCAATGCCCACCAGCGGGCGGCAGTGGCCAACGGGTCGGAATCCGACAAGGCCACCGGCCAGCGCCAGGCTGCCCAAGCGCCCAGCAAGGTCAGCCACAGCCAGGCTGCAGTACCCCATGCGCTCCATAGCGGAGATAGAGCAACCAAAATCATGAGCGGCCACCAGGCTGCTTGTGGCATGTTGGGGAACATAGTCACAGACGACGACGTTTTTAGCGCGCGGGGCTGACTCATCAGCAAATTCTTTTGAACCCGCCCAAGCCAGGCAAGTCTGACGCGTTTGGCAATACGTTGACCCGCGTTTGGACCCAACTTGATCTCCATCCGGCTTAGTTTCTCTGGGCTAGAGAATTCGAACTCTGAGGGTCATATTTAATCGCCGCATACCTGAAAAAACACTCCAGCGCGATAAAAAAGCAAAACAGAAAACCTTCTGCGCCGCACATAAAACCACGCCGAAACACATACAGCCGCAAAAAAATGGCGAAGCCTGAGGCCAGGCCGCGCAGCACGCCGCCTGTTTTGCCGGCCTGCGCGCGTTTTGCTGCGCCCAGTTGTACATATTGGGCGAGCTTGTTCAAACTGCCGTAAATAGACTCGCGTGAGTAATGCAGCAGCCGGGTCTTGAATCGCTTGACCGGGCGGGGGCCGCCGTGCATTTCGGCTCTTTCATGCACCACGCCCGTAAACTCGCGGATCGCCCGGGTTTTGAACATGCGGGCAATGCCACCGGTGCTCTTCATCAGCGTCAGCGGCTTGCCAAAGGCGACCTGGTTCCATTGCACTTCCCAAATTTCGTCCTGGCCGGCCGCCACCACTGCTTCAATTTCGGCTTGCATCGCGGGCGGCATTTCCTCGTCGGCATCCAGAAAAAAAACGTATTCGCCCGTGGCATGCTGCAGCACCCGGTTACGCTGCACGGCAAAGCCCTGCCAATCGGGGTAGTTGTGGACTTCAGCGCCCAGCGCGGCGGCGATTTCGCGGGTCTGGTCTTTGCTGCCGCTGTCAACCACGACAATTTGGTCGGCAAACTTGGCGCTGTTGATGCAGGATGCGATGCGCCTGGCCTCGTTCAAGGTCAGGATGCCAATGGTCAGGCGGGGTCGGGAGGCGGTGGATTCAGGCTGCACGGTGGGTGTCTCTCAAAGAGTGATCAGTTGGCGGGCGCTGTGCTTTTTGCCCACACGGCGGCATACACGGCCGCAATGCCAGCGGCCTCCCGCTCAACCGAGAACTGCTGCTCAACCCGCAGCCGGCCCAGTCGGCCCATCTCCATGGCGCGCTCGGGGTCTTGCATGACGGTGCGCAAGGCGGCCACCAGGGCGTTGACGTCTTCGGTGGGCACCACATGGCCGGTGACGCCTTCGTCCACGATGGTCTTGAAGGCGCCGGTGTCGCTGGCGACCACGGCGCAGCCGCAGGCCATGCCTTCCAGCGGGGTCAGGCCGAAGGGCTCATAGCGGGGGCAGGCCACGGTAATCAGCACATTTTGATACCACTGCCCGACCTTGTCAGGCGAGATTTCGCCTAAAAAAATCAGCCGATCAGACAGACCGTGGGCGGCAATTTTGCTCACCAATGCCTGCTTGAAAGCTTCGTGCTGCGGCTGGCACAGCCCGGCAATCACTGCGGTGTACGCCGGAAAATCGGGCAACAGGGCCAGCAGCGCGTCAACAAATATATCGCTGCCTTTGTCCGGCCTGACGCGCCCGAAGACGCCAATGCCAAACTGCCCCGGCAAGCCGCTGCGTGCCCAGACCGTGCGCTTGTCCGGCGGCGGCGAAAAACGCGCCAGGCTGATGCCGTGTGGAACCACGCGGCTGGTGTTGGGCACGTGGCTGGCGGCTTCGGGTGTGGTGGAGACCACGCCATCCATTTTGGCAATCAGCCAGCGCGGAAAGCCGGAGTGCCGATGCTTGGCCGCCGAGGTGAACACCAGCGCAATGGGCAGGCGCAGCACGTCGCGCAGAAAAATGGCCAGCATCATTTCGGGGTCGCGCCGTACATGCCAAATGCGCTTGCGGCCATCCGGCAGACGCGACATCGACACCCGCAGCGCCTGCCAAAACGTCAGGCGCGCAAAGCGTTCGCCGCACTGCTCTGCCGCCAGGTTGGCCCCCGGCATGTCGGAGCCAAAGTAAGCCAGGTTCAACGAACGCGCCTGCACCGGCAGCAGCGCATTGACGGTGCCGGAGACGCCGGTGAAGCGCTGCTTGAGGTTGGTAACAATGACTTCAGGGTTCATGGGTGCAGTTAGGCGGGCCAAAGGCCAGATGACAAAAGCCGACATTGTGCCCTGTCGATTTTGAGGCGACGTTTATTCACGTCATGTTCCAACGCCCAGCCCCATTTATGCGTGGTGGGCTTTCACGTTGACCTTGCGTTGCAGGAAAATAGCAGAGATGCATGCTTTTGAAGCGGCAATGGGACGGGTTCTGTCGCAATAAGCCATGCCTGACAATGGCAGCATGACCAAGACTACTCCAACGGCGATGATAAGTGAGCTGCGCAAGGGGCTCAAGCGGCTGCACTGTCCACTGGAAGTGATGTTGGTGTGTGTCGGTTGGTACGCGGCCTACCTGCTGAGCTTTGGCAAAACCCCAAGTCCACGGCATTTGGAAAAAATGATGCAGGAGCGCGGCGTCTTTGTCGACCACTCCACCGTGCACCGCTGGTCACTGAAGATCCTACCGGTCTTAGCCTTGGTTTTTCGCCGACGCAAGCGTCCTGTGGGTCCGAGCTGGAGGATGGCTGAGACCTATATCAAGGTCGCGGGCCAGTGGAAATACTTGTACCGCGCAGTGGTCAAGGCCGGTGACACGGTGGACTTCCTGATCACAGCCAATCGCGACAGGGCCGCAGCACGGCGATATCTGGAGCGTGCCATCAATCTGCACGGCTTGCCAGAAAAAATATCCATCGACAAAAGCGGTGCGAACATGGCGGTCAACCCATGTCTGCAGCGCAGCAGTTTTACAGCCTGGCATTTTGAACTTCAATGAAAACGGCGCCTTTTCTCGACCAACCAACGCTATTGCGACAGAACCCGCGCGAAGGTGTGCGCTGCATCAGTTGGCGCCGCTTTGCCGACCCATGCGGTCTTGAGGCTTGAGTCCTGTTCACCACCGAAAAAACCCCAATCTATTTTTTTGCCATGGCCATCAAATCCACCATCTTCAAAGCCAGTCTGCAGATTGCCGACATCGACCACGCCTATTACGCGGATCATTTGCTCACGCTGGCGCGGCACCCTAGCGATTTTCTCGACTGACGTTTTTGAATGTCAATTGATCGCTTCACCCGGGGTGCGATTCAAACTAATGTGATGAATTTTCCAATTACACTGGATTCCAGTGTCGGGACGATTTTTTAGTTAATTTAAGCTGTCACCGTGTTTATGCCCAACTGAACAGCGTTGCCCCTGTTTTCTGTCTTGGAATTCGGTAGCTTGGAATTCAATTTCAAATGGCTGTTTGGCAAGCGAAGCGCGTCAGGCCGAAGGCAAGGCCCTTGTGGATAAGTACGGGTGAGAGGTGTGGGGATGTGGGCAAGCCGGGCGTTTTGCGGGCTTGTCCACATATCCTCACCGACCCCCTACTTATCCATCAAGTAGTGTGCTGTAGCCCTTACCACCCCTTCGAGAGCATCTCTCTCATGCTCAGCCCATTCAGCACCGAAGCGCAGGTTTCCCAGTCCGCATCCTCCACCTTGCTGTATTTCGCATCAAACGGGTTGCGCGTCGCCGTGCTGCGGTCGATGAGTTGATTGGCGGCGGCCTCGTCATTCAGCGCCACTTGCACCCACACATCCTCCAGCGTGTCGGGGATCTGTCCGAACAGGCCGTGAATCGCTTCCAGTCGGTCGGCCAGCACTTGGTGAACTCGGTCCTCTACCGAATCGCGGTAGCGCAGGTTGGCAATCCAAATTTCATTGCGGGCTTGGCCAATGCGCTGGATACGTCCCTTGCGTTGCTCCAGCCGGGTCGGGTTCCAAGGCAAGTCAATATTGATGAGTGTGCCCAAGCGTTGCAGGTTTAAGCCTTCCGATGCGGCATCTGTGCCCAACATCAGCTTGAGGTCTCCCGCACGCACACGGCCTTTGAGCACATTGCGGTCGCAGCGCTGAAACCGGCCATCACGCCAAAAGCCTGAGCGGTTGCTGCCCGCGTAGAGTCCGATGTCCATGCCTGCAAACTCTGTGCGCTTGGCCATTTCGTCGCCAATCCAGCGCACCGTGTCGTAATACTGCGAGAACAGGATGCAGCCCCGTTCCAGCCAGCTCCCAGATACCCCTGGATGGGTTCCGCGCAAATAGCCAATCAGCGCCTCCAGCTTGGGGTCGTTGTTGCCACCTTGCTTGAGCAGGCTCAGGCATCGTCGTAACGAATCAATTTCCTTGTCCGTGAAGTTCTTGAAATCACTGGCCCCCTGCGGTGGCCGCCCCACCTGAATCGGCACCTCTTCTTCGACATCATCTTCGTCTTCATCGTCTGGGGCATCTGGCTCCTCGCCCAGAAGCTTGGCAACGGTGCGTCGCCCGGCTTCCATCGAGCTACCCATGCGCCGCAACAACAAAGTCTTGAAAAAACCAGCACCTTTAACCCGTTGCTGGAGCAACTGCGAAAACTCCTCTGCCTCCGCATAGGCATCACGCAGGTAACTACCCAAAACCAGCGCGCCCTCGTTGTCTTCACCAAACAACTTCACTGTCACCTTGGGCAGAAAATAGCCGCCGGTAGCCGGGTTGATGGTCGCCTCCAAGTAGGCGCGGGTACGGCGCACGATGCAGCGCAGCAGCGGGTTGAAGTTGGCACCGTACTCGGGCAGCAGCCCGTTTTGCAGTTGCACACGCCGAATCGCCGGAGACAGTTGATCCAAACTCTCGGGGGTAAATTGCCAGCGCGTATCGCTGGCATCCAGGCTGCGGCGTATCCGGTCAAAAGCCGGGTTTTCAAATTTGGATGGCAAGGGGTCGCGCACGTACTCCCAACCACTGCGCACATCCGCAGTCGGCACCTCAGCGTCGCCAGTCGCAATATCCAGGCAACGGCTGGCCTGAAACCACTGGCTGGAATGCGTCCAACCACCCAGCACACCATCATTGCCCTGAGACAAGATGTGGAGTAGATCCCACGCCTCTACCGGGTGCAGTTGCACTGGGGTGGCGGTGGCCAGCAACATGCTTTTGGTCTTGGGACCGATCTCGCGCAAAAAGGCCATCAGCTTGTTGGGTTCGGCACGCTCGTTGACTTCATCAGCATCCGCATCCACCTTGGGCACCTTACGGCGGCGGGCGCGATGCGCTTCATCCACGATGACGCAGGTGTAGCGACGGCTCAGCAACTGGTTCACCGCCTCTGACAGACCGCGCACCACCAACCCCTGCGATACCAGTCCAATGCGGCGCGGGCACTTGCCCAGCGACTTGGCTCCATCGGACGGGTATTCCAAGTCGTTCTCGTCTACCCATGCTTTACCATTCCAGCGGGCAGAGGGCAACGACAGCAACTCCATCAACTCGTCTTGCCACTGTTGCAGCAGTGGCTTGGGTGCCAGCACCAAAATCGGCCCGCCATCGGGGTCATCCAGCGCCATCAGCATGGCCGCCATCGCCAGTTGCACCGTCTTGCCCAAGCCAACTTGGTCGGCCAGAACCAGGCGCGCACCGCCCAGACGGTGACGCTCCAGCGCCAGCCTGGCAAAGTATTTTTGGTGCGGCCACAAGCCCTGATCACGCCGGTACACAGGTGTCTCGACCGCTGCCGCAGCCGCCACAAGGGTCGGGTCGGCAATCGTTGTCAATTCAGTTGGCTCAATGACAGTGCGGGAAAGAATGCGCTGCACGTCCTGCACAATGAAGGGACAAACGCTTAAATCCACAGCACGCGGGTCGTTCCACAGTGCATCAAACTCCGCCTGCACCCAGGCTATGGTGTCGGGATCGTTGTCTTCCCACAGTAGCTCGTAGTTCAGCTTCCAGGCCGACAGGCTCTCATTCACACTGCCCATGAACGAGGTTGCAGTGCCGTCGGCATACCTCAGAACCCCCGCTTTGCCGTGGATCAGGCCAAACGCCGAATCGGGCAGCACCCGCACCTCCAGCTTTTTGCTGGTCAGCGCCTCGTACAACTTCCGGTAGCGCGGCAGCGCGGCGGGTGGGGCGTCCTCCGGCTTGCCCGCGCACCAAGAGCGGCGCAGTGCGGCCTGCGCTGCCGCAGCAGTCACCAGGTCTTGCGGGTCCAGGTCTGAATTGCAGATGATGCGCACCGGCCCGGCCACGCCGGTAAGCGCCTCGCCCGCGACCTCAAACAGGCTGGACCGAAAGTACCCGGCAATGCGGTCATAGCTGACTGCACCGTTCAGGCGCTGGGTCAGCACCGACCGGTCAAGGCGATTGAGCCGACTGGAGTGGCGTTGGAGCATGTGGTGCTTGTATTAGGCGTGGTCGTTACGCAACCGCCCAGCCAGAATGCGCGCCGCCTCAGAGTCTTCCGCCCACTCCTGCATGCCTTCGGCATTGCCCAGCGCGGCCAGCCATTCCAGCAGGCCGACAAAGCCTTCGCGCTTGCCCCAGTAACCCTGGCCAAAGGTGTCACGCAGGTATTGGCGGCCTGGCTCGGGGCTGTTGTCGGCAGCGGCGGTTTCGCGCACGGCGAACATCAGGTGGCGCAGCGGCGACGTGGCAAACGGGTGCGGGCCGCTGGCGGACGCCCGGCCCCTGGCGCTGGCTGTGTTTTGTGTACCTAATTGGCCTGTAGCCCCCGTATCACCTGCGCTGACAGCTATCAAAATAGAAGCAGCTAGGCCGCTGGGTGTGAACATGCGGGCACCGTTGGCCTTGTCGCTTTTGAGCAGGGGCTTGATGTCGGTCACGCCAAAGCCCCGCGCCAGCTCTTCGTACATGCCCTTGCGGCGCTCGCCCCGGCTCTCGATGTCCAGCGAGCGCAAGTAGTAGCGCTCCACCAGGCTCAGGTCGCGCCACGAAGCGTCCAGCCCACGGGGAATCAGCGTGTCGCAGGCGATGCCCAGCGCTCGTTCGATCACGGTCTGGAAGTCGCTCTTTTCGCCCTTGCCGCGCACGGCAAACACTTCGTGCTCTACGTCTTTGCCGTCCAGCGTGCCGTAGTGCGTCAGCACTTTCAGCGCAGCAGCGTATGCGGCCAACTGGTAGTCGGCATCGTTGAAGTTGGGCTCGCCGCCTTCGTCCAGTACCTGCATGCTGGCAATCTGGCGCTTCACTTCGTCTTCCACCAGCGGGTACACCTCGTCCAAAAAGCCTGGTTCGTTGGCGGCGCGTTTGCGCAGCACCAGGCAGACGGTGCCTTGGACGTAGTTGCCTTTTTTAATTCCCACCGCATCGGTTTCAGTGCTGATGGTCCAGGCAGCCGTGGCTTTGAGCCCTGCCGCCCACAGAATCATGCCCAGGTCGGCCCAAACTGCCGGGTCTTGGTGGGTGAACATGACCATCTGCAGACCGTTGTCTGGCATGTGATGGGCCAGGTTTTTGTAAATCTCCACCATTGATCGACGGAAGTCTTCGCCATCACCACGCACCGCCAGCTCTGCGCGAGCGTCGGGTGTCCATTCTGGAAATGCGTTGGCGAGTTGTTTGTCGTACCAGGCAAGAAAAAAGTCACCGAGCTCGTGGTAATTAACTGCGTCGGCATAGGGGGGGTCAGTTACCCACAAATCACACTGATCACGTAGATCGCGAGCATCAGCAACTTTTACGCTACTACTCGTTGGCAACCAAACGAGCGGAGCACCGTCAAGTAAATCAAACGTGGGCGCGATCTTTGTAAATGCACGCCCCGAATAACTTACCAGTGTGTTCAGTGCTTGGTTGTTAAAGGCTTGATCGCCCTTCTCATTACTTCCATGCCACATCCAGGCACTTCCCCGCGAATCCCAATTGGCAACTCGCCCCAACCCCAACAAACACCCAACCCGCGCCGCCTTCGATGTCGCTAACGCTCCTGAGCGCTCTGCGAGCAACCCATGCGTCAGCAACTGCCTCGGCGTAAACAGATGGTGCCAATGCGTCCAGCCACGCTCACGGATGGGTTGATCGGTGTTGTAGCCACTGACAATTGCCTTGGACGGAATAAACCCCTCGCGCTGCCATTCTGCAAAGCGTTCCCGCAGCAAGGCGAGCACCTTGGCTTCACGGGCCAAGTCAGCCGCATCGGGCGCGGCATAACGGCGAATTTCTTTGGGCTTGCCGTTCTTAATGATCGTCTTGACCCAGCGGACGCAATACAGCCGCTCCTGAAACACGTCGCCCGAACGCGGCACAACATCATCATTGGTCCAGCGGCGCAAGCCGTCGGTGCCGCGCAGGGCTTCCACGGACCAGGTGCGGTTGGCATCAAAAGGGTCCACCACGCGGCTGTTTGCCACCGTTGCGCCTTTTTTCTCTTTGTAGAGCTTCAGCTCGGCAGCTGACACCACGGCAATCTCGGGCTGTAATTGGTCTGAGCCCGCCACCTGCTTCCAGCGCGCCACCACCTTGGATTTCTCGCCAATCAACCAGCTCGGTGCCAGCGGAATGAAGTAGTCGCAGCCTTCGGGCTTCACTTCCACACAGTACAGGTATGCGTCGGCGCGTTCACCTTGCTCGTTGTGTTCAATGCCCCATTCGGTCACTTGCTGGTTAGCGGCAGCCAGTGCAGCGGCCTGCACGCGCATCACTTCTTCTTGCACGGCTTGTCCACCGCCCAGCAGATTCAGGCTGGCCCAGGTGAGCAGCCCGGCCACGGGGTTCAGGTCCGAACCAAAGGCCTCGCAGCCGATACGCGCAGCCTCAAACGGGATAGAGCCACCGCCACAAAAGCTGTCGCCCACACGCGGCGTACGGCCAAAGGTGCGCTGGCCCAGTTGCTCGATCAGTTCGGACAACTTGGACGCGGACGTGCCCAGGTGGGCATTGATGTCGGCCCACGCTGCCTCGCTGGGGCCTTCCACGTTTTCGGGTCGGTCGCAGTAAGCGATGCGCTCCGCGTAGGTCATGGCGTCAAACATGGAGCGGCTGGGGCCATCCACCGTACGCCACGGCACGGATGAAGAAAAGTCTTTGCAGCGCTCCCAAGCGCCCTGGTCATCCATCGTGAGAATTTTGAGAAAAACCTCACGGTCTTTTTTAGCATCGCTGCTCGCGGGCATGAGCATGCCCAGAATGCTGGCACGCACCAAAATCAAAGGCTTGCGACCCCACCACTTACCCAGGCGGGTGAGCGTTTGCCCGTTGTTGGCCTTGCGCTCTTTGTAGGCCTCAGCCGACAGGCGGGCGATGGGAAACTGGGTTTCTATGAAGGTGGGCATGGACGTTATTCAAAAATGATAGCTACTAGCGCAATATCCACGAGGGCTAGCTCCGCATTTGGCATAAATTCAGAGTGAAAGCGAAAGCTGCGAATGCCCCAGCAGCTCGCGCCGCGCCTTGGGTGACAAGCCATCGCCTTTGACAAAGGGGTTGTCCGCCAGCGCCGCACGCAGCGCCTTGCGCCAGCCAATACCTTTTTGCATGGCCTGGCCGGTGGTGGCCACCGTCATGGTGAAAAGCCACCAGCGCTCTTCGGGGGCCAGGGCCTCCCAGTTGTGCAGGGCGTTGGGAATGTCGTCGGGCGAGGCGTCTTCTACCGCCCAGCACAAGATGCACAGCTCTTTGCCCAGCGACGGGTGCACCGGCACCGGTTTGGCCGGGTTCTTTTGGAACTTGGCGACGGGCAGGCCATTGGCACGCAGCCGGCGGTTGGCTTCGTCCCAAAAGGCGGGAGCCAGAGCCAGCCAGCGGTTGCGGTCGATGACCACACGCAGGCTTGGGGCATTGGGCTGGGGCGCTTCGACGGCGCGGGCACCCAAGTGGTCCAGGTCGTTGCCCCGGTGCTCGGTGATGCAAATCATCTCGCTGGCCGCGCTGCCCTTGGGCACGTCAATCAAAAAACCGTGGCGGGCTTCTTCGGGTAGAAAGCCTAAGCCCACGACCTTGCGGGTGGACGAGGTAGATGAAGATTTACGTGCTATGGCCATGCTTATTGGCCCGCCGATTGCTGAACTTTGGCAGTGTTAAAAGGCTGGTTGTTGGCCTTCAGCCAGTCCAGCAGCATTTGCCCGGTGGGAAAGGCCAAACTGCCAATGGCCATGCGCAAGCCCCCGCCGCTGACAATGTCTTGCAGCTTTTGAGCAATGACCTTCACAGCCACAGCGTCGTAGCCGCTGTCCAGCGCGCCGGAATACTCCACGTTTTGCTGGCCGTCAGGGCTCTCGGCGGTGAGGCTGATGTCGTGGGCCATGACTGCACCGGCCTGCTCCAGCCGCGTAATGGTGTCCCACACCGCGCTGGCGTCGTCCAGCTTGGTTTGTTGGGTCCAGCGGGCTGGTGTGGCCAGGTCTATGGGTGGGCGCTCGGCCCCGCCTTTTTGCGGGATGGTGATGCGGATGGCCTCAGAACTGAGGCCGTATTCGGTGGAAACCGCCATGGCACAGACCACACGGCAATTGGCGGGCACGCGGAATGGCCCGTCATAGGTGGCGGTGCCCACGCTGGTGGGGGATGAGCCGTCAGTGGTGTAGCGAATGGTGATGCTGTTGGCCTTGGGCAGCGCAAGCAGTTCTACTTCAAAGTGGTCGCCCCGGTTATGCAACTGGTATTTGAGGCGCAGCTTAGCTGTCCACTCCTTTACCGCGCTGTCTCGCACCATGTCAGCGGGGTCAAAAGCCAGAAAACGGTAACGCAGTGCAGTCGCCTCAAAGCGCGTGGGCGTGGGCACGGGGGTGGATGCCCTGGTGGGCTCCGCATCGCCCGTTTCAAACACGACCACTGGGGCGTGCAGGGGTTCAATTTTCAAATAGGTGGTGCCGTCGCCGTCTTCTTGCACGGAGAGTTCTCGCACCACGACTTCGGGCACGGGCGGGGGAAACGGCCCACGGCGAATGTGGTTGCCCTCTTCGCGCCACAGGCCACGGCGCAGGCAGTCGGCCTTCAGGTCGTCCAAAGCCGAAAGCTTGTGCAGCGGCCAGTTGGTGTTGACCGCAGCTGCTCGCTTGAAGTCCGACCAGAGCACCACTTTTGTATCCGCCGAGCCAAACAAGCGGGCCTCGGCACGGGTGCGAAAACTGTCGTCGTCGATCTTGGTAGTGAACTTTTGCGCGCCTTCCAGGGTGTGACGCAAGGTGGCTTCACCACTCTGGTTGCCCGCAAAGGCCAGATCGGTGCCGGTTGCGCGCAGCGCGACATTGATGGACGGGTAAACGATCTGGTCGAAAGCCTCTTTCAGCGCAGCGGTGAACTGCAGACCCACGCGGTCACGCAGGGCATCCAGGGCACGCCACTGGGGGTCGTCAGAGGGGGTGTTTTCAGACTTGAGTTCGTCTTCAATGCTTTGCAGGGCGCGGGTCTGGCGGGCGGAGTCGAGCACCTTCTGGAAGGTGTCGCGCGAGCCCGTGAGAAACAGCACGCGGTTTTTGTACTGCTGCTGCGCCCACCAGGCTTGCCAGTCGGCGGAGATGGGCAGTTGGTTGGCTTGCCCGCCGGGACGGACGATGACCAAGGTTGTTTTTTCTTGTTCTACTTGCACTTCGTCAGGGGGTGGTAGCACTTTGATGACTTGGTAGCAATCGCGCAGCGAGGCAGAAAAGTACGACTCCAGATGCTCGCGCAGCATGCGGTCCACCGTCTCGGTATGCAGCGAGAGCGCCATGGAGCGCAGCTTGGCGGCCAGGTTCTGCTGGTTCTTGAAGTACAGGCGGCCATCGGTGGAGTTGTGCAGATACCAGGCGCGGGTGGCCAGCTTGTCGAGCACATTGGCCTTGAAGGTGGACAGGTCGCGCCCCGGGCGTTGCAAGCAGTCCACCAACTGGTATTCACGCAGGCCGTGGATGGCACCCGGCGTGGTGGATAGCGAAGCCACCAGGATAAGGCGCGCGGCATCTGACGCATCGGAATTGCCGTTCACCAAGTCGATCTGCTCTACCTCGGCATCACCAGCGTGAGCGATGTCGTGGGCAATGGCTTCGCTGAGAGACGGATTGATAGTACGAACCTCAGACGCGATTTCGTCCAGATTCAGGTCAAGGTCGTAGGGGTGAATCAGGTCAATGGTGGCGGCCTTGCCGGAATTCCACAGGTTGGAGACCACCATTTGCATGAGCCGAATCACGCCACGGGTTTGCTGGAAGCCTTCGTTTTCCTTGAACTTGCCGACGAGTTCGCGCAGGTCTGGGTGAAACGGGTATGCATCCATCACGCGGTTAAACAGTGCCTCGGGCGACGTGGTGGTCAAGCCCATTTGCACGGCCTCGCGCAGCGCCTCGCGGTAGGCCTCGGCCACCTTTTTGATCTCGGCCTCGGGTGCCACTTGCGCGAACAGGCGTTTGCGCAGAATGTGATACAGCTCGTCACCGTTGGGATTGACTGGCGTGATGGGCACGGCAATACGGCGGGACTCTGACGTGATGCCCTGCACGGCGCGGTTAAAGGCATCTTGCAACTTGGATTGACCGATGCTGAAGTTAGACCCGGCCAAATCAGACAACACCAGGCAGACGTTGTCCATATCAGCCACGGCAACGAACAGATTGGCCAGTGCAGCGGTGGTGACAACGCCCAAGTCTGCATTGCCGACTGGCACCGCCACTGCGTATTCCAGGTAAGGAGGAAGTTCATCGAGAAACAGCACCAGCGGCTCGCCGCCCAGCAGTTGCTTCCAGGCTTCGGGGCCAGGGGCACTGAGCAAGGGTGACACGTAGCGGGCAAACTGATCTGCTTTGCCAAGTTGTTCGGCGATCGAGCCCCAGATACCACCCGCAGCATCGGTGCTTCTGCCATTGAAACCTGCCACACGGCAAGTGCCAAGGCTGGGCGCGGGATTCTGGTCGCCCCTAAGTACCTTGTTGCGAAGTGCCGGGTCTCGCGCCAATAAACCCAGCGCAATCATGCTGTGCGTCTTACCGCCCCCCATTGCTTGCGAAAGCAAAAACACCGAAGACCCAGCACCCGAACCACCCAAATGTCGAAACGCCCTGTCCACTAGCGTAAGCATGCCGTGGGTAAAGTAGTTCTCCTCAAAGAACTCAGGGCCGCTTACCTGCCCTTTGAGGAAGGTATCCAGATTGAGAACAGTTGCGCGGCGGTCAGCGGCATGGACAGACGGACGGGGTTTGCAAAGGGTGTGGATGCTCATTTTGGGTTCAGTGTTAGCTCCGTGATTGAGGTATGTTTCAGCGCTTGCATGACTTTACCAACGTCGTCTCTGGTAACGCCTGCTTATCTTGAATGGGCCGTGAAATATGGAAATAGAGTTCTTCCAAATTTGAATATCAATCAACCAACGTCAGTAAATAGCATTGATGGCTGCAAAGAGCGCCTTGAATCGAGCTATGGTCGCTGCATCAAGTGACTTTGGTGGCGACGAAGCGAACCGCGTGGCGACTGCGTAATGGTTGAATCCGCCGGATGGACGAAGTGTCAGGCCGTTCTCCTTTATGAACTTTTCGAGCCGAACCACAATCCTGTCGCCAGGCGGAAGATCAGCTTCAGTAATAACTACTCCAGCGAGTTGAGTTTTGAAAGTTGAATTGAAGTAGCTGAGATACATTTCCACCGAAAACAGGTCTTCAATATCACTTGGTTTGCCGCTGCTCTGACTTGCATTCTCTGGATCGCGGAACTGAGACACGTTGAATAATGCCTTGGCTGAAAGCAATTTGTCTCGGACAAGTCCCGTCATCTTCTGCTCGGGAACGCCGCGATAGTCATGCAAAACGCCAAGTTTGAGACCACTGGCTCCGAGTAACGAGACAAATGTCGCAAGGTTGTCCAAACCGCCCGTGGGAACGATAGTGACATCGTCACGCATACCACCGCTTCCTTCGGCGTCAATAAATCCTGAAGCAATCTGCAAGTAGATTAGTTCTGAGGGGCCTTCAACCAACAAATTGCGCTCAGAAATGAACAAGTTCTGCGCGATGTTCCATCCAAGCGCGGCTTGTAATGGAAAGATTGTCCGTGGATCTGAGCCCACCAAATTCTCAGATATGACTGTTCCAACCTTGATTTGGTCCTCAACCAGTCGCACTTGGTGTAATCGGTCCGAATGAACCATGAACGGTGAATGCGTGGTGTAGAGGACTTGATGGTCATTTGCCAAACGGTCGATATAGCGAAGGAAATCCGCTTGCGCCAAGGCGTGCAGGGCCAAGCCGGGCTCGTCTAATAAAAGTATTAGCTTCTTGCCAACATTTTTGCCCGACGGGTCGATCTGATGCTGAACGCTGTCGAACCAAACAAGGAAGCTGAAAAACCAGATGAAGCCACGACTACGCTGATCGAAAGGGGTGCTAACGCCCCGGTGGCGCCGATTCTTGATTCGCAGATATAAGTTCGGACCATTATTGAAAGGCACCTCATCAGTTGTATCGCTTTTAATATCGACCTCGACCTCAAGGTCTTCGTTCTGTTTCCAAAACTCCATCACCTGATCGCTTAGGGTGATTGAAACCCCCTCTATTTTCGCTTTTAGTTCTTCGTATCCGCCGGGCGCGGCAAGATCAGCAAAAGTGACGTCGGCCATGCGAAGCAATGCCAAGACTGAGCGATGAATAGGTTTCAGTTGCCTCGAATCGGCCTTGGCCTGTTCAACCCGTGTCGCTAGGTCGGCAAGATTCATCTTGCCTGGCAACAGGTCGTAATCGCTGAAATACAAGAACTTTGGAACATCGGCCGCAATCAATGACCATGCCTCCCACTGGGAAACTTGGTTCCATTTGCTCGCTGCGATGCGAACGTTTAGGTCTTGCAGAAATACTTGATCGGCATCAGTAAGGCTTGTGCCGGTCAGGAGGTCGGGGATTGACCGCAGCGATTTGCAATCCGTCAGGGTGGCGGCAGCGTCGGTGCTCAAGGTAGCAGCGAAAGCCTCAATGAGCGGCAACTCGTCAACTGTCAGGCCAATGATTTCTGTGTTGTCATACTTGTGGGATAGCACCAATTGATGGCCTGACTCCAGGCTGGTGCCAAGTTTTTCGTTGACTCTGCCTATCTCATCATCACTAAGCGCATAAGTGAGCGAAATTGCAACCTCAGCCTGCGTCTTATGGTTCTTAAGGTATGCAGACAAATCCTTTCGTGGGTAATCTTCAACCGGTCCGAAGGATTCTTCGCCCAATGCGTCGGCGGACTTTTGAAGTGCCTTTAGCAAGACGGTCTTGCCTGCCTCATTCATGCCTACAAAAACGGTGACGGCACAATCTACCGCAACGGTCTGAACAGAATTTATTGACCGAAACGGTCCAACTTTTGCAGAAACAAGTATCATTGACAGCTCCCATTGATGTTATGCCGCGCGAATCAAAATGGATAGAAACAACCTGTCTAAAAAAAATAGGGGCCGCCACTACCATCGGTCAATATCGACCACCATCTTTCACACGCGATTCGGCATTGTCGCCGTTAAGCTGGACATGATCTCATTTGGATCGCGTCAAATAGTCGACTTGTACCCCTGATGACTACCCAAATTTTCCCCGCTCATTGTCAACAAGCAGTGAATTGGGTCGCCATAGATACCAGACTGAGTACACCCACTTTCGGGCCACCTGGCGCATGCGCACTGAGTGGAAAACTTATGAAGCATTTGGCCGCAACGGACGCCCGCTGCCAATCGACCAGGTTCTGAATTCATTCGATCTCGAAGGACACCTCGCCTGGCGCAAAAAGTAGAGTGGCATCGCGCACGGCGATCATGGGCATGGCCCGGTCCCGGGCATTTCCAAGATGCGTGGGGACTTCGATTGTTCCGGCGCATACAGACGACCCAGTAAATCAGACTCACTCAATGCATTGGTTCTGGCGGATGAGAGTGAAATTCCAGTGCGTGCAGCACGCAATCCAAAAAACCTGCCCAATGCGTTGGAGGATCTTTTCCACGACCCCCCAGCGCAGTTGGAAGGGGCAGCATAAGGGATGCAGACGTGGCCGAGGTATGCATCCTGATGGTGATTGATCATCATGCCTGGTCAATATCTGACAAATCTTTCATTACGCGCTCCCACAGTGAGCTTGCCGAACAACCCTTTGATTTCTTCAGGTACGACAGTGTTAACAGTGCAAGCGGGTGAACACCCAAGACCTCTGCCAATTCGTCTACCTTGTTGAGTGTGGGGGAGTAAATGCCTCGCTCCAGTGAACTTACATAGGTTCGGCTGGAGGCAAGACTAAATTCCTCCTGGCTTAATTGTTTTGCCAGACGTAATTTCTTCAGGGCATGGGCAAAGTCATTTGGATGAAAGTTTGGACGCGTCATGCGTCGTGATTAACTGCTGTTGAACGCTATACAGCTACAATGTATACAGTTCATTAGCACTAACATGTTCATCACCCATCTTCCCCATAAATCGCCCATGTCAGGTCTTTTTGGCGATTCGTCCAAGTCATATTGGCTCGCCGTAGAGTTGGCATTGCAACTCCCATGGTTCCTGGTTTCATTTCGGGAATTCGAATCCAATTCAGCCGACGCGCCTTCTGTCGGAAGAACCATGATGATCCACACTGTGGAAGCGTTGGAACAACTGGTCCTGGAAAGCGATGGTGGATTGTTCAAATTTGATTCGGTGTACATCATCACTCCCGGTCACGTGAATGGCACAGATCAATGGCAAATGGACCTGCTCGATTGCATACGGACGGCGGACGAACCTGAAGCGCCAGGGCAGGTTGTCGACGTCTTTGAAACCAGAGGTGGCGCCAGGTATGCTTGTTCACTACTTGGAACATCCATTGAAGACCTGCGCATAGGCGCCGTGCGCTTTCAGTCCCCCTAGTCGTGTTCAGCAATGCCAGGGGAATGTCACATCATGCGTACCAAACCCTTGATCGCTCTGGACGCCGACGGCGTGTTACTAGACTACAACCTGGCCTACGCCACAGTTTGGGGACGCTTTGCCGGTGCCGATCCGGCCGAGCGTGATGCGAATGCATATTGGCACATCGATCGATGGGATGTTGAACGGCTTACAGGCGAGCGTCTGGCCCAGTTTCGGGTGCTCTTTGATGCCGAATTCTGGACCAGCATTCCGCCGATCGCTGGTGCCATTGAGGCCTGCCAGCGGTTGCATGAGCATGACCACGAGCTGGTTTGCGTATCGGCGCTCGATGATGTATTCGCCGAAGCTCGCCTGAAAAATCTTCGCAACCTTGGGTTTCCGATAGAGCGGGTATTTGCGACCGGCAATCTTCCAGGAGAGCGAAGTCCCAAGGCTCAAATCATTGACGAAATCAAGCCGGTGGCATTTGTCGATGATTACTTGCCGTACATGTCGGGGATCCGGGATGAAACGCACACTGCCCTGATTTTGCGCGGACCCAACGGCAGTCCAAATGTTGGGCCCGAGCTCACGGCGGTGGGATCCACGCATGCTGATCTCGCGGCGTTTGGCGAGTGGTGGTTGGCACGAACCTAATCCAAACTTTTTATCACATAAAGGGAGCGTCCTTTGCCAAATTATTCATTGATCTTCTGAAATCGTCTGCTACATAAATGATGGACATTCTAGCCATAGTCGTGATCACAATCGTCATCGCGCTCGGCGGCTTCTGGATGGTCTCACGCCCCACGAGGCCCCAGCAAAAAAGACTCAACACGCGGAAAACCTGGCCAGCGCGAACAGCAAAAATGACGCACCGGCCACGCAGAGCCAGGGCGCGGCGTTCACGGTCCTTGGGACACGTCCAGGACAAATCCGCTCATGACCTGAGGGGGATGTTCAAGCCGCCCGAGGGGAGGCACGTTTTAGTTGAGGAGATGAATCCCTGGAGGTGACAGGCCGACATCAAAAACATTTGCTGAAAAACGATTGGAACCTGCCTCTACCTGGCAGAAAGGGACGTATGGGCACTCGATCCAACAAGCAACGGATTTACCGGCTGTTCCATGGCCGCTTCCACGGAAAATTTTATTGGCGTTCCGCTGAAGATCAGGCCTGGCTTGACCTGGCGCCAGTGGGCCGGGAATTTGGCAGTCCGGACTATGAGAGACTTGAACAACTGGACGGCTACGCCTTTGACGTTTTTGGGGACATGGTGCTGGTCCACGAGTGGCTTTTCCATCCGCATCCATCGCTCGACGACATGACGCCTGATGCCTGCGCCCGCACTGAGGCGGGTCTGCAAAAAGCGCTGGACCTTCTGGCTGGGCTCAAACGGGGTGCCTGCACCGCGGTTGCGAACAAGTCATCAAATCAGGAGTAAGCGGTGCCCATACGCTACACAACACGCACGCCGTTTCAGTTGCGCTCCCGCGGCAATAGGAAAATAGCTTTCAACCGGGTGCGAAACCGCATAAAAAGGGCGGCGCCCGTGCTGGGCGGAAAATTCACGACCAACAGCTTTATCGATGGCCACAATGGCTGGATCGATGCCCACTTCCTTGGCACCAGGCCGCCCGTTTCTTACAGTCTTGCCCTGCAAACGACCATTTACGAATACAAGGAATTGGTCCGAAGTCGTGCGTGGGAGCAGTCGTACGATCTGGCCCCGGAACGGGAACTCCCCTTGTTTGACGGCGCGGTAAAGGATTCAAGAACCGGACAGATCGTCGGACTTCGCAGTGAACCGCTTCAATACCCTGAGCTTGAGAACATGACGCGGCTGCAGTGGGCAAAGGCACAGCACCAGAAAATTGCGGACAGCGGCGATATCGAGGTATTTGAGAGTTGGACCTTGCATCATGGCTACCACCGCGGTATCGGCCTGCACGCCACCCTTGATGTCCCATTCCTTACCATTGAAGCCATCAATGCGTTCATCGACCGGTTTTTGATGACCGAGGCGAATTTCTTTGACCCAACGCCGCACACGTACCGGTACGAACAGGTTTCGCACTGGGGTCTGGAATCCAACGCCGTGATTGAGCCATGGGAGTGGGATGGAGCCCTCAAGCGCCAGGCCTCTCAGGACGACCCCTCCACGCTTTGACATCAGCACTTTTTAGCAGGCTCTTTCCTTGCAACCCCAATGCCGCTAAGAATTTGGAACCCGTGGTCTGGGTCAGCGCAATCTCGCCCTGGGCACCAGGACCGCGTGTCGACCGGAAAGGGCTGGCTGACCAATATGCGTTTGGCGTCATATTCGATGAAAATTCATAAAAATTATGTCAGCAGCCGCATATAGATGAAGACTCTGCCCGACCTTGGCGCCGAATTCCAGGCCCTCCGCAGGGAAGCTGGCAAGACGCAGCAAGAAGTCGCCACGGCCGCTGGAATGCGGCATGAGGCGTTGTCGCGGTTTGAACGCGGCCGCGGCAGCGATTTCTCGCTGGGCAAGATGCTGCGCCTGGCGCACGTCCTCGGGAAAGACCTGAATTTTGTTTCATGCCGTCAGCGCCCTACCCTCGAAGACGTTTTGCTTGAACGCCAGGCGCAATCCAACACCGGCCCCGCGTCGCGATGAATCCTTGGCATTTTGCTCAGGTCAAACGGGTTCCCGCTGCTGGGCAGCGCAAATGGCATTGAACACGACCCGCACAAAATGCGGTCCGCACCCTGCGGGAAGCCTGCATCAAAGGCGGCCGGCCATGCGTATTGATGCGGGAACAATGCAGCAGCCTGCCATGTTGACTGGTCAGACTAAAGGTGTCGAACCGGGCCTGTGACTCAGTGCATTCTTCGCACTACCTCGCCCACTGCCGGCGACCTTTGCGCTGCGCCTTCCAGCTGCGCTGGGGGTCACGGAAAAAATCATCCCACGCAGTGGCCAGGTTTTTTGGGTTGCGCGCTGCGCGCACTGCAATTTCGCCGTCGTCGGGCAGAGCCAGTGCATTGAGTCTGATTTCCTGAATCGTCTGTATGCGCCGGAACAATCCAAATCCCCCGCGCATCTTGGAAATGCCCGGGACCGGGCCATGCCCGCGGTCCCCGTGCGCAATGCGACGCTTCCTTTTGCGCCAGGCGAGGTGTCCTTCGAGATCGAATGAATTCAGGACCTGGTCGATCGGGAGCGTCCGGCCGCTGGGTCCAAAAGCCTCGTAGGTTTTCCACTCGGTGCGCATGCGCCAGATGGCGCCAAAGTGGGTGTGCTCTGCCTGGTAGGGTGTTTCACGCATCCAGGTCAGGCAAAGGCCGTCTGCGTCAACCCCGGTGAAGGGCGTCCTGGGGCCCCTGTTGGAGCCATCCAAACGGTGAGTGGCGTTATACAGGCGCAGCGCAAGTTCGCGAGCCAGGACCGAGAAGGCTGCAAACCAGTGCCACTCTTCGCGACCCGGGGACACGATGCGAAGACCAAACGCACGGCTGCTGCGCGTGGTTTTTGATTTCGACATGAGAACTCCTAGTTGATGTAACTAGAAGTCCGTCGCGCCTCCCTGAAATGCAGTTGTGCTGAACATGATCAAATTCTAGGCGCAATCACACAGGCAGTCGCTTTAGCCACAAGGTCTTCCTCACGAGTTGAGAGACCTGGTGCTGGTTTTTTCATCCCGTTTGAATTTCGACTGGAAAATCTCGGGCTTCTGTCATGCAAAGGAGATTGCTGAAAAGTGCCAGGGAAACTGACGGCGTCTGTGAGCCCATTCGCGCGTCAGCGGTTTGGTCCAAAGTCGCTTTTCAAGTACATATCAATGTGCACGGACGAAAAGGGGCAGATCACGCCACCGCCCTCTGTGCGTTCCAGCATGCCAATCCCCGCCAAAATAGCCACGTCATCATGCAAGCGCTTAACATCGCGCCCAACTGCAAGGGCTAGTTCTTGCACCGACATCTCACCTTTGCCTTGTGCGGCACGCACGATTTCCCAGCGCTTCTCAGAAAGTTGCCCAAAGAATTGACCAAGGCTCTCGAAGTTAAGCACCTCACCCTGGTATTCATCCGCCTTGGCCGCTGGCCCCACGGCAAGCAATGCGCCCTTCCAGTCAGGCTGCAGGGTGATGGTGAGACAACGTTCGGTCATGGTGAATGTGATTTTGCGCCAAATCCTGGTGGCGCCGACACGGCTTTGACTATGGTGCCGATTTCGAACTGACAAGGATGACCTCTCGAAAAACCCGTGCATTCTTAAAGCGCACCAGCTGCGCCACATGGTCGATATCAATCCGGTAACAACAGCCCGCTCCTCCAACTCTCGCCCCAATGTCAACGACCGTCAAAGTCTGAAAGAACCTCGAATGTAGACTCTATGATCAGGTGCTCTGACTAAATTATTCGCGAGTGGCAATCACTCAATAATCAGTCCAAGCATTTTGTTTTGGAGCGTCTCATGTATCTCGGTATCGATAACCAATCCGGCCTGATCTATGAAGGTCTAGGCGGTCCCGAGCTTCCGGTGGTTCCGACTCCCAATGTGACCCAAGCCAAACTGATTGAAAGCGATCAAGACTGGAGCAGTTTGCCGAACGGGATTTTCCAATCGCCGATGGCATGGGTCTTTCGCGAAGACTTGTTTGACGCAGTCACGCGGACGCGCCGTGGACGGCTGTATTTTTCACCAGATGGACAAGCCCAACCAAGTACCCAGCGGGTGAACGCGCAGCCGTATGATGACCTCATGAGGCGCGCGATCGGCCAGGATGGCAGAATCGTCAAGTCTCTTTTTTGCTACATGGCATGCACGCCTTTGCTTTCCAAAGCAAATCAAGGCTTGGGAGCGACACTCTCGCTGGGATCACCACGGGCCGCATCAGCTTGGCGCATCATTCAAACAGAGGTGCTTGTCAATGGTTGCGTAATGGTGACTTTGAAGGCTTTGACTGCGTTTGGCATCCTGCCCGAGATCGATACGACCAAGATCGATCACGAATTTAAGCAGTCGGTCTCGCAGGCCATGAACAGGGTTCTCGATTCGGCATTTAGGGAAACGCCAATCTCGGTCATCGACCACTGCCGCAACGCCATGACGGTTCTACTCTCGCGCTGGCTGGTTCAGCAAGGCCATGACCGCTCAATGCTTGCCGACGATCTTGGAAAAATTGCGAACGTCGTGGCGAAAGAGCCCTATGCCATATCCTGCGCAAGCTGGCTTGCCCAAGTCGTCGCAAGGCTCCACGTCCGAGGTAAAGGCAATGAACAACATGCGCGAAGCCTGCGTATTCCGGTGGAAGAAGATGCGGAACTTGCCATTCAAGCTCTTGGCTTCGTCATTCGCGACATCGACTGGGCGTTGGTCTGACCCAAAATTTTTCACATCGGAACGGCGTCATGACAATGACCACTATCATGGGGGACCATGGCAATCGATCTGCGATCTCTGGGCTCTACCAAACGCAGCAAACCGCGTGCGCTGGTCGCCACAGCGCCCAGGCAGTTGTTCAGCTGGGACATCACGTACTTGCCCACCCTGGTGGTGGGGAGCTTCTTTTACCTGTACCTGTTCCTAGACATTTTTAGTCGCAAGATCGTGGGATGGCAGGTCTACGACTGCGAAAGCAGCGAGCTTGCCGGCGAGGTGATGCGTGATATTTGCATGCGTGAAAACATCGCGCCCAACCAAGTGGTTCTGCATTCCGATAACGGGAGCCCGATGAAGGGCGCCACAATGCTGGCCACCTTACAGGATCTGGGCGTGGTGCCAACGTTCAGTCGGCCCTCGGTGAGCAATGACAACCCGTTCTCGGAATCACTTTTTAAGACCCTGAAATACCGCCCAGAATACCCTGCACGGGCGTTTGAGAGCCTTCTGGCTGCACGCGAATGGGTGGGCCAGTTCGTGCACTGGTACAACCAGGAACACCGCCACAGCGCCATCCGCTTTGTAACGCCACACGAGCGTCACGAAGGTCTGGAGGATGGCCTGCTACAGCGCCGAGATGACGTTTACGAAGCGGCCAAAGCCGCCAATCCACAGCGCTGGAGCGGGCCCACCAGGAACTGGCAGCCAGTGCGTGTTGTCCACCTGAATCCCGATCAGTCGAGCGTCGAGAAAATTCGTCGAAAGGAAGAGCGTTCAGAACAAAAAAAAGCCGCATAAACTTACTCTTGGGCGACAACTAGCTTGACATCCTCCGACACTGAATCACCGCTGACTGAAGAACTAAACGGGCCATAGGTGGAGCAGTTTGGGTGGCCATAAGTGGGGCAGTTAGGGGTGGCCATCGGGGTCTAACTGCTCAACGTGGATATCAATGCTCTGCATTGCTGCCCGTTAACTTAGGCGTTGAGCATCCGCTTTTTACTTTGACGTATGACCGCTTTAAGCACATAAGAACCAACGACGACGGACCGATTTGCGGCACCTGAAATCTTCGACTTGCCAAGTCCAGGCCCTACAAGCCTCAATCGTTGTGCTCAATGGTGTAAAGTTGTTTACGACTTCAAAGCGACATGTTGTCAATTCGCCACGCCGCCAACCCGCATGAATGTTAAGTGCCTGTTTACGACTTCATTTGCGCAGAAGAACCGTCAGTTTGTCCAGCAATCTGGCAAATACAATCACACGAAAGTCACTTGCGGTAGCAAAGGCAGACTGCCCGTCGCCATACGCACCTATGAGTTATAGGAAACACCATGGCAATCAAAGCAACTGTTTTTAAAGCTAATCTGCAAATTGCAGATATCGAGCGGCATTACTATCAGGATCACACGTTAACTTTGGCCAGGCATCCGTCTGAAACTGATGAACGCCTTATGGTGCGCTTGCTGGCCTTTGCTCTGCACGCACATGAAAATCTGGAGTTTGGCCAAGGCATGACTGCCGATGATGAGGCGGACGTGTGGCTGAAAGATTTAACTGGGTTGATTGAGTTATGGATCGATGTTGGAATCCCAGATGAAAAGCTTGTTCGAAAAGCCTGCGGTCGCTCCAATCAAGTAGTGGTGTATTGCTATGGAGGACGTGTGGCCGACATGTGGTTTTCGCAAAACAAGGCACAGTTCGCGCGACAAAATAACCTTATCATCTTCAGCTTGTCCGTGGCGGATACACAAGCGTTGGCCCAATTGGCACAACGCAACATGAATTTGCAATGCACTATTCAGGATGGTCAAGTGTGGTTAAGCGATGGTGCTGTTAGTGTGCAAGTGAATCGGGTGATATTGAAAGCGGCAGCGAAGTAATTCCAACTCATTGGTAACAATCGGTCAATTTGTGTCGCGTCTGAAGTAGGCCCAGAAACACGTTGTCGAGTGTGCATCAAAGCGCAAAAGAGCCAAATCATAATGAGCGTCTACCGAGCACAGCTTGCAGGTAACTGAAATTTTCAAGATCATCATGTTCACTTCAACTCAGGTGAATACATGCACTCTAAAATCAGAAATTCAAATGCAGACGACTTGTTGTGAATGGCTGCCCAGAAACGCATTTTTCTGGCTTTTGAGCGCCGTTTGATTCTGCTTCGACGATCAACCACTTGATCCCATCCTGGTGGCCCGAGGGCCACCAGGATGGGCGCGCGGAATTTGTCAATGACTTTGAGACACCGTGGGACATTAATTGTAAGCGGGTGGCCAACGCACTTTGACAGCGCTGCTGCCTTGATGGCACGAAGTCGGCGTTAAGGTTTTGTCGGCTGCCAGCGATGCGGCAGCAATTCTTCGATCTGGCTGTTCTTCTGCGTCGGCAGGCGAGCCAGCACATCTTTCAGGTAGGCATACGGATCATGCCCATTGAGCTTGGCGCTCTGAATCAGGCTCATCACCGCAGCGGCGCGCTGGCCCGCACGCAGGGAGCCTGCGAACAACCAGTTGCTGCGACCATTGGCGATCGGGCGAATCTGATTCTCGATCCAATTGTTATCGATCGGCAATTGAGGGTCATCCAGAAACAGCGTGAGCGCACCCCAGCGCTTGAGACTGTAATCGAGCGCTTTGGCGGTATCCGAGGCTCTTTATGCAGAGATGTGCATAAAGGCCAAAGCGGAAATCCACATGGCTCAACTGGCCACCACAAAACTGTAATTCAAAACTCAAGGATGATTTCGGAGAATGACAGCAAAGTCGCGGTGTGATTCGAGTGGTGGATTTCGACAACAAGATCAATTGCTGTCTTTGATAATTGACCGCTTTGGGATCGAAATTTCGATTTGTTACATTAGACTGAAGTCCATCAGGCTTGCTGGGAGGCGAGCCTAATGAAGAGAGGTGATCATGACAAGGACAACAAATGCTGATCAGGGAAGCAACTATCCACCAGTTGATCAAGACCACACAGACAAGCGGAGACGACAGCGTCGGGCAACACGTGCGACAGGAAGTTCTTCCTGTCGACGAAGTGTTGCGGAATTTATGTGTTGAGTTGCTTTCGCTCTACGCCACGTCGGTGAACAGCAACGGCACTCTGGGGCAAAATCCGGTGATCCACACTTTCCCCGTGGCGTTGGCCAACTACACGACTGGCCAGAACGTTTTCCAGGCATTCACGGTTGCGACCCTGAGCTTGATCAAGGAGGAAATGAAAGCGGCAATCTTCGCCAACGGTGGATATGCTCTGTTTCTGCGCTATGAGCACGACAACATCGACTTCCTGCTCATTGCCATGCTCAAACTCAAGGCGGGCGCTGGTATTGACGAAGAGACATTGAGTCTGCAGCCGACGCTGAACATCGACTTGAAGCTGTTGCATGAAGCCGCACGGATCAACTTGACCCGACTCGCGAACCAAGAACATCCCTATCTGACCTTCATCAAGGGCAAGGCAAAAAAGGGCGACATCACCGGTTACTTCCGCAAGGCTTTAGCTTGTGTCACCTTCACCGATTCCAAACACCATACCGACCAGTTGATCAAGGCCGCCCAGGCCTTTGTCGAGGCACGCGAGGATTTAGTCACCCCTGAGCAGAAGCGCGAAGAGCGCTCGCTCATGCGCAAGCGCCTGGTGGAGTGCTTGGAAGCCAATCCGCTGCAGGTAGTGCTCGCTACGGCCGCGGCAGCCATCATGCCCAGCGCGCCAGATGATTTTCTTGAGTTCTTGCAAACTGGGTCCACTGCCGGCCAGTACCATATTGACGACTCCTTCCAACCACACAAGGCCACTTACCGGCCGTTGCGCCGGATCAGCGCGAAAATTGGGCACTCCATCTCCGTTGCTTTCGATGTCGAAGATGTTCTGGCTCATCGTGTGACTTATGACACTGAACGTGATGCCATAATCTTGCAGAGTCCCCCTGACTCACTCAAGCAAGCCATCATCGAAAATGACATTGCAGATTGACAATCAGCACGGCTGGGCTCTCTGGCTCCTAGACAACCTGGAGGATCAGCGGTTGCTTGGTGCTGGACACTGGGAAGGTGTGTTACCGGCCGCAGTTGATTTTACGGAAGTCTTGATGGCGCTGAGCGCCTATCCTATATTGATTGGGATGTCGGATGGGACGAGCCGGACGCTGGAGTTCTATCCGGGCGCGGCCAAGGTGTACGACTCGATGCAGGAGATGTTCGCCCACCCGACGAACTTGCGAGTGGTGCCCCCGCGCTTCACTTTACGGGATATCGGATACACACACAACTCGTTGGTCCAGGCATCGGGTGCGCAGGCGTCCGTCCCGCCGTCCGTAGCCAACTATTTTGCGGCTTCTCAGCTCTGCCATTTGCTTCCCTTGCTGGCCGACATGACGGCGAACAGCGGTCAATCACTGCACTTCATTAAAAGTCCAGAATCTCGGATTGAGATCAGGCTGGAGTACCAAGTCGGTGATTTGGTTCCGCTCGTGTCTCTGCCCTTGTTCGAGTCCGAATATGCGGCGACCACCCACCACAAGGATCAGAAACGGAGCATCGTGCGAGCGGTGCTGCTCGATGCGTTCAAGGGCAAAAAGTCCATCACTATCGGCGATCTGCTTCCACGGTTCGAATCGATCATCGAGGACGTGCGGAGCAACTACGCCATGTATGCGGCGGAGTTCTCCTTCGAAAAGATAAAGGCCGAGGTTGAGAAAGACAATCTGGACTCCACGTTGAAGCTCAACAAGACGCTATCTGAAATTCAGAACCAGTTGTTGGCCATGCCGGTTGCACTTGTGCTCGTTGGCGGACAAATGACTTCTGACACGGGCCTCAGCATTAAAAACTGCGTAATTTGGCTCGGCGCTTTTGTTTTTGGCATCCTCATGATGCTGCTTATTCGCAACCAATTGCATGCCATTGACGCAATCTCTGAGGAAGTGCGCCTGCGGAAAATCAAGGTCGACGCGCAGCCGGAGGGTATGGCTGGCAAATTCATATCTGGATTTAACGACCTGGAGAAACGCGCCAAAACCCAGACCGGGACGCTGCGAGGCCTTCGACTTGGTGTCGCCGTATCTGTAATTCTGGCAACAGGACTGCTGATCTGGTTCTCGGTTCCCGAGTGGCATAAGAGCCTCCCGCAGGCGACCACACAACAAGTTGCTATCAATCCGGCCGTCCAGGCAGCTGCGACGTCAGCAGTAGCTGCTGCTTCGGCAGCCGCGCCTTCCCCACTATCGGGAACTATTCGAGCCATGCATGCTAGTTCTGCACCTTCTGCCTCGGCGAAATAGAGCAAGCCCTGATTTCAATGAGACGCTCAACTTTTTTGGCATTCTCTTAGAGCTAACCCAACGATGGGGCAATGGTTCGATCAAGGTCGTAAGCGGTAAGGCCGGAAAGACTCCATGGAATGGACCGATGTATTTCGAGATGGTCGCTGGTTCTGGACGACCCAATGCGGTCGTTCGCATGGCCCATGCCGACGTCTGCTCCGCAGCGTAAAGAGTCGTTGATGACAGACAGCTTTCCGGTCGCCCAGTTCGACTCCTGTCAGAAGCCGTTCGTGGCATACGGCAACGTGCCCACTGGCGACTTACGCGTCGCCTTGTGACGGGCCGGACTGGTACCGTTCCGGAAAAGGGAACAGGAACACAGTCTTGATTCAGCTTTTTAGCCCGCGACCGCCAGGCTAAAGACTATTTGCATAGTGACGACCGGATTAGTACGGTGAGCCTGATTTAGACAGAGTTGGGAACAGGCAACGTCGCTTACACTACTTTACAACTCAGGGGTCTGTGCAATGTAGCGCACCACAAGTGCAATATCGATTTAATTCTGGCTGGAAGTGGCTCGACATCTGGCAATTACGAACGATTATTAATTATAAAAAATGGAATTTCAATGAAATCGTTTACCTTATTTATTAATAAACTATTTCGAAATACTTAACGATTATTTTTTGCCTTGAAAGGGCGCTTCGTGAAATCCCTAGCAAAATATATCTTGATAACGGCCATCCTTTCTCTTGTCGCGTTTAGTGCTCACGCAGTGCAAATTAGAGCTGCTATGTCGTGTAGTAACTGGCAGGCCGGAAAAACAGACAGTAAACTGGATGTTGGTGGCAAAGCGTGGGTCCTCGGATTTTTAAGTGGAGTTTCCTTTAATTCGAATAAGGATATTCTTCTTGGAATTCCAAGTGCGACGATATTTAGATTGGTTGATAACTATTGTCAATCAAACCCACAGAGCACAACGAATGCGGCTGCGGAAGATATTTATTATCAAATAATCAAGATGAAGGGACTTTAAAAAAGTGAAGTGTTCTTTTTGCTGTGATGTTGTTTTCTTCCATCAGATTGCACGTGGGTCTTCGACCTGAAGACCGGAAACCCACGTGCAATCTGATGAATATAAGTAACTAGGCTCACCAGCACTACATGCGCCATGTATAGTCAAAGAGGTATCAGTCCGGCTGCGAATATTTTGATTCATGACCGCCCAATTCACGAAAAGTTCTAAAAATAATATCAAAGACGAAAATGATTTGTAATTTTGCGAAATATTCAGCGTTCATTGCCGCGTCGGCGATTCTTGTTGCCTGTGGCGGCGGCGGTGCAGATGTGGGTGGCGGCGTCATTGGCAGTGGTGGTTCAACAGACATTCCAGTCATCGGTAGTGGTAATACACCAGACAATCTAGTTATCAGCGGAACAGCAGCGACCGGCCTTGCTATTGCTGACGCCCCCATCTCAGCGAAATGTCAGACCGGTATTGGAACTGCGACCAGCAACTCAGAAGGTACGTACCAGCTCACCGTGCCGATTGGCAAATTGCCGTGCATCCTACAGGTGACAAATCCCGTTGACAGTGCCAAATATCACTCCTTGGCGACTGGCGTTGGAAGAACTTCACTGTCCAACATTACCCCACTCACCGAACTGGTCGCGGCGAGGCTACTGGGTAGCGACCCGAAAACTGTTTTTGCCAACTTTAACGGCAGTGCAGTCCATAGTTTGATCACCGACCTGTCCTTGCAGAACGCCGTGGCTGATGTGCGCGTCGTGTTGGGGGGGATCGTCAATACCGGGGCGTTGGGAAATTTTGTCACAACACCACTGAAGGCCGCGACGGCAACCAATCCGAATGGGGGTGACGCGCAAGACAAGCTTTTGGATGGGATCAAACAAACAATTGGACGTGACAACCTGACTCGTTTGGTGACGCAACTTGCCAGTAGTGCAAAAACGTCGGAAATTAAAGTGACTGTGGATGTGACTATTGAAACCGCGACTGGTCCGAAAACACTGAACGTTCCATTGTTACCTGCGAGTTCGATTATCAATGGATGGCCGGATACGTTACCCACGGCGATCCAGAATGACGGCGCACTATCGTTTTGGCCGATGGTGACCGATGCCAGTTCTTATTCTTACGGATGGGACCGTGTATACGCTCCCCTCAGAGCGGATTCATTCCCACCTGGTATTTGGCCGGTCCATTTTAAATATTCTCAATTGTCCAGGCTAGACCTCTATGGATTTCGCAGCAACGTCAATACATCATGGGGTTGTTCGCTGAATTTGGTTGGAAGTTCGCTTGTAGCAACCGTTGGTGGTCGAACATTTACCATGCCTCTCGACGGTGTGCCAGAAGCACGCTTTGCGCCTGATGGTTCGCCGATTGCCGGAGATGTTTTTGCATCAGGTGCGTCACAGCGAACCATCGGGGCAGTATCAACAGTTCGGTCCCTCGATGTTTACGCTGAAGCCGAGAATATTTTGATCCATCCGCAGTATGGGCCAGTAAACGGTGGACCCACGCTTCATTTCTGGGTGACTTATGACCCGAATGCTTTCTATGCGGCGATGTTCGAAACCGTGTTGCAGATTTCAATTCAGGAAATGAATACTGATCCGCTTACCAAAATTGGGCTTCCAATTGTCAGTACCTCCTATCGGTGCACGGATACAAATTCCTTTCCAGCTCCAAACTCCGGTAATTTACCCGCAGACTCGGTCGAGTTCTGAACCCGCATTCAGACCGCCGTTAACACTTGTCACCGTAGTAAAGATCAGAAGTGCCTTCCATGCAGTTCGTCAATCTCTATGTCCTGTTTGGCAATCGCTATGATCTCCCCGAGTCGGTCAGTTATCTGTTTAAGATCGATCTTGCTGTTCCCTTGTCGGTTACCTAAAGCTTCTGTCTCGTGCTGGAGGGACAAGAGGTCAGCAAATAATTGGTCTGACGCATGTAGTCGCGCAATGGCCCTGTCAATAGATCCCCAGACGCCCAATTCTTCCCAAGCGAGGTCGATGTAGTACCAAAGGCTTTGAACGGAGCCGTGACCTGTTTTTGTTGCTACCCGTTTGAGAATTGACTCGTAGTCTATGTCGGTCATAATCTGACGTGACTTTCCGGATTTTTCGATAAATTCCTTTAGGTGTGCAGTCACCTCGTAGGTAATAAACCTGTGCCGGAACATGCTAAGACAGACTTGAACGTCTTTGTATCCCGCTTCTTCGGCAAGACGTTCAAAATCCTTCTCGAGAGATGACTTCTTGATCGATTTACCATTCATAGTGAGGAAGAAGGAATCTCCTGGGGTAGGCTCTAGGCCAGCACCATGAAGAGTTTCGGAATATGCCGTTCTGGCGATCAGATAACGATGTACAACTGTAGCGGCATTAAGCAGGATCGGAAAACTGCGGATGGGCGCTTTGATCTTCCTTCTTTTTTTTGTGGGAATCTTTAAGGTGCGTGTCGTGAGGATGTTGAAATGCTCTCTCACGTTCATTTCCACCAACTCGCTTGGCCGCAGTCCAGTATGCATCATCATCCAGACCATGAAAAGACGTCTGGCCCTCATGTATTCAAGCTGCGCCGCAAGCAAAGCGGGGCTGTTGCGGTATCTCTGAACGAATTTCGCGCTACGTTCGCCCAACACGCTCTGTCGATAGATGACTCTCTGTATGTCCTCAATCACAGGAAGCGCGATCGGACGCTTTGGCTCCCGGCTTTCAGAGGTTGGCATTGCCGAGTGGGTGTAGTAATACTCTATCTGGCGGTTCCCAGTCTTTCTCTTATCGTTTTTTATTCGATTGATGGTTATTTGAGGTGACACGCTCTGCTCGCCAATCAGCGGTGTGCGCAACATCAGCATGATGTCCTTCTGGTACCACAGAAGAAACCGGATCGCACGACTCAATATGGCGCGGACGGTGTTTTTGTTACGTGCGCGCTCAAGAGGATTTCGCCGTGATTTCTCATCTTGCAGCTGCTGTGATAATTCATGAATGTCAGCATTCGTCAGGCTCTCAATACTGACGGACTTATTGCCGCAGTACCTGACCAGATGACTCAGTTCGGCGGCGTAAGACCTTAACGAATCACCTGTAACCTCGTGTGCAATTTCAAGCAAATACATGTTGACCGGCTCGCAGGGCTTGCCGCTCGTCCAGTACATGAACGGGAAAGCTGGGATGATCTGCGTGCTAACGTGAATGCCATCTTTATGCTTCACTCCGCTATAAGGCAGAGACATTGCCGGCAGCACATGAAACAGCTGTGAACTCATTTCGGCTGTTTCTTTTCGGGCAACTTGGTTACTGCGCCCTCATTGGTGATGGCACTACCGATGTTAGGTTCAAACAGATTCTCGAATGCTGCCTGATGATTTTCAAGAACTCTATATAGCCTCTCCTGGGCTTCTGGCTGTAGACCACCGTTCTTGATTAGTCCATTTACCGCAGAATAGAGACTCAGGTACGCTTTTTGTCGCTTGATGCTCTGCGCTTCGGTGGCAGTAAGCCGTTCCATCAATATGCAAGTCTTGTCCTCCACGCGCTCTGCTTTTGCTTCAACAGTGCGCTTAGCCGTCGACTTCGAAAGGGACAATCCCAACTTGACGCGAAGCGAATCAAAGTAGGCAAAGCCAGTTGCCCCGATTCCGTTCGGCTCGATAAAAATTTGGTTGGCCAAGCTCTTGAGGGTATTGAGGGCAATGGGCGTGATTTTGAGCTTGGGCAGGTCGAGTGCAGCAAAGGCACGCTGGCCTACAAGGCTTGCATGCACGGTCTTGTCGATGCTGGTAGGTGCCTTTATCCCCGCAATAAGGAGGTCATGCCGAGCGCGAACATTCACGATATTCTGGGCTTTTCTCTGGTACGCACCTCGTCCGGCCATCAGATCACCTGCCGCATAACAAAGGAGATGTTGATACCCACAACATTACGACCGTCTTCCCCAAAAATGGAATGCGGTTCCAGCCGAAACTTCTCGTCTTTTCGCAGCGACTGAACATAGCTGGTCCATTCTGGCTCGGGAACCATGGTCAGGGATTCCACGTTAAAGTGCCTTAGGACCGCCTCGTACAACTCATCAACGCCATCGTCGTTACCAGCATCACCCTTGGCACGCCTCCTTTCCTGATCACGCCGATACACTCGGTCAATAGAATATTCTGCTTCAATTTGTGGTAATTCCTCTCCTGGAAACTCTTTTTCGATATACGCGTAGATGTGCTTTGCATCGGTATGTCCAGCAATCCATCGCGCTGCGTCAAGAACATCGAACCGGCCTGACCAGAAGAGCAGAAGCAAAAACCACTTCCGCATTTCATGGACACGGACGTACCAGCGCCGACCCTCCATGTCGGGTGGCAATCCGACAAAGTCGCAGAAAATGTCGAGGTGTTTGTTGAGAAGATCCGCATGAGCGATCAACGCCTCCATCCCTACAACCCTGGGCAGGTAGAACAGGTTGTCGCTAATTTTTCGCTCATCCGCAAAAAGCGTTGAAAGACTGCTACCCAAAAGCTGAAGCAAATGGATAGCCTTGGCCGAAATAACCGGAATTGGCCGGTCCTCGTCCTGCCAAACTTCACCGGCATTGCTTTTACCTCGTTCATAATTGAACCAATATCCGTCAGCATCTTCACGCATGCAGTTGCGCTTTAGATGAGTCAATTCTTCTTCCCGCGATGGCTTCAAGAGAGCCATGCAAACAATACAGGAACCGATGAGCACGCGTAGAGCCTGGTCGAGCGTCGGATTCGACCGCAAGCGATCAAAATTCGTTTTCGTGTCTTTGCGCCGGAACTCCGTGATGTTCAAAACGGCTGCTATAGGTTCACCAGACGCGATTCGCCAATCGTTCAAACGTCGGTTCAGCGACCTATTCGTGCTGGGATTTGGCGTCGTTGGATTAAAGTCCGCTATCACCGCAAGGTAGAAGCCGACGATTGCTTCGCCATATACGTGGACAAACCGCATAGCCGTATTGAGAAATGCGAGCCCCGTATTGATCGGTATGAACAAGGTGTGCGACGAGGTACTCGTGACACGTTTGGCAATATTAGTCGCACGGCGAAGTGAGATGTGAGCCGGCTCAGGTAGAAGATCTGGAACATGACGATGCGCATCCAGGACCGTTCCAATTGCCTTTTCCAGGGCAACAATCGCTTCTTCGCTGGCGCCACCATCACGTACATCTTGGATAGATATAACCTTTTGGGAGGGAAACTCGGTGCCCTGTCTCAATTGAACGAGCAGCGATTCATTGCCGAAATCCGGCTCAAACTGGCGAAGAAAACCTGAAACGTTAGGTGTTGTGAAGGATGAAGGGCTTTCGCCGATCAGCCTGGCAATCGGATTCCGTTTGAGGTGTCGTTTGCCCATGTGTGCGCCATCTTTCGCGTGGCAGTAAAGTCCTTGACATTCCATCCATTGAACTAATGGCTCGATTTCTTTGATTGGAATCGTGAAGGGACTATTGAGCAAGGATTGCGGACACGAGATGCCATGAGCTCCTTGATACAAGACGGCCAAAATCCGCTGGGGAATCTGAAGAGCATGAAACCAGCCGCCTTCGGCGACCAGGCAGAATAGCCACTCGAGTGAGGGCTGGTCAATCAATCGAAGGCCGTATAACTCGGGCATGAATTTTTCTTCATGTAGCACAGTCCATCGTATGAGAGCGATCAGCTTGCCCATGCCATTCCTCCATGCAGCCGGAGTGGAGTTGCCAGCCACCAGCCCACTTCGCATAAGAAAAGCAATCTTCTTTAGTAGCATCAAAAGATGCTCATAGCGCACATCCGTCAACAGAGCTCCATTGGAAAGCGGAACGCGCCAATCGAAACGAATGGTGTTCTGCCACTGGCCATCAACCATTTCCTCGCGACCACGGTTAGTCGTATCCCACACCTCGTCTGGAAAAGGGGAAAGCAGCCAAGGCGCTTCAAATTTTCCATCGTAGGGGGCAATCTGCTGCTTGGCCGATGCCAGTGCCAGCCGCACCATCCGCCGGTCCTGTTCGCTGAAATCATCAGGAAACTGTGGAGGCGGCAGCAGATCAAGTCGGGCTGCAAGTCTCGTCATAGATTTTCCGCCCAGTGGTGCTTGATCGCCAACCGCGAAAACTGCGCATCGAGGCCAGCTTGCATCGCCAGTGCCCCCCCGTGAACCTGTTTTAGGAGTGGAACGTCAAGCGACTCACTCAGCGATGCATGAATCTTGTTGCTTTCGGCTGCATGTTTTAGCAGAGTTGCCAAATCGATGAATTGCCGTGGTGCCAAGCCGCTGATAACGTCGATTTTGTCAATGTCGCTCTCTGTAAGCATCCTCTTCGAAAGGTCGCTGTAGGAGTATAGGAAGGCAAGACTTTTGGGCGATAGGCGAACATTGAGGAGGCCGGGAACCAATGCCGACGACCCTGCTTCAAGGTGCTGTGCGGTACCTATCCGTCTTTGAAGTTCTTCTGCAAGCGGGCTTGTCTTAGTGGGATAGTCAACGATGAGCTGGGCTATAAAGTGTTGAAGATCCGCCATGGTGGAGAAATCTGTTACTTCCAACAGGTACGGCTCGTCGTAAGCCGCTAGCACGATCAAGGTGTTCTGAAATCGGCGGATGATTCGGGTGTTCCAAGCGTGCAGCAATGCGGGCGGCAGGTAATGCTCAAGGGCCACCTTGCGGGTGTTGCCAAGTCGGCGGCTCATCTCCAAGATGGAGCCCGTTTCAAACCAGCGAATCACCCCCAGTGTATTTCGCAAGCGACGGTAGTCGAAGCTTCCTTTGTCTAGGCCGTTTCGTGACAACGCGGGGTGCAACGTTGCAAGTCCAATTGTGTCCTGACCGCCGTGTAGATATATGGGTCTCCCCTCAATAACTCCAAGGGCTCCGTTTATTCCACCGCGTTGCTTTACCCCAAGAAACAAGTAGCGCCAAGTCTTGTCGCCTGCACGCCTCAAAACGTCCCGGACCGGCGCAGTCCATTGCAGGATGTCCTTAACCAACTGTTGAGAACGAGAGCTCAATACGACGGATTTACGCTTGCCAGCACGCGGCTTATCGACGCTGAGAATTGAGTGATAGTGGCTGTCCGTAAGAAGCAAATATGGCTTGCCATGGACATTCAAAAGTTTAGCGTCTTGCAGGCTTTCCGACGTGAACTCGGGGTGCTCAATTGTCAACAAGCAACATGCTGCTGCGGCATCAATATTGGAAAGAAGTCCGGCGAACCGATAGAACTGCGATGGAATCTGCACTGCTTGCCGTTGTTCCCGTGTCAATGCAGTTAAGTCGCTTAGGGCAGAAAATCGATCTATTTCATGACCGAAGACGTCATTTCTAAAAAATGGTGAAGCCCTGAGTGTTCGGATTGATACACAATCTATCTTTGATCCAGTTGCTATCTTGTGGCGAGTGACAGCGAGCGCCCAGTTGTGACCTTGCGGTTGGGCCGCACTGGCGAACAGGCACAGACGATGACTTTTTCCAGAGTAGGTGCCAAATCGTTTTGCCGCCGTCTCCTCTTCAATTTTCGCATCCGTCACAATTTCGGCCAGCGTTCGTCCGGTTGCACCGTCTTTCATCAGTCCTTCCCAGTGCTCCTGACAAGTGTCCCTGATGACGTCAATCAAGTGCCTACATTTTTTTTCCACCGCATTGAGATAATTCGCATCGGTCATTCCAACGCTGATGTCAACAAGCAATTTCTTGGGTTGTGTCGTTAAATCGACGAGCTTCTTTCGAGGTTGACCAAGAAGAGGCTGATCTTTGGCAATACTCTTGATTCTTTTCTGATCAATTTTTGGGATCACGATATCATGTGGAATGACTTCTTCCTCTTTGAGGAACTCCAGCAGGCCACCGAACCTTGTCTGCCATTCCCGCATCCGAAAAGCTGTTAGAGCTTGGCTCCAATTTGAGTTGGTCAAAAAGAACTGGAAAAAACTATATATCGTGATTTGCCAGTCGGAGGAAGTCGTCGGCCACGAAATTTTATTCGCTTTAAAGTAGGCGAACAAGGGACGTAAAAAATGGGTAGTGGCATTTTGCTGAGTACCCAGTGTCGCTCCACGAAATTTCTTCACCAAGCAGTCCGCGAGAACGACGACCTGTTTCTCAGTTAAGCCAGTCCCAGCAAAGGATTGGTTTGCAGTCGTGTCTTCCGTGCGCTTGGGATTGTCCAGATAGAACGTCACTACCTCGTTTTCTATTTTGTAACGCATGTGGTTATTGCCCTCACGACATTTGAATAGTGCTTCTTGCTGAAACAACAAACTCACTGTAAATGATCAGATGAAGAGTGTCAACTGAAGCAGTTCAGTGAAGCAAAAAATCAACATATTTAGTTGCAGACTCAAGGTTTTTTTGGAATCATTTGACATTGTTATCATGTCGAGAAAAATCGGAGACCGACGAGCGCATGATGGTGCGGCTGTGCGCGTTGGCGCTGCAGGCGCATCAGCTGCAGACCGTGTGCGGCGGCGACGGCACGCTGGCGTTCGGCGCGGGCCTGTCGGACCCGAACGAGCCCGACGCCTGGCTGCGCGACTACACCGGCCTGACCCGGCTCTGGATCGAGGTCGGCCAGCCCGAAGACAAGCCGCTGCTCAAGGCCTGCAACAAGGCCGACGCGGTGCTGCTGTACTGCTTCAACCACGCCGCCGAGGTCTGGTGGCGCAGCATGGAGGCCAAGCTGGCGCGGCCGCAAAACCTGAGCGTCTGGCGCATCCCGACCGTGGCGGCGCAAGCGCTGATTCCGATGGCGCAGCGCAACATGCAGCTGCAGGCCACGATTCAGGAGGGCGTCTTGATGCTGGGCGACGGCACGCTCAATGTTGACATTGAGCCGATTCGCTGGAAATAAATAACAAATCGGGTCTTAGCCCGCTCGCATAGGGCTTGAGCTGCTATTGAATTAACTGATAGATTGACTGATAGATTGACTTTAGTCATGCCTCGATTCGGTCCGGGCGCCTAAGATGTTGGGCTTCACAAGCCAACTTCTCTACACCCACCATGACCACTGCCCGCTTGCTCGACAAAGTCTCCCTCATCACTGGCGCCGCGCAAGGCATCGGCCTGGCCACTGCGCTCAAGTTTGCACAGGAGGGTGCCATCGTCATCGTCTGCGACATCAAGCAGGCAGGTGTGGACGAGGCCGTGGCCCAATGCCGCGCGCTGGGCGCCACGGCCGAGGGTTTCGTGGCGGACGTGACCCAGCGCGCCACCATTGACGCCCTGGTGGCGAGTGTGAAAGCGCAGTTTGGCCGCATCGACGTACTGGTCAACAACGCCGGCATCACGCAGGACGCGCGGCTGCAAAAAATGACGCTGGAACAGTTTGACCGCGTGATTGACGTCAACCTGCGCGGTGTTTTTCACTGCGCGCAGGCGGTGGCCGACCTCATGGTGGCGCAGGGCAGCGGCGTGATTCTGAACGCCAGTTCGGTGGTCGGAATTTATGGCAATTTTGGCCAGACCAACTACGCCGCCACCAAGTTCGGCGTGATCGGCTTCACCAAGACCTGGAGCCGCGAACTCGGCCCCAAGGGCATCCGCGTCAACGCGGTCGCACCGGGCTTCGTCACCACCCCGATGGTGGCGGCCATGCCCGAGAAGGTTTTGCAGGACCTGCAGGCCAAAGTGCCGCTCAAACGCCTGGGCAAGCCCGAAGAAATTGCCAACGTCTATGCCTTTTTGGCCAGCGACGAAGCCAGCTATATCAATGGCGCGGTGATTGAGGTGTCGGGCGGCATGGCGCTCTAATCGCTCTGGGCTTTGGCGCGCTCGGCATAGCGGTTAAAGCGCCAGGCGCTACCCAGTAGCGTGATGCGGCGCCAGACCTGGCGCTTTTCGACCGGTCGCAACGCGGTCCAGTACTGCACCTCGGCGAAGGTGCGGCCGCAGCCCTTGCACACCTCATCGCCCTGGCTGGTTGAGCAGATGGCGATGCAGGGCGTGTCGGGCGTGCTGTCGTACCAGGCCAGCCAGGCCTGCAGCGCGGCCTGCGGCAGGGTGAACTCGTCGATTTCTGTCAAGTGCTGGAACACCATGTGCGCATAGATCTCGGCCAGCGCGCGCGTGGGCGCAGCCAGTGCACCCTCAAAGCTGGCGGGCGCAAGGGCGCGCCAGTAGTTGATGGCGGCTTCGATGTCGCTGATGTGGATGCTGGCCATGGGGTGCGGATCATAGCGGGGCGGCGCCCGGCGGCTAAAATCGGGCCCGTGACTGACCTACTCCCCGACCCCGACCCCGACAGCAAAATCGAACAACCCCGTTTGTGGCGCGGCAACGGCTGGACCGCTCGCGTGATCAAGAACGAAGACGATGACGGCTGGGCCGTGGCGATGATCCGGGACGGTGAACCCGAGCCGGCCCTGATTGGCCCCTGGACCATGGGGCGCGACAAGAAAAACCCGAAACCACTGGACGTCAACGCCTTCAACACCTTGGTTAAGACCGCTGCAGAATTTGTGCGCCGCCAGGAGCAACAGCTGCACGCCACGCTGCACCAGAGCATCACCGTGAGCGCCAAAGGCGAGCGCGTGACGGTGTCGCTTGACATCGTGCCCGATGACGACAATCCATCGGCGACCTTGAGCGCGCACGATGAGGGTGGGGATGAGTTGGCGCAACAGCGCGTGTCTCCGGGCTTCAAACTGAGCCGCGCCAGCGCTACGGACTGGGCTGACGGCGGATTCCAAAAGCCGTGAGCAGTTCCTGGTACGAGCGTCATATCCTGCCGCGTGCGCTCGACTACGCGTGCGGCCTGCCGATGGTGGGGCGCCAGCGCCAGCTGCTGGTGCCACGGGCTACTGGGCGCGTCCTGGAGGTGGGCGTGGGCACGGGCCTCAACATGCGTTATTACGACAAGAGCCTTGTGTCCAGCATTACCGCGCTGGACCCGGCGCTGGAGCTGCACCCGTTGGCCCGCGAGCGCATCGCACAGGCCGGGCTGGAGGTGGAACTGCTGGGCCTTTCGGCTGAAAAAATTGCCTTGCCCGACGCCAGCTTTGACACGGTGCTGATCACCTACACCCTGTGCACCATACCCGACCCGCTGGCCGCCCTGCATGAAATGCGCCGTGTGCTCGCGCCCGGCGGGCAACTGCTGTACTGCGAGCATGGCCGCGCGCCCGATGCCTCGGTGCGACGCTGGCAGCAGTGGCTGCAACCGGTGTGGGGCCAGTTTTCCGGCGGCTGCCATTTGGGGCGCGACATTCCCGCGCTGTTACAGGCGGCGGGCTTTGCCTTGCCCGATTTAAAGACCCGCTACCTGCCCGGTCCCCGGCCCATGACGTTCCACTATTGGGGCGCGGCCCGCCTCAAGCCCTGAGGGCTGCTGCACGCGGTTTTTGAGCGTGCAGCAGTCACCTTGCCGCCTATTTCTTGGCGGCGCTCAAGGCTTGCGCGATCCAGCTGTCAAAAGTCTTCTGGTGGCCCTTGATCCAGCCGTCGGTGTGGCGCGCAATGTCTTGTTGCGTGTTTTCACCGTTCTTCATGCGCTGGTTTTGTGCATTGATGTCAGCCACAGGCAATTGCATCACTTCAAACAGTTTGCCGGCGGCCGGGTTTTGCTCGGTGAAGGCTTTGTTGGCCACGATGCGCTGGGTGTTGATCGTGAAACCGTAGTTCTTGCCGTTGGGCAGCTTCGTATCGAGCTTGGCCTGTTCGCCCGGCAGTGACGAGAACGGCACTTCGAGCCAGACCACTTCATGGCCCGGGCGCAGCACGCCGCTGACCCAGTACGGGGTCCAGGTGTAGTACAGGATGGGCTGGCCCGCCTTGAAGCGGGTGATGGTGTCTGCCATCAGGGCTGCGTAGGCGCCCTGCGAGTGGGTGACGGTGTCGCGCAGCTTGAAGGTGGTGAGTTGATGCTCGATCACGCCTTCACAGCCCCAGCCCGGATTGCAACCGGTCAGATCGGCCTTGCCGTCGCCGGTGGCGTCAAACAGCTTGGCGAGCTTGGGGTCAGTCAACTGGCCGAGGTTGGTGATTTTGTACTTGTCGGCCGTTTTCTTGTCGATCAGGTAGCCCTGCGCCGCATTGCCTGAATAGGTGCCCTTGCGAAAGAGCTTGGCATCGCCACCGCCGTTTTTGTAGAAGTCGGCATGCAGCGGGTCCCAATGGTCGGCCAGAAAGGTGGCGTCGCCGTTGGAAATGGCAATATGGCCGGTCGCAGGCTCAATTTCCTTGATCGGCTGCACATCAAAGCCCAGCTTTTCCAGGCCCCGGCTGACCAGCAGGGTCTGGAAGGTTTCCTCGGCTATGGCGCTCTGGATGGGTTGCACCTTGATGCCCTTGCCGGGCAATTCGGCGGCTGCGCTGGCGTGGGTCGCCAGGCCCAGTGTGAGCAAAGCGGTGGCGAGCAGACTGCGGGTGAAGTTTCTTGTGGTCATCATGGGTTTTGATCCTTTATCGGTGATGGTTAAGGGGAAGGGTGCGCCTGTTGCTACGCCTTGAGGGCGGCCAGGCCGAAGGCCAGCATGGTGGTGGCGAGCAGGTCTCGGACAATTTGTCGTGTGGTCGTTGCGGTCATGAGCTCAAGTCCTTTGGTTTAGAGTAAAAAATGAAAGAGGGAGGCCTTGCTTTAGCGCGCCGCCGGTGCCAGGATGGCTGGCGGCGCCGGTTCGGGGCTGGTCGATGGTTTCTCGCTGCCGCGCAGCAGGCGCCACACCAGGCCAGCCGGACCGGTGTACCACCAGTGGCGCACGCCACGGGTCGGTTGGCCCATGGCCTGGGTAATGCGGTCCAGCGAAATGGCCAGCAGCACAATCCCTAAGCCGCCCACGGTGGCCAAGCCCATGTCCAGGCGGCCGATGCCGCGCAGCACCATCTGGCCCAGACCGCCCACGGCGATCATGGAGGCGATCACGACCATGGACAGCGACAGCATCAGCGACTGGTTGACGCCGGCCATGATGGACGGCAAGGCCAGGGGTAACTGCACCTTGGTCAGCATCTGCCAGGGCGAGGCGCCGTAGGCGCGGGCCGCTTCGATCAAGTCGGGGCGCACCTGGCGGATGCCCAAGTTGGTCAGGCGCACCAGCGGCGCCAGCGCAAAGATGATGGTGACAATCACGCCCGGCACGTTGCCAATGCCAAAGAGCATCACCACCGGCACCAGGTAAACAAAGGCCGGTGTGGTTTGCATCGCGTCCAGAATCGGGCGCATCAGGCGTTCGGCGCGCTCACTGCTGGCCAGTAAAATGCCCAGCGGCAGGCCCAACACCAGACAAAACACCAGAGAAGTCAACACCAGCGACAGCGTCACCATGGCCTCGGGCCAGATGCCCAGCATGACCACCACCAGCAATGAAACTGCCGTTCCGAGTGCCACCATGCGCCCGGCAAACTGCCACGCCAGCAGGCCGAAGATCGCGACCATGGCCAGTGTAGGCACGCTGAGCAGCAGGGCTTCAACCCAGGTCAGGGTGCTGTCGATGGGCGCGCGCACGCTTTGGAAGAAGGGGCGAAAGTTCATCACGATCCATTCCAGCGCCTCGTTGATCCATGCTTGCACGGGCAGCGAGCCGTCCCACAGCTGCTGAATCTGCCAGCCACTGTCAATCGGCACAGCAGCAGCCGGCGCATTAAGCCAGTCGCTGGTGCCTGCAGTCGTGTTCAGCGCGGAACCGCTGGTGGGCTCGCTCGCCATGAGCCAGGGGTCGGCGCTGGCGGGAACTGACTCAAGGCTCGCTTGTCCTGCCAGGTCCCAGGCGGATGGTTCTGCGGCGGGTGCCGTTGCTGCCTCGGCGGGTTGTCCTGCCACGTCCCAGGGGGACGGGCTGGCGCTGGCCTGCGCGATGACCGCGGTGTCTTGGGGGCCTGTGGGTAGCGCCCCGGCTAGATTGGTGTTTGGCATGGGGAAGTCCTCTCAGGCTAAATGGGCGGGCGCCGCTGGGGTGTCGCGGTCCAGGAATTTCAACAAGGTGGTCTTGCTGATGGCGCCGCAATAGCGTCCGTCCTGCGCCACCACAGGGATGGCGTAGGGCGCATGCGCGACTTGGCCGTACAAATTGTTCACGTAGGCATCGCCCGTGATCGGCTCCACACCGGGCAGAAAAGCCTGCGCCAGGCCCAGCGGGCCCACATGTTGGTGCAGTGCCTTGCGCAGCGACTCGACCGAGACCATGCCGAGGTACTGCTCCGTGGGGCTGACCACGTAAGCGTAGTCGCGGTCGCGGTCCTCCAGCATCTTGAGCGCGGCGCGCGAGCCCCGGCTGGCGTGCTCGGACACCACGACCTGGCTCTTGCGCGCAATGTCGGCGGCCTTGAAGACGGCAGCGGCATCCACGCCGTGGGTGAAGCTGCGCACATAGTCATCCGCTGGGTTGCGCAGAATTTCGTCGGGGGTGCCGACCTGCACCACCTGGCCGTCCTTCATGATGGCGATGCGGTCGCCAATGCGCATGGCTTCGTCCAGATCGTGGGAGATGAAGACGATGGTGCGGCGTTTGACCTGCTGCAGGCGCAGCAGCTCTGACTGCATTTCAGCGCGGATGATCGGGTCGAGCGCCGAAAACGCCTCATCCATCAACAAGATGGACGGGTCCGAGGCCAGCGCCCGCGCCAGGCCCACGCGCTGCTGCATCCCGCCCGAGAGCTCATCCGGGTAGCTCGCGCCCCAGCCACTCAAGCCCACCTGGTCCAGCGCCTGGCTGGCCTGCGCATGGCGCTCGGCGCGGCCCACGCCCGCGAGTTCCAGACCGAGCGCCGTGTTGTCCAGCACCGTCATGTGCGGCATCAGCGCGAAGGACTGAAACACCATGCTGATGTCCTTGCGCCGCAGGGCGCGCAGCTTGGCGTCGGACAGCGCATTGATGTCGGTGCCGTCAATCAGAATGCGGCCCGCAGTCGGCTCAATCAGCAGGTTAAGCATGCGCACCAACGTCGATTTACCCGAGCCCGACAGGCCCATGACCACGAATATTTCGCCGGGTTCAATGGTGAGGCTGACGTCGAACACGCCAATGGTGCAGCCGGTTTGCGCCAGGATGTCGGCCTTGGTCGTTCCCTGGTGCACGAGTTGCAGCGCGGCTTGCGGCTCGTCGCCGAATACCTTGAACACCGCGTCGATGATGATTTGTTTGGCCATGCGGCGTGCCTCCTGGGTTGATAGCTAAAAGAAAGCGCTGGACAGCACGAGACGGGCGTCGCTTTGCAGCGCAGATGCGTGGCAGCAAAAGAGATCCGTTTGCAGGCCTCTTGAACAGCGCAGGCGCCCGGCAATGGCAGGACGCTGAAAAAAAGTGGCCGAAGATTCAGCCAATGGGATCGGCCACAAGGGCCGATCCTCGCAATTTGCCCCCCGTTGGGAAGCGAATTACCCCTGCTTTAGGTTTTAAAGCAGAACTTCATTATAGCTTTGAGCTATTTAAATGTCAATAGAATATTTGTGCAAATATACACGCAAGGGGCAGGCGCTGCTTAGGCTGGGTCGGGCGGGGGTGCGATTCAAAATGATGTGGGCTTCAGATGAATGGTTCTTTTCCGAAGCACTCAGGTGCGTCTATTGGATCGGGGCTGATATCGCGGTGGTGGGTGAATCAGCCGGGCGATGCGCTTTGCTACGTGTCCCGGCGCCCGCTTCGCGAGCTCCTCCTATATTCTGTCGCAAAGCGCATCATCCGACTGATTCTGCGAGCGTCTTGGTACGCTGGCAGGGGGAAATTCAAAAGGTGCCTGCGGTGGGGTGGCGCGAATTGATGTGCGCCGCTTGCTGCAGAAATTTTGACTTCGAGGGCGTCAGGCACGGTGATTGGGCTATGCGACCGGGCTACTGCGTGAAAGGCGCGCGCCCACAAGCGCTGGCGTACCCCAGCTTCAATTTCGCGTGTGTTTTCACCCCAAAACCGCATGCGCATGGCCCAGTCGCCGGGCCGGGTTGAATACGCAAAGCCGGATTTGACGTGAGGCCTTGATTTATTCAGGGGGGCCGCATCACTTTGAATCGCACCCGTCGGGCGGCGGCGGGATCAGGACGAATTTGCCGACATGGGTCTTGTCAAGGAACGCGCGTTGCGCCTGCGCGATTTGGTCGAGTGCAAAGCTTTGCGCCACCAGTGGCCGCAACTCGCCGCGCTCGATGTAGCCCACCAGGTTGGCAAACACGGGCTCGGCCCAGGCGGTGCAGCCCAGCAGTGTGAGGTTCTTCAGGTACAGCGTGCGCATGTCCAGGGTCACCAACGGGCCGGCAATCGCGCCTGAGGAGACATAGCGACCGCCCGGTTTGAGCAGCTTGAGCAGGGTGCCAAAAGCCGGCCCCGCCACGTTGTCCACCACCAGGTCCACCGTGTTCTCGCCCAGACTCGCCACCCAGTCATCTTCCCGCGCCAGCACAAGGTCCGCACCCAGGGCTTTGATTTGCGCCATCTTGGAGCGCCCCACGATAGCGGTCACAAAGGCCCCGCGCCGCTTGGCCAGTTGCACCACCGCGGAGCCGACGCCGCCGGACGCGCCTGTCACCACGACCTGCTCGCCCTGGCCCAGCTGCGCCCGCTGCAACATGTTTTCGGCGGTGCCGTAAGCGCAGGGAATGGTCGCCAGTTCGGCATCGCTCCAGTCGCAGTTCACCGCGAACACCTCGTCGGCGGGCACCTTAACGAAATGCGCGAAGGCGCCGTCAAAGTCAGACCCCATCCAGATGTTGTCTTGCGAATCGAAGCCCGAGGGGCGCATGCTGGGGCGCACCAGCACGCGCAGGCCCAGCAATTGCTCACGCACGCCCGGCGCAACCGCAACGACGCGGCCGCAGCAATCGGTACCCTGAATGAAAGGAAAAGGCGTGGCTTGGTTCCAGCCGCCGTCCGGCGTGGCTGGCGCGCTTTGGTTCTCATGCGCCAGTGCCGCGTCTTGCGTGGCGGTGGTGACGGCGGCGCCATACCAGCCCAGCCGGGTGTTGATGTCGGTGTTGTTGACGCCGGCCGCCAGCACCTGCAGCAGCACCTCGCCTGGCGCCAGCGTAGGCACCGGCACGTCCCGGTAGACAAGCTGCTCGTAGCCGCCATGGCCGGTGGTCACCACGGCTTTCATCGTGCGCTGGCCACCGCCCAGGTCAAATCGGTGGGGGTTTTGCTGAGTCATGGCGGCGCTCCGGTGTGCTGAGGATCAAAAACCCGATTGTCGCGCGCGACCAAGCACCCGGCGGCGCAGCACCCAATTTGACCCGGCCAGGGCGCCGCTACCTGATTCACGGCATCATCACCCGCTTGAATACACCAGAAAACGACCCTGTCATCCGCGTGCTGGACTCGCCGTTGCAGGTTGACGCCGGCGTCTGGAACGCGTTGCTGGCGGCGCAGAACCTGAACGAAGAGCCCAACCCCTTCATGCGCCATGAGTACCTGGCTGCGCTGTTGGCGAGCGCCAGTGCTACGGCGGCCACAGGCTGGACCGCGCGTTTTGTCACGCTTTGGCAGCAAGGCCAACTGGTCGGCGCCTGCGCGCTGTACCTCAAAGACCACTCTTATGGTGAATATGTGTTCGACCACGCCTGGGCCAACGCCTACCACCAGCATGGCCTGGCCTACTACCCCAAAGCGGTGGTCGCTCCGCCCTTCACGCCGGTGCCGGGCGCACGCCTGCTCGCGCGTGACGCTGCCACCCGTTTGCGGCTACTCAAGGCCGTGGTGGCCTGGTGTGCACAAGAGGGTCTGTCGTCGCTGCACCTGCTGTTTGTCAGCGACGACGATGTTGCAGCCTGTGAAGCCGCTGGCCTGATGCTGCGCCGCAACGTGCAGTTTCACTGGACCAATCGCGCCCCTGGCTACCGCGACTTCGACGATTTTCTGGACTCCCTGAGCCGTGACAAGCGCAAAAAGATTCGCCAGGAGCGGCGCAAGGTGGAGGCTGCGGGCGTGCGCTTTCGCTGCGCGCAGGGCACGGCGATCTTGCGCGCCGACTGGGACTTTTTCTACCGCTGTTACGCGCACACCTACGCGGAACATGGCGACGCGCCCTATCTCAGCCGCGACTTCTTTGAGCGCATGCAAGGCACCATGGCACAGAACTGGCTGCTCTTTGTGGCCGAGCGCGGCGGCCTGCCGGTTGCAGCAAGTTTGATAGCACTAAGTGCATATGATGCGCTGGCTAGCGGCGAGTTTGATCAAAAAAACAAGGCAAAAATCGCATACGGCCGATACTGGGGCGCGCTCGAGCACATTGATTGCCTGCACTTTGAAGCCTGCTACTACCAGCCGCTGGCCTGGTGCATCGCGCACGGCTACCAGCGCTTTGAAGGCGGTGCCCAGGGCGAGCACAAAATGGCGCGCGCCCTGATGCCGGTGAAAACCAGCAGCGCGCACTGGCTGGCGCATCCGGCCTTTGCTGACGCAGTCGAGCGCTTTTTGGCGCGTGAAGACGAAGGCGTGCAGGGCTACCTGGAGGACCTGGCGCGGCGCACGCCGTTCAGGCCGTTCAGGCCGTCTGGGCCGCAATCTGGCGCAGCGCCTGCTCAAACACCTCAACCGGCTGGCCTCCCGAGATCAGGTGACGGTCGTTGATGATGACGGCCGGCACCGACCCAATGCCCTGGCCGGTGTAGAAGGCCTCGCGCTCGCGCACCTGCACGGCGAACTCGTCGCTGTTCAGAATGGCGCGGGCCCGCGCCACGTCCAGCCCCGCCTGTGCCACCGTTGCTAGCAAGACCTCAATCGACTCCATGTCCTGGCCCTGGCTGTGGCAGGCCACCAGCAGCGCTTTTTTAAGCGCGCCCTGCTGGCCGGGCGCCTCCAGAGCAGCCCAGTGCAACAGGCGGTGCGCGTCAAAAGTGTTGTAGATGCGCCCGCGCCCGGCCGGGTTGAAGCTAAAACCGAGCTCTGCCCCGCGCTGCGCAATGGTGGCGCGGATCTGCGCCTGCTGCTCGGTTGTGGAGCCGTATTTCTGCGCCAGATGCTCGCCGATGTCCTGGCCACCGGCGGGCATTTGAGGATTGAGCTCGAACGGCTGGAAATGCAATTCGGCGCTCACCTCGCCCTGCAGCCGGTCCAAGGCCTGCTCCAGGGCGGCCAGGCCAATGGCGCACCACGGGCAGGAAATATCAGAGACGAAATCAATTTTGAGGGTGGAGGGCATGGTGGGATGTGGGTTGTGGCTGGCACTGCGCCATTGAAGTCTGATTGTCCCGTCAAAGCGAAAATCATGCCGCGCGGCGCCAAATGGGACGGCAAAGGCAGTGGCCAAGTTAGGGGCTTGTGCATGAACCAGCCCAAGGGCCCGCGCGCTTGTGACCTAATCGCAGCAAACCTGTCATTGGCTTAGTGCGGCGATGTCCCGCTAAGCGATCACCAAAAGCACCCATCTTGTCTACTTCATCCTTACCCGCAAGTTCATCCGTCCCCAGCAGCCGCCTGTCGCGCCTGGCCCGCCTAGGCAGCCTGGCGACCGGCGTTGCCGGCAACATGCTGATGGAAGGGGCGCGCCAACTGGCCCAGGGCAAGCGCCCGCGCCTGGGCGACTTGCTGCTCACCCCGGAGAACGCCCGCAAGATCACGCACCAACTCGCCCAGATGCGCGGGGCCGCGATGAAAGTAGGGCAATTGATTTCAATGGACGCGGGCGACCTGCTGCCCCCCGAGATGGCCGCCATTCTGGCGCGCTTGCGCTCGGACGCCCAACCGATGCCGCAGCGCCAGGTGCAAGCGGTGCTCACAGCCGCCTGGGGCGCCAAGTGGCAGCAGCGCTTTGAGCCTTTTTCATTCACGCCGATCGCCGCCGCCTCGATTGGCCAGGTGCACCGCGCCAAGACCCTGGACGGGCGTGATCTGGCGATCAAGATCCAGTATCCGGGCGTGCGCAAAAGCATTGCCAGTGATGTCAACAACGTGGCCGGCCTGCTGCGGTTGTCGGGCTTGCTGCCCAAGACGCTGGACATTGCGCCGCTCTTGCAGGAAGCCAAGAACCAGCTGCGCGAAGAAGCCGACTACCAGGCCGAGGGCGAGCACCTGCAGCGCTTTGCCGAGTTATTGGCGGATTCGACCGCGTTTATAGTGCCCCGGTTGCACGCCGACCTGACGACCAAAAACGTGCTGGCGATGTCCTATGTGGGCGGCGTCCCGGTCGAGTCCATGCTGCATGCACCGCAGGCCGAACGCGACCGCATCATCAGCCTGCTGGTGGGCCTGCTGTTTCGCGAGCTGTTTGAATTCGGCTTGATGCAGACCGACCCCAACTTTGCCAATTACCGCTATGAGCCAAGGACCCAGCAGCTGATCCTGCTCGACTTTGGCGCCACGCGTCGCCTGGCGCCGGCCTTTGCCCAGGGCTACCGCCAGGTGGTGGCCGCTGCCATCGGCAACGACCGTGCCGCCATGACGCAGGCGGCGCTGGCGATCGGCTATTTCGATGCCCGCACCCAGCCGAGGCACCAAGCCGCCGTGCTGGACATGTTCGAGATGGCGCTGACGCCGCTGCGCGCGGACGGCGACTTTGATTTTGGCGCCACTGACATGGTGCAGCGCCTGCGCAAGGCTGGCATGGCGCTGGGCTTGGAGCGCGAGTTCTGGCATATTCCCCCGGTCGACACCTTGTTCCTTCACCGCAAGCTCGGCGGCCTGTATCTGCTGGCGGCGCGCTTGCAGGCACGCGTGAATGTGCAGCAACTGGTGCTGCCATTCCTGCAGCAACCGGGCAACGCCATACCCGCCAAATTTGCCGCCAAATTTGCCGCCACAATACAGGATCGCGAAAGTACATTGGTCCCGAATCTGGCCGGTAAATTTTGAAAGAAGCCCTCATGAAAGCAAGCTGGAACAACACTGTGATTGCCGAAAGTGATGACACCGTGCTGGTGGAAGGCAACCACTACTTCCCAGAGAGTTCGCTGAAAAGGGAATTCATCAGCTTCAGCAACCATAAAACGTCGTGCGCCTGGAAAGGCCAGGCCAGCTACTACACGCTGATCGTCAACGGCGACACCAACCCGGATGCAGTCTGGTACTACCCCGACCCCAAGCCGGAGGCCGAGATGGTGCGCGGTCGCGTCGCGTTCTGGAAGGGTGTGACCGTCGCTTGAGCATGGCGCGACCTGTGCCGATGGACTGCAGCACGCCGATTGACATCGTCTACCTCTGGGTCGACGGCACCGACCCGCGCTGGCGCCAGAAACGTCGGCAGGCGCTCGCCAAGCTTGGCCTCGGGCAGCACGGCGCGATGGCGCTGTACGGCAACGTCGAGGGCCGCTTTCGGGACAATGACGAGCTTCGCTACAGCCTGCGCGCGCTGGAGCGCTTTTTTCCGCAGCACGGCCATGTCTACCTCGTGACCGATGGTCAAACACCGGCCTGGCTTGGCGCGCACGCCAGGCTCAGCGTCATTGATCACCGCGAGCTGATCCCGGCTGGCGCGCTGCCCACCTTTGATTCGGGCCACATCGAGTCGTACATCCACCACATTGCCGGCTTGTCGGAGCGCTACTTTTATTGCAATGACGACGTGTTCTTTGGCGCGCCCGTGAATCTTGAGGACTGGTTCTGGACCGGTGGCATTTATGTCGGCTGGTCCGATGACGCCGGCGTGAGCGACGAAGCGCTGCGCAAGGATGCCACCGCATTGGACAATGCCTGCCGACTGTCGCACCAATGGCTGCGGGCCAGCACGCCGACCGCACCGCACTACCAGCCCACCTTTCGCACTTTTGCGCACGCGCCGCGGCCGATGCGCAAATCGGTGCTGTTTGAATTGGAGCAACGGGCACCGGAGCTGTTTGCAGCAGTGCGCTCGACCGTTTTTCGCGCCTGGGACAAGCCCACCATCGTTTCTGATTTTGTGCTGCGCTGGTCGCTTGCCACCGGCCTGGCCCGGGTCCGTGATTACGCGCATCTGCATGTGTCAAGCGGCGATGTGCAGGGCCACGGGGGGCTTGAGCAGCTGATGGCGCAATTGGGGGAGCTGGCTTTCTTTTGCATCAACGACACCACCGACGACGCCCACGCCAGCGACCCTCGTCTGGCTCAGGTGCGTGAGGCACTGCAAACCATGTTTCCCACGCCCTCAAGCTTTGAGCAACCAGCCCCGACGCAGGCCCACAACCTGGCCGGCGCCATCCGGCACCTCAAAGGTAAGGCGAGAGCAGCCAGACCAGCCGGTCACGCAGGCGGGCCCACATTGGCTGGCGCGCCAGCGCCTCCCGCGTGAGGGTTTGCGCACGCGCGATGCGCTCATCGACCAGGGCATCGAGCTGGCGCACCAGATCGGCATCATGGCATTCCAGGTTGTACTCAAAGTTCAGGCGCAGGCTGCGCGCATCCCAGTTGGTGGAGCCGATCAGGCACCAGGCCTCATCGACCAGAAACAGCTTGGTGTGGTCAAAGGGCTGGCTCGTCAGGTGCACGCGGCAGCCGCTGGCCACCAGCCAGCCGAACTGCGGGCGCATCGCCCAGTCCAGCAGCGGCAGGTTGCTGTGCCCGGGCAGCACGATGTCCACCGCCACGCCGCGCAAGGCCGTCACCCGCAACGTGGTGAGTAGCACCTCGTCGGGCAAAAAATAGGGCGTGACAATGCGCACCCGGTGGCGCGCGGTGGCCAGGGCGCCCAGGATCACCAGGCGCATGTGGTCGATGTCGGCATCCGGGCCGTCGGGCACGCCACGCGCCAGCACCGGGCCGCAGGCGGCGTTGTCGGCAAACCAGGGTTTGCCGTGCAAGGCTTCGCCGGTGGTGAAAGCCCAGTCGATGGCAAAGGTGCGCTGCAGATCCGTGACCACCGGGCCGCGCACGGCGAAATGCAGGCACTGGATCGGCTGCTTGGGCTGGGTCGACAGCCAGTGGCCGGCGCTGATGTTCATGCCGCCGGTGAAGCCCAGTTCACCGTCAACCACCATGATCTTGCGGTGGTTGCGCAAGTTGGCCTGGGCCAGCAGCCGGCTCAGGCGCGGCGGCAGAAACGCCGCCGCGGGCACCCCGGCCTGGCGCAGTCGCCCGACCATGCTGACGCGGCTGTAGCGCGCCCCCACGGCATCAATCAGCACCCGCACCTGCACCCCGCGCACCTGCGCCCGCGCCAGAGCGTCCACAAAGGCGCGCCCAACCGCGTCGTCATTGAAAATGTAGCTCAGCAGCGTCACCGAGTGGCGCGCCGCGTTGATCGCGCCGAGCATGGCGGGGTAGGCGGCATCGCCCTCGATCAGCGGCGTCAGCGCATTACCGGCGAGCAAGGCGCGCCCCGTGATCGCACGCGTGAGCCGGTTGATGCCCGCTAGCTCGGGCCGGCACGGTGCATCGGCTTCATGGGCCGCATTTGCGCTGCGCCCCTCGGCGTGCCAGGTGTTGTTCAACCCCAAGGCCACCCCGGCGCGCTGGATGCGGTTGACCCCCAGCATCAGGTACAACAGTGGGCCCACCAGCGGCGCGAGCCAGGCCAGCGCGATCCAGCCGATGGTCGTCTGCACCTGGCGCTTGTTCAGCAGCGCATGCAGCGTCACCGCCAGCGCGCAGCCCAGGTGCAGCAGCGACAGCAGCAGCGGCGCCAGGCTCTGTGCCATTTGTAGGGCCGAGGTCATCCAGGAGGAACTCATGGCCGCATGTTAGCCGCGCGGCCAGGGGCCTCCCCCGGGGAGCTCCAGCGCTGACAATGCCAGCACCTCGGTCATCTGCAAAGGCTTGCCCACGGTAGCGCCCATCGCGAGCTTGGACGGGTTGGCCGATGACGCAAAATCAGGCCCATGAATCACCTGCGTTTGCACCCCAAAACCCGAAGCCGCCGCCTGACACGAGGGGCCGCGTTCGCCTTGGCGGGTCTTGGGCTGACGTTCACCTCAAGCGCCGCCCCGCTGCTGCGCTGCGAGGTGGCTTATGCCGGCAGCACCCAGGTCATCGAGGCCAGGACGGTGGCTGACCCGTACCGGGTCGCGTCCGTCGATATCGGCGGGCGCTTTCGTTTCAAGGCGGTCATGGTGGGCGACGCAAGCCAGGTGGCGTACATCAAGCTCTACGCTTACCTCGATGCCAAGCGCCAACCGATCCTGCTGCAGCAGGCCACTTACCTGCCGCCCTTCAAAGCCGCCGCAAGCCCCTACCCGCTGACCGGCGAGCAGCACCTGTACGGCGGCGCGGTCGAGCGCGAGCTGATGTACAGCTGCACGTTGCAAGGAATTGCACCATGAGCGCCTGCCTGCGCCGTGGCTGGTGCGCCTTGTGGCTGGCAGCGTGCATGAGCGCGTCCGCCGGCCAAGCCACTGGCCCGGTCAGCCTGGTGTTTGCCGGCGACATCGTGCTCGATGACGCCGCCGGCGAGATGATCGAGCGCGGTGGGGACCCGTTTGCCGACTTTGCGGGCTTTTTTCGCAGCGCCGATGTCCGCGTCGTCAACCTGGAGTGCGTCATTGCCACCACCGGGTCGGCGGGTGAAAAGAATTACACCTTTCGCGCGCACCCCCGCGTGTTGCCGGTGCTCAAGCGTCACTTTGATGTGCTGGCCCTGGCCAACAACCACTCGGGTGACTTCGGCCGCGAAGCCTTTGCCGAAATGCTGGGACTAATCGAACGGGCGGGGCTGGCTCAAGTGGGCGGCGGGCTCAATCTGGCACAGGCGCACACGCCCCTCATCATCGAGCGCAAGGGCGTTCGCATCGCGCTGCTGGCCTACAGCGAATTCATGCCGCGCAGTTTCGAGGCCGATTACAACGCGCCCGGTGTGGCCTGGAGCGAAGACGAACAGGTGGTGGCCGACATCCAGCAAGCACGCAGCATTCACCACGCCGACCTGGTGATACCGCTCATGCACTGGGGTTGGGAAAATGAGCTGATCGCCACTGCGCGCCAGCGCCAGCTGGCGCGCACCATGATCGACGCCGGGGCCGATGCGGTCATTGGCGGGCACCCGCATGTCACCCAAGACATCGAGCAGTACCGGGGCAAGCCGATCGTCTACAGCGTGGGCAACTTTGTGATGAAAGAAACCGACAACGACAACCAGCGCCGCGGCTGGCTGCTGCGGCTCAAACTCGACAAACTGGGTGTGATTGGCTTTGATACGCGCCTCGCACGCATCGACCTCGATGGCATTCCACTGGCGGACCGCGCCAGTGCCAGCCCGTGCTGGAGTCGCGGGGAGAACGAGCTGCGTCAGTGCAGCAATCCGGACTGAGGCGACTCTTTAGCCCCAATGCTGTTCAGATAAAGCCCCATCACCGTTCGGGCTTAAGTGATCAGCATTGTCTTTAGCCCTTATTTCTTGCCAACTACCAGCAGGAAAACGCCCAAAATAATACCGCCGGCGCTGATGATCAGCGGCACGTTGACGGTCTGCTTTTCTTGCACCTTGAGCTCCAGCGGCCCCACCTTCATGCCGGTGGTCTCCTTGGTGTAGCTGAAGCCGCCAAAGGCCAGGCCGAGGCCGCCGGCAACGATCAAGAGGATGCCTATCATTTTGGTGGGATTCATGGGGTTCTAACTCCTAAAAATGTGAAAGTGTGAAAATTGCATTGCGCCGCGGTGCATGGTAGCCCAGGGCAACAGCACAAGTTTCAAGAAGCGAGTGCAGGCTAATCAAAATAATTAGGGCCGTATGTGCGCCGACGCACGGACCGAAACGCCCGAAGCCGCAACAATTCACAGAACTTGAGGTTATGAGCCCACAGCGGCCAGACCCTATTTACGGAGATTTATCCCCATGCGCACCCGAATCGAATTATTGGCATTGAGCACCGCGTTGATGGCAGCCTTGGTGGGTTGTGACCAGCCGGCCGCCGTGGCCCCCGCTGCAGCGCCGAGCACGACGGTCGGCACCGTGATTGACGACAGCATCGTGTCGGCCAGCGTGCGGGCGGCGCTCCTGGCTGACCCCGACATCAAGGGTTTTGACTTCAAGGTTGACACTCGCAAGGGCGAAGTCCAGCTCAGCGGCTTTGTTGACACTCAGACACAAATCGATCTCGCGCTCACGGTGGCGGGCACGGTCACTGGCGTCAAGAGCATCCAGAATAACGTGAGCCTGCAAAGCAAGGCACCGACTCTGGGTGGCAAAGTCGATGACACGGTGATCACCGCCAAGGCCAAGGCCGCTTTGCTGGCCGACGAGAGCATCAAGAGCCTGGACATTGGCGTTATCACGCGACAAGGCGAGGTGCAGCTCAGCGGCTTTGTCAGCAATCAGGGCCAGATTGACAGCGCAATCGCCGTGGTCAGTCGTATCGCCGGCGTGACTCAGGTCAGCAATGAAATGAGTATCAAGAAGTAAAGCCATTTAACAGTCACTTTTTAAGGAAATCGCTATGAAAACCATGCAAAAAACCGGATCCGTTCTCGCCCTGACCGCGCTCTTGGCGCTGGCGGGGTGTGAAACCATGGCACCCGCCAACACCAGCGTCGGCACGGCCTACCCGCAGTCCAGTTACGGCGCCTACACCGGCTATGGCGTGGTGCAGTCGATCGAATTGGTGCAGCAAGGCTCAAGCGGTGTCGGCGCGGGCGCCGTAGTGGGGGGCATTGTGGGCGGCATTCTGGGTAACCAGGTCGGTGGCGGTCGGGGCAACACCGCCGCAACCGTGCTCGGCGCCGCTGGTGGTGCCTATGCCGGTCACGAGCTGGAAAAACGCAACCAACCGCAAGCCAACGCCTATAAATTCAACATCCGCATGCAAGACGGCTCCTACCAGTCGGTCATGCAGCCCACCATCGACGATATTCGCGTGGGTGACCGGGTGCGCATCGACAACGGTGTCGCACGGCGCTATTGATAAAGCCAAAAAGGCAAGCCATGATCAAACTGAGGGCGCACGCGCTGGCCTTGATGATCGGTCTGGTGTTCAGTGTGGGTGCCATGGCGCAAGCCATGACAAAACTCCAACACAAGAGCGCTCAGGCCGATATCAGCGCCGACTATAAAGTGGCCAAGGCGGCCTGTAGCTCGTTGGTTGGCAATGCCCAGGACGTGTGCCAGGCGCAGGCGCGTGGCAAACAGCAGGTTGCGACGGCGCAACTGAAGGCGGCCTACACGCCCTCAGAAACCGCCAGCTACCAAGTGCGCCTGGCGCGCGCCGACGCCAATCTGGCCCTGGCCGTTGAGGAGTGCGATGACCTCGTCGGCAACGTCAAGGATGTCTGCGTTAAAGAGGCCAAAGCAAGGGCGATAACGGCCAAGGTCAATGCCAAGGTGCACATGAAAACCGCCATGGCGCACGACGCCGCCTATGAAAAAGCCAGCAAGGCCCAAGGCGTGGCCGATACAAAAGCCAGCCAGGCACTGGCCAAGGCTGACGAAATAAGCGCGGTGGCGCGCAATGACGCTGCTACCGAAATGCGCGTCGCTGCCTTGGCCGTCGCGAAGGAAAAATGTGATGCCTTGGCCGGTGATGCCAAGGGCAATTGCATTAAAGATGCGACGGCGCGCTTCAACAAGCCCTGACGTTCGCAACCCAACGGGTGCTGCTTCCCTTTAAACCAGTCTTTTCACTATCAAGGAATTAACATGACAACCATCCAACAAAATGCAGCCCGTGTGCTGGCAGTCGCATCGCTCGTGATCCTCGGCGGTTGCGCCGGCATGACACAACAGGAAAAGGGCACCGCCACCGGTGCTGTCATCGGCGGCGTGGCCGGTAACGTCGTTGGTGGCGGCTTGCTTGGCACCGCAGCCGGCGCGGCGGTGGGCGGCGTGATTGGTCACGAAGTGACCAAGTAACAGCGCCAGGCGCCATGCCAGTCGGGGGCAGGTCACATGACCTGCCCCCGATTTTTTTTGGCTTGGCCAGTGCGTGAGCTAGGCCGTGACAGTGGGTGCGTGTGGCGACGTTAAGATTCGCCCTGGCCACAACCGCACGCAGGTGCGGGTTGTGGCGTTTTGGCTTCTCCCACTTTTTGAATCGAAAAAATACCATGTCACTATTGAACTGGACCGTCAAAAGCGCCAGCGTGTTGCAGCAGGGCGGCGTGATTGCCCCCGATGAGCGGCTACCGTGGCCGCAAACCACCGTCATGGGCATGCAGCACGTGATTGCCATGTTTGGCGCCACCGTGCTGGCACCGATCCTGATGGGCTTTGACCCCAATCTGGCGATTTTGATGAGCGGCATCGGCACGCTGATCTTCTTTGTCATCACCGGCGGCAAGGTGCCGAGCTACCTGGGGTCGAGCTTCGCCTTCATTGGCGTGGTCATTGCCGCAACCGGCTATGCGGGCCAGGGACTCAACGCCAATATTGGCGTGGCCCTGGGTGGCATCATTGCCTGCGGCGCCGCCTACACCGCCATTGGCCTGCTGGTGCAGGTGGTGGGCACCGGCTGGATCGAGAAGCTGATGCCGCCGGTGGTCACCGGTGCCGTGGTCGCCGTCATCGGCCTGAACCTGGCGAGCGTGCCGATCAAGAACATGGCGGCCAGCAACTTTGACAGCTGGATGCAGGCCCTCACCTTTGTCTGCGTCGCTCTGGTGGCGGTGTTCACGCGCGGCATGGTGCAGCGTTTGCTGATTCTGGTCGGCCTGATCGTGGCCTCGCTGGTGTATGCGGTGCTGACCAACGGCCTGGGCCTGGGCAAGCCGCTCGACTTGAGCCGCCTGATCAACGCCGCCTGGCTGGGCGCACCGGCCTTTGCCGCTCCAGTGTTTGAGCCCAAAGCGATGCTGATGATCGTGCCGGTGGCGATCATTCTGGTGGCCGAAAACCTGGGCCACCTCAAGGCCGTGGCCGCCATGACCGGCAAGAACATGGACCCGTACATTGGGCGCGCCTTCATCGGCGACGGCATTGCCACCATGGTCAGTGGCGGCGCGGGCGGCACCGGCGTGACCACCTATGCAGAAAACATTGGCGTCATGGCCGCCACCAAGATCTACTCGACCGCGCTGTTCTTGGTAGCCGGTTTGCTGGCGCTGGTGCTGGGTTTCAGCCCCAAGTTCGGCGCCGTGATTGCCGCCATTCCCTTGCCGGTGATGGGTGGCGTGAGCATTGTGGTGTTTGGCTTGATTGCGGTGGCTGGCGCACGCATCTGGGTGCAAAACAAGGTCGACTTTGCCGACAACAAAAACCTGCTGGTCGCTGCCATCACGCTGATCCTGGGCACCGGCGACTTCACGCTCAAGTTTGGTGACTTCGCCCTGGGCGGCATCGGTACCGCCACTTTTGGCGCGATTTTGCTGCACGCGCTGTTGAACCGAAAATCTTAGAAAATTTATATTAAATCAGGCTCTAGCCCGCGTGGAATATGCCTGAGTAGCTATATATAAAATAGCGAATTCGAGGCTGGGTTGGCCTGCGCCAACCCAGCGTGATCGACCCGATTCCGCTCGGCTTACTTGGCGCCCAGCAAGGCCGGCTTGAGCGCATCGTCGACCGGATTTTCACCCAGCCAGATCCGAAGCAGCGCGTTGTAGAACGCTGCATCGGCCAATGGCTCGCCCAGTGGTTTACCGTTGTATTGACTCACGGTGCCGGTCCCGGGCACCCAGTCCAGCGTGATCACGTCGCCTTTTTTGGCCACGGGGATGCTGGTAAACGCTTTTTCAAACTTTTGGGTTTGATCGCTGATCTTGGCTTGTTCGGCTGCGCTTGAATTTTTGTTCAAGCCGGCAATGAAGGTCTTGGCCAATTCGTCGCTGGCGACCTCGCGCATCATGACAATCGTCACGCGCTTCGGGCCAGCCAAGGCCAGCACTTCGGCCGGTGTTGCCTTTTTGTCGCTCAGGTACAGCCCCATGGCGTAGACCTTGAAGATCACCTTGGTGCGAATACCCGCGCCGTTGAGCTGGAGCGGCTTGCCAGCCACCGTGGTCGCATCGTCAATCTTGATGCCACCGACTTCGACCGCATGGCTGGGTAGCGCACCGCAGGCCAGCGCCAGCAGTCCAATGGAGAACAATTTTTTGAGACTGGTTTGAGTTGTCATGATTTCTTTTTCCGGAGTTGATGGCATTAAAAAATTACTTCTTTGACGGTTTTTGCAGTCATCTGCAATCGAGCTGCTCGTCAGCCTTGAGCGAAGCCCGAGTCCAGCCACGCCAAGCCACTGGACTCGGGCCGATTCTATCGACAGGGTTTGGATTTGAAGCCCTTGAACTGTCAATTTGCGGCAAGAAAAATAGTACATCCCTTCTCTTGGGTTGCCGAGAGGAAATACCCTGATTTTGGTGACAAAGGCTCTAATTGCGGCCCAACACAGTGGGCTGCCAGCGCCCGCTCACATCAAGTCGGCCTGGAAGCGCGAATTCGGGCCACCAGCGCCGTCACCGACGCATCAGCCAGGGCGGGCGCGGCCGGGTTTTCGATCAGCGCGCGCAGCAGGCGCGCCAGCGTGTCGGCCTGCGGCGTGAGCGGTCCAAAGAAATACGGCCTGTCGTCCACGGCCAGTAACAGGGTCGGAAAGTCGTCCACGTCCAGTGGGTCCAGCAAGTCGGCCTCGTCCTCGACGTCAATCCAGACGAACTGCAGCGCCGGAAATTGCCCCTGCACCTGGGCAAAGCGCTGCCGGTAGTCGCGGCACACGCCGCACCATTCGGCGCACAGGCACACGACAAGGACAGCGGAGGGCGGACAAGATGTGGCAGCAGGCATGGCGCAATGATCGCAGAATTAAGCTCCTCTTTTGGCGAATTCGGAACCATCGGCGGGGACAAGGCTCAGGCACATGTCTGGCCCAGTTCAACCGGAGCGATCTAGCCTGGACTCATGGCAAAGCCAACGAACAGACATTGAACTGGGTTAGCTGGCGAACAGACAGGGCCGGTTGCGACGCGTACATTTTGAAGCTTGATACATGCAACACGGAGAAAAGCCATGCTGAAATCACGCGAAGGTCAAAAGGTTCCCAACGTCACATTCCCGATCCGGGTCGATGGTGAATGGCAAAAAATCAGCAGCGACGCCCTGTTCAAAGGCAAAACGGTGGTTCTGTTTGCGCTACCGGGCGCCTTCACACCGACCTGCTCCAGCACCCACCTGCCACGCTTCAACGAGCTGGCCAGCGTATTCAAGGCCAATGGCGTCGACAGCGTGATCTGTCTGTCAGTCAACGATCCCTTCGTGATGGAAACATGGAAGACAGAGCAGAACGCCGAAAACATTGACTTCCTGCCCGATGGCAACGGCGAATTTACCGAAGCCATGGGCCTGCTGGTGGATAAGTCCGAGATCGGCTTGGGCAAGCGCAGCTGGCGCTACTCCATGCTGGTCAAAGATGGTTTGATTGAAAAAATGTTCATCGAGCCCGAAGAGCCGGGCGACCCGTTCAAGGTGTCAGACGCCGATACCATGCTGGCCTACATCAACCCCAAAGCCAGCCCCCCGCCACGCGTCACTTTTTTCAGCAAGCCCGGCTGCCCGCACTGCGCGCGCGCCCGCAAAATGCTCGTTGAGAAAGGGCTTTGTTTTGAAGAGATCGAACTGGGCCGCCACGGCGTCAGCGTCAGCTCGCTGCAGGCGGTCACCGGCCGCGGCGCCACACCGCAGGTTTACATTGATGGTCAACACATCGGCGGCGCCGACGAGCTGGCGATCTGGCTGGCCAAGTAAATGAGCCCCTTAGAAAACCAAGCGCCAATGACGCCCCTTCACATCGATGTCGCCGTCATCGGTGCCGGTACAGCCGGCATGGGCGCCTACCGGGCCGCCCGTGCCCATACGGATTCTGTCTTGCTGATCGAAGGCGGCGCTTACGGGACGACCTGCGCGCGGGTGGGTTGCATGCCCAGCAAGTTGTTGATTGCCGCAGCAGAGGCCGCACACCAGGCCCGCCACGCCCATCCGTTCGGGATCAACGTGCAGGGCGTCACCGTTGACGGCGCTGCCGTGATGGCGCGCGTGCAGCGCGAGCGCGACCGTTTTGTCGGTTTCGTGCTGGAAACAATTGAGGCTATTGCGCCTGCCGACCGGTTGACGGCCACCGTGAAGTTTCAGGACGCCAACACCCTGGTGACGACGCAGGGCCAGTTGATTCACGCCAAGCGCATTGTCATCGCCACCGGCAGCACACCCATCCTGCCCCCCGTTTTAAAAGGACTAAAGGCGCGTTTGCTGACCAATGAAAACGTCTTCGATCTGCCCACCTTGCCGACCAGTCTGGCGGTGTTCGGCCCTGGCGTGGTGGGGATGGAGCTGGCCCAGGCCATGAGCCGCCTGGGCGTGCAGGTCAAGGTATTCGGCGTTGGCGGGGGCATCGTCGGCATTCAGGACCCGGCCATTCGGGACTACGCCAACACGCTCTTCAACGACGAGTTTTATCTGGACGCATCGGCCGATGTCAAGTCCGTCAAGGAGAGCGTCAACGGCGTCGACGTTAATTACCTGCATCGCGATGGGGCCTGGAAAACCGAGCGTTTTGACTATGTGCTGGCAGCGACCGGTCGTGCGCCCGATGTTGCCACACTGGCCTTGGAAAACACCGCCTTGGCGCTGAACGAGCGCGGCGTGCCGCTGTTTGACCGCAGCACGCTGCAGTGCGGCAACAGCACGATCTTCATTGCCGGCGACGCCAGCAACGACGCGCCCCTGCTGCACGAAGCGGCCGACCAGGGCCGCATTGCCGGCACGAATGCCGGACGCTATCCAGATGTCCAACCGGGTTTGCGCCGCACGCCGCTGGCGGTGGTCTTCACCGATCCCCAGGTGGCGTCGGTGGGCCTGAACCTGAAACAGCTGGAGCAGCATTTCACGGGCCGGTTCGCCGAGGGCGTCGTTTCCTTTGAAGACCAGGGGCGTAGCCGGGTGATGCTGCGCAACAAGGGGATTTTGAAAGTCTACGGCGAGCAAGGCAGCGGCTTGTTCCTGGGCGCGGAAATGTTCGGCCCCGCCGCCGAACACATCGGCCATCTGCTGGCCTGGGCGGCGCAACAGCGCATGACGGTCTCGGGCATGCTGGAGATGCCGTTCTACCACCCGGTGATTGAAGAAGGGCTGCGCAGCGCCTTACGCGATCTGAACCACAAGCTGCACATCGGCCCACCTGTGATCGAACGCTGTATGGATTGCGGGCCTGGTGCCTAGTCGTGCGTTGACCCGAGTCAAATATGAAAAAACGCAAGGAACCCTTTACGGATCCCGCCCAACTGGGCAAACTCAATGAAGAAGTCTGGAAGACGCTTGACGAAAGTCATGAGATCGCTGGAAAAGCGCCACCAGATGGCGACGACACGCAAGCGCCTGCCCCAAACGCAGTCGCTGGCGACGCGCCAGCCAACCCGCCGCCCAGGGCTTGATTCCTTGGGTCAGAACGAATGCGCTGATGCTTGTGCGGCTGACGCATGAGGTGATGAAACGCTTGGCTATCAAATAGACCGCGAAAAAACCTATTTATTTTGATAGCTACTTGCGCAATATCGACGCGGGCTAGAGCCTATTTTTCTTTAAATTGTTTGCGCGGATGAAAAACCAGGGGCTGCGCTGTGCAAGCATCCGCTGCGCTACGTTGCTCGGTTTTCTTGATGTGCGCGGGCGCACGGTCACAGCCGCTGCAATTGCAGCCCGCTGGTGCCTGCGCCGCCTGCCGCAAGAACTTTGCCAGCGAAGGCGGCAAAGGGCAGCGCAGCAACGCCTGCGCCAATAAACGGCGCGCGGCTTGCGGCGACAAGGACCAGGCCGCATAGACAAAACTGCCAGCGACCAGCAGCCCCACGATGATGGATTGCAGTTCCATGGACTAGCCTCCCAACCACAGCGTGACGCGATAGGTCACAAACGCTGCTGCATAGGCCAGCACAAGGAGGTACGCGGTCATGAACAGCGGGTAGCGCCAGGAGTTGGTCTCGCGCCGCACCACCGCCAGCGTGGATAGGCATTGCGGCGCAAACACAAACCAGGCCAGGAGCGCATAGGCGGTGGCCAGCGACCAGCCTTGCGCGATCACCGGCGACAGGGCGTCGGCCACGGAGGCGTCTGCGCCCGACAAGGCGTAAACCGTGCCCAGCGCGCCCACCACCACTTCACGCGCGGCCATGCCGGGCACCAGCGCAATCGAAATCTGCCAATTGAAGCCAATCGGTGCGAACACATACTGCAGCGCATGGCCCAGCATACCGGCAAAGCTGTGCTGAATGGCCGGGCCCTGGGACGCGTCCCAGCCCACAGGCGGCGCCGGGTAGGTGGAGAGAAACCACAGCAGTACCATGAGGGTAAAGATGATGCCGCCCACGCGGCGCAAGAAAATGGTGGCGCGCTCCCACAAGCCCTGTGCCAGATTGCGCAGGCTGGGGCGCCGGTAAGGGGGCAGTTCAAGCATCAAAGGCTGGTAGGCGCTCTTCATCCAGACCCGCTTGAACACCCAGGCCACCGCCATCGCCGACACCACCCCCGCCACATAAAGCGTAAACAAGGTCAGGCCGCGCAAGCTGAGGCCACCCAGGTGACGCTCGGGCACAAAAGCGCCAATCAGCAAGGCATAGACCGGCAAGCGCGCCGAACAGGTCATGAGCGGCGCCACCATGATGGTGGCGAGGCGGTCCTTCCAGTTGGCAATGGTGCGCGTGGCCATGATGCCGGGCACGGCGCAGGCAAAGCTCGACAACAGTGGAATGAAGGCGCGCCCGGACAAACCGACCTTGCCCATCAGGTTGTCCAGCAAGAAGGCCGCGCGCGGCAGGTAGCCCGAATCTTCGAGTAGCAGGATGAAGAAAAACAGGATCAAGATCTGCGGCATGAACACCAGCACGCCGCCCACGCCGGCCACCACGCCGTCAACCAGCAGGCTGCGCAAGGGCCCATCCGTCATGTTCGACAGAATCCAATCGCCAGCCAAGGCCATCACGCTCTTGATGGCGTCCATCGGCCAGTTGGCCCAGGTGAACACGGCCTGGAAGATCAGGAACAACACCGCCGCCAGGATCACCAACCCCCACACCGGGTGCATCACGACGGCATCGAGCCGGTATTGGAAGCGCCCCAGCGCCGGTGCCTGGGGCGCCACCAGCGCCAGGATGCGCCGCACTTCGCGTTGCAAGTCGGCCGAACTGGCCGGTGTTGTGTTGGCGGGCGCGCTGGGCCAGGGCCGCAGCAGGTGTTGCTCCAGTTGCGCCAGCAGTTGCGCGTGGCCGTTGTGCTGGATCGCCACCGTCTCCACCACCGGCAGCCCCAACTCGCTGGACAGGCGCGCCAGGTCGAGCTTGAGCCCCTGGGCGCGCGCCACGTCGGCCATGTTCACGGCCACCAGCAGCGGGCGCCCCAGGCGCTTGAGCTCTAACACCAGGCGCAGGTTCATGCGCAAATTGGTGGCGTCCACCACCGCCACAATCGCATCGGGCGTGTCTTCCCCGGCGCGCCGGCCTTCAATTACCTCCAGCGTCACCTGTTCGTCGGGCGTCGCGGCGCTCAGGCTGTAAGCGCCCGGCAAGTCCACCACCGACACGCTTTGGCCATTGCGCAAATGCGCCAGACCAATCTTGCGTTCAACCGTGACGCCAGCGTAATTGGCAACATGCTGGCGCGCGCCAGTGAGCAGGTTAAACAGCGCTGTCTTGCCGCAGTTGGGGTTGCCCACCAGGGCGATACAGTGCATCGGGAGCGACCCATGGGCGTTAATGGATTGGGACATAAGTGCCTCAGATGATGCCGGCGCACGGCGCCTTCACTTCAATGCACTGGGCTTCAAGCAGGCGCAGGGCAAACAGCGTCTCTCCCACCTGCACCGCCAGTGGTTCGCGCCCGCCCGGCCCGCGGCGCAGCACCTGCACTGGTTCGCCAGGGATAAATCCGAGTTCGCCCAGTCGGCGCAGCGTGGACTCGCCGACTTCGGCGTTGGCCGGCACGAGCTGCTGAACTAAGGCGTGGGCACCGTTGGGGAGTTGAGACAAGAGCATGGAAGGAACCTGTGGAAAATGGAGACTTGGCGTCAAATGATGCCAATCTAAATGAGAGTGTATCGCATTTAGATTGACCCAATCCCAAGGAGGCCGGTGTCCATCTGCGTCAGAGTTGACCTAGCGCAAGCTCTGCCCTGACAAGGTTCTGCCTTCTAATTCCCATAACCGCCGTCGCCCAGGCCAGCGGTATAGTTGCGAGTTACTTCTTTACCAACCCAAGGTGATCCCATGCTACTGCTCAATCCACGTCAACTGGTTCGCAATTACCCCGATCAACGCTCGCGCGAGATCATGGAAAAAACCGTCGCCTTCTTCGAAAAATACGGGCTGACCAAACTCAAGGCGGACTTTCATGGCGGCGTCTGGTACGAAGACTTCCTCAACTTCTGCAAGGAAGAAGGTATTTTTGCCTCGATGATGACGCCCGCCGAACACGGCAAGGACGGTGAAAACGCGGTGTGGGATACCTGGCGCGTTTGTGGCTTTGCCGAAATCCTCGGCTTTTACGGACTACCCTATTGGTACGCCTACCAAGTCTCGGTGCTGGGCATTGGCCCGATCTGGATGAGCAAGAACAAGGTCGCGCAGGCTAAGGCGAAGCGCCTGTTGGACGAAGGCAATATTTTTGCCTTTGGATTGTCAGAGAAAGAGCATGGTGCCGATATTTACTCGTCGGACATGATTGTCACCAAGCAAGCGGATGGCACTTACCTCGCTTCGGGCGGCAAATATTACATCGGCAACGCCAATAAGGCGCGTATGGTTTCGACCTTTGGCAAGATGGCCGACAGCGGCGAGTACATCTACTTTGTCGCCGATTCGCAGCATCCCAAGTATGAACTGGTCAAGAACACGGTCTACAGCCAGAACTATGTGGCCGAATACCAGTTGCACGAATACCCGCTGACCGAAGAAGACGTCCTGCACCATGGCGACGACGCCTGGAACGCCGCGCTCAACACCGTCAACGTCGGCAAGTACAACCTGGGCTGGGCCTCGATCGGCATTTGCACGCACGCGTTTTACGAAGCTTTTGACCACGCCGCCAACCGCCATCTGTACAACCTGACGGTGACGGACTTTCCGCATGTGCGCCAGTTCTTCACCGATGCCTACGCGCGCCTGGTGGCGATGAAGTTATTTGGCCTGCGTTCGGCCGATTACATGAAGGCCGCGTCCAACGAAGACCGGCGCTACCTGCTGTTCAACCCGATCCAGAAAATGAAGGTCACGACCCAGGGCGAAGAGGTGATCAACCTGCTGTGGGACGTGATCGCCGCCAAGGGCTTCGAGAAGGACATGTACTTCTCGATGGCCGCGATTGACATCCGTGCTTTGCCCAAGCTCGAAGGCACGGTCCACGTCAACATGGCACTGATCATCAAATTCATGGCCAACTACTTCTTCTTCCCGGCGAAGTACCCCGAAGTACCTAAGGGCGACGATGGCAGCAACGACAGTTTCCTGTTTGAGCAGGGCCCGACCAAGGGCCTGGGCAAGATCAAGTTCCACGATTACCACCTTGCCTACGACAGCTTTGATCTTCCCAACCTAAGCGTGTTCAAGGAGCAGATCGAGACCTTCAAACAAATGGCGATGCTGGCGCCGCCCACACCGGCCCAGGCCAAAGACATCGACTTCCTGCTGACCGTGGGTGAGATGTTCACGCTGGTGGTCTATGGCCAGCTGGTGCTGGAGAACGCGAAGATTTACGAAGTGGCGCCCGAGCTGCTGGACCAGATTTTCGACTTCATGGTGCGCGACTTCTCCAAGTTCGCACTGCAGATGTACTCCAAGCCCAGCAGCACCGAAGGGCAGATGGCGCAGTGCCTGAAGATGATCAAGAAGCCGGTGACTGATGACGTGCGCTACGCCAAGGTCTGGACTGATCACGTCAGCAAGATGCAGGGTCAGTACAAGATGCCGGGCTAAGTCTTCACAGCAAAAAAGATAGCTGCTAACGCCCGTATGACGAGGGCTAGCGGCTGTTTTTCCATAAATAAGGGGGCATGAGCCCCCTTTGTTGCGATGCCGTTCTGTTACACGGACAGCGACCTCAAGCCGCGCGTCTTTAGACCCAGAGCACCTTGCCTTTGTTGGCGTACCAGGCCTGCACCTTGGCTTCGATCGACGACTCGATGCGGTTGCGCCGGATCTTCATGGTGGGCGTGAGCAGGCCGTTTTCAATCGACCAGGGCTCGGGTGCGATCACGATCATCTGCAAGCGTTCGTAGTCGGCCAGGCCGTCGTTGATGGTCTTGAGCAGCACGGTGAGTTCTTTTTCGATGCGCGTACGCACGGCCAGGTCGCCCACGGTGGGGCGCACCGTTTCGGCCAGCACCACCATGGCATAGGCTGCGACCTGACCCACGCCTGAGACCATCGTCATCTCGATCAGCGGGTTGGCATTGAATTTGTTTTCAATCGGCGCGGGCGCCACGTATTTGCCTTTGGCCGTTTTGAAGAGTTCTTTGACGCGTCCGGTCAGTTTCAGCACGCCATCCTTGCGGCGCTCACCTTTGTCACCCGTGCGAAAGAAGCCATCCTCGGTGAACACCTCGGCATCCAGATCCGGGCGCTTGTAGTAACCTACCATCTGGCCGGGCGACTTGATCAGGATTTCTCCCTCCTCACTCAGGCGCACCTGCACGCCTTCCATGGGCGCGCCCACGCAGCCCGGGGCTGTCAGGGTTGGCGTCGAAGAATGCGAATAGGCAAAATCTTCGGTCATGCCATAGCCCTCCATCAGGTTCAGGCCGAGGCGGCGGTACCAGTCAATCAGCTCGGCCGGTATCGGCGCGGAACCGCTCGCGGCCAGGCGGGTTTCGTTCAGGCCCAGGCCTTTGAGCACCTTGCGCGCAACCAATTTGCCCAGCAGCGGGATGCTGAGCAAGCGGTCGAGCTTTTTGGGCGGCATCTTGGCGAAAACGCCTTGCTGAAACTTGAGCCAAAGGCGCGGCACCGACACAAAACAGGTTGGGCGCGCCCGGTTCAGGTCGGCCACAAAGGTGTCCAGGGACTCGGCGAAGAAAATGTGCGCCGACCCTTCAACGAAGGACGCACACTCGATCAAGGCACGCTCAAAAATGTGGGCCAGCGGCAAGTACGACAGCAGGCGAATCGGCGCAGTCGGTCCGATCTCGCGCCGAATGTACTCAGAAAATCCTTGCGCCGCTGCCGTTGCGCGCTCAAAACTGTGCATCACCCCCTTGGGCGTTCCGGTGGAGCCGGAGGTGTACATCAACATCGCGATGTCGGTCGGCGCGCGCTTGATGTTGCCAGCCAGAGGCGAGGCCTTGGCCGTGATTGAGTCCCAGCTTGGGTAACCGGTCTTGGGTGCCAGGGGGAAGGCAATGCAAGGCAAAGCCGGGTTCACACCGACCTGTTGTTGCTCCCAACTGTCGAGCTTGCCCACGAACAGCAGACTGGCGCCACTATGGTCCAGCACATACTTCACAGTTTCAGCGGTTTCGGTCGGAAAGATCGCCACGGTGGTGCCGCCTGCCATCCAGATTGCGAGTTCTGCCATGAAGAAATGCGCGCAGTTCTTTGACAAAATGGCAATGCGTGCGCCCGGCTCTAAACCTTGAGCCTTGAGATGGGTCGCCATGCGCCGGGCCTGGTCCATGGTCTGGCGCCAGGTGTAATCGACCACCGCACCGTTGCCGGTGGGCTGGGTCAGAAAGACCTTGTCGGGTTGCGCGGCCTCGTGTTGGTAAACATAGTCAAGAAGTATCTTTGCCTTGGTCATGGTTTGTCTCCTGTGTTGATTTGTTTCGAATCTTACGTGATCCTGACACAATTTCTTGCAAATATTTCTGTGGTACACAGACCATCCATAGGGTTTTTCAGCGTTGTGACGGGCGCCTCAATCGGCCAGTCCGCGGCCCAGCTGGCTGCAAAAAAGAGAGCTGTTGACGCCCAATTGACATGGGCCAGCCGCTCTTTTTGTTTATAGTCACGCCACCTTATTCACTTGGAATCTTGATGACTATCTGGAAACGACCGATCTCGGTGGCTGAACTCACCGCCATTAGCGTCAACACCGCCGTTGAGCACCTGGGCACGGAGTTTCTGGAAGTCGGCGCCGACTTCATCCGGGCCCGGGTGCCGGTGGACCACCGCACCAAGCAACCTTACGGGCTGCTGCACGGCGGCGTCAGCGTGGTGCTGGCTGAAACCCTGGGCTCTTGCGCCGCCGCCTATGCCAGCCCGGACGGTCAGCTCGCTGTTGGGCTCGACATCAACGCCAACCACATCCGGGGCGTTACCAGCGGCTGGGTCACTGGCACCGCCCGCCCGGTGCACATTGGCCGCACCACCCAGGTCTGGCAGATCGATCTGCACAACGACGCCGGTGAGCTCAGTTGCGTCTCGCGCATCACGATGGCGGTGTTGCCGCCGCGCAAATCCTGAAAACCGATGCACATTGAACGACTCGACCTGTAGCGCCTGCTGTCGACCTTGCCCCTCTTCAGCGCGCTATCGTCATCGGAGCGCGAACGCATCGCGCTTGTCACTCACGCCCGAATACTTTTCACGCGTGTTGCGCGAACTCGAAGCCCAGCGCCTGATCCAGATCGACAAACGCGAGATTCGCATTCTTGACGTGCAGCGCCTGGCCAGCTTCGAGTCGCATTGATGGCTTGACTACAGGCGTCCCAGGTCCTGAATGGCGTCGACCACCATCCCGGTGCCAACGGCAATCAGCAAAATGTCGGAGGCCACGCGCACATAGCGCTGCCCGGCCGGTGGCGCGCCCAATTGGCGGATGACGACGGTCGGCAAGCTGTAAGTGACGAGGTCACGCGGCAAGGGTTGCCCCACTGCCCACTTGCGCGCTTGCCCCGGTGGCATGCAGCCGTTGTTTTTCTTGGCCAAGCCGGGCGGGCAACGGCCCGCGCTGTATTGCTTGCTGAAGTAGTTGCGCACTACCGTGCGCTGGTCATCGCGGAAATGCCCGTTAGCCCGGTCTGCCTTGGCCTGCGATTGGCCCTCCTGGCGTGGCTGCTGCTTGTTCACCTGCTGTTGCTCAGGCTTGCCTTGTTTGCCCTGCTTGCCGCCACCTGCCCATTCCGGCTTTTCGGCCATGGCCCCCGCCGTGGCCATCATGCCTGCAAGCAGCAGCGCCATCGCGCGGCCCGTTTTGATTTGCGTATTTTTCATCGTGAACCTTTCAAAGGGTTAAGGGAAGGTGAAGTTGGTCGTGGCGCTGCTGCCGGCGGCCAGGGGGCTGAGAATTAGCGTCTGGTCGGCCTTCCCGGTCAAGCTGGCGTTGAGTGTGTATTTTGCCGCCGCTGCGGTGTCGGCGGCAAATACCAACCCGCCCGGTGCCGCCATGTAGGGGGCGACCAGCGGTGCGTTGACAGGCAGCGAGTAGGTGTAGCTACCCATGGTGAGGTTGCCTGTGATGCCGTCAACAAAGCGGCCTGCGACTTCAATGGTGGGGCCAGTCGTCAGCGCTTGGAGCGTGCGCACCAGCGTGTCCAGCGGGGCGGTGCCCGTGACGGTCCCGGTGGCAGACGATGGCGGGTTCAGCGCTGAAGCCAGGGCGTTAACCGCGGTCACCGTGTCCGCAGCCACTGCCACGTTGGTGACGACAGCCGTGGTGCGCCCAGGTGCGGTCAACACCAGCGAGTAGTTGCCCGGTGCGACCGGCAGCATGAACTTGCCGAAATTGGCGGTGTCGATGGCAGGCGTTGTGGCCTTGACGACCACCCCGCCCTGTTGCAATGACACGCTGGTGAAGCCGTTAGCCATGCTGGCGTCCACGAAGCCGGTGACGCCAGAGATGTAGCGCGGAATCACGCTGAGCTGCGGTTTAAGCAGATATTGGCCCGAGCCACCCGCGATGACGACCGACTTGCAGGCATCAAAGTCGACCACGAAATTGGCCAGTTGGTTGGTGGCAATATTGAGGTTGAACTGCTTGGCTTTGACCCCGGATTGCTGGCCGCTGGGTGTCTTGAGGGCGATCTCGGTCTGGGTCGTGTCGCCGGTGAGGACCACGGAGTTGGCAAGCTGCACCGTGGGATTTGCCGAATTTTCGGCCAGCACCAGACGCATCTGGTTGTAGCTGCCGGTGGGCAGCGTGAGCTCGCCGAGCTCTGCCAGTTCGCCGTTTTGCAGCTTTAGCAAATCCACACGCAGCGCCGGGTTCATTACGATTTCAGACCAGCCGCTGGGATTGTCGGGGTTTGCGCTGTCACTCTGGTGAACCCGGATCTTCTGGATCGTCACGTTGACGGCGTCATAACCGCAAGCCGGCGCGTCGGTCAGCGCCAGGCGCAAGGTGCCGTTGTCCGCGCTGCCGCCACCACCACCGCAGGCCGCGAGGCCTGCAACCAGCACACCGCCAAAGGCCAGCTTTGAATGCTTGAATAATTTCATGGAATACCTTCAAAAAATAGACAGGGATACAAGGAGCAGGGTTGCTTCGGTATCTGCCGTGTTTCGCAGCAGTCGCTTGATCACGGCCTGCGCCTTGTCGCTCTCGTCGACCAGAATGCGGCGAGACGTCGAGTGGGCATCATGCTTGGTGGCCCGGCCGGTCGTCTGTTCGCTGCCACACTTTCAAGGATCAAGCCCTTCATGGGGCAGCGTCGATTAATCGTGTCATTTCTTAAGTCACATGAAGCTGGCCGGTCTGCAACTGTCGCGCCAACAACTTTCTGCCTGCATCGACACCTACCAGGGCGCCATCGGCCTGGATGCCAACAACGCCCACGCCTGGCTGGGACTGGGTTTTGCGTACCTGCATAACGGTCAGGATGCGCTGGCCATGGCGGCCTTCAACCAGGCGGTTCGAGCAGACCCCAGCACTCAGGAAAAACTGACGCCGCTGCTGGCCAAGCTCATGGCTGGTGCGCCGATTGCTGACTGAAAATTTTGAGGCCGCAAGCATGGCTCAAGCGCGGCGCCCCTTTCTTGACAGCAACGCAAGGCAGGCCTTGACCTGCTGCGCCGGCCCTAAGATACTGGCCAGCTAGCAACACAAGGATCGCCGTGGCCAACTCAACCCAACTTGCCCTCGAGGCCGCGCCCCATGTATACCTGACGGAGCCGCTGTCTGGCCTTGCCGCCTGGCTGTGCTACTTCCGCGGCACTGAAATTCCAGTGCTGGCCGAGACCGCCGAAGCACTTGAATCTTTGCGCGCGCAAGAGGACGAACGCGACAACGTGGACGCCGGCAGCTTGAGCGAGGTGATTGAAAACGACCCTTTGATGACACTTAAGCTGTTGGCGCATGTAGCCATCAAGCGCAAGCCCGACGCCGCCACCAGCACCGAGACCGTCACCAGCGCACTCCTGATGATCGGGATTCCGCCGTTTTTCAATAACTTTGGCCCGCAGCCTACTGTGCAGGATCGGCTGCAAGCGCATCCGTTGGCGCTGGACGGCTTGCTTGAGTTGCTCAAACGCGCTGAGCGCGCCAGGATCTTTGCCTTGGGTTTTGCGGTGCATCGCGCCGATCTGGATGCAGCGGCAATTCAGTTGGCCGCGTTTTTGCATGACTTTGCCGAAATGTTGCTTTGGTGCCACGCCCCTAGCTTGGCGCTCAAGATTCAGGACGCCCAGCGACGCGACGCGACGCTGCGCTCGGCCGACATCCAGCGCAGCGTGCTCAACATCGAACTGGACGATTTGCGCCAGGCGCTGATGAAGGAGTGGCACTTGCCCGAACTGCTGGTGCACATCAGTGACGGCAAGCACCCGGACCACCCGAGCGTGCGCAACGTGCTGCTGGCCGTGCGGCTGGCGCGCCACACCATGCGCGGCTGGGACAATGCGGCCCTGCCCGACGACATTGACGACATTGCGGTCCTGCTCAATGCGTCGCCCCGGATTGCGCTGGCCTTTTTGCACAAGATAGATCAGTCGCAATGATCACATGGCGCGAGTTGGCGTATTTGGGCTAAGTCGCGCTTTGCGTTGACTTGCACTTACTTACAAGAAGTACACAATCAAACACAGTCTTGACGCAAATCATGTTAAAACATTCTCACCGGTTCATTTTTTACACTTGGTCTTGACATCAAAAAGCAGCAAGTGGTCTAATTTACCGCGGTAGACAGCTCACTTTTTTACTCTGATAGGAACTCAAAAATGTTCAAAACTACTCTCTCTGTCATTAGCGCATCGATGCTGCTGGCCCTTGCCAGCATCGCCCCGGCCCAGGCTGCCGTTGATGAAGATGCTGCCAAAGCCCTGCTTAAGTCCAATGACTGCACCAAATGCCATGCAGTTGACAAAAACAAGAAAGGCACTTCGCTGAAGAAAATTGCCGCCAAGTACAAGGGCAAGGCCGATGGTCAAGCGGAGGTTATCAAGAGCATGACCAGCGCGCACAAGGTCAAATTTGATGACGGCACCGAAGAGGATCACAAGGTCATCGACACCAAAGATGCCAAACAACTGAAGAACGTAGCCGACTACATTCTTTCGCAGTAAGCTGCTGGTCGCGTGATTTCGGTGACGGCGTTGGCAGCGATATTTATGGCTGCCAAAGCGGTCCACGATTAAGTCGACGCGACAGATGGTTTAAAAGCAAAGCGCCAATCGCAATCAGCGGTTGGCGCTTTTTTTGTTTCAGAAGAAGATGGGAAGTGGTATGAAGCACAAGATGAGTCTCTGGGGTACGAGCGGGTTGATGTTGCTGGCCTTGGCCGGATGCGACGGCGGCAGTGGTCAGCCCGCGGCACAAGCTGTTGCTGTCAATGAGCCTGCTGCCACGGCACCAGCGCCTGTCGTTAGCGAGGCGACGGCCCCGGCATCACCGGTTACTGTCGACACTACAGCTGTCCAGGCGCCGCCACCCGCTGTCGTCACCAAGGTGGCACCGCCGCCAGTTGCCGTCATTGCCGCCCCACCCCCGCCGCCCCCACCGCCCGCTGTCGTGGTCGCCGCCGCTCCCCCACCGTCGGCCGCTGTCGCCGACACGGCCGCGCCGGCCCGCGCAGCTGCTGATCCCGATGGCGCTAAAGTCTTGTTCAAGGCCAATGATTGCAGCAAATGCCACGCGGTTGACAAAGCCAAGAAGGGCTCGTCGTTGAAAAAGATTGCCGCTAAGTACAAGGGCAAGGCAGATGGTCAAGCCGAGGTTATCAAGAGCATGACCAGCGGGCATAAGGTCAAATTTGATGACGGCACCGAAGAGGATCACAAGATCGTCGACACCACTGACCAGAAAGAGCTCAAAAATCTGGCCGACTGGATTCTTTCGCAGTAGTTTTTTAAGCGCCGCGGTATCGTCTTCTTTGATTGATTTGTACGAAAGTTATGAAAAGACGGGTAAATTTCGATCTACGACAACATTTCTTTACTTAATTAGTGGTGGCGGAAATAAACCATAGAACTTGGCATTACGATGGTGTGCAAATGTTACCGCGGGCTTGCCAAGGGTGCAGCGCAGTAAGCATCAATTGGTTTTGAAAGGACTTGGGATGAATATTAAAAGCGCATTGGCTGTTGTCAGCATCTGTCTATTTGGTTCTTTTGGCTCTGCCTGGGCCGCCGATGCGCAGCCTACTGGCGCGGCGTTCTGCGTCACCTGCCATGATGATGAAGACCTGCCGGACATGAGTCGTTCGGCGCACGGCTTTTCCGCCGACAAGCGGGCCCCGGACTGCATCAGTTGCCATGGCCCCAGTGAAACCCACGCGCGCAAGCCGGCCGGCGTTTCGGTCCAGCCCAAGCCTGATGTCACTTTTGGCAAAAAGAGCGGAAAGCTCTCCACCGTGGCGGCCAATGACCGCAGCCGGGTTTGTCAGACTTGTCATGACAAAGACGCCAAGCGGGCCATGTGGTCTGGCAGCCAGCACCAGGCGGCCGATGTTGCCTGCGACAGTTGCCACCAGATACACGCCAACCGCGACAAGACCTTGAACAAGATCACACAGCCAGAAACTTGTTACAGCTGCCACAAGGAGCAACGTAGCGAGATGAACAAGCCCTCGCACCATCCGGTTCCCGAAGGCAAGATGACGTGTTCTGACTGTCACAATCCGCACGGCTCGGTCGGCCCCAAGCTGGTCAAACGCGACAGCATCAACGACACCTGCTACACCTGCCACGCCGAAAAGCGCGGCCCGTTTGTGCATCCGCATGATCCCGTTACTCAAGACTGCTCTACCTGCCACAACTCGCATGGCAGCATGGTCCCCGGTCTTCTGAAGGCACGTGCGCCGATCCTGTGTCAGCAATGCCACACGCCGCACTCGGCTGCCAATGTAGGCTCTATTGCATCGGGTACCGCCGGCTTCAACGCTGTTGGCATGTGGCAAGGCCGCAGCTGCATGAACTGCCACACGCAGGTGCATGGCTCCAACAATCCGTCGACGACCTTCCCGACACCCAAGACTTTGATGCGTTGAAGAACGGAGAACAACAATGACTTCATTCATTTTTTCACTTCGCGCCCGTCGCACTGCCGTCGCCCTTGCCGTTGGTACCGCTTGCTTGGCTGCACAGGCCCAGGACGCTAGCGTCGAGACCACTGTCAGCGTCGGTGCAGGAGCCATCGATGGCTCCAAGGCTGACCGTGCGATCTTTGGCCAATACAACGGATTGCGGGACAACAGCGTCGTCGGACTGCTGGGCGTCGATTACAGCCTGCGCAATCCGGAGACTTCAGCTTGGGTGGAATTTCAGGGCGCCAATTTGCTTGGCGACACGCGCGAGCTGGGCCTGGTCTGGAAAAAGCCGGGCAATTGGAAGTTCACCGCTGACTATGGTGAGTTAGTTCGCTATGAACCCAACACCATCAATACCGGTTTGCTTGGCGCGGGCTCCTCAACCCCCCAGGTGGTCGCCATTGCTGCCGGCACTGGCAATGACCTCAATCTGAAGACCAAACGAGCTGGCCTGGGCCTGGGGTTTACGAAGATCATCTCGCCTGCGTTGCAGCTACAGGTTGATGTCAAAAGCGAAAACAAGACAGGCGCGCGGCCGTTCGGTGCCTTCATGAACTGTCTTGCCTCAACATCGTCCACCTGCCTGGCTGTCCCTGGCTTGGCGGTGCTGATGCTGCCCGAGCCGATCGACGCCAACCACAGCCAGGTCGAAGCCCGACTGAGCTATGCCATGGAGAAGCTGCGGGTTAGTGTCGGCTATTACGGCTCGTTTTATCGCAATGCCAACAGTACACTAAATCCAAGCGGCCCGTTTACGGGTGTAGCCGACCCGATGCTGGCTTTGCCGCCAGACAACCAGGCGCACCACTGGGACCTGAGTGGTAATTACGATTTCACGACAAGCACCCGTGGCACGTTCAAGCTGGGTTACACCACGGCAAGCCAGGACGCAGGCTTTGTCAGCGCCGGCCCGGCCGCAAATCTGGGGGCCAAAGTCAACACCACACTGGCCAAGGTCGGATTGACTTCGCGGCCAATGCCCAAGCTCTCCTTGCTGGCAGACCTGCGCTACGAGAACAAAGACGACCAGACGCCGCTTGCCAACTACAACAGTGTCGGCACCAATCGCCAACTTTCCAGCGAAAAGACGCTTGGCAAGCTGCAGGCCAATTGGCAATTTAACAGCGACTACCGCGGTACCCTGGGTGCAGATTACGAATTCATTGACCGCGGTGTATTCACCCCCAGCAGCGTGTTGTCCAGCATGGTCCCCTTGCGGCAGAAGACCGTAGAGGGCGGTATTCGCGCCGAACTGCGGCGCCGCATGGCCGATGACCTGAGCGGCGCCATCAGCGTCTCCAGCAGTCAACGTGATGGCTCAAACTGGCTCCAAGGCAACCCAGGCGTCCCCGGTGTGACCAAGGTCTTTTACCCTGCCAGCAGCTTTGACTTGACGCAAACCGTGTTCATGCCGACGCTGGCTGATCGCCAGCGCGACAAAATCAAGCTGTTTGCCGATTGGCAGGCCAATGAAAAGCTCAGTTTGCAATTCAGCGCTGAAGAAGGCAGAGACAAGTTCAGCACGCCCAGCGCCTACGGGCTGCAAAGTACCCGCATGAATCAATTGGGGGTTGATTGGGGCTATGCCGTGAACTACAACTGGGCCTTGAACGGCTATCTTTCGCGCAGTGGCCAGACCCTCAACCAGGCACGTTATGCCGGGTCTGTGATGGCCTTTGACAACACCAACCTGGCCGCATCCATTGGCGTCACCGGCAAAGCGACGAGCAAGGTCCATGTCGGCGGCAGCCTGACTTACGTGGACGACAAGAGCGTTTATGCGCAGACACTGACGGCTTCGGCACCTCCTACCCTTTTGGCAGGAGGGGGCTTGCCAGATATTGTGTACCGTCAGACCGCATTGAAACTATTTGCCAACTATGCGCTGGAGAAAGGTTCTTCAGTGCGCCTTGATTTTGTGCACCAGCATGTCAGTGCGAATGACTGGGCCTGGGGCAATAACGGTACGCAGTTCGCCTATTCGGATGGCAGCACTGTCGCGCAGAGCCAAGATCAAAATGTCAGCTTCATTGGCATCACCTATATCTACAAGCTGCCGTAGTCAGATACTGGCAAAGCCGTAGCTGCGTGAATCAAGCGCTGCCCGGCAGACTTCTAAAGTGAATAACCCGGATACGGCGACGTATCCGGGCTATTTTTTGTGTGCGCGGTAGGGGGCGAGCGCTTGATCGCTGGCCAATCAACTGCAGATTATGGGGTTGCGGTGGAACCATCGCCCGTGCGGGCTGGCCCGTATTGCAAGCCGGTCTCGGCGGCCTGGATTCATCGACACCAAAGCACGCGGAAACAATAAAAATAAGGCTGCGCTGATATATTTTAAGTTTGACTTAGCACAAAGAAGCAGTTTCCATATGTTTGCACAACGCCGTTTAAAGTAGTACAAACCCTTACGCACGTAAAGATGTGTAAACAAAGTGCGAAGCGTGCATTAACCATTAAGGAGTTCGCAGTGAACTATTCTGAACTTTCAAGTAAAAAGCGGGCAGGGCCAAGTTGGCTCAAGTTCGCTGCGGCGAGCTTGCTCGCAGTCGCCCTCGCCGGTTGCGGTGGTGGCAGTGATGGCGCGCCTGGCGCTGCCGGTCCAACCGGGCCAACCGGCCCAGCCGGCCCTGCAGGCCCTGGAGCTACACCGCCTGCCACTGTGGTCAACCTCGCCACCGTGAGCGCAGACACTTGGGCCAATCTGACACCCGTCGGCACAGTTCAGTCTGTTGTGATCAATAGTCCCCCGGTCGTCTCCTTCAAAGTGACTGATGGCACCAACCCCGTGGTTGGCCTGACCACCTCGCAGCTGCGCTTTACCATTGCCAAACTGGTTCCCAGCGCCAATGGCAGCCCGAGCAAATGGGTGAATTACATTGTGGGTAATCCTGATACCGGTGCGCCGTCCCGCCCAGGTACAGAAAACGTTGCGACCAACCTGGTCGGCAACGCTGATGGTACGTACCAGTACACCTTCGCGCGTGACATTACCGGTCCGATGCAGACCAAGATGACCGCCTGGTTTGCCGATGCAGCCAATGCAGCATCTGTCTACAAGAAAGCCGATGTCATGGGCGCTAACGGTGCGCTGCTGGACTATGTGCCTGCGCTGACGCACCGCCTTGTCATCCAGCTCTCCGGTTCAGTCAACAGTGTTGCCCTGAAAAACCCGATCAATGTGGTCTATGACTTCATCCCTGCGACCGGTCAGGTCGTTGCCGCTGCCGACTCACAGCGCGAGATCGTAGCCACAGCAAAGTGCAACGAGTGCCATGACCAGATTGGCGTCACGACCCCGCATGGTGGCCGTATCGACACCCGGTACTGCGTGGCTTGCCATACCGACCAGCGCAAGGCCGGCCGCACGCCATCCACGTCCATTGCGGGTGCGTTCTCAGGCTCCACCTATGTCGCCGACGGTCAGGTCAGTGGGGACTTCACGACCATGATCCACAAGGTGCACATGGGCAATAGGCTGACCAAGGCCAACTACGACTACGCAGGCGTGCTGTTCAACAAGATTGTCTACACGCAAGAGGTTACAAACTGCACCAAGTGCCATGACAATTCAGCCACTTCAAGTGCGAAGACAACGCAGGGTGACAACTGGAAGCAAGCACCCAGCATTGTGGCCTGCGGCTCTTGCCATGACAATGTCAACTTCGCCACAGGTGCAGGTCACGGCGGTGGTTGGCCTGCCGTGGACCAAGATTGCGCTACGTGCCATAAAACCAGTGGAATTTCCGACATTGCGATCGCGCATGCTGGCGTCAACAAGACCCCGCATAACCTGACGGTGCCAGCCGGTCTGACGAACTTCACCTACGACGTCAAGACCGTCACCGTGAACGCCAGCAACCAGCCCGTCGTCACGTTCAGGATTTTGAAGCAGACCCCGCCTGAAGCCACCGCTACAGCAGTCGTCTTCGACGGAACCGCCTCCAACTCTCTGGTTGGTTTCACCGGCAATCCGAGCTTCCTGGTTGCCTACGCCGCTGCGCAGGACGGTATCGCCACCCCGGTTGACTTCAATAACCTGGGCAGGGCTAACGGCCAGCCAGCATCTGTCACCATCGGCAGCCTGTTGAGCACCTTGGGCACACCTGACGCCAGCGGCTACTACACCGTAGCTCTGACCACGGCAGCGTTCCCCGCTGGTGCCAAGCTGCGTACGATTGCGCTGCAGGGCTACTACACCCAGGTTGCGCCTGCAGCTGCTCGCCACACGCTCTCGAGCGTCAAGGCCGTCAGCGGCGAAGATCGCCGTGCCATCGTTGAAGCCGCCAAGTGCAGCAACTGCCATGAAGTCTTTGAAGGCCATGGCGGCAACCGCAACATCGGTAAGGAAACCGTGGGCAATACCCTTGTCTGTGCCGTCTGCCATAACCCGACCATCGTCACCAGTGGCCGTGGTATGACCGACGCCGCACTGCAGGCTTACCCGTTCACGGCTGCCAACCTGGCAACTCTGACATCGTGGGGCGTTGACAGGCTCGCAGTGAACGGTGCCCTGGCGTTCCCGCAGGTTAGCAACAACCTCAAGGACATGATTCACGGCATCCACGCTGGCAAAGCCCGTAGCACCAATCCGTTCCGGATTGCGCGTGATCGCACGCCGGCTGCGGTTAATCTGATTAACGGCGCGGACATCACCTTTGTCGGTATCCTGAACAACTGCCAGACCTGCCACAAAGCCGGTACCTACAGCACTGTGCCAGCGAACACACTTGCTACACGAGACGAAGCAGACAATGGCGTGTTCCTGAATGGTGTGAGCCGCACTACTGCTGACGCGAAGGCCGCGCTGGCTACCACCAATGCCACTGATTTGATGACAACGCCGTTCACCGCTGCCTGCGCCAGCTGCCATGACGCAAGTTTGGCGGTCACGCACATGAAGCAAAATGGTGGTCAGATCCTGGTTAAACGCAGTCTGGTCAATGTAGGCGGCGAGACTTGCGCTCTGTGTCACAGCACTGGCAAGATCGCTGATACGGCCGTAGCCCATACCAAGTAGGCCAAGTTAGAGGGGCTGGTTTTACCGTCCTCTTTGCTTTGAAGACTCCGCCGTGTCACCACGGCGGGGTCTTCTTTTTGGTGCGGCCAGCATGGGTGCCAAGTCGGCGCTGCGACCTCGTCGGTGCCTGGGCTTAGCCTCAAACCATTGGCAAACTGCTGATCCGACAGCGCATCCGATCTGCTATCTAAAATCTCACCGTTGATGGCCATATTGGCCTAAGCATTTCACAAGGAATCTCATGAAGCCCCTTATTTCCATTGTCTTCACCGCAGTCTTCGCGCTGGTGGCCGCTAGTGATTCCTTGGCTGCCCAAAGCCAGGCTCCTGCCCCTGCGCAAGTTGCAAGCCCTGCTGCTGCGTCGCCAACGGGCGAGCCCAGCAAGAGCCAGGTCACCCGGGTTCCCCAGCTATTCACCCCCAACCACGTCGGCGCCCAATGAAATCAACGATCTTCGCTCTTGAAATCGCATTTTTGTAATGGCGTGAATTGCTAGCTTAGTGAATTTATGCGTGGTAAATGTTGTGATACAGTAGTGGCGTGTTCATTAAAGTCACCCGCCGCGGCCCCAATCACTACGTCCAACTCGTAGAGGC